>Ga0315281_10000595_pt1 | contig 50821 bp, 59 predicted proteins | sample YL17G07_0_MG_FD_204540 | JGI IMG/M metagenome (GOLD analysis project Ga0315281, IMG submission 204540) | Sediment microbial communities from Yellowstone Lake, YNP, Wyoming, USA - YL17G07_0 | ecosystem: Environmental > Aquatic > Freshwater > Lake > Sediment | place: USA: Wyoming | collected...
CACCTTTGACTGGGGGGCAAGGTAAATGGAGCGGGGTGACCGGCGAAATGAAGGGAAGCTGCGCTACGACCTGGTTTCCCCGGAAGCCATCAAAACCCTGGCGGCAGTCTATACCGAAGGAGCCAAAAAATACGCGGACCGAAATTGGGAAAAGGGGTTGCCGTTCATGGAAATCTTCGCCTCCTTGCAGCGCCACGCCTGGGCTTGGGCAGCAGGCGAGGATATGGATTCAGAAAGTGGGCTGCACCACATGGCACATGTCATGTGGAACGCCGCCGCCATCTTGCACCTCCGTCTCACAAAACCGCAGTTTGATGACCGCCCAATGAAGGAGGATACATGACATTATCCGAAGAAGCCCGGAACTACGCGGTCCTGGTAGCCCAAAGGCGTGACGCAGAAGCTACCGTCAAGAAATTAACCACAGAACAAGCCACGATGGAAAAGTCTTTGCTTGAGCGCATGGGAGATGAAGGGATCGCCAGCCTCAAGGTCGAAACCGATGAAGGGAGGTTCACCATCTCCCCCCGTCGCGAGCTCCGGGCCAGTTGTATCCCGGGTCACGAGGCCGACCTGGCTAGCGGGCTCCGGGCCATCGGCTATGACGACATGGTGAAGGAGTCCGTCAACGCGAATAGGCTCTCTGCCTATGTCCGGGAAATCGACGCGGCGGGCGGCGAAATCCCCCCCGAGATAGCCGGAGCCATCCAGATCGTTGAACTATTCAAGCTCGGCGTTACACGATCCAGCAGATCGTGAAAGATAAAAGATAAAGGAGCAAAAATCAATGGCAAAAGAACTGGCAGTCAAAGAAACAGCAACCTTCATGGTACTGGCGAATGCTCAGGGCGCCATCGAGGCCCTTAAGAGCAATCTGGAAGGCGAAACCCTATCCCCCATGGACCTGGATCGTGTCTCGATCCCGGCCGGTGGTGGTGTTACCTGGTGTGTTCCCACCCTGGAGGGCGAGGAGAACATCCCGGAGATCGTCGGCGTCATCGTCGGCGTGCAAAACTGCCGCGCCTATTGGCCCGGGGAGTTCACCGGCGGAGGTGATCCGCCGGATTGTGTCAGCGAGGACAACGTAACCGGCGTCGGCGATCCGGGCGGGACCTGTAAGTTCTGCAAATTTGCCGAGTTCGGCAGCGACTCCCGAGGCAAAGGCCAGGCGTGTAAACAGATCAAGCGTCTGTTCGTCCTGCGCCCCTCTTCCATGCTCCCCCTGGTGGTCAATCTACCGCCCACCTCTCTCAAAGCCGGTACTCGGTATCTCCTGCGCCTGGCCGGCAACAGCCTCAAATATCAGGCCGCGGTAACCAGAATCACGCTGGAGAAAACCAAGAGCAGCGACGGTATCGCCTACAGCACCGCCGTTTTCGCCCTAGCTGCCAAATTGGACCCCACCCAGGCCAAGGCCATGGAAGATTATGCTCATGCCATGGGCCCCCTCTTGCGGCGTTCCGTGACCAAAGAAGATTTCCCGATGGATTAACACCAAGAGGGGCTCCCCGACGAAGGGAGCCCCCATCTTAGGAGAGATTATGGACCTCATTGAACTATACCAAAAACACGGGTTTTCTTTCTTTCCGCTTCGCAAAAATAGCAAAAAGCCTCTCTTTGCTTGGGCCGTTTACCAAACCCGCCGCCCCACCCAGGATGAAGTCAAAGAATGGCGAGATAAAGGGCTGTTAGATCAAGTCGCCATCGTCTGCGGGGCAGTCTCGGGTATCTTCGTGCTGGATGTGGACGACCCCACCACCTTCGAGGCATGGCTGAAACAAAACAACCATAATCTGCCGATAACCCCCATGGTAAAAACCAGTGGGGGAAAGTACCATCTTTATTTCAAGCACCCGGGAGGCAAGATCAAGAACTCCCTCAAGAAAATCCCCGGTGCCGACATCAAGGCCGATGGGGGCTACGTCGTGGCACCACCTTCAAGACATCCCAGAGGCGGTGATTATGAATGGAACGAGTTTATGAACTTGGATGACTAGAGGACTTATGGCCCAGGAAAATATAGCCGTTCCTCCCCCCTGGATGCTGGATTTTATCGAACGGGAAGTCGCCCTGGTAGAGCTTGCTCAAGGTGACCTGCTCCCTCCTGATGAAGATTGGGTGACTGTTGCCTGGAGGGGGGTGCCTGTAGGGGAACGCAATAGCGTCGCCGCAAAACTAGCAGGATTCTACCTGGGCGGCGGCGACCCAGAACCCCGAGTATTGGAAATGCTCCGGGCCTGGAACACAAAAAACACCGAACCCCTGCCTGATAAAGAACTCCAAGCTAGTGTTGCCAGTGTCGCCCGCATGGAGGCTCGAAAACGGATCAAAACCGGGGCGCAAGAAGGGAAGAAGGCGGCATCCGAACCCAATAACCTATCCTGGGAAGAACAGCGTCAGGCCGCCCTGCAGGGCCTGGGTGAACGTCTGGGCCTGCCCATCAGCGACATCCGGGTCACCCAGAGCGATGATTCCGTCCTGGAATTTGCCCTGGGCGAAGACGACAGCGTGATGATCACGGCGGCGGATCTCATCGAACAACGTCTCTTCATAAAAAGATTCGCCCAGGCCGGCCTCCTGGTGCCCAAAAAAATCGCTGAACCAAAGGGGGGCGGCGCTTGGCATGAAGTCGTCAGACAAATATTCCGGCTGTCCATCCTGCAGGACGTGGGGCAGGAATCCAGCGCCCTTGGTGAGTTGCGGGAATTTCTGAACACCTATATAGAACGTTACCGGGGTTTGACGTATTTCTCGTCAAACCAGTCCATCCCTCACCATGTAGCCTTTTTTATCGTGCAACGCAAAGGCGAGAAGCCGAAATTATATGCCAGGGCCACGGAGCTTTTTATGGAAGCCAGGTTGTCGCTCGGATTTAAGTCCCTCAGAAAAATGACGGTTCTTTTCCCCAGCCTGGGCCATGAATCGGAGCGTTTTAAATGGAACCGGCAAAACGTCCGTGTCTGGTGCATGAACCTGGATGGCTCGGAAGAGATAAAAGAGATGGTCTTTAAGAAAGCCATGGACGGGAGAGAACGTGAAGAAGAAAAAGCGTAGAGATAATGGATTAAGGTCCACTTGGGCCGTTGATCTTAGAAAGTGCTGTCTGCATCGTTTCTATTATAACAAAGCTATGTGGGGCTGGATTGCCGAGGACCGCCTATGCAGGCAGAGGGTCACGAAAGAACATTGGGCATACTCGGCAGTAGATAGGATCAGAAGGAAAATCGCCGCAAAGAAAAAAGTATCTTTCCCGGTTCGGCTGACGCGCTACATGATTTTAAAGGGTTACATGACCAAAAAGAGAGGGCTATAAAATCTTTACAAGATAAAAATAACGGCGGTGCCGGTGGTACCGGCAAGGTGCCGCATGGTGGTGCCGCTAATAAAAAGCGTCAACCATGCGGAAGGTGTCGCGGTTCCGGTAACATTTAAAACTTTTCACATGTTGAAAGTTTTCAAAAGTACGGCACTTGCGGCACCATGGGGTTTTTTATAAATTATATTATTCACTTACGTGGTGCCACATAGGGTTAAATTTAGCGGCACCGTGCCGCCAAGTAGCGGCACCGATTTTCTAAAAACGAACAGAAAAAACTCAAGAAAGTAAGACCCAACTAAAAGGAGACCACCATGACCAAAGCAGAAGTGATCAGGGAAGTGGCAGAGGAAGCGTCCATCACCAGGTGGGCGGCAGAGCTCGCGTTCAACCAGGTCAGGGACATCATCGTGAGCCAGGTGCAGCACACCGGCCGGTTCGCCATGGATGGCGTCGGGGTGTTCACCCTGGTGGAGCGGGCTGCCCGGGTAGGTCGAAATCCGCAGACCGGGGAGGCCGTGAAGATCCCCGCGAAGAATGTGGTGAAGTTCAAGCCGGCGAGGTCGTTCAAGGAAGCGGTGGAGTAGGTGAAGGCCGGCGACTACGGCAAAAGATTTGCGCCACATTAAGCCGTAGCCGCCTGGCGGCTGCGTTCATGCCCTGAAGTTCTTCATTGCGTCCTCCAGCTCCTCGTCCACGATGTGAGTATAAATCTGCGTGGTCCCGATATTCTCATGCCCCAGGGCCTTCTGGACCACCCTGAGGTTCTTGGTGGCCCGCAACAGGTCCGTGGCGAAGGTGTGCCGCAGGGTGTGGGGGTGGACCTCCTTGTAGGTTATCCCGGCGGCCCGGGCCACCTCACCCACCATCCAACGAACATACCGAGCTTTTAAGGGGCCGCCCTTGAGGTTAGTAAAAATAAAGTCCTCAGGTTTCCCGGGTTGCTTGTTGAGGTATCCCAGGAGGAGCTTGACATCGGCCTCGCAGAGCCAAAGCATCCGCTCCTTCTTCCCCTTCCCCAGCACCTTGAGTTTGCCGGTGGTGGGCTCCAAGTCCCGGCGCCGCAGGTGTAAGGCTTCGCTGCACCTGAGCCCCGAGTTGAGCAGGAGGCGCACCAGGCAGAGGTTGCGGAGCCGGGTGAGAGAATTAAGGGGCCGGCCACGGAGACGGTTGCCGTTCCCCTCGTCGGTGATCTCCCCTTCCGGGGGAGGAAAGAACTGTTTCAGGAGCATCTCTTGCTCTGACGCTATGAGAACCTCTGGGATTTTGCGCCTGGTCATTAGTTGCCTCCCGCCGTGGTCCGGGCCGGGGGATCAGGTTCAAGGTTTTCCAGCCGATTCAATACCCGGACAAGGTAGTCATCGGCCTGGTCAAGCTCGAACACCGATATTTCCCGCCCCCCGGCCCTGTCCAGGCTATTCCTGGATGATAAAATATCAATCCGGGCCTCTTTCAAGTTCGCAATGATTCCTTTCATTTGGCCTTTCATATCCACCTCCCCAGGTCCGCCCCTTCGGTTCCTTGCGGAGCAAACCAGACCGCCAGGGCCGCCAAGATCACGGCCCCGGCCAGGATGAAATAGATGTTGGTCAGAAGTCGGTGAATCATCATCTGCCCCCCAAGATCGCCAGGGCCAGAATGATTATCCAGATTGCCGCAGCCCAAAAGAGTTTCATGCCCATCCCCCTATCTTCTCAGTAGGAGCAGGGACCGCTGCCCCTGCCCTGCCCAAAGAGTTAAGTCCCAGGGGTTTCCCTTAAAAATTCGCTGGCAAGTCTCCCGATCTCTTGGGATAGTCGCCTCAGGTTGCCGCGCCGGTTCTGATTCAAGGTTTCGGGTTCACATTCAGACAGGTCTTTTTGAGCTTGGCCGAGGTTAAGAATTGCCGCGGCTAAGGTTTGCAAGATTACCTGTCGGTCATGGTCCACTGTGGCGTGTGGTTTGGGCATGGCCTAAGCCCTCATGCCGCCATCAGCCTGGGCCTGGTCCATCAAGGCGCAGACCAGCTTGTGCCCATCGTAGCCCTCGGCCTCCGCCGCCTTCATCTTGGCCTGGGGGAACATTCCGAAGCGCACCCCGGTTTTCTCGTTCTTGTCCATCCCTTGCCAAACCTCTGCCGCCTTCTCGGTGTAGTCCATCTCATGCCTCCTTAAAGGTTATCCAAACGCCGCCGGGACGCGGGCCCTGCCCAGGGCTCGGTCCTCGTCCCACAAAATCACGCTCACCGGCTCCCGGTCATTCCCCGGCCCCACCGTCAACTGGTGGGCCTGGAGGTGGGCCTCCAGGTCTGCCGCCAGCCGTTTCTCCGCCAGGTTGAGGTTGTCGTAAGCAGCAGAGACCGCGGGGTTGTCGTGGCCTAACACCTGGTCCACCCAGGCAACCTTTAGCCTGGTGTCAGCCAGGACTCGCCGCACCATCTCCATCGCCTTGGCCCGGTCCATCGCTTTCTGAACCCCGTCGTTCATGTCGTCGGCTCCTTCAAGCACTCAGCCACCCACCCCTTCACCCATGCGGTCGTGGCTTCCACGTTCTCGCCAAGGGTCGGGAATAGGCGTTTAAGGTAGTCTCCATCAAGGGCAGGGACACAGGGCACGCCTCGCTGGAACGCCACCCTGCCCAGGTCAAAGGCTTCTTGGGTGTGGGTCTTGTCGCTCATGTCGTCCTCCTGGGGGAAGGCGCCGCCGCCCTCCCCAGCCCCGCAGGGTTACTTGTAAATGTTCAACCCCATCTTGATGTCCGCCCGGCCCGGGACGCTCACGTTCCCCTCCGTGGTGGCCACGATGCTTGACTTTCCCGACTTGGACCGCCCGAAGTCCTCTTTCAGGTTCACCCGGATCGTCAAGATGTCGCCCTCTACCTTCATATCCACGTTCTTCGCCATGTTCTTGCCCTCCAGCCTTCAGGTTTAAGATTTAACCGCTCACTCCCGGACCCGGTCCCCCGGGCCAAGGGTTAGGGGTTAAGCCCTCCTGATGTCGGTTACTAAAATATCCCGGTAAACCTCCCGGGTTTCTCCCAGGAACTTCACCCTCCAAATCTCAAGCCGCGAAGTCTCGCTAACTTGTCCGGCGATCCCGATGCGGCCTTTTAGAACGGCCTCGCCTTCGGGTTGCTCTCGGGTGATTGGGTCTTGATAAATTCTGATGATGCTTCCGCTCTGCATATTCTCAGGTTGTGGCATAATTCCCCTCCTGCTAAGGTCTTTCGTCCCATAAGGTGATTTGCGGGGTGCGCCGGGGTGCGTACACCTTAGCCCAGGCCCGATAATTGGCGATCTCGCCCTGGATGCGCTCCAGCCGAAGCTGCTCATCCCGCCAGGTGGCCCAAAGCCGTTTGATGATCTTCCACATGGTCTTTAATCCTTAAGGAATTCAGTTAACGCGGTGCGGGTGTCGGCAAGCCAGCACTCAGCGTCGTCAAGGTTCCTCATCTTCCCGCCGTGAAATTCTCCGGCATTAAAAAGAGCCTCTGCCGTTGTATGAAGGGTTCGCAGGTTGCGGAGGCTTTTGTTTAAGCCATCCCTCACCTTTTGGGCGGCACGGTTCAGCCTCTCTTTATTCACCTTTTGCTTTTCTTCCCTGGTCATGGTCCTCTATCCTCCCGTTTATCCTGCCTTTTATGCCTTCCTTCTTCCCTTCCCGCCGACGACCTCAACCGTCAATACCAAGGTATATCGTGGTTGCCATATTGTCAAGTCTTTTCTGCTTTTCCGGCATAATTAAATTTATCCTTGACATTTACCCCCATAACGTGCCGATAATCAAAGGGAATTCATAACCTCTATCATCGTATATCTATATATCTATCTAGGCGGGCGAAGCTTTATAGATATATATATATCTGATATATAAGTGTTTTTTGGAGATACCCCTTTTCAAAGAGGTAATCATGGCTATCAAGACCACCAAAACCAGGCCCAGGCCCAAGACCAAACCAACCCCCAGCTCCCGCAGGGTTTGCCCTGATTGCCTGGCCTCCAGGCCCGACTACAACGGACGCCAGAAGTACCCGCCACCCTGTCCTCAATGCAAATCTGATAAGCCACCAATAAGATTCACTAAATCCTTAAAGCCACCGGAACCGCTAACAGGGGATGGGGTATTAGTTCCTGAAATTGTTGATAAAAGTCATGTGGTGAATCTCAAAGATGAGTTCACCCCTAACGAGCTTGCTTTTTTGGAAATTCTCCTTTCAGGTGAGGAAACCGTTGACAATGCAATGATTAAGGCCGGTTACGGACACCTGGAAAAACGGAATAGGAATTATACCGCCAACCGGATAGCCCAAAAGCATGTTGAGCAGGCGGGAGACATCAAAAAAGTGATGCGTTCCGTCGGTGTGGGGGAGGTCCAGGTGGCCTTGAAGATCAAGAAGCTGATGGACGATCCTTTGCCCACCATCCAGGCCCGGGGCACCGAGTTAGCCGCCAAGATACTCGAAATGACCAGCGAATCTATTGACTTGCAGCAGGGACTTCAAATCGTCTTTAAAACACGGGACGGGAAGATCATCCAGCCCACCCCTGTCGGCCAGGTCGGCCCCAACCAGGCCCCTAAAGCCCTGCCGGCCCCTGGCCCACGGGTCAGAATGATTAAATAGTCAAGGATATTAGTGAGATAGCTAATAGATTTAGTTGCCGATAATACATCTTATCGGCACATAAGCCCTTGTCTTGCTTGCCTGTCGCAAGTTCCTGTCGCAAGTCTAAGCCCCCTGCCCTGGCCCGGGAGCGCAGCCCCCAGCCCCACGGCCCAGCCCCACAACCCCAGCCCCTAGCCTTGGCCGCCGCCCTTCGGTCCTGGCCCACCGCCTCCCCCTGTCCCCCTCTCCCCCTCTTCCCGGCCCCAAGGGGAAACCCGGAGACGGCCGGGTACCCCCCCTTACATAATATTATCAGTGTGGACAATTTTTCAATTTTAAAAGTTTGCCATTATGTCATTTTAACTTGACACGGGTAAGGTCGAGGTGGTAGGGTTTGGCAATCCTTGGGTGTAGTGGAGGTTTGGGATCTCCATAATAGAGGTGGGAGATGCAAATACTGATTAAGCGTGGATCAGCCATGGGTGGCCTTTTGGGTGGACCACCAAGGCCAGAAACAGACAAACTTTTTATTTATTTCGCTTCCCCCGAAGACGATATAGCCCATGGCTTTGAAGTTAATTTTGATCGCATCAGGAATTTGAAGCCTGGAGAGGAGTATGGGTCGAAGGACGGCCAGGTGACGGAGTGAGCGAAGAACGCAAAGAAATCACAGCCACGGAATGCGTCCGGAATTGGGGCGAAGGATGGGCAGCCAACCCGCCGCCCGATGGCCCGCCCTTCTTGCTGCTCTTAGCCTTGCTACTCGTGCTCAGCAACCCAGGGAATCCTGGAGTTAGCCCATGATCTACGAGAGACCGAATTTCAAGATTCGGTGGTGGGAGAAGGTCATTCTCTGGTTTTTACCGATGCGGACGACCCAGGACACGATGATGCCGGGGCCGGTGCTCTGCTATAAGGTTTGGCGGGGCCGGTTCTACTACCTTAGAGAAATTAAAGAAGGTCCGCCACGGCCCAGATACCTGGAAGGAGACGGGACTGAATAAGCGCCCGGTATTCGCCAGGACTACCGCCTCAGACCTCGGGAGGATGCCACGGTAAGCCGGGGAGAAAGCGAGTCGCTAAAGGCCACATGGCAATGGCTGCGTCTTGCAAGTATCCCCGGACAGAGGGCGTTTTATAGAGAATCCATGGAGGTTTTTGATGGATAGAGATTATCCCATTTGCACAGGATTTGACGAGAAAAAATACATTGACGCCCTGGGGTCCCATGGTGGCAGCCAGGGATCAGCATGGTCTTGTCTCAAATGGCTGGACAATTATATCGAGGTCTATAAGGACTCACCGCACCTCCATCATCAGGAAGGGGTGCAATATGCCAGGGAACGGCGTGAGAAGATTATCAAAAGGGGCCCCGTAGCTCCAAATGGTAGAGCGGCTGTAAAGCAGCGGGTTGACGGTTCGATTCCAGTCCGGGGCCTCCATACCAAACTTCTCGACCGCCCGGGGGTGCGGCACCATGGATAGGTAAGAACCCTGGCCAAGGGGCTGATTTGAATGTACGGGGCCTGGGCGGGCGCCTGGGCCCCGGTTTAAAGGAGGCGAGATGGCCGGCTGTCGCTGTTTTTGGGAAGACGATGGGTGCGTTTTGGGAGAGGAAGGAATTCAGGAGACGTGCCCGATGCACCTGGAGCGGGAGAACCCGGAGACGGGGGAGGCCCGGGGGCCGGTGGCGCCGCCGCCGGAGAGGGAAGGTCAATGAAAAGAAAGCCGGTTTCTTCGGACTTAATTTGGGCCGCCGCCTCAGATGTGAAAGAACACATGGAAAAGGTCATCATGGCCAAGGGAGACGGGGCTTCCCATCAAATCAGGCGTGTTTCGCTCCGTGATGTTCGACCCCCCCTTCATGGCCCGGACGGGGCCCGGTGCTACCTTGAAGGCGCGCTTCGGGGAACTGGTGGGGACCATCCGGGACCTGTGGAATTTTTACTTCCGAGCCCTGCGGGAGATTCACCGAGTCCTGGTCCCCGGGGGCTGGCTCATCTTCAAGTGCCAGGACGGGGTGCTCTCCGGGGTGAATAACTTTACCCACGCGGAGATTTATGCCATGGGCAAGACCCTGGGGTTTGTGCCCAAGGACCTCTTCGTGCTGCTGGCGAAGAACCGGATGATGCACCCGAAGCATAAAATCCAGCGACACGCCCGGAAGTACCATAGCTATTTCTGGGTGATGCAGAAGAGACCACTTTAAAGGAGAAACCTATGATTGACAAAGAGATTGAGAAACGGTTTACCTACCATCCACCCAAGGAAGGCCAGCCGAAGAAGTATGAAAAACTTCGTGAGTCGGGCAAAGAGCTTGCCTACCTGATAACCAATCTCTGTCCTGACTCCCGGGAGAAGTCCCTGGCCATGACCAAGTTGGAAGAGGCGGTGATGTGGGCTAACGCCGCCATAGCGAGGAATGAATGATGCCTGACAACTGGAAACATCGTTCTGAGAACATGAGGTGCAAGACCTGTATGTTTTTTGTGCCCAAAATACCCTTCCAGCCAAGACCGATGGAACCGGAGAAGGGGCCGGGTAATATTCCCCCGGAACCCCCGGAACTGAACCTGGGTCCTGGGAAGATATACCTGAGACACCCTGGATACGACCTGGGCCGGTGCCGGCGCCATGCCCCCACCCTGTCGGGCTGGCCGGCAGTCTTCGTCAACGACTGGTGCGGGGACCATAAAATCGACGAGGAGAAACTCCATGGGAGCGGATGACAACGGCAATCTGGGGAAAGGGCCGGACCTGGATCTGAGCCCTGAGAATATCGCCCACCAGGTAGCGGTGGTGATTACCAAAGACGGTCAGCCAGTCCTGATCGGCCCCATTGACGACCTACCTTTGGTCCTGAAGGTTCTTGCTGAGGGTATAACAATTCTCAGTAAGTTGGTGAGCCAGGCGTTGCCCAAGCGCATCATCCCGGTTACCGGCGGGTTGCCCCCGGGGGTGAACCTGCGGGGCCGGGCGGGAGAATAGGGCCGAGGACTCCCTTATGATAGGGCCATGTAAGAAAAAGAACAATGACATTTGTGGTGGATTGCCCTTTGCGGGAAGCATTTTGGAAAGAAGATTGCTCTACCGGAATGTGAAAACGGCCTTAAAATGTCCAGAACGCCATAGGAAATTCGTTAATTGCCTTTTAGGTTTGGCTAAAATCATAGAAAAGTTAAACAATGGCCCACCTCGCTAACGAATGGACCTTTGGGGTGATCAGGTGTGAAGCTTGTGGATATGAGTGGAACGCTGCTTCGGATGATTTGCCTATGTATAGCATCCCGGTAGCGGAGATCGTGACCGGGAAGAAAGAATTTAAGTGCTCTTGCCCTAAATGCGGACAACAGAAGTGTTCAATGATCGAGATTATGGGGGAATAGTCCTATTCCCCTTTATTTACCGGCGTTATTCGCATCTAACAGACTTCAAGTCCTATCATACTTCGTACATTATTAATAAATTGGCAGAAAGTTGTGTGAGAGAATGCCCTTGCTTTTTTGTGTTCCAAGGCATGGCATGAAGGGCATAACCATATAACATAAAGTGGATTGTTGTAATTAGGGTGATGACCATGTAACATATCCGTTACCGTTTTACACCTTTTGCAGAACCGAGCCTTTCTTTTTGTTTTGTTACGCAGATAATACCTAACTTTCCTACGCGCATTCATTTTTTCATCGTTGCCGCCCAAATATTCTTTAATACTACGCCTTCCATTTTTTATTGCTATACGGATTGCATTTGGGGTGACTGTGTAGTCTTTTGCAATTCTATTAAGGCTTTCCCCATTAGCTAATCTTGTTTTAATAACAGACAAATCTTCGGCAAAAAGCTTCATTAATAATCCCCTCTTTCTGATGGGATAATCTTCAAGAAATTCCCGCAAACCATAGAGACATTATCTCCTGGTTTGATCCCATGCCTTTCTACAAACCTCTTTGGTAGAGAAACGTAGAGGGTGCCGCGTTGATTAACAACCTTTCTGGATGCTACAAACTCTATCCCGGTAACTTTTTTTACTTTTTTTGTGGTCATAAGAAAACCCCTCAAAATCGTAAGATAACACCATTAATACATAAGTAAAATTGAATTGCAAGGGTAAAATTCACCCTTGTTTTTTCCTTTTATAATGCTATCGCTTTAGTATGGACCAGTTTCATTTACTGGATAAGTTTTCTCCTACTATCCAGGACTTCATTTTATCAGAGAAAACGATCACCATTCTGGTGGCGCCTTTAGGAGAAGGCAAAACCTTCGGTTGTATCGCCACCATGATATACCACGCGGCACGTTGCGGCCAGCCGATAAGGTGCGCCATTGTTAGGGATACCTTAGAAAACATCAAGTTGAGCATCGTTCCTTCCGTGGAGGAGTTCTTCGAGGAATTTTTCCCAGACAACCCCACCAGATTCTACCGCTTTAAGAATGAATGCAAGGAACTAACCATCTTCGGCAACCTCCGCATCGAAGTGGACCTGTTCGGCATTGATGACCCGGCCAGCCTGGGGAAGCTGCAAGGATCATCGGCTTACTCCCTGATTTGGCTGAATGAGCCCGCCCCCATCGCCGACAAAGCCAATGCTGGACTATCGGAAGAAGTCTATAACGTGGCGGGCATCCGGGCCGTCCGGCGCAAGGCCACCCCTGGCCGGCTGATCGTGGACATGAACCCGGCGGACGAGGAGCACTGGACGCATCGCCGTTTCATTGAGGAAGAGGATTTCGACCCCAACTTCCCCCTGGTGCACAAACAGGTTTGGTTTGTGCCGTATGGCGAGAACCAGCACCTCAAGGAAGAGTCTCGCCAGATGGCCAAGAAGATGTACGAGAATGACGAGGCCGCCTACGCCCGGTACGTCAAAGGCGAGTTCGCCGCGGTGTACCGGGGTGAGAAGGTAACGCCGCAGTATAAACGGGAACGCCATCTCTGCCCGGACATCTTGGTCCCGGCCCCGGGGCTGGTCTCTTTCGCCTTCTTCGACTCCTGGCACAACCCGGCCTGCTGCCTGGGGCAGATCACCTCCACTGGCCGCCTGACCTTCATCGACACCCTGCGTTTACAGAATTCGGACATCCGCACCCTGATCCATACCCAGGTAATCCCCCTGCTTAATTCTCCCAAATGGAGGAACAAACCCAATTCCTGGCGGATCGGCGGTGACTTCTCCATGAAGCAGCCGGACCAGAGCAACCGGAACGAATCGGCGGCCAGGGTCGTAGAAGAAGCCTTCCGTAAGTTTCTGAAGTTGCCGGGAATCTTCTTCGAGGCCGGCCCCTCCAAGTGGGACACCATGAAGCGGCACATCGCCCGGGCCCTCCAGGACGGCGACCATCGCGGCGACTCCCTGGTGCTGCTTTCCAACGATAACCGCCTTCTCGACAAAGGGTTGCGGGGGGCCTGGCACTACAAGACGGACAATTCCGGCAATGTTCTTAAGAATGTCAAGCCGGATAAGGACGTTCACAGTCATCCCTGTGATGCCTGGGCCAATGCGGTCGGGGTGTTGTTACCGGCCCTTGACCGCCGAGCTCACCTGGGGGACTACCGCAAGGCGGCGGTCAGGGTCAAACAGAGGATTCAAAGTTATGCGACGGGAGGTCCCAGGGCTTAATGGACACCTCTGGTTACAAGGGCTGGTGGCCCATGAAGGTGTTTACCGGGACGGGGCCGGACGGGGAGCCGCAGGGCCAGGAATGTTTCAAGAGCGTGGTGGACGGGAAGCTGGTGATCCCGGAGAAGGGGTGGAGTGGCGAGCCGCCCTACCCAACGGGGGACCTGGCCCCTTGCCGGCACACCCCCTCGGACAAGTTCCGGCAGAACTATGACCTCATAGATTGGGGGAAAAGCTGATGCCCGCACCAAGTAAAGCCATGCGTAAAGCGGCGGGGATGGCCACGGCCATCCAGGAAGGCAAGATGCAGCCCAAACCCGGGACACCCTCGGCAAAAATGGCTAAGAGCATGAAGCCGAGCGATCTACGGGAATTTGCCACCACCCCGGAAAAGGGGTTACCGAAGCATGCCCCGAAAAAGCGCCGGCCCCCGGTGAAGATGGTGGGGGAGCACGTCCAGAAGATGCCTTTTCCTAAGAGATAGGGACCAATGGCCATTTACCTGCCCAGCGAAGATCAAGAAGCCGCAATGAAGCGGGCGATCCACCAGGCTAGCCGGGGCGGCCCCTCGAAAGCAGTGATGGATTCCAAGGAGCTGCAGGAGCGGGAAGAGGCTGCACAAGCCTACGCCGGGGAGGATGAGCCGCACTTCGTCAGCTTTTTGAATGATTGCGTCAGGACCTCGGTGCAGGCCATGACCGACATCCGAATGGCGCAAGATGAGTGTTGGCGGGTTTACAACGAAGAAGAGCCTTACAACTACGCCCACAAAGAGACGTGGCAGTCTCGGGTAATTTACCCCAAGCCCTTCAAATTGGTGCAGTTCGGTATGTCCATCGTCCGCAAGGCCTTCGATGTGGAGTTTTTGTCCATCGAGAACGAGAGGGACGACAAGGCAGTGGAATTCTGGAAGAAGTTGATGGGGACCATGTTAGCCCGGAATTATGCCAATTTTCCCATCAATTTTGTGGACGCCACCGGCATGAGCCTGGCGGTGGGGCAGTCTATGGAGATGATCCCGGTGTGGCGACCGGGCAAGGGGCTGCGCTACATCTTGGTGGAACCCTGGAAGATTCACCGGGATCCGGACGCAGTTTCCCGGCAGCCGCAATCAGGGATGTATTGGATTCACCAGGAATACATGCCCTATCACCTCCTGAAAGAATGGGAGCGGGAGGGGCGTTTTGTCAATATCGGCGACTTCGGCCCGGCCGGGAGTTGGGGCCAAAGCCAAGATCCCAATCTTTCGGAAACAGAGATTGCCCGACGGAAGGCCATGGTGTGGAGCAAATCCTCCTACCAAAAGGCGGCGTTAACTTCGGAGTTTTGGGGCACGGTTTTGGACCGAAGGGGAGAGATGTTGCTACCCAACGCCTCTTTTACCACCGCGGGGGGTCGGGTTATCGGTCTTCCCAAGGCCAGTCCTTATCCCACCCTGAGGTGGCCAGGCATCGGTTTCAGCGCCCTGCCGCACCTTCTTAGATTTGATGGAAGAGGCCTGATCCAGGGGATCAAAAGCCTTTGGTATCTGATGTGCAACCTTATGAGCCTCCATGCCGACCACCTGAACTGGATGGTTAACCCGATGATAGAGGTCGATGTTCAGTCTTTAGTGGACCAAAGGGACGTTGACGTTTATCCCGGAAAAATCTGGCAGACCCATGGTTCAGCCCAGGGTCAAAAGGTGGTGCGGGCAACCGATATTAAGTCCCAGGTAGGCGAGGCCATTGCTATTTTGAATTTTTACGACCAGAGACACCAGGACGGCGGCCTGATGGATTACTCCGCTATGGGTGCACCGGGCTATCGGGCCGAAGTGACGGCCCGGGAAGCCGCCCAGAACCTGGACCAGTCCATGACCATCGTGGGATCCATGGGGAAGAACCTGGAGGATGGGGCCCTGAATGCAATTTTGGCCGGGGCTGAGACGGTGGCCATCAACATCACTTACGAGGAATTGGCGATGTTGATGGGGCAGGAGGTGGCGGAGCCGTACCGGGTGCCAGTTTCCGATGAGTTTCCTACCGGCCTCAACTTGCCCCAGTTGACCACCGGCAATTTCCGGGTTGCCGGGATTTCGGCATTGATGAAGGACGCAGAGATTTGGCGGAACCTGCGGGATGTGATCTTACCCATGAGCGAAAATCCCCTTTTTCAGCCGTATCTCAAGCCATATTCAATCTGCCTTTCCACCGAAAAGCGTCTCCAACTGCAAAATGAAAATGTTTTTGTGGACCAGGATACGGCAAAGAGGGTGGATGACGCCCAGCAGGTCCAGCAGGAAGCGGCAATTAAGGCGCAGCAGGCAGCGGCGGCGGCGGAGGCGGCCCTGGCCGAAATGAAGGCCCAATCGGAACAGGCCAAGGCTGAGATGAATTTAGCCAAGGCGAAAGAACACGAGGGCAAGGCGGCCTTGGCCTTGGCAAAGGCTGAGTCCGAGGGAAGGCCTGAACCGGGAACAGGTGCTACCGGGGTCGAGGATGAGTTTAAGCCAGACCTGACCCTGGCCCAGGCTGAACTTACCCAGCGTCAGGCAGATACAGAGGCGGCCAAGGTGCAATTAGTCCTCGCTCAAGCCCACCTGGCCTTGGCGCAAGCCAAAGCTGCGTTGCGGCCCCCGCCCGCCCCGGCGTCTGATTCGGGAGGGGCCAAGTAATGGCACATCAACCCATGGGCGCTGGCGGGATAGACGTGGAGATCGGCACCGGGAAGCCCCGGGCAGTCAAAACCCTGGAACAACGCCAGAATGAGGCGGCCCTAAAGAAACAGCAGGCTACCGTAGAGACCATCAACTTCATAGCGGATTTACGAGACAATCCCGGCTTGGCCTTGGTGGTGGAGGCTCTGAAAACCCGGCTGGTGGAACTGGCGGCGGCAGACCCCCAATGTCAGGCTTTCAAGAAAATCATCGTTGGCTGGCGAAATAAGATAGACCCCGTCCCGGCGCTGGCGGAGCAACTGGTCCGTCATGCTTTGGGACCATTGAATATTTTAATGAGAGGACCACAGGCCGCCCCGGAATAGGGATTCCGGCCTGAGCAGTAAAATAAAATTGGGGTTCTCTTAACCGTCGGCCAACGGTTGAGGGACGTAAGCATTAAAGAGAGGGCAGTTAGGTGCCTAATCACCTGACTTGCCCTCTTTTTATTGGCCCCGGCTGCGGCCCGCAAGGATTCCCGCGGATAAGGAGAATTTCGTGGCAGACGAGACCAAGCCGGAAGGAATCGAGGCGGTTGGCTACTCTTCGGCTGACCTGATGGCAGAGCTTCCCCAACAGGTTTTTGACGGCGAGTCCATCGTGACCCGGGAGGCGGAAGTTGAACCAGGTCCCGAAGAGATCATCTCACCGGAAACCCTACCGGAAGACACCCCCAAACCCGGGGATAAACCTGAGCCGCCCAAACCCCCGGAGAAGAAATACAAATCGTGGGAAGAGGCGGAGGAAGGGGCCCGAGAGCACCAGCGTTTCGCCACGGAGAAAGCGGAAGAGGCCAAGCGGGACCGCGAGGCCCTGGAAGCAGCCGAACGCGAACGGGACGATCTCAAACAAAAGCTGGAGGCAGCGCCTCCGAAGCCGGTGGCCCCGGCCAAGTCTGCCGAGGAATTGGAGGCTGAACAGGAGGGCCGGATCGAGGCCGCCCTGGATGAGATCAACGAACTGGACGAGTTCGACCCGGAATACAAGAAAAAGGTGGCCCGAGCCTGGCGCAAGGCTGGTCTCGGCGGAGCGGGACAGCCCGCCCCGGACCCAAAGGCTTTGGACGAGATCATCGACCGCCGGGTGGAAGAGCGGCTAAAGGCCCGAAAACCATCTGGGCCGAGCATTTTGGAACAGGCCTTCGACCTGGCGGGCAAAGCTGGCCTGGACATGAATGATCCAGACTCAGTGGACTCCGTCCAATTTGAGCACATGAGGAGAAAGCTCCCGGAGGAATACGACACCAAACCCCTTCAGGAGCAAGTGGATTGGGTGGTGGGCGAAGTTCGGAAACGCACCGGCAAAGTGGTGCAAATGACGGACGAGGAGCGGGAAAAGGCTCGCAAGACCCAAAAGGCCAACGCCGTTCTGGAAAAGGGCAACAACCGTCCTCCTCCCCCCAAAAAACCCGATGACAGCGAACCCTACACCTCCGCCGGCATCTTGCGGGAAGTCCAGGAGGAACGGCGGATACGAGGATAGGAGGTTTAAAAGATGGATGCTCACACCTGGAATGAAATTGGGAAAACGGGAATTCTCGGCAACCACCAGTTGAGCAAAAAGCTCTACAAGGTGGTGCTGGGGGAATGCGTGGTTTTCCCTTTCACCAATGACCAGGGCATCGGCTTCAAGCGGAACGCCGGTGAAACGGTCAACCTGATGCACGTCAACGAACTGCCCGATCCGGATTCCGCCGAGACGGAAGAGGACGGCCAGATCCCCACCGACAAACTGACCTTCGGGAACCGGGCCATAACCCTCAAGGCTTATGGCCGGGGGGTGAAATTCACCGAACTGGCGGAAAACCTGTCGGTGTTCAAACCCAGCGATGTCCTGAAAGAGAAGCTGCAGGACCAGATGACCCGGGTGATGGATACCATGGCGGCGAACGCCTTTCAGGAAGCCGCCGCGGTGAAGGTCGTGTTCTCCCCCACCTCCCTGACCGGCGGGGTCTGGGCGACGAGCGGCACGCCGGGGGCCTTGGCTGTTGCCCCCCTGACCCTGGACCACTGCAAACTCATCTCTGCGTATATGCGGGACACCATCCACGTCCCCTTCTACACCAAGAACTACTACATCGGGTTCACCTGCAACAAAAACATCGAGTCCCTGACCGATGACCGGGGCCTGATCCAGTGGCACCAGTACCTCGGCAAAGGCGACCTCCTCTTCAACAACGAAATGGGGATGGTCCACAAGATTCGTTGGATTGAGGTCAACCGCGCAGCGGCTTTCTCTAACGTGGCCGGCACCTCTTCGGTCTTTGGCGAAGGCGTGGTCTTCGGCAAGGAAGGGGTGGCTTATCTGGAAGCGGTGGCACCGCATCTGCGGATGAACCCCAACTTCCAGGGCAATTTCGGCACCGTGCAGGCCATGGCCTGGTGGGGCGTCATCGCGTTTGGGTCGATCTGGAACCTGCCCGACGACGGCAAAGCCAAGATCATCCGGCTCGATAGCCTGTAAACCGCAAACCATGACGGGGGACGGTGCAGGCCGTCTCCCCTTCGGGAGGTAAGGAAGATGTTATACGGCGAAGGAATTAAGGAAATTGATTCGGCTATCGCGGATGCTGCCCTGGCTACCGCCATCGTCCTGGAAGCCGCGGCGACCACGGTGGTCTTGCTCAAAACCATGAATACCCCGGGTTTTGTGCGGGCCTTCGGGTTCCGGCCCACGGTGACCTTCAACTACGACACCCTGGTGACCAAGGGCGTCCTGACCCTCTACCGTTATCCGGCGGGGGTGGCAGGAAGCAAAGTGGCCCTGGGCACCATCAACAAGGAAAACGGCGACGTGGCGCTGAAGGAATATTTCGTGAAGGTTTCCAACACACCGGCGCTGACGGTGCCCCCTTTGCAGCCGCCCGCCAACTACGAGGCGGGGGACGTGCTGGCGATCTGGATCACCACGGCGGCCACAGGTGGCGCCAGCATTGCGGGCGATTACCAGCCCATCATCTGGGTCTCTGACCGGGGCGAGAACATCCCCAACCAGGGGCAACTGGTGAACCGCACCCCGTAACGGCAATCTCAGACGGGCCCCAGGGCTCCTTGGGGCCCCTTTTTGAAGGAGAAAGGCTATGGCTGAAATCGCAATAACTGATGTGGTCACGACCATATCGTTACAGGATATGGATTATTCACAGCAAGGCAGGGTGAAAAGTTTCCCGACCATCGCCTTTGGCGGCGGGGGCTTGAAATACGACACCTACGGCATCCCGGTTCCGGATTTTAAGAAATTCGGGATGAAAAAGGTGGTCAAACGCCTTCGCATTGAACAGCCCCCCGACGGCTATGAGTACCGGTATGACAAGACTCCCAGGGTTGCAAACCCGGTGGCGCCCTACGGCACCATCCGGATTTTTGGGAGTGCCGGGTTTACGCCTGCGGGGTCGATAGCGGTTGCCGACCATACCCACGACATGAAAGTCATCGGCGGAATCACTGCGGATGAAGATGTGGGGGTATTGGCTTCTGGTCCCACCCTGGGCAAACTGGCGGCGACGGACCGGACCATTGTTGGGGCCGATAGCGCCACCAAGGGCGGTGTGGTAGCCAAGACCGGCCTTACCGCTACTCTCACTGGCACCGCGGTGGCTGCTGCGGCCTTGGTGGAACTCGGCAATGTGGTAGTGCCTGCCACAGTTCTTGAACTGGAAGTAATCGGCCAGTAGGCCGGAAAGAGGAATCTTATGGGTCAATTTATTACCACCAAGCAATTCGGCACCTTGGAGGTGGAGCAGTCCTTCCACGAACCGCCCTACCATATCGCGCTATGCACCAACGGGGCCTATGTGCATATCTCCGGCCTGCCGGTGAAGAACGAGGCGGAATTGCGCAAGGCCGTCCCGGTGGAATTCCTGGCGGATGCCTTGGACTGGTTCCGCCACCGCCATGAGAGGGAAGGGAACCCGCCTCTCAAGGTTCTGATAGAGCCGGATGGGTCCTGTGTCTTCGAGGACGGGTCCCCCATCATCAACACTTCGCAGTTGACTCAGGCCCTGAAACCGGGGCCGATGCTGGATGCGGCGTTGCTGTGGTTCACCAAGCGGCATATCGCCAAAGAGGAAGGTGAGAAATCGGCAGCCAAGAAGGCGGCACCCAAGCAGGCGGCGAAGAAGAAACCGGCGGCGAAGAAGAAGGCTCCGGCGCGGTCTGCGGCTCCGTCCCCCGCTCCGGAAGCTGCGGCCACGGTGTAGGCCATGGCCGAAGGCAAGGTGCGCATCTGCCCCAACCCGAATTGCCGCCTGGTGACGGACCCGGACCCGCGGATTTACAAGGACGCGGACATTAAGTGTCCCCGGTGCGGCACGAAATGGGGGCGGAAGCGGCCAGGTCAAGGAGACGATGATGAGTAAGAATATCCCTGAAGTTGATAAAGAATGGCGCCAACGTGTCTCTTTTGACTTCGGCGAGGGTGGTATGAAGCAGCCGGACGGCTTTGGAGACCTATCGGTGGACGATGAGGTTACCGTGGTGGTCACCGGCAAGGTTTCCAGCATCCGGCAAGATGCGGACACCTCCAGCTTCTCTTTGCAGATGGAGAAGATCACCCTCAAAGTTCCCGGGAAGGGAAAAACTTACACCAGCAAAGAGCTCATGCAGGAAGTGCATGAGTCCAAGAAGCGATAGGTCGGGAAGGCCATGACTCTCCAGGAATTGGAAAACGAAATTTATTTGCATGTCAGGGATGACTATCTCAAGGTGAATTTCTTCAAGGCCTGGATTAATGAGGCCATCCTGGTCATCGCGACGGAGAATCACCTACCTGCCCTGGAGCGCAGTGTGCCGTTCAACCTATCCGTGACCACCGCGGCCTGGCTTTACGACCTGCCGGAGGTCTATCTCAAGGGCCTTGTTAAGTGCCGCAACAAGGACTGGCAGCCCGTAACCATCCTGCGGGACCACAGTGATCTTGATACCAGGGACATTGACCATGACGAAACCGGAGAGGCTATCACCCATGTGGCCGTGAAGGACCGCAAGCTGGGAATCTTCCCCAAGGCCAACGACACGGCCCGGCTCTGGTTTTGCGATAAACCCGAAGTTCTGGACATGCCCAACGACCCCGTGGTGTGCATCCCGCCGCAATTCCAGCGCCGGGTGATCATCCCCAAGGTCGTCATCATCGCCTTCCCGGTGATTATGGACATGGGCGTGGATATGCCCCACAAATCCCTGACCTACTGGCAGGGGGAATACTCTAATGGCCTTTACGGAAGCCCGAGGGGGGAGGTTGGCATGGTGCCTTGGCTGGTGGCGCAAAGAGGTGTCCGGCGACACGGCGGCCGCCAGCCGTTGCCTTAACGAGGGATGACATGGCGAGACAGTTGGTGGCCTACGGCTTCAACGGGATGTCCAACCTGAAGAAGTCGCCAGGATACTTCTTGGATGACACCAAGCGGGCGACGCCCCAGGTGGTCTTGAATGCCGACGTCTTCGATGATGGCGCGGTGGTCCTTCGGGGATGCTATCGCAAACTCATCAACCTGCCGGGGGCTCATTCTCTATGGGGCGAATCGCCCAACCTGTGTGTCGCCACGGGGGCCGCCGGCTCCCCTTCCCTGTTCCGGGTGGAGGCGGTTTCGGCCCGGGAGCTTTGTCAGGTCTCGGGGCCGGACCGGGCCCGGATGGACTTCGCGGAAGTTGACGGCCGCGTCTATGCCGCCAACGGCTATTGGCAGGGAGTCTATGACCTGGGCCAGGACCTGGTGCATGGGTGGGGCCTGTCCTTACCCCTGGCGCCGGACATTACCCAGGTCGAAGGTGACTTGCCGCCGGGCATCTATAAGCTCTGCTACACCAGGTTCGAGGCCCTGAACCGCGTGGGGGGAAACGGCCCCGTAGCCGAAATCTCTTGGGTGGGCGGCACCGCCGGGATTCAACTCACCGATTTGCCGGATGATGTCCTGGTCTGGATCACCCAGCCCAATGGGGCCGAGTTCTATCTGGCCCTGGTCGTAGCCGGTAAAATCACAACCCCCTACTACACCCAACCGCTTCCGACCTTCGGAGTGGAGCCGCCGCCTCCCTTGACCTCACTGGCTTTCGCCCATGGGCGGGTTTGGGGGGCCTCCGGCAAGAAGGTTTGTTACAGCGATGAGTTCATGTACGAGAACTTCCGGTCCGGGGGTTATTTCCCCTTCCTGGAGGACATCACCCTGATTGCCCCCGTCAACGAGGGCCTGTTCATCAGTTCTTTTGATAATACCTGGTTTCTGAAGGGGACGGTTCCGGCCAAGATGACCTTGGAGGACGTGGGCGGCGGCGCCATCCCCGGCACCCTGACCTGGACCATGATGGAAGGCGGGGCCTACGAGCCGAAACAGTCCCGCACCCTCTGCCCCGTCTGGATGTCCCCGCAAGGCGCCATCATTGGTAAACATAACGGGCACCTCATCCATATCACGGAAAACCGGCTGAAGATTAATGCTATGAGCCGGGGCGCGGGGTTTCGCCGGCTTCTGCAGGGCGTCATTCAGCAAACGGTTATCTCCCTCTACGGCTCCACCAAGGGGGATTTTGATGCAGACCTCCACGATATTTTTGAGCGCGGACGGATTTACATACCCGCCCCCCTGGAACACCAGGTTTACGGCGGCGTAATCATCGGTGGCGAAGGAGAGTACCTATGAGCCTTTATGTGCCAAACGAATCTGAAATCGAAATGATGCGGGCAATCCTGGCGGTCCAGGCGTGGATTCTGGGGCTTTACAAGAACGTGGTTTCGCCTGACGGCTCTATGACCATGCTCCAGCTTGTGGAGATGCCCACCGGCGGTGGCAGGACCTATGCTCAGAAGGTTCTCACCCAGGAGTTCGCCGCCGCCCTGGCCGCAAACAAGTGGTATCTGTCTCTGAACGCCGCCGGGAAGGCCGAAGGCGCCTATCACAATACCTACCTGGAATGGGAATTTGCCGCGGCGGATGTAGCCGACGTCAATACCGTCCGGGGGGTGTTCGCCTTCTGCTATGTCGTGCCTTTTGACGCCGGGCAGAGTGAGGGGCCCATCAAGGTAGGCGATACCGTCACCGGCCACACCTCTGCCGCTACGGGCATCGTGACCGGCGTGGTGGTTACGTCCGGGGCCTGGGCCACTGACGATGCCGCCGGGTATCTGTTCATCAAAACCAAGACCGGCACTTTCCAGAACGACGAAGAAATCTGGGTCGGCGGGGTGAAGTGGGCCGTCAGCAACACCGGCACCCTGTTCGCCGGGGACGCCCACAAGAAGCTGGTCTTCCTGGAGGAACTGCCGGAGGCCAAGCTGATCGACACCGCCGGGCAGAAGATCCGGTGCAACGTGAAATGGTCACTGAGCACCCAATAAGCCATGACCCCGAGCGCCGCCAGTAAAAGTGACCTGGAGCACCGCCTGGACCATGAGAATTTTGGCGAGGTCTATCAGGTCCACTATAAAGAGGGGATTATAAAGGATTTCGGTCTGTCCTCCACCAATCCCCTGACGCTGGACGACACCTGCACCGTGGAGGTGGACGGCGGCGCTTACCCGGGGGTGCCTATCTTCTACCATTGCCGCCAGGGTTACTACGACGACCAGGTGGCCACCAAACGGGAGGGCGGCGCCCTGAATCATGGGGCCTGGGCGTTCCGAGCCGGCCAGAAGGTGAAGGTGATGATGGACGGTGACGTGCCTTACGCCGTCATCGGCCACAATGAACCGCAGACCTACGGCCAGGACCCCAAGGCCCCCCGGAAGTGCCTGGATGTCTTTCGTATCCAATGGCACCGCACCATCGGCGGGGGCCGGGCTCCTTATCAACCCCCGGAATTGCCGATTGGAGAGCATTGGCTTAATTGGTTCATGTTTCAAACCACCTGGCACAGCATCTTCTACCGGGCCTCTATCCAGGAAGAAGTTACGGGTATAGATGACCCGTTTGTCGAGCCGGATGGTGATGTTATCAGTTTGCCCCACCGGGCCAAGCATATCTTCGGGATGAGAGAGCAACAGTTCGGCACGGTGGTCTTCTACCTGGGGGACTGGCTCATCGTGGTGGGCCCGGCGGCTTATATCCTCAGCGTCTATGCGGTGGGGATGCCCGGGCCTATCACCGGGAGCGTCTGGGTCAACGCCGGCATCTGGACCCCGGAGCGGGAAGAAATCTGGTTAGAGAACGCCCGGCGAAAAGAGCAGGTCTATGGCACCGGGGGCGGGCATTTCGTCCCCATAAATACGGATTTGCTCACCGGCTACCCTTATGCGGACACCTATATCCAATCGAAGTTCACCAAAACCTTTATGGACCGCTTCAAGGGCATAGCCGCCGGATATTCGCCCAAGTGGATCCTCACCGAGTTCTGGACTTACGATTGGGACCGGGAAGCCACCGATCCCAACACCCTTAACACCCCGGCAGGATGAGAGCGATGCTGGAAGACCACAGAAAATGCCAGGACCAAGGACTTCAAAATTACCATGAAGTCCTGAAGGTGCTGAAAGGGGCCGACGAAAAACTCTATGAGTTCGTGGCGCGGACCCTGCCTCACAAGCATTGGCACCGGATGGTCTATGCCCTCCAGTTCCAGAACCCGGAACTGTACGACAAGCTCCATGAGCTTATTGATTCCATGCGGAAGGGCAAGAGGGTGGCCAAGGCCAGGCCCGAGAAGAACATCCTGGAATATGCCTGGGACCTGGCACAGGAAATCGGCCAGTCCTACAAGTGTGAAGAAGGAGTGGTTGAGGAAGTACGGCCCAAAAGGACCGTGACCGTCTTTTTGAAGTTCCCGGAGAGGATCATCGGACTCCCCAAAGACGTGATGGCCATGTCCCATAATCTGGCCAAGGATTATGGCGGGCGCCGAAAATGGACCTTCGGTTTTGATAACCGCATGTTCGTCACGGACCTGGAGGACACCGCCATCGAGGAGCTTCGGAAAAGCCCCCTGGTGGAGCGGGTAGAGGTTGACTCGGAGGCCCATATCCTCTCCAACGAGATCCCGGCCTATAACCCTTCCGGGGTCAACACCGATTGGGGGGTGACGAGGATTAATCCCGGGTTTGCCTGGGCTCAGGGCAATTATGGGAAGTCCATGTCCGGCCGGCGCATGAAGGTATGCGTCATAGACACCGGCATCAAGTCCTCTCACGAAGCCTTTTGGAAGGGTGGCGTCTGCGTTTTCAAAGGCGGCTACAACTTCGTGGGGGGGAATCCCAACCCCGAAGATGATCACGACCACGGCACCTACTGCTGCTCCATCGTGGCCGCCCAGCATAACGCCATCGTGGGCAGTTACCGGGGCGTCGCCCCGGACATCGACCTCTATGCCTGCAAGGTTCTGGATTCTAAAGGGTCGGGCTCTATGGCGAATATTGCCGCCGCGATTGATTGGGCCAGGACTTATGGCATGGACATCATTTCGATGTCCCTGGGGGGGCCCTCCGGGGGGACCTCTCTGCAACAAGCCTGTGATAGCGCCTGGTATGCGGGCCTCCTGGTGGTGGCGGCGGCTGGCAACTCAGGTCCAGGGGAAAACACCGTCCTTTACCCAGCCAAGTATGCGAGCGTCATGGCGGTGGCGGCGATGGATTATTTTGAGGGGATCGCCGATTTTTCCTCCCGGGGCCCGGAAACGGAGGTCTCTGCTCCTGGCCGCTACATCGCCGGGGCCTGGGCCGGTTTTACTTTCACCAATTATAAGATTGCAGGCTCCAACGACAAATATATGTGCGCCTCCGGCACCAGCGCCGCCTGTCCCCACGTGGCGGCGGGGGCTGCCTTGCTAAAAGCCTGGTATCCGTCCATGACCAACACCGAGATGCGCCAATGGATTCGGGAGCATTGTAGAGACCTGTAAGGGGAAAACGACATGGGCACTCCTAAGTGGTGTGACGAAGGCGAAAACCGAGTCCTCAATATTCTTTTGGGGGATACCCCAGTGGATGGAGCCTATTACCTGGGCCTCTACAAAAACAGCGTAGAGCCGGGGGAGGATGCCAAGGTTTCCGACCTTACCGAACCCTCTGGTTTCGGCTATGCCCGCAAGCCCCTATCCCGGGGAACGACAAACTGGACAATCACCGGGAATGAGGCGGTCTATGCCGCCGAACAAACCCTTTTGGCGCAAGGCGGGGATTGGGGAAACATTTATGGCTACTTCATAACTACCACCTTGACCGGCACCGGGGGGAAGCTCATGGGGCTGGAACACCTGGGTTCCGCCTATTCGGTGCTGGACGGCAAAGGCATCAAAATAATTCCCAAACTTAAATGCTCATAAGGAGAAGGCGATGTTAGATCACATCTGGAATATCCTCGGTAACTTGGCTTGGGGGCTGGCCCTGGTCCCCTTCTTTCTCATGGCGAAGCTCTGCGATGAAGGCGAAGCTGAGATTGGGGACATCTCCTTAAAGCAGGCTTCCCAATACGCTAACCTGTACCTGGGCCTCTATACTGCACCCACTTCGGAACCCGCCGAGGACGCCACCTTGACTACGCTGACGGAGCCCTCCGGCGGCGGGTATGCCCGCATCGCCCTGGCGGCTGCCGACTGGACGAAAGCAGGGAGCGTCTTTACTCAAGTGCAAAAGACCTTTAGTGCGGTGGGGGCCGCCTGGGGCAACTGCTACGGCTATTTCATCTGTACCGTGGTCTCCGGCACGGCGGGCAAATTATGGGCCGTGGAGCAGTTTTCGGATGGTCCGTATAACGTCCCGGATGGTGGAGCGGTGAAGGTTACGGCCAAGATGACCCTCTCCTAAAAGGGGTAAAGCAGATGGCAAGAGAACTGATTGACGGCTTCGAGGGTGGCCTTACGCTGATGGCTACTAAAACGAGCGGCTGTACGCTTGTCTCAACTTCCGGGTTAAACCTGAGTGGAGATTACTGCCTGGCAATATCAACCGGCATGGGCGAGAACATTAAATATACCATAGTTTCTGACGATGAGAAATACTTTGCTTTCAAATACCACACCGACACGGTAACTTATACGACTTATATGAATCACATTATGGCCCTTTACAAGGATGCCACCGCAATTTTTCAATTAAAGAGAAACGGCACCAGTTATAAATTGGAAGCCTACGTTGGGTCCACTCTGGTAGCCACAGGCAATACTCCCCTGGACTTTTCCACTACCCATTTGATTGAAGTAAGGGTAAAAGTGGCCGACTCCGGTGGCATCATCCAGGTAAAACTCAATGGCGTTTTGGATATTGACTACTCCGGTGACACCAAACCTGGAACTGACACGCAGTTCAATCTCTTTTATCTTGGTTCCGCTTATGGCAGCAGCTATGGGCATGGCTGGTATGACGACCTCGTAGTAGATGACGCTGCCTGGATTGGCGACACCAAGATCCAGGGCATTAAACCCACGGCGGCAGGGAACTCCGCCCAATGGACTCCTTCGGCGGGGTCCAATTTTCAATGTGTGGATGAAGTGCCGCCCGATGATGCCGATTATGTGGAGACCAATACAGCCGCCATCCTGGATACCCATACTTTCGGTGATTTGGTCGGCTCCATTCAAGCCATCAAGTGCGTCCAGGTCCATGCCCGCAGCATGAAAGAAGGCGCACCTACCCCCCAAAACCTACAACTGGCGGTGCGCTCCGGGGCAACTGATTATTTTAGCGGCAATAAAGCGGTTCCCGCCGCAGCTCCCAAAGGGTTGTTCAATATTTGGGAAACCGACCCGGCTACCGCGGCGGCTTGGCTGGCAAGTGGAGTAAACGCCGCAGAGTTCGGCTATAAAGCTGTGGCTTAATAGGGGGCCGAAGTGCCAACCCGATTTTACTTGCCCGAAGCCATTGATGCTCCTAACAGTCCTGCTTTTGCGGCTGATTGGGAGAGAACTACTGGTGCCCTGCGGCATTGGATGGGGCCGGTAAAGCAGAATACCGCCCTCACCACCACCCCCGGTCATACTGAAATTTCTTCCTCTCAGCCCTACGATTTCCTGGTGCGCCAGTATGTCAGCGACCGCCTTACGGCACAGTCCATTTCCGGCACGGTCAAGGGGCAAATCAGGGTCTATGAAAATAACGCCCTCGCTGAATATTGCCGGGGCATTGTTATCAAAGTGGTTTCCGGCGACGGCTCGACGCTGCGGGGCACCTTACTTACCCATTTCCCCGGTTCCCTGGAGTCGGAGTTCGCCACCGCCCTCACCAACCGTTTTTTCCCTAATTCCCAATCTCTGTCTCCGGTAGATGCCCAGGCCGGAGACCGCATAGTCATTGAAATCGGGGTCCGTTCATTCAACACGATAACCTCGGCCTATAATGCCTACTTCCGTTTCGGAGATGCTGCGGCTTCGGACCTACCGGAGGATGAGACCTCCACCCTGGATTACAACCCGTGGGTAGAGTTTAGCCAGGCCCTCACCTTCCAGAATCGCATCAGGGTTTATCAGAATATTACTCAGACTGAATATGAGGTTCCTCCCAAGCTCAAAGTTACCCAAAACATCGTCCAGGTTGAATATGAGGCCACCCCGCCAGGGCAATTCGTTTATGCCGGCAACATCACCGTTACGGTTGACCCCACGGCGGCGGGCTATGACCCGATTTACGCCAAGGTGGGCGATGTTACCGTCACCGTGGACCCCACGGCGGAAGGCTATTATTATCAGCCGCCCGGCGATTTCATCTATGTGGGGAATATCCCGGTTGCCATAATCCCTTCTTCCACGACCTTTAATGTCCGTCATTATGTGGGCTATTTGACAGTCGTGGTTGACCCGACCGCCGAAGGGTACTCTTGTCCGGTGCGCCAATACGTCGGCAATATCCCCGTAACGGTCCTGCCGGGAGCCGTTTATAAAATGCCGGTCCCGGGTTGGGATTACGTAAGCGGCTACGGGTGCGTGGATTTTACCGCCCTGGGGGATCCGCCGCCGTTCTGGTGCATTGATACCGACGGTCTCGCCTTTGCCTTCGACAACACGGCGGCTAAGTTCGACCTGTACGCCGAATATGCGATGGAGACTGAAGGCGGGGTGGAGGTTGGTGGGGAATGCACTTTTGAAATTGTGGACCCCGGCGTCTTCATCTTCACCACCGCGGGCGGGGTGGCCGTGGGCGGCAAACTCGACATCGAGACCCCCGAACCCTGGATTACCGTCGTAGATATTGAAGGCGGGGTGGCCGTGGGCGGCAAACTGGCCATCACGGTTTACGACCCCACCACGACCCTTATTACCGAGTTTACCACCAGTAAGGGCGTGGCCATCGGCGGGGCCCTGGATTTCTCCTTCGTGGAGCCAGCAGACCTCATCACCACGATCTCCCTGGCTGGCGGTGTGGTGGTGGGGGAACGGCGTTACCCGCCTATCGAGACCTTCACCCCTGACGCAGAAGAGGTTTATTACGAGTTCACCACCGGCGGCAGCGTCTATGTTTCTGGGGCCCTGGAGTTCGACATCCCGGAACCAGGGGTCTATGAGTGGACGGTCCGCCGCGGCGGGGTCAAGGTTGCCGGGGCCTGCACCTTCGGTTTCTGGTTGCCGCCGATTACCGAGTTCGACATCATGGGCGGCGTCCTGGTGGAAGGCACCGCGGTTGAGGATGCAGAACTTTATGAGACCTGGGTCCTCACCGGCTTCAGCTTTTCGCCCTCCATGTATAGCGGGTTCAATTTTAATTCCTATGCCACCCGCAACGGCGAAGTCCTGGCTGCCAAAGAGGACGGCATCTATGTGCTGGAGGGGGATGGCGACGATGGGCGGCCGGTCCATTCCGGCCTGCGCCTGGGCCCGGCTAATTTCGGGGTGGACAACCTCAAGGGGATACGGGCTATCTACCCGGGCGACGCCGGGGTCCCGGAAGCCCATGTGGTGGCGGAGACCAAGGGCCGGGAGGGCTATTTTAAGCTCCAGAGGGACCGTTTCAGCGTGAGCACCGACCTCCAGGACCGGCTGATGACCATAGAAATTTCGGACTTTGAGCGTCTAAGCCATTTTGAGATCATCCCGGTGGTCAGGGTGAAGCGATGAAAAAGCATGAAGGCTGTGAGGATTGGTTCTTTTGCGATGGTTATCAGACGGAAATGAAGCTCTGGCATTGCCTGGAGAATCAGTTAAGCGATTACTGTCTCCCTGGGTTCCCCTGCCATGAATGCCCGGCGGCTCTAACTATCAAACCGGCGCCTCGGAGACGGGCCTTGCGGGTCACATATCCGCCGGAGTTTGCCAACATGACCCCGGCGGTGCGGCGGTCGATACTGGCCGATTTGGGAGAAACGGATGGGTAAAGAATATCCTGCCGACGAGGCCGCCAAGTGGGGCCAGGAGCTTGACGGCATCTCCCGGAAATACCAGGGGGAGGTGCGAGGCGCCCTCATGGAGGCGGCCGGCCGCGGCTTCCCCGCCCCGCCGGGGCCGGTGCTGGAGCTTATCGTGGCCACCGGCTTCCAGGCCAAGGTCAAGGCGACGGAGGCCAACGCCAAGGTCTATCAGGACTCCACCGAAAGGTGGCTCAAAGAGGAAGAGACCGACCAGAAGGTGGTCGTCGGCCTGGCCAAGCTCGACCTGGAGATCCTCAAAGCCGATTACGACAACGCCCATGAAATGGCGAAAGCCTACGCCGACATGACCCTGGACGAGAAGAAGGCCGCCATCCAGAAACTCCAATCAGACGTGGAGCGGCGCCAGGCTTACATCATCGAGGAAAAGGCCAATATCGAGCACGAGGTCAACTACTGGAAGAAGCTGGCCATCCAAGCCGAGGGGATCGCCCTGGACGCCGAGGTCCAGCTTATCCGGGAAAAGGTGAAGACCGCGGAAGAAAAGCTCAAGATCATCGTCTACCTCTATGAGGTCATCGCCGCCGAGCAGATTGTCATTATCGCCGAACAGCGCCGGGCTGAAACCATGAAGCTCGTTATCGAGAAGCTGAAGCAATTAACCGAAGTCAAGAAAACCATGATCCCCCTCTATGAGCAGAAGGCCAGCGCCCGCCTGTTGGATGCGGAGGCCGTCAAGGACGAGGCGGAGAACAAGAAGCAGATCGAGGAACTTGGCTACCGGCGCATCGAGTTGAAGCGGGAGCAGGAGGAAGCCGACCATCAAGTCCGCCTGGCCGAAGAAGATTATGAAGAGGCCCGGTTGGAGTACGTGCGGGCCGACCGGCTGACGGAGTTGACCCGGGCCGAGGCCAAGACCCTCTTGATGGAGTATGAGGCGGAAGTTAGAGAGAAGCTCATCCACATGAAAAAGGCCCTGGAGAAAGAGGAACGCCGTTTCAGAGTTGACCAGAAGGCTTTTTGGGAACGGTACGGCTGGAGTAATGAATTTGACTTCATGACGGTCCAACGGGCCATCTACCTGCTGGACTTCTATCGCCAGGTGCAGACCATGGTGGAGCTTGCCAAGGATAAGGCCGCCACCGTGGATACCGGCAAGTCGCAGGTCATCGTCCGGCATTCTGCGGCCCATGTAGATCAATACATCAGCAAGGGGACATAATGGATGCCACCGCTTTGAAGGAACGCACCATAGGCCGCAACACCGGTCTCTGGCAGAATTGGGACGTGGCCGGGATTGCCGTGGGGTTGGAGGGCCTGGAGAACCTGGTGAACCGGGTCAGCCGCGATATGGTGCGGATGCCCCTGGCCATCATCGATGGTGCGGCTCAATTCCAGGCGGAGCAACGGGATAAACTCCACCAAGTGGACCTGGAGGAAGTGGAGGGCCACCGCCTCATCGCCAAGGAGAAATACGAGACCCAACTGCAAGTCCTGGCCTACAAGGTGGCCGGGGAGGAAGTCCTGCTGGCGGCGAAACGCTATGACGTGGCCGTCCAGTCCTTCATCATGGCGGCCAAGGAGTTTGCCGCCGAAGTGGAGCGGGAGCAAATCGCCCTGCAACGGGACCGGGCCCAGATGGACATAACCAAGGAAGAAGCCCACCTGGAGGAGGTCAAGAGTAAGATTCAGCTTGAGTATGTGGAGCGGGCCCAGGTGGAGGTGGACATCGCCAAGGCCAAACTCCAGGTGGCCCAGGCCAACGTCCGGGCGGTTATGGCGGGTATAGAGGCCGAAGAAGCAGAACTGAAAGTGGTGCAGGCCGAATTGGAAGTTGCCATGATTCAGGCGGAGAAGGCCACCCTCATTGCCGACATCGCCCATATTTTTGCGGACATCGTGGTGCGGGGTCTGGCCAAAATCAAATTGGCGGTGGACACCGCCGAAATCGAGGCCGGGTTTGGCTTCATCCAACAAAAGTTGGATGACCTCCTGGCGATCTGGAGTGACAAAATCGCCATCGAAGAACTGCGGGCCTACTTTGAAGAACTGCTCCGCCAGGAAGTACCCAAGCAGACTGAGGCGGCAAAAGAGTTGGAAGATCTGAAGAAGACGCAGCAACGGGCCGAAACCGAGGTCTTTTTCTTTGAGAAGGATAAGGTGGACGGCGACAACACCATCCCGGAGATGAGGGCCGGAGGGCGTTCCCAGGCTGACCGCCAGGAGATTCACGATGCCCTGGAAGGCGTGGAGTTTAAGGGTTCCGGCCAGAGCATCACGGATTGCGCCTTAGAAAAACAGGACAATCTCTTTGACAAGAAAGTGGCGCTGGCGTGGCTCAAACAACACGGAGACGCCGAGAAGGAAGGCGTGGCTAAGTGGGCTGAACTACTGATCAACGCCGCTCATCGCAAAATCAGTAAATATCGGGAAATCTTTGAATACGAGAAGCGGGAGTTTTCTCAGAGGATCCACAAAGGCTTTTTTTATGTCAGCGCCCCGGGGGCGTCGGGCGGTGGGATTCCAACCTCCCAGGACCCCGTGGTGGATTTGATTGACCAGGACGTGGCCAAGGCGGAATGCCAGGCTCAGGGTTATGTGGACCCGGAGAATCTGTGATGTTCGATTTTGATAGCCTCTTTAAGATGCCCGACTTCTCCATGCCGGATTTTGCTTTGCCGGGCGAGGGGTTTTCGGACAAGGGGCTCTCCGCCCCTGAAGCTCCCTTGGGGCTGTCCGGGTTTACCAGGAGCCCACTTCTGGAGGGACTGACCAAAGAAACCAGGGAGCTTTTGAAGACCCAGGAGAAAATCAAGGCGGAGGCTTATTCGCCGGAAATTATGAAAATTCTGGAGGAAGAAAGGAAAGCCCTGGAGGAGGCCGGAGTAGATGTGTGGGAGGTACAAGACGCTCTGCAAAGGGACCTGATGGAACGGGCGGCGATTGAGGCGTCTTTAATCCATGAGACGTTGAATATTTACGCCATGATGGGTATCAAGGCCCCCTACCTGGAAGCCACGTGGTTCGCCTTCCGGGAAGACGGGATGGACGACATCTTGGAAAAGGCGGGCAACAGTCTGGACAAGTCCATGTTCGAGCGCCTGAATATCAGGCCGGTCATCGTCAGCGATGAGAGCGCCGAAGGGAAAGAACGCCTCTTCCTGGCCAGGTTTGAATTACCGAAATACGGGCAAACCCCTGTGTATGAGGAAGCCATTCTCCCCATGGCAAATTATAAGTGTCTGGGGTGGATAGATTTACTGGCTGGCTTCCAATACGGCTGTTGCGAGATGTTGATGGTGGTGGGGGAAGTTACCACCAGGACGGAAGAATTTCCCGCCCAGCCGGGGGAGAACGGGCCGGTGCCGCCGGTGCCGGATGATTTCTTTGATGAAAAATTTAAAGAAGACAAAATCGTCCATAATCACCTTTGGCTGGAATCAGAGAACGCTGAAGGCTTGGTGGAAGGGCTCTCCAGTGAACCGGTGCCGGAAGGCCCCCACTGGTTCTTCCGGGTCAACTGCATCGAAACGCAGAAATGGCCCTACCCGGGGGAGTTTATCGGCTTGGGGAGCCGGATATTTCCCAATTTACCTTGGACATTGGCCAAGCGGAGCCCTGAATACCACCCTTTCATTTTCAGTGGAGCGTTTTTAGACACAGTTTTTATCACCAGCGCCGAAGTCATTGATATTGAGAACACGGCGGCGGGCTACTACAAGGTCAAGGTGCGGTGGCGGGAAAAAGAAATATGGGCCTACCCCACCGATTTCGCCCAATACGAAGTGGGCGACCGGGTGACCATCTGTAAGGACGTGACGACCACGAAGAACTCTGAGCTATGGAAAAACCCTGATTTATGGTCTTTCGATGAGGAGATTTGGCGGGTAGTCCCGATAACTTACTACAACAAGGGTCTTAGCTGGTAGGAGGGATGAACATGGCTTTTACCACTGATGTTTATGATGACCTGGACCAGCAGAATCTAAGATTGGCGGCGGTGGACCGGGCGAATCCGGGCCGGACAGAACCGGCGGCCAGTCTGCGGCAAGCGGCTCCCCCGAATCCCGGGGAGCGCAGTTTTGGCTTCCGGTCAGGGGCGGTCCAGGTGGGAGGTGTGGCGGACCAACACCTCAATTTGGCGACTGAGGCAGGGAAGGAATTGGGAGCGCCCACTTCTTTTAATGCCGGCGCCGGGGCCCCGGCCCCCATCGGGGTGATCCGGGGGATGCGGCAGACCTTCGCCACGGATGAGGGGGGACCGCAACTGTCGGAATTCGCCACGCCCCTGCGGGCGGCCCAGGCCTACAATCGGGCCGCGGGGAAGGGGGAGTTTGAACCCGAGAAGGGTCCAGCCCTGAGGTTGTTGGCGGAGAAAAATCCCGAGAGAATAGCCCAAGCCAACCTTGTCACCGAGAAGGGGTTCAGGGATGTCCTGAATGAGCGGTTGCTGAAGGAGTATGGGGTGGAGGACAAGGAGAAAGGTTTGATCTTGCCGCCCGCTATCCAGAGGTTGGCCTTGGGGCATCGTCCGCAGAGCAAAGAAGAAGTTGAAAGCATCTTTCAGCAGATCGCTCCGGAGGGCGGGAAGATTAAGGCGGTCAATCGGTGGAACGACCCCAAAACCGGCATGGCCATACGCCGGCAACTTTTGGCCACGACCACCGATCCCGCGGAGCAGAAGCGCATCAAGGAAGAGATGGTCACGCCGGAAACCCTGGAATGGTTTGAGGGGCGGCGTACCGGGCAGCCGGGGGCACCGGCCGCAGCAACACCTCCACCCGTGGCGACGCCGGAGGTTACGGGTTCGGCGGTCAGTGGATTGGGTCGCCTACCGTCGTTAAGGGAATTTGGCGTGACACTGAGCCGTCAGTTCGTAGAGGAAGAAGAAAATCCGCGTGGTTTTCTGCGGACACCGTAGGGGAGATCAATGCCTTTCCTGGATGAAGAAAAAGGTCTAACGAGTCTAAGATCGGCTACTCCGTCAGTAGAGGCTCCCAAACTGCCGTCCGGTTGGTGGGATATCCCTGCCGAACCCGCGTCTGCCGAACCCGCGCCTACCGAGTCCGCTGACCGCCCCAAATTCATGTCGGAAAGCGATTTTGACTATCAGGTAGGGCGTCAGGAGCACCAAGCCCTGATGAAAGAATCCGGGGCGGTGGACGTAGAACGGTCTATGCCGGGGGAAATCGGTGCCTCTGTAGTACGGGGAGGGATAGGACTCGCCAAACTGCCGGTGCAGTTGGCCAAAATCATCGGGGCCGATGTCCTGGGGAGCGAGACGGTCAAGAAGGCCACGGTGCCTATCATCGAGAGTCTGGAAGAGACGGCCGCCTCCCCGACCTGGAAGCCCTCCAAAGAGGCCGGTGGCGCACCCATTGACTTAGACCGCATAATCCAGGCCCCCGGGGAAGTAGCCGGTCAGATTGCTTCTCAGGTGTCCAACCCGCGGTTTTGGGCGGCGCAGTTGCCGGAAGGGGCCATGTCCATGGTGCCCTACTTCTTCGGCAACTGGATGGCCCGGATGGGCGCCACGGCTTTGAAATACGGTAAGGCCCTGGAAGTGGCCAAGGTAGCAGGGGACGAGGCCAAGATCGCCGAGATCGGCAGCAAGCTGGCCCGCATCGGGTCCATAGGCGGGTATGGCATGGCCATGGCCCAGGAAGCAGCCCAGGGAGAGGAAAAGGTTCGGGAGTATGAAGAGAAATACCCGGACAAAACAATACCCTGGGCCACCCGGGTTATTTCTATCTTGGGGACCGGGGTGGTGGCTGGCAGCCTGGAAGCTGTCTCCTTGGAGCGGATTTTTTCCGGCAAGGCAGGAATGACCCTGGTTCGCAAGATTCTGGACAGCGTGGCCACGGAGGGGTTGACGGAAGGGGCGCAATCCATCGTGGAGAACGCCTTTGCCAAATATGGGTTTGATCCCGACCAGAAGCTCTTGGAGGGTGTGGTTGAGTCTGCTCTGGTGGGGGCAGCCTTGGGGGGCCTTGGGGGTGCGGTGGAGCATCACCGGGTAAGGGTCCACGAAAAGGCGGTAAAGGCCCGGGAGGAATGGGCCCGCCAGCAACAAGGACACATAGACCTTCAGGCGGCTCAGGAGGGGGCTCTTCGGGGCGAGGTCTATGCCGGGATGCCGGGGCCGGAAGAAGTTCCCCCGGAAGTTAGACCAAGCCCGATTGGTCCTGCCCCTGAAGGAACGCCGGTGTTATATGGTGAAACCGGCAAACCTATCCGACCGACCGAAGAGGAAGTGCGGCTTCAAGAGATTTTGGCGAAACCCGGTTGGGAGCGCACCGCGGAAGAGAAATTATGGGTTGACCGCCACCAGAGAGAGCTTGACAACTTGGGTCAAACCATCACCGGGGAGACTTCTCAGCCCACCCCCTCTAGGTTGATCCTCCCGCCGGCCTTTGGCGGGCCTCGTCGTGCGACCCCGACACCTATGGGGGTTTCCGGAGCAGAAACGGTTGCGGTGGCCACCGCACCAGAAGCTCCCAGCTTGAATGAACGGGTCAGCCAATTGATTACCGCAGTGGAAGAGACAGGGGATCCGAACGCCGCCCAAGAATTGAACCAGCTTCTCATCGCCAACCAAAAGGGCATTGGGGACCTCTTCCGGGTGCCGGAGAGAGAGATTCCCGGCCTGGAACCCATTGCCAAGCGGCTTGAAACTCTTATCCGCCAGGTAGAGGAAACCGGCGACTCCCAAGCCGCCCGGGACTTGCACGGTCTCCTGGCCGCCAACCGGGAAGTCTTGAGCGGAGTTACCCGCCGGGAGATTGCCGGGAGAAGCGGATTACCCCAGGCCCCTATGGGAATCACCGGGGCGGAAGTGGCAGAGGCGGCTACCAAGAAACCTATACCGGCCCCGGAAGCGGCGGCAACCCCACCCCCCGGTGTTCCCCCTTCACCGGAGATTCCTCCCGCCGCTTCGGGACCGACCACCGCGGACACGATCTTCCGGCCTGGGGGCAAGCTGGTTCTCGATGACGGAACCATCGTTACCATATCGGGGCCGAAACCTCCCCCGGGCGGCCCCCCTTCGGCTCCCCCGCCCAAGGGCCCCACGGCCATAGGCTCAGGCACCAAAGTCACCCTCGCGGACGGGTCTGTTGTTACCGTCAAAGAGGAACAAGCTCCTTATGGCGGCCAGGCTTTTGAGGTGGTGGACGCTGACGGCAACGTGCACCGCATCGACATTTCTCGGGTCCGGGGTTACCTCGACGAGGGCGGTCAGGAGGCTCAACTACCAGAAACCCTCCGACCGAAACCTGCGGCTCCACCAACCGTTTCCGCCCCGAAGCCTACCAACCTGCCTCCGGGAATTGCGCCCAGGCCCGCCAAGATCGACACGGTGGCACTGGCGAAGATGTTCTACACTTCCGACCTGCGCGGCAACATCAGTCTTGGCAATTTGATGGAGCAGGTTCAGAAGCGCCACAACATTCCTCCTGAATGGCTTCAAATGCCATCTTACCGCAAGCAGGTCGAGGAAGCCCTGGAACTGGCCTTAGTCTATGCCAACCGGAGCACCGTGGCCGGGGATACCCAAGGAGACGTGGCCGGGACCCTGCGTAAACTGATTGACCTTTACAATCGGCAGCCGGCCCTCACCTCCCGGACATCCACCACCATCAGAAACCAGGCTTACTCCACCCCGGCGCCCCTGGCCTACTTGATGGATAAGGTTACAGGGATTACCAAGGATTCTTGGGTCTATGAGCCCACCGCGGGCAACGGCATGCTCCTGATCGGGGCGAATCCGAAACAGACCTTGGCGAATGAGATCGACCCGCTCCGGGCTGAACATCTGCGGTCCCAGGGGTTCGACGTGCTTTCCCAAGACGCTCAGAGCTTGGTAGGTAAGAAGGGCGGCCCGCAAGAGAACTCAGTGGACGTGGTGATCGCCAACCCGCCTTTCGGCAGCCTGGACACCCCGGTGGATTTTGACGGCTACAAGGTTTCCAAGCTGGAACACCTGATCACCCTTGATGCCCTCAAGGCCATGGACGACGACGGGCGGGCCGCCTTCATTGTCGGCGGCCATTCTTTCGCCAATCCCCTGGGCGGCATCATGGGTAAGCTCACCAACGCTGACCGGGTGTTTTTCAACTATCTCTACTCCCACTATAACGTCACCCACCATATCAACATCGACGGCAAGGTGTACGAGCGCATGGGCACCAAGTTCCCCATTCGCCTTATCACCATCGAAGGCCGCAAGGTTCAGCCCGACAAAGCGGCGGCGCCTTACAAAATTGAACAGATAGAGGTTGCCAAAACCTTTGAGGATGTTTATAAGTTATTAAAAGGAGACATAGATGCCCGCGCAGAAGGTGTTGTGGCTCCCGGACTTTCTCAAGGACAGCCGGCCGGCCCGGGTCGGCCTGGGGGTATTTCTTCATCCCCAGGTGGCGAAGAGAGGGCCGGAGGCGTGGGAGTACCTGGAGGCTTGGAAGGAGAAGGTCCGAGACCTGGTGAAGAAACACGAGAAGGAGGACCCCCAGGGGGTCTTGTGGACCTTGCAACTCCTGGGGCCGGGATCGCAGGTGGCGGACCAGTACTTCCGGGGGGACGAGAAGCAGGAAGAACTGGTGGACGCCATCCGGTCTCACCCGGAGACCGGGGCGCAGGAGTATCTCCTGGCGTATCTCCGCGACCCAAGCCCGGCGAACAAGCAGGACCTGCTGGACCATTACTCCCAGGACCCGAAGGAAGACCATCTCAGCCCGCAACAAGAACTGCAGGAACAGAAGGACCTCAACCTGGACGAGTTCCTCCTAAGTCTATAGGCTCCGGCACCCAGGTCACTCTTCCTGACGGGACCGTCGTCACCATCAAGGAAGAGCAGACCCCCTACACCCGTTCCCTCAGAGAAGAACAAGCCCCCTACGGCGAACAGACCGTCGAAGTTGTGGATGCCGACGGCAACGTGCGCCGAATCCCCATCTCCCAAATCCAGGGTGTCGTTGACGAGAGCGGCAAAGAAGTCAAGCTCTCCGATGAGGACCGTCAGGGCCTCAAGGTTTTCCAGAAGAACCAATGGGTTGAAACCAACGACGGCGCCACCGGCCAGGTCGCCAAGGTGCGCGGTTGGGGCGACAAGATGGTGCTCACCGTCCAGGGGCCGGAAGGGGCGATCACCGTCAAACCCGCGGACGTGAAAAACATCCTGGAAGGACCACCTGCAGCCAAGGAAGAAAAGACCCCGACCCCTGAGTCCAAAGCCGAAGGAACCAGCCTCCAGGTCCCCTACAAGCCCACCTCCAAGGGACAGCCCATGAATACCGTGGCCCCGCGGTACATGGCTGAAGCCGTTGGCAATTACCTGGAAAAATTACAAGAAGAGATTGGCGACCTGGACGAGTTTGTGCGGGGCCGTCTGGGCTACAAGACCAAGAACGAAATGTTTGGGGTCCTGGGAGCCGAACAGGTCGAGGGCGTGGCCCTGGCCATCGACGCCATAGAACGGGGCACCGGCGGCTTCGTGATCGGCCACCAGACGGGCGTGGGCAAGGGCCGCATGGTGGCGGCCATTATGCGTTACGCCAAGAACCAGGGGTTAGTGCCCATCTTTCTGACGGAGAACGACGGTCTGCATTCGGCCATGTATCGGGATATGCAGGACATCAACGCTGACCTCAACCCTCTCATCGTGGCCAGCAACAAAGATCGGGCCCGTATCGTGGACAATGACGGCAACGTCATCCGTGAATTGGACAAGCAGGCCATCACAGAGGCGGTCAGAAATCGCCGCTTGCCGGCTGGCTATGATGCCATCTTTACTACCTACTATCAAATAAATAGCCGGACCATAACCGGCAAGATGGAACTGTTAAGGGCTTTGGCGCCTCAGTCCATCTTGATCCTGGACGAGTCCCACAAGGGGGCCGGGGACAAGAGCCAGACCGGGGCTTTTCTCCGGGCCCACATGACGGACCAGGCGCGGGGGGTGATCTACTCTTCGGCCACCTACGCCAAACGGCCCGACACCATGGCCCTGTACCATCGCACCGAGTTGGGCAACCTCAACGTGGACATCGACACCGTCATTGCTAACTTGGTGATGGGCGGGGTCCCCCTCCAGGAGTGGATTGCCCACCAATGGGCCCAAAGCGGTCAGATGATCCGCAACGAACTCTCCTTCGCCGGCATCGACATCCCGGTGGAGGTGGACACGGAGAATATCACCCGGGACCGGCAACGGTCGGACGATCTGACCACAGGTTTGCGGGAGATTCTCAGGTTTTCCAAGGCTTTTAGCGAATGGGTAGCAGACCTGAACGATGATTTCCAAGAGCAAGGCGAACAAGTGGAGCCGGGTTTCCGGGGTGGGATCTCGAACACCAATTTTGCCTCGGTGATGCACAACAAGATTTCCCAGCTACTCTTCTGCCTACGGACAGACTCTACCATCAAGGAGGCCTTGACAGCTCTCAGGCAAGGTAAGAAGGTGGCCATTGGCTGTTACAACACCATGGAAGCCTTCGTGGATGACATGCTGGAGGCAGGCACCATCAAGGTGGGCGATGAGCTTAATATGAATTTCGCCCAGGTGGTCCGGAAGGCTGCGGATAGCGTCTTGGTTTATAGAATCGACCATGGCCAGGGGGCTCTGCCAGAAAAGGTGATCGTAAAACCTGAAGATATGCCCCCCCACCTCCAAACCTTGTGGCGCAACCTAGTGGCCCTCCTTGAAGGCACTACGACGGATGTGCCGGCCATGCCCATTGACTACATCGCCAAGGCCCTCATCAAGGAAGGGTTCAAGGTGGGCGAGATTACCGGCCGGCGGCACGTTCTGGATTGGGAGCAGGAAGGAAACATCCTCAGGAGGCGAAGTGATAAGGAGAAATCCGACAAGAACACCCCTGTTAACGCCTTCAATGCCGGCGATTATGACGCCCTCATCATCAACAGTGCGGGGAGCAGCGGGATCTCCCTTCATTCCGGCGAGAAGTTCAAGGACCAGCGCCCCCGGCACATGATCCTGACCCAGATGAGCAATGAGATCAACGAAGCGGTGCAGCTCCTAGGGCGCATCCATCGTACCGGGCAGGTCAACCTCCCCAGCTACATGATCAAAATTAGCTCCCTCCCAGGGGAAAAGCGACCCCTGGCCATCCTCCAAAAGAAACTGGCTGAATTGTTCGCCAACATCTCCGCCAAGGGAGAGTCCGCCTACTCCCTGGATGTGAACGACATCATCAACCAGTACGGCGACCAGGTGATCGCCGAGATGTTCGCCGACGACCCCAGCCTGAATGACCGCTTGAGTGGGGTACTGGATAACGTCATCGACCACGAATTCATCGAGGCCGACAAAGACGGACGAATTCACCAAATCCTTACCCAATATGCGGAGACTGGCAAGCTCACCAAGCGGGTCACCGGCTGGACCTCCTTGCAGCCGGTGACGGTGCAGGAGGAAGTGTGGGCGGCCATCGACGCCAAGTATGAAGACCTGGTGGAGCATCTGAAGCAGATCGGCGAATACAACCTGGAAAGTGAACACCTGGATCTTCAGACCAAGACCCTGAGTAAATCCGTGTTGGTGGCCGGCAGCGCCCAGGGGAAGAGTGAACTTTCCAGTCCCACCTATTTCGAGACGGTTGAGGCCAAGGTCCAGAAAAAACCCATGACCAAGGCGGAGATCGAGAAGCGGATGCAGGCCAACCTCAAGGGCAGGCAGCCGCAAGACCTGGCCGATGAGATAAAAACGAAGATTCAACAAGATTTTGAACCTTGGATCACAGAAAAAATTGCCCTAATGAGAGGGGCGGGAACCTCGCAGGACACGATAAACCGATTCGAGCAGGGGGCCAGGGGGGCCCTGACCTACACCTTGCGCCACCTGGATGAGTACCAAATCGGCACGGCGGTCAAATACGAGTTGCAGGCCATGGCCGGCGTAATCTACGACCTCAAGTATAAACCGGTCACAGGAGGCAACCCGGCTACCCCCGGCAACATCAAAATCAGCATGGCGGTGGACTCCACCATGCGGATTTTCAAGACCTCCCTGGCTGGAATAAGCACGGGTACCACCAGATATAAAATGTCGGCTTTGGATGGATGGTTGGATGCTACCCCACATTCACAAAGTTGGGATGAGAAACTGCCGGACCAGACCTTTGAGACGCGCTACCTGGTGACCGGGAACCTCCTGGGGAATCCCATCGACGCCGGACAGATGACTTTCTTCACCCGGGACGACGGCAAATTGACCACCGGCTTCCTGATGCCCCTCAACTTCGACCTGTCCAGGCACCCGGAATTGCAGAGGGTGATGCTGAGCCAATCGCAGGCGGAGACCTTATTGAAACGTGAGGGGTGGATGAGCGACTCGGGGTATGAGGTCATCGTCCAGAAAGTCCCCCCGTCGATGGGCCCGGGTTATCGCCTGGAAGTCCCAACCTCGAAGGCCAAAGGGGGCAAATATTTTCTTAACAAAGAGCTCCTGGCCCTCGTCAGGAACGGAGAATTTTATCGGTCCCGGGGCCGGATGGTTGGCGACATTCAAAGCCGAGAGGATGCGCTTGCCGCCATTGGCCTCCTCTACAAACTCGGTACGATTTTCTCCACTGACCGGACTACCGCCGACAATATCTTCGGCAACAGCCTTGGCGGGGCCCCCGGGGTTGCAGAAAAAACCGTGCCCTATACCCAACTGACCCCCAAACATCACGCCGAAGAGGTGAAACTGGCCTATGGCTCCGAGAAAGCAGCAAAGCAGGTCGTCCAGGAAACCGCCCGGCAGATCGAAAAAGTCCACCGGACCCTTCAAGGAATACCCAGCCCAGGAGTGCCAGGGGTTTTGGCCCGGTATCGTTCCCGCATCGCTCAAGAATATTCTAAACAGGGATGGATTGATCTGTCTGGACGCCAACTCGAACCCGGTAGAGAGGCCCAGCAAATAGCCGAGCTTTTCCAGGTTTTTCGCAACCCCAAGATGGAGATTCTACACGCCATCTATACAAAGGACGGGGTGATCGTGGCCCACAATGCCATCACTTCCGGCCAAATTAATTCCGTGCGACCGAAGAATATTGCCCAACACCTCTTCCGGCTACAGGAAACTGCGAAGCGCCTGGGGGCTGACAAGGTTCATATCCTGCATAACCACCCAAGCGGTAGCCCCGACATGAGCCTGGCCGACCGTTCCATGGCCAGGGTACTACGAGAGGGGTTTACGTCCCTGGGTGAAGCCAAGGGCGAGACAACCGGGGTAGTAGGGAAAACTGGTGAGGGCCAGGAAATCGAGGGCCTGGGCAACCTCATGGGCGAGTTCATAGTCATTGACCATGGAAAATTCAGCTATCTCTATGAGTATCCAGGCCAGGGGCACCACATTAATTACGGTGATTATAAGGTGTCGCCGGAGCTTCGACAGGCCCATACCAAGGGGATGATAATAAAAAATGCGAGCGACCTGGCAGCTTTTATTAGCACCATAAAATATGACCAAAACAAGGTGGTCCTGGTCCATTTGACTTCGGCCAACGAGGTCAACGGGTGGAGCGTCCACAATAAGACCATTCTGGATAAGCCGGTAAAGCAAGTGAAACAGAGCCTCAGGCAAGAAATGAAGGCTTTTAATGCCAACCGCACGGTAATCGTTACCGAGGACGGGGCCGTGGTCAACAAGATGCTCTCCCAGGAGATTGAAACCGGGGCGCAGGATAACCTCAACCTGACTTCGATGGTTTTGGACATTATCAATGCCCGCGGGGAAAACCTCCGAAAGTCGGCTGACTTCTTGTGGCAGTTGTCAGGGCGCCAGGCCGGGAAAGAGGCCTGGGCGATGTGGGAACCTCAGGCGTCTTATAGCCCCGCCGAGGCCGAAAATGTCTTGACCGACTACGACCGGAAGATGTTGGCCCCGGGGAAACGCACCATCTGGGAGAAAATCAAGGCGGTTAAGACCGGGGAAGGCACCAAGGGGTTCTTGGAGAAATTCTATACCGAGGTGGTGGACCGTTACGCCCCCATGGAACGGGCCGAAGAGAAGCTCAAGAAGGCGGGGATCACTGTGGGCCCCGGCCAGAGCGTCACCAACGCCCTGTCTTACATGAGGGGTCAAGAGGGGCGGGTCCGGCAAGCTCTAACCGGAGATCACGTCTATCAGAACGTCATGGAGGCGGATGAAAACGGCCGGATGATCTTCACCGGCGAGATCAAGGAGGTAGGAGCCAGCCTGGATAAACGCCTGGAACCCATCAAGAAGCTGGCAGCCAAGCGGGGGGAAGAGGTCCCCAAGGTGATGCACGACCTCTTCAACCGCCTGATGGTGGCCCAACGGGACCTGGAGTTGGCTGGAGAGACCGGGTCTCGGGCCCCCGGGGAGATCAAGGGTACCCGGCCGGAAGATAGCCGGGCGGCCCTGGACGCCCTCAAATCTATCTATGGGGAAGACTTCAAGGTTTTGGAAACTACGGCCCGGAGCGTCCGGGAATGGGGAGACCAGGCCATCTTACAACCCCTCCTGCAGGTGGGGTTTATCGACCAGGCCCGTTACGATGAGGTCAAAGCCAAAAATGAATTCTATATCCCCTTTAAGCGCCTGATGGAGGACATCGACGACTACATCAACGCCAACGCCGCGGCCCTGGGAATCAAGGGCCGAGTGATCCAGAAAATCGAAGGTTCGGAGAGGGCCATCCTGGATCCGTTGCAGATGTGGATCGAACTGGCTTACAAGGCCAACTACGCCTTCGCCCGGAATTATGTGGTGCAGAACATCGCCGTGCTGGGAGAGTATGGGGATCCCGACATCAAGGAAGTGGCGGCCAAATACCTGCCCGTTGATTTTGCTCAGAAACAGGAGATTGACGCGGTGCTGCGGCCCCAACTGGTCAAGCTCGCCAAAGCCCTGGGTATCGACGTAAAGGTCATGGGCACGATGCGCAGCCGGCGCCTGGGACAGTTCAAGAAATGGCTCAGCCAAGAAGTTCAGGCTGGCGGGATAACTTCGGAGGTGGCGAAAGAGATCCAGGTGAGGTTTGCCACCTTCGAGGCAACCCTGGCGCATGAGGTGGGCCATGGGATCGACGACACTTACGGCCTGGTGAAGCTGCTCATCGAACAGGGCACCCCGGAGATGAAGCGGGAGCTACGCCGCATTGCCGATCAGCGGGCCGATAATCCCTCCAACTCCTATAAGCGGTATATCCGCAAGAAAGAGGAACAGGTGGCGGAGTTCGTCAGCCGCTACATCATCGACAAAAGATCGGTGGAGCGCCTGGCTCCCAACGCCCTGGCGAAATTTGAGGGTTATCTGCGGCAAAACGACAAGCTGAGGCCCCTCCTGGGATTCAAACTTTCCCACCAGGCCGGGATGCTGGAAGCCATGAATCGGGTTTGGGCCCGTTCTCCTTTGCCGCCAGAACCCGGGACGATCCCCTACTACCGGGACGGAAAGCAACGGTGGCTCAAGGTCCCCCCGGACATTTTCCAGGCGACCCAGAGTATGATGCCGTCGGAGATCGGGATATTGTTGAAGGTGGCCAAGGCCCCGGCGGACCTGTTGCGGGCCGGTGCGGTGATGACCCCGGAGTTCGGCCTGGCCCGAAACCCCTTCCGGGATGTGGTCCAGGCTTACCTTTTTAGCCGCTTCGGATTCAATCCCCTCAAGTGGTTCAGGGATGCTTATGGCCTGGTAGCCAAGGATAAAGACACCTTGAGGTATCACCGGGAATGGGAGGCCGGCGGCGGCCCCCTGGCGACGTTGGCGCAGTCTATGGTGGACCCGGAAAAGATCACCAGCGAAGCCATCATGGGGAAGAAAAAGGGCATGGTTTACCATGTCCATCCACTTGCGGCCCTGCGTCATGCCTCTGCCTACCTGGAGAATATGACCCGATTTGCCATCTACAAGCAGGCCCGAGAGAAGGGGTTGAGCCATGCTGACGCTATCCACGAAGCCCGGCGCACCACCTTGGATTTTGCTCGAAGTGGAGCTCACCCGGTAGCTCGTTACCTCAATATGATCATCCCCTTCTGGAATGCTTCCATTCAGGGGGCAGACAAACTGATCACTGAGCTTGCCGGTCCCAACAAATGGGCGGTGATGCGCCGGATGTCCGTGCTCACCACGGCCTCCATTCTTCTGTGGACGCTGGCCCACCAGGACGACCGCTACAAGGAACTGGAGGATTGGGAGAAGAACTATTTTTGGCACATCCCTCTTGGCGGGAAGAAAGGGCCGATGATCCGCCTGCCCAAACCTTTCGAGGCCGGGATCCTCTTCGGGTCTATCCCGGAGCGGATGCTGGAGTGGGCAGTTGATAAAAATGTCAACGGGGTAAAAGCGGCCCTGGGGGCAGCCTGGCAGGCTCTAACCCCCGAGATCATCCCTGCCATCGTGCGTCCCATCGTGGAAGGTAGCGCCAATTATAGCTGGTTTACGGGGCGACCCATCGAGGACGCGAGCCTATTGAACCTCCCCGCGGAGCTGCGGGCCAAACCCTGGACTTCGGAACTGGCCAAGGCCGTCAGCCGTTACGCTGGCCCTGTGGTCTCTCCCCTGGTGGAATTGAGCCCGGTGAAGGTAGAACACTTCGTTCGGTCCATGACGGGCGGCCTGGGCGCCAACTACTTCTTTCCGGGCATTGACGTGCTCTTGCGGAAGGCTGGGGTTCTGGAAGATATTCCTCAACCCACCAAAGACACCATCGAAAGGATCTGGGGAGTGAGGGCTTTCTTCGCCAAACCACCCACCGGCTACCGGGCCAAGACGGTGAACGACTTCTTTGAGGCTTACCAAAAAGCTATTCAGGCGGACCAAGGTTGGAAGCTCCTGTGGAACTCCGGGAGCATGGACAAACTTGATAAGTTCCTGGCCGACAACCCCGAGGCCATGTTCGCCCGGGTCGCTCGTAAACAGGTAGACGCGTTGGGGAAAATCAAGAAGGAAAGAGATTCCATCTACCTCTCCAAGACCCTGACTTCGGAACAAAAAAGGGTCAAGCTGGACGCCCTGGATGAAAAGATCGTGCAACTGGCCAAGGTGGGACAAGCCTTGATGGACCCGGAGGTGGCCCAGGCCCTCCAGATGCCCTCCCGGTTTAAGACAGAGATGGGGACTCGGAAGTCCCTGGACCTGGACGGGTATTATAAGTTCGTGGCGGAGTCTGTGGGCGATGCCTACGATTCCATCCAGAAAGACCTCCCCCGCCTCCTGCGGATGGACGAGGCTCAGCGCCAACGGTATCTGATCAAGACCATCCGCCAAGCCCGGGAGGATTACCAGCCTATTCTTAAAAAGCCGGAAGATGTGATGAAGCCCTATCGGTTCTCGAACCTGATGGACAAGCCGACGCGGGCGGAACGGGCCGCCTGGCAACAGGTGATGGGCTTCCGCAAAAGCAACCCTGGATTTATGACCGGCTATCGAGTAAAGCCGGAAGAAGAAAGGAAGGAGGTGGGCCTGTGAAACCAGAACGCTATCTTAGGAGAAAGGTTGTCTTCCAGTTCGCCAACGGCGCGGCCGGCGCCGGATTAATTCAGAGTTCGGTCCTGGCTCTGGAAGGGGAACTTCTGTGGATCCACCAGCGCAATAGTTCCAACACCAACGCCCGGACCGCGCAACTCACCCTGGAGGACGAAGACAGCTTCCAGATGTTTGACGGCACGGCCAAAGCGCATAACGCCAACTACGACTTTGAGTTCGGAGTCACCATCCGCCGCATCCTGAGCGGCAGAAACACCCTGAAATGTACCATCTCCGGCGACCCGGGGGCGAGCGGCTACACCGTGACCGTAGTGGTTTATCTGAAAGGCCGTGATGGGTAAGGGCCATGGGACAGGGTAAGACGGTCCCAACTGACAACTACCCGGCGAAGGGCAAACTCGGGCGGCGCCAGAAGGCCAAGGCCAAGAAGCAGAAAAAAACTAAGAAGAAAAAGGGATAAGGGGGAGGACCATGGCTGTAAGCCTCTTAGAGATTGGCCAGTTTTTCTCTATCATCTTGGCGGCTGGCACCCCGGGCATGACTTACTATGTCATGGGCCGACTACATAAACAGCAGATTGGCCACATGGCGGAAAACTGCAAGGTCTGTCGGAAAAGCCTGGATGAAAAGATTGAGTGCCTGGATGAAACCCTGGGGGAAGTGGAGGCCCGCCAGAAGGACCTCCGGGAAAAGGACCTGCCGGATAAGTATGTCAAGCGCCGAGAACTGGAGGCCCTGGAGAAGAAGTGCGACAAGGAAGTGGAAATTGTCCACAAGCGCATTGAGAAGTATCACCCTGCCGCGGGCTAAGGGAGGGGCCCTAACATGGGAAGTTTTGCCGGCCATGGCAGATCGTAGCTCTGTGGATGTGCGTCAGCCGGGGTTTGCGGAAGGCGGTGCAGGACCCGGTATGGCACCAACTCACAGACAGGCGGCGTTACCGTTTGGCGCGACGCTGCATCCGGGATGAACTTTTTAAGCTGCCCATCAGGAGGAGTTTCTGGGAATGGCTGATCGGGTAGTGGGGCGCTGGCCCTAAATCGCCACAAAAGGGATCGATCCGGGAGGTGGGAGATGAACTTCAGGGTGACAGCGACCAAGGGACTTTATATCCGCTCCGGGCCGGGCGTCGAATATGAGAGCGTCGGAGTCCTGGCAGATGGGAATATAGTCATCTCCCCCGACACCGCCGATTGGCTCCCCATCCTCCTGGAGGACAACAGCATCGGTTGGGTGGCCCGGCAATATCTGGAAGAGGCCCTGGAGGAGGTTAGCCCGGTCGATGGGTCGGTCGATTTCACCACCCGGGAGGGCACCATCGAGGCCATCAAAGCTGAGTGCCAGAAGCAGGGCATCGGCCTCCCGACCCAAATCGCCTACGTTCTGGCGACCACCGAGTGGGAAACAGGGCGCACCTTCCAGCCGGTACGGGAGGCATACTGGAAGGATGAGGAGTGGCGCCGGCGCAATCTCTCCCGGTACTACCCTTATTACGGCCGGGGCTTCGTGCAGCTTACTTGGGAGGCCAATTACCGGAAGTATTCTCAAAAGCTGGGTATCGACCTGGTGGCCGATCCTGATAAGGCCATGGATCCCAAAATCGCCCTGTTCATCTTGGTGGATGGTTTCAAGACCGGAACCTTCACCGGGAAGAAGATCACCGACTATATCAATGACGAAGAAACCAATTTCCACAATGCCAGGCGTTGTATCAATGCCCTGGACAAGGCGGATGAGATTGCGGCCCTGGCGGAGAAATATGTAGAGGCGGCATGATGACCTGGCTTCGTAAATTCTTCTCCGGTGACAACTCAGATATCGACACCAAGGCGGTTTTGGCCACCCTTGCCTTCCTGGTGGCCGTGGTGGTCTATGGGGCCTATGCCCTGGTATTCCGTCGGGACCTCCCGCCGAACCTGACCAGCATCACGCACGTTTTTATCTTAGCGGCCTTGGGAGGGGCCGGGCTAACCTTGCTCAACAAAGTCGCCGGGGGACCGTCTCCCCCGCCCCCGGATAAACCCCCAGAAATTCCCGTTAAACCTACGGTTGCGGGAGAAGGAGGGCCGGTAGGATGATCATCGCGTGGTTGCTCAAAACGGCCATAGGCAGAAGTATAGGAATAGCAGTTGGCACCGCCCTTCTTTCCGGGATGCTGTATGCCGGCTGTCAAATCAAAAGCTGCATCAGCCATAAGGCTGAGGTGAAAGCCGAAACCGCCGAAAAGACCCTGGAGGTGGAACGTGAAGACCAAAAGGTTAAAGAGAAGGTTCACCAAATGTCTGATGATGATCTTGCTGATTTCCTTCGCCGCGGTGGGGTGCACCAAAAGCATTGAGTTTGTGCGGCCACCCCTCCAGCCGCCCCCGAAAATGAAGAGCGTCGCCCCCGACAAAAACGATCAGACCGGGGAGAAGGGTTACTGGATGAATCGGGGAGACGCGGAGGACCTGGGGGTCTTCTTCGGCCACGTCAATAATGTGAGGGATACCTGGAAGTAGGAGGCCCAGACCATGACACTCCGTGATGTTCCCTGGTGGGTGAAGGCCATACTTCTGTTCTGGTATCTGATTGTATGGCCCATTGAGAAACTACGTAAACTGCGGCGTTAATGGAGGGCCTGCCATGGACTGTCCGGTGGTCGCGGTTCGGCATCGGTTGGACGGGATGAAGGAGTTGGCGGTGGAGCATCCGGTGGGGGACCTGGGCTATAAACCTCTGGCCCTCTCGCCCCTGACCGCGAACAAGATCATGCAGGAGCTTATCAGTCCTCAGAGGGACGGGGGCTGGGCGCGGATTCCGGTGAGGGGGGAGTGGAAGTAAACCTCTTGGTAGTGTCCTAATTTGACCGTTTGGTATTTTATTTTGGCAAAGATTTTGCAAATAAAATTAAGGAGAATGACAAAGATGACGATGAAAAAGATATTGACAAAATTGTTTA
>Ga0315281_10000596_pt1 | contig 50789 bp, 50 predicted proteins | sample YL17G07_0_MG_FD_204540 | JGI IMG/M metagenome (GOLD analysis project Ga0315281, IMG submission 204540) | Sediment microbial communities from Yellowstone Lake, YNP, Wyoming, USA - YL17G07_0 | ecosystem: Environmental > Aquatic > Freshwater > Lake > Sediment | place: USA: Wyoming | collected...
TCCGCTTCGATACCGACAAGTTTTACGAAGAATTGCCCCAACTGCTGGAGCACTGGGACGAGGAGGCCTATTTTGACATCTCGCCCCCCTACTCCGCGGTCTACCACCGCTTTCTGGAGCTGGACCTGAGCGGCTATGTCGCCATCCGGGGGCAGTTGGAAGGCCCCGTCAGCTTCGGCCTGAAAATCCTGGATGAAGGCGACCGCCCCCTGATCTTCAACGACCAGGTGCGTCCCCTGTTGTTGGATTTCATGGCCCGCCGGGCCCAGGCCCAGCTCCGCCGCCTCAAGGAAAAACACCCCAAGGCCTTCATGTTCTTAGATGAGCCGGGCCTGCAGTTCATTTTCAGCTCCATCTCCGGTTACCCGGACAGCCGGGCCAAGGACGACCTGGACCGCTTCCTGGCCCAGATTGAGAAGCCCCGGGGCATCCACCTGTGCGGCAACCCCGACTGGGAGTTTCTCCTGAACCGGGACCTGGACATCCTGTCCCTGGACATCTACACCAACGGCGAGATCTTCCAGCATTACGGCAAGGCCATCCGCCGGTTCCTGGACCGGGGCGGCGTCCTGGCCTGGGGGCTCATCCCCACCCTGTTCGAGTCTTTCGACCGGGAGAGCCAGGACCACCTCATAGCCCACCTGGAATCCCTGTGGCCCACCCTGCTGGCCGCGGGCATCGACCGGGAGCAGCTTTTGGCCCAAAGCCTGCTGGCCCCGGCCACCTGCTGCCTCATTAACCCGGACCGGGAAAAGACGGTCACCCGGGCCTATGCCTGGCTCAGGGAGGTTTCCCAGCGCCTGCGGGAAAAGTACCGACTATCCTGAGGTCCGCTCACCTCGGAAAAAGGAGCCGCCATGATTCTGGTAGTGAACGGCAGCCCCCAGCCCCAGGGCAACCTGCACCGCCTGCTGGAGAAGATCGCCGGGGGCACCGGCAAACCTTACGAGCTGGTCCAGCTGGCCGATCTCACCATCGGGCCCTGCAAAGGCTGCGTGGAATGCGCCCCCACCAACGTCTGCGTGCAGCCTGACGACATGGCCCCCCTGTACGACCGGATTGTGGCGGCGGACGCCCTCATCGTGGGCGGCACCGTCTACTTCGGGCGCCTCAACGCCCTGACCCACACCTTTCTGGAGCGCCTCTATCCCCTGCGCCACCGCCTGCCCCGGACCATGGGGAAGTTGGCCGCGGCGGTCTGCGTGGGCGCCGTGGAGGCGGAAACGGTGGTGCAGGAGATTAGCGAGTTCCTGGAGAAGTACTTCTATTACCGCCTGGTGGGGTCGGTCTATTTCAACAGTGTCACGCCCCCCTGCTACGTCTGCGGCTTTGGCGACACCTGCCAGTACGGGCTGCCGGCTATGATGCTGAGCCCCCAGGATTTCGCCCGGTTCAAGGTCACCCCGGAGCTGTTCCGGCGCTTCGAGGACTTCCCGGAGGTGGTGACCGCCTGCGCGTCCCTCTCCCGGGACCTGGTCGTGGCTATCGACTCCCTGTCACAGGAATAATTTCGGGCCCTGGCAGATGGCAGACCGGCAGACTCCAGCCATTGTCCTGACGGTTAAAGATTACGGCGAGGCCGACCTAATAGTGACCTTTCTCACCCCGGGAGGGGGCCGCCTCACCGGCATGGCCAAGCACGCCAAAAAGAGCCGGCGCCGCTTTGCCCATTGCCTGGAGCCGCTGAGCCGGGTGAACTTTTTCCTCTCCCCCCGCCGGGGCGAGCTGGAGTTCCTCCAGAAAGGGGAACTGGTCAAATCGTACCCGGCGCTGCGCCGGGACCTGAAACGCCTGGGCGCGGCCGCGGTGCTGGCCGAGCTGGCCGGGGAGCTGGCCGGCCCGCCGGAGGCCTACGGGGAGATTTTCGCCACTCTGGAAGAGGCCCTGGGCCTCTTGGAGGAAGGTCCGCCGCCGGAGTCGCTGCTGCCGGTCTTTTTGCTGCGGCTCCTCAGCCTGGGGGGCTATGGGCCCCGGCTGCATCTCTGCCTGAAGTGCGGCCGGGAACCGGAGCCGCCCCTGAACTTCAGCATCCCCCGGGGCGGGTTGCTCTGCGGGGCTTGCAGCCGGGAAGCCCCCGGCCCCCTCCTGCCTTTGAACCTGGGGGCCTTAAAGCTCTTGCGCCTGGCCCAGGACCTCCCCCGGGACCGCCTCAGCCGCCTGCGGTTCCCGGACCAGCAGCGCCGCCAGAGCCTGGCCGTCTTTAGAGCCTTTCTGCGCTACCACCTGGGGCGGGACTTGAAGTCGTGGCCCTTCTGGGAGAAGGTGGCGGGCCGGGAGGGGGACGCCCAGAAATCTCAAGGAAACCCAATGGCATAGACTCTTTCTCCCCCCTGGGCCTTAGGGCACAGCACCCTGTGCCCCTACAAAAACCCTGGCGAAGCTTAAGGGCTATTCAAGGCATTCTGAAAATTCTCAAAAAAATTGCTTTATCTCGGCGCGAACCAGGATAAAAGGAGAATTTTTAGGGATAGATGTTGGCCCTTTCTCACCTTACATTTAATGGTTTTCAAATTTAAGGTAGTTACCAGTAGGGGCACAGCGTGCTGTGCCCCTAATAGAAGGGCTTCGGGGCGATTAATATGACGTTCCAATTTTCCGCCAGCGCCTGGGTGTTTCTGGCCATCTTCTTGCTGCTGTTCTGTCTGGAAGCGTGGCGGCCCCTGCGCCGCCCCAAGCGGGCCTGGGGACCGCGCTGGGTCCTCAACGGCGCGGTCACCGCCCTGGCCTTCATAACGGGAGCTTTCACCGTCCGGCCCGTAGCCCTGGGGGCCGCGGCCTGGATTGAAGGCCAGGGCTTCGGGCTCTTACACCTGCTGCCCCTGCCCTTCTGGGCCCGGCTGGCCGCCGGGGTCCTGCTGATGGACCTCACCTTCTATTACTGGCACCGCCTCAACCACACCCGGCCCCTGCTGTGGAGGTTCCACAACGTCCATCATCTGGACCCGGACCTGGATCTCTCCACCTCCTTCCGGTTCCATTTCGGGGAAGTGCTGTATTCCACCGCCTTCCGCCTCCTCCAGGTGGGGTTGTTGGGGGTGCTGCCCGTTACCTACTTCACCTATGAAGTGCTGTTCAACTGCGCCACCATGTTCCACCACAGCAACGTCAGGCTGCCGGTGCGGCTGGAACGCCTGGTTAACAAAGTGCTGGTCACCCCCCGCATGCACGGGGTGCACCATTCGGTGGTGGCCCGGGAGGCTTACTCCAATTACTCCGTGGTCTTCAGCCTCTGGGACCGGCTGCACCGCAGCCTGCGCCTCAACGTCAAACAGGCGGACCTCGTCATCGGGGTTCCCGGCTATTTGCTGCCCCGGGACAACCGCCTCTTCCCCCTGCTGACCTTTCCCTTCACCGGGCAAAGGCGTTACTGGCGCTGGCCCAGCGGCAAGGCGTCCCAGCGGCTGACCCCCGCCGAGGCCCGGGACCCCGCCTGGCTGATGGAGTAGCGGCCCCGGCCGGGGGTTGCCAAAGCGATTTTGGGGGAGGGCCGGGGATGGTTAACCATCGGGTGAAAAGGCGAAAAGGGTAAAAAGGAAACTGTCAATTTTTTTTCTCTCCTTTTCCCTTTTTCCCTCTTACCCTTTTCCCCCCATAATTAAGCCCCGCGTCCCTCTGATATTAATTTGACGTCAAACTTAGAGCATTTGAGGCCGATGGTATGCCATCGTGAAGCTTGACAAATCCCCCTAAATCCCCCTTTTTCAAAGGGGGACTTTTAAGGGAACCCCCTTTAGCTCCCCCCTTTGGAAAAGGGGGGCTGGGGGGGATTTCATCATGGTTGTGTCAATACTCCATTTATGACGTACAATTAGTATGAAAACCCATCCCATCTCCCTCAAAATAGGGAGAAAACAGGCCTTGGTGGTGAGACATCTCCCTCAAGGATGCCCTGATCCACGCCGGGGCCCATTACCAGGACGCCGGGGTGGTGGTGGACCGCAACCTCATCACTTCCCGGCAGCCGGAGGATTTGCCGGTCTTTTGCCGGGCCATCCTCGCCGCCCTGGCCGGCGAAGTCCGGTGTTTCGCCTCCCAGACGGTCCTGCGCCGCGGCTAGCCCTGGGACAGGTGGGGCATGGTCTGGGACAGGCTACGGGACATTTACGCAACTAGGTTCATGTATAATATGGTTATCTATGAATCATTCAAAGGAGTTACCGTATTTGGCCGCAAACTTGCACCGTTAGGCAGTGCCGGGCCGTGACTGCGGTGATCCCGGCGGGAACCCGAAGCGATGGAAGGGCGACGATCATTTACCGGGGCTTGGGAGGCAGCCAACCGAGGGCCGGGGCCGGACCAGGAGAAGCTGGACCGGGCCCTGGTGGCCGGCCTGCTGCTGGACACCATGCTGGATGGACCGGGTGGTCCGGAGGACGCCCGGTCCCAGCCCCTAACGGTCAAGGCCCGTCTCCAACGTAACCTGGTGACCCACCTGGCCGGGCGGGTCACCCTGGACCACTTCCGCACCCTGGTCCGCAACCTGGACCGCTGGTTCCCGTACTATTACCCCCTGGTCTCCCCCGCCATTACCGGCAGTGACCACCGGAGCGCCGCCGGCGAGGCCCCCTGCCGGTCTGAGGCGGCGCCCTGCGGCTCCGCCCGCGCCCTGCGGGAGGAGGTGCTGAAAAATTGGCTCGGCCGCCGGGTTCAGGAACTTCTGCCCCACCGCCCCCACCGCAAGCTGCACCCGGATAAACTGGGGGATTTCCTGCGCCGCACCCAGGGGAGATGGTTCCGGGTCAAGGATTTCCAGAGCCACTTCCAGATTGACCGCAAAACCGCCTGGGAATACCTGCAGAAATTCCTGGCCGCGCAACTGCTGGACCACAACAAGGAGCGTTCCGCCGCGGTGCGCTACTGCCTGGCGGACCGGTTTTTGGTGGTGCGGGCCGGGGCCCTGCGCCAGAAAGCGGCGGAGGTGCGGGGAGACCTGCCCCTGGCCCTGGCGCGGGCGGTGGCCGACTGGCTCATCACCACCGGAGGGGAAGCCTTCTGGGAGGATCAGTGGCGGGGGGGCCACCACGGCGCCCAACGCCAGCAAATCCTCGTCAGGCTGGAGGCCGCGGGGGTTCTCCGGGTCGTGGTCCAAAGGGGCAGCAGCCGGATGCTGCAATTGGCCCGCCGCTGGCTTCAAGATGACGCGGGTAAGGAGTCAGGCGCCGGTTAACCCAGGCTAATTCCGCTCCTGCGCCCCGCCAGGCCTCAAGCCGGCAACCACCGCCGATCCCCGCCCGCCACCTGCTTAATTCCCATTGACCCCGCCAGCTTAAGTATGTTATTTTTCTCGAATGTTTATTAGGGAGGTTTACGGGGTTCGATGATTCGCGACGTTAAACATGAAACCATGCCCCGGGAGGAGCTGGAGGCGCTGCAGCTCAAACGGCTGCAAGCGGTGGTGGAGCGGCTCTATCACCTGGTGCCCTTTTACCACCGGCGCATGGACGAAATGGGAGTGAAGCCGGAGCATATCAAGACTCTGGGGGATCTCCAGCTGCTGCCGCTTACCACCAAGCAAGACCTGCGGGATAACTACCCCTTCGGCATGTTTGCCGCCCCCATGGACCAGATCGTCCGGATTCACGCCTCCTCCGGCACCACCGGCAAGTCCACCCCGGTGGCCTATACCCAGCGGGACCTGGAGACCTGGTCGGAGCTCATGGCCCGGACCCTGGCCGCGGCCGGCACCCACCGGGGCGATATCGTCCACAACGCTTATGGCTATGGCCTCTTCACCGGCGGCCTAGGGTTCCACTACGGGGCCGAACGGCTGGGGGCGGCGGTGATCCCGGTCTCCGGCGGCCAGACCCGGCGCCAGATCATGCTGCTCCAGGATTTCGCCCCCACGGTCCTGGTCTGCACCCCTTCTTTCGCCCTATACCTGGCGGAGGTGGGTCAGGAAATGGGTGTCGACTTCCGGCAACTGAAACTGCGGGTGGGAATCTTCGGGGCCGAGCCCTGGACCGAGGGCATGCGGGTCGAGATCGAAAAAAGATTGAACCTGGACGCGGTGGACATTTACGGGCTCTCGGAGATTATCGGCCCGGGGGTGAGCGTGGAGTGCATCGAAGCCAAGCAGGGGCTGCACCTGTTCGAGGACCACTTCCTGCCCGAAATCATCGACCCGGCCACGTTAGAGCCCCTGCCCCAGGAAGAGATGGGCGAGCTGGTGATCACCACCCTCACCAAGGAAGCCATGCCGCTCTTGCGCTACCGCACCCGGGATGTCACCTCGCTGAATTACGCCCCGTGCCGCTGCGGCCGCTCCCTCGTGCGGATGCACCGGCTGCGGGGCCGCAGCGACGATATGCTGATTATCCGGGGAGTGAACGTCTTTCCGTCCCAGATTGAGGCGGTGCTCATGGAGACCCCGGGAGTGGCGCCCCATTACCAGCTCATTGTGGACCGGGAGGGTCAGCTGGACACCCTGGAGGTCCAGGTAGAAGTGGATGAGACCACCTTTTCCGACGAAGTCAAGCAGCTCCAGGCCCTGGCCCAGAACCTCCAGAAGCAGATCAAGGACTATTTCACCGTCTCCGTGAAGGTGAAACTGGTGGAGCCCCGCAGCATACCCCGCAGTGAAGGCAAAGCCAAGCGGGTCATCGACAAGCGCCAGCTTTGAGGCCGGTTTGAGGTGAGGGCCGGGGGAAAGCAATTCCCCCGCCACCCCCCTGAAAAGGCCTTTAATTCTCGTTCCCAAGCAGGAGCTTGGGGACCAGAAAATAAAGGGGTGCCCCCATGAAAGTCGAGCAGATCTCGGTATTTTTGGAGAACAAGGCGGGCCGGCTGGCCGAGGTCACCCGGGTCCTGGGGGAAGCGGGGATCAACATCCGGGCACTGTCTCTGGCCGATACCACCGATTTTGGCATCCTGCGCCTGATTGTGGACAAGTACGACCAGGCCCGGGAAATCTTGAAGGAAAAAGGCTTCACCGTGGGCAAGACGGAGGTGGTGGCCGTGGAGGTGCCGGACCGCCCCGGAGGCCTGGGGTTTGTCCTCCAGATCCTGGCCCGGGCCGGCATCAACGTGGAGTACATGTACGCCTTCGTGCAGCACAGCGGCAAGAACGCGGTGATCATTTTCCGCTTCGACAATTTGGAGCAGGCCATTGCCCTGCTGCAAAAGGAAGGCGTCCACATCTACAAAGGTGAGGAAGTATACCGACTTTAGACCCAGGGAGGAATAGCTTATGAGAAGAAAGGCGATTCTAGTTGGCCTGGCACTGACCCTGACAGGCTTTGTCCTGGCGTGGGCGGGTTGCGGCCCGGCTCCGAAGTCCCAGCCTTATTTGGTGGGGGGCATCTTCTCCATCACCGGACCGGCCTCCTACCTGGGAGAGCCGGAGCGGAACTCCATGGAAATGGTGGTCGAGGAGGTCAACTCCAAGGGCGGCGTCAAGGGCCATCCTCTGAAGCTGGTCATTTATGACGACGAAGGCGACGTCACCAAGGCCCGCCTGCACGCCGAGAAACTCCTGCAGAAGGACAAGGCCCTAACCATCATCGGCCCCAGCCTTACCCACACCTCCATGACCGTGTTGGAAGTCACCCAGAAGGCCAAGTTGCCCCTGATCTCCTGTGCCGCCGGCATGGCCATCACCTCCCCCGCCAAAGACCGCGTCTGGGTCTTCAAAACGGCCCAGACGGACCAGATGGCGGTGAGCCGGATCTATCAATACTTGCAGAAGCATGACCTCAAAAAGGTGGCCATCCTCACCGTGTCCACCGGCTTTGGGGTGGCTGGTAAACAGCAGCTCCTGGAACAGGCGCCCCAGCACGGTATCCAGGTGGTGGGCCAGGAGGTCTTCGGAGAAAAAGACACGGACATGACCCCCCAGCTCACCAAGATGCGGGGGACCGACGCCCAGGCGGTGATCTGCTGGGGCACCGGCCCGGCCCCGGCCCTGGTGGCCAAGAACATGAAGCAGCTGGGCATGACCATCCCTCTGGTCCAGAGCCACGGCGCGGCGTCCAAAAAGTTCATCGAGCTGGCCGGGGATGCGGCGGAAGGCATCATCATGCCGGCCGGCAAGCTGGTCATCTATAAACAATTGCCTGACACCGACCCCCAGAAGGCCGTGTGCAAAGAATACGCCGAAAAATATCACGCCAAGTTCAAGGCGCCGGAATCCAGCTTCGGGGGTTACGCTTACGACGCCTTGCGGATGCTGCTTTTGGTTATGGAGCAGGCGGGCAGCGACCCGGCCAAGATCCGGGACGGGCTGGAGGCCACCAAGAATTTCGTGGGGGTTTCCGGCATCTTCAACATGAGCCCCGAAGACCACAACGGCCTGACCACGGCCGCCTTCGTGATGGTGAAGATCCACCAGGGCGAGTTTCAGCTGGTAGATTAAAAGACAGTTTTCAGTTTCGAGTTTTCAGTTTTCGGTTTAGGGTCTACCTTGTATCAATGGGTAGGCATATGTGGAAACCAAGCTGTCCTGACGTTGCTTCAGCTCAGGAACCGCTGGGGCAGGCCTCCGGGCCTGCCCATAATTTACTGGTCAGCTTCCGCGTAGCCCAAAAACCCAGAACTCGGTGCTCTCGGAAGCAAACGCCATTTACCCGAAAATCGAAAACCCCCAACCGAAAACCGGGAAGGAGGCCCATCGCTCCCTTTGGAGATCTTCGCCCCGCTTCTGCAGTACTTAATTTCCGGCCTGACCAGCGGCGCCATTTACGCCCTCATCGCCCTGGGTTTCGGCATCATTTACAACACCACCACCATCATCAACTTCGCCCAGGGCGAGATGGTGATGCTGGGGGCGCTCAGCGCCATCAGCATCTACCACCTGGTGCCGTCCCTGCCGGTGGCCTTTGTGGGCGGCGTGGCCGCGGTGGCCCTGGTGGGGTTGGTGCTGGAGCGCCTGGCCCTGCGCCCGGTACGGGACCCTTCTCCCCTCACCCTCATCATCATTACCGTGGGGGCCGCGGTCCTCATCAAAGGCGTGGCCATGCTGCTGTGGGGCAAGGAAGCCTACCCCCTGCCGCCCTTTTCCGGGAACGTCCCGTTCCACCTGGGGGAGGCCACCATCTTGCCGCAGAATCTCTGGGTGCTGGGCCTCACCGTGGTTCTGGTGGCGGCCCTGGAGGCCTTCTTCCGCCTCACCCTGGTAGGCAAGGCCATGCGGGCCTGCTCTTACAACCCCCGGGCGGCCCGCCTGGTGGGCATCGCCGCGGGCCGCATGGTGCAGCTCTCCTTCGGGGTCAGCGCCGCCCTGGGGGCCGGGGCCGGCATCCTCATCGCGCCCCTCACCCTGGGGGTCTATGACATGGGCACCATGCTGGGGCTCAAAGGGTTCTCCGCGGCCATCATCGGCGGCCTGGGGAGCCTCCTGGGCGGGGTCCTGGGGGGCCTGATCCTGGGGGTGGCCGAAGCCCTGGCCTCGGGCCTCATCTCCTCGGGCTACCGGGACGCGGTGGCCTTTCTGCTGCTGCTCATCGTCCTCTTCGTCCGTCCCCAGGGGGTGGTGGGGGGCCGCAAATGAAGATCCGCCGCTGCCTGAACCGTTGGGTTCTCTTTGCGGCAACGGTCCTGATTCTGGCCGCCTGGCTGGATAACGCCTACTACTACACCCTGCTCAACTTCATCGGCATCCACACCCTGCTGGTGGTGGGCCTCAACCTGCTCATGGGCTACGGCGGCCAGATCTCCCTGGGGCACGCCGCTTTTTTCGGCCTGGGGGCCTATACCTCCGGTATCCTCACGGCCACCTGGGGGGTCAACCCCTGGCTGGCCCTGCTGGCGGGGCTCATCCTGGCCGGCGTCGCCGCCTTTCTCATCGGCATCCCGGCCCTGAAGCTCCGGGGTTACTATCTGGCCATGGCCACCCTGGGTTTCGGCATCATCGTTTACATCATCTTGAACCAAGCCCACGCCCTCACCGGCGGCCCTTCCGGTCTGTCGGGGATTCCCTCTCTGTCTCTGGCCGGTTTGCCCCTGAACACCCCCCGGCGCCTCTACCTGTTGATCTGGATGACGGTGGGGGGGATTCTGGGCTTAAGCGCCAACCTGGTGGACTCCCGCACCGGCCGGGCCATCCGGGCCCTGCACGACAGCGAGGAGGCGGCAGAGTCCCTGGGGGTGGACACCGCCCGCATGAAACTCAAGGTCTTCATCTGGAGCGCCCTGTACGCCTCCCTGGCCGGCAGCTTCTATGCCCATACCCTGAACTTCATCGCCCCGTCTTCCTTCGATTTCATGTTTTCCATCAAGCTGGTGACCATGGTGGTGCTGGGCGGCATGGCCAGCATCTGGGGGTCGCTCTTGGGCGCCGCGGTCCTGACGGTGCTGCCCGAGCTGCTCACGGTTTTCCACGACTTTGAAGTGGTCATCTTCGGCGCCATCCTCATGGTGGTGATGATCTTCCTGCCCCGGGGCCTGGTGCGGGGCATCATGGACTTGTGGGAGTTCCGCCGCTTCAAGCGGGAAGGTGGGAGTTTTGTTTAAATATTTCACCGCAGAGACCCGGAGGACACAGAGAAGGACATGAATAACAATAAGAATTGTGCCTTTCGGGCACAATTCTGATCCTCTGTGCTCTCTGTGTCTCTGTGGTAAGCCTTTAATTATGGGTTCGACACCATACCAAGCGCTGCTGCTATTACAAGAGGTGAGCCTGGCCTTCGGGGGGCTGCAGGCGGTGGAGGCCGTGACCTTGGGGGTGCCGCGGGGCGCGGTCAAGGCGATCATCGGCCCCAACGGCGCCGGCAAGACCACGCTGTTCAACCTGGTGACCGGCTTCCTGGCCCCCCAGCAGGGCCGCATCGTCTTTGAGGGAGAGGAGATCCAGGGCCGGCCGGCCTTTGCCATCGCCGCCCGGGGAATCGCCCGCACCTTCCAGCTGGTGCAGCTCTTCGACCACATGACGGTGCTGGAAAACGTCATGGTGGGGCGCCACCGTCTGAGCCGGGCCGGACTGGTGGCCGGGGCCTTGCGCCTGCCCTGGACCCGGAGGGAAGAAAAGCTGCTCCGGCAGAAGGCCTGGGAAATCTTGGAGTTTGTGGGGCTCTCCGACCGGGCGGCGCAACCCGCCGCCATCCTGCCCCTGGGGTTGAAACGCCTGCTGGAGATCGCCCGGGCCCTGGCCGCGGCCCCCACCCTGCTGCTCCTGGATGAGCCCGCCTCAGGCCTGGACGCAGGGGAGACGGACCGCCTGCGGGAGATGATCCTGGCCCTCAAGGAGCGGGGCCTCACCATCTTGCTGGTGGAGCACGACATGGGCCTCACCATGGAGGTGGCCGACGAGATCGCGGTGCTCAACTACGGCCGCCTCATCGCTGAGGGGCCGCCCCGGGCCATCCAGAAGCACCCCGAGGTCATCGCCGCCTACCTGGGCACCGATTGGCAGACTTAAGGACGGTTTTCTGTTTTCTGTTTTCTGTTTTCTGTTTTGGGTTAGAAAAGGTTTTGGTGGCACAGGCGTCCCGCCTGTGCAGAACAGGCTGGAAAGCCTGTTCCACCTATGGCAGATTGTGTAGGGCGGGCACTGCCCGCCAGCTTTTAGATTTATGGTGGGCAGTACCCACCTGCTGTAATGCTGGTTGGCAATTACAAGACTACAAAGATTATGTAGGGCGGGCATTGCCCGCCGATATAAGCCTGATGGTGGGCGGTGCCCACCCTACATTACTGTTAAAGAGCATAATTTTGGGTTGATAGGTAATCTTTTTAACCGAAAACTGAAAACCGAAAACCGAAAACCGTAATGTTAAAAATCCGCAACCTCTACGCCTACTACGGCTCGGTGCAGGCCCTCAGCGGGGTGACCTGCCACATTAACGCCGGCGAGGTCGTCGCCCTCATCGGGGCCAACGGCGCCGGCAAGACCACGCTTCTCAACGCCGTCTGCGGCCTGGTGCGCCGGGAGGGGGAGATTCTCTTCTCGGGCCGGTCCCTAACCGGCCTGGCCCCGGAGGAGATCGTGGGCTGGGGGATTTCCCAGGTGCCCGAAGGCCGCCAGCTCTTCGCGCCCATGACCGTGGCGGAAAACCTGGAGCTGGGGGCTTACCGGCGCCGCCGCCGGGGAGCCCGGGAGGCCATCCAGGCAGACCTGGAGCGGGTCTTCACCCTGTTCCCCCGCCTCCAGGACCGCCTGCAGCAACAGGCCGGCACCATGAGCGGCGGCGAGCAGCAGATGCTGGCCATCGGCCGGGCCCTCATGGCCCGCCCCCGCCTGCTGCTGCTGGACGAACCCTCCCTGGGCCTGGCGCCCCTGGTGGTGGAAGACATCCTGGCCACCCTGAGCGTCCTCCGCCAGGAAGGGGTGACCATACTGCTGGTGGAGCAAAATGCCCGGGCCGCCCTGAAGGTGGCTGACCGGGCCTACGTCCTGGAAACCGGCCGCATCATCCTGGGGGGCGCCGCCCGGGACCTTTTGAGCGACCGCCAGGTGACCCGGGCCTACCTGGGCCGGGATTACAAAGAGTTTACTGAGGGTAGGTAACTTTGCTGTTATTAATGGAGCCAAAAATTGGTTACACCATGCGCTGAAAGCCAGAAGAAAATCCCCCTGAGTCCCCCTTTTTCAAAGGGGGACTTTACAAACGATTTCGCTAAGTTCCCCCCTTTGGAAAAGGGGGGATAGGGGGGATTTATCCCAGGATCGTGCTGCCCATAAAGTTAAGATTGAAACTTGCGCTTTTGCGCTTTTGCGTCTTTGCGCCTTTGCGTCTTTGCATGAGAAATTAGGGAGGCAAGAGACATGCGCCAACCGGAAATCGAGGCCATGGACCGGGTGGAACTGGAACTGCTGCAGCTGGAGCGCCTCCAGAGCACCCTCACCCGGGCTTACCGTCAGGTGAAGTTCTACCGCCATCAGTTCGACCGCTTGAACCTGCGGTTGGACGACATCCGCACCCTGGGCGATCTGGCCCGCCTCCCCTGCACCAGCCGGGAAGACCTCTCGGAGAATTACCCTTACGGCCTCTTCGCGGTGCCGCTGCGGGACATCGTCCGCATCCTGTCCTCCCCCGGCACCACGGACCAGCCCCTGGTGGTGGGGTACGCCTCCCAGGACGTGAAACTCTGGCTGGAACTCCTGGACCGGGTCTACGGGGCAGCGGGCGTCACCCGGGAAGACATCGTGCAGATCATCCTGCCGCCGGGCCTAGCCAACTGGCGCCGGGACCTCCAGGCCGGGGCCGAATATCTGGGGGCCTCGGTGATCCCCGCCACCACCCTCAATTTTGCCAAAGAGCTCATGGTGATGCGGGATTACAAGACCTCGGTGCTGGTCACCACCCCTTCCATCGCCCGGCACCTGTTGACGGTGATGGGCCGCATGGAACTCACCCCCACGGAGCTCAGCCTGAAAAAGGCGCTGCTGGTGGCCGCGGCCCTGCCCCGCAAGGTCCGCCAGGATATCGAAGCGGGTTTTCAGATCTCTCTGGCCAGCGCCTACGGCATCACCGAAGTGATGGGCCCCGGGTTGGCCTTCAGCTGCGAGGCCGGGGAGGGCTTGCATTTCTCCGAGGACCACTTCTACCCGGAGATCATCGACCCGGCCAGCGGCTCCCCGGCACCCCCCGGCGCTCCCGGGGAGTTGGTGATCACCACCTTGAGCACTTATGCCTTCCCCCTGTTGCGCTTCAAAAGCGGCGACCGCACCTTGCTGGTGGCGGAACCCTGCCCCTGCGGCCGCACCCTGGTGCGCCTGGGGGAAATCACCGGCCGGGTGGACCCCATCTTCTCGGTGGGCGGCATCAAGGTGCATCCGGACCAGATCGCCCGGCTGCTTACCGAAGTCCTGGGCGGCCACACGCCGCGCTTTAACTGGCAGGTGGCCACGGAGGAAGGCTTGGAGGTGCTGGAGATCGACGTATCTCTGGACGAGGCCATCTTCTCCGACGAAGTCAAGGCCCTGGAGGGGCTGTGCCGCCGGGCCCGGCGCTTTCTCCAGGAAAACCTGGGCATCAACGCCCGCATCACTCTGAAGGAAACCGGGTGAGTCCAGCCAGGAGATTTCGGGCAGGGCAAACAGGACTTTATTTCCCCTGAGTTATTTCGGGCCGCGGCGGCCACAGATTTTTAATTTTATTGGTGAACAAAATAACCTATAAGGAAAAGCCAAGGAGGATGAGAGCATGGTCAACTTTCGCAGGATTCTAATTTTAGGCAGCGCCATCATTCTGCTAACCGCGGGCACTTCCTGGAGCGCCGAGCCCATCAAGATGGGCTCGGTGATGCGCCTGTCCATCGGCGCCGAGCACGGCATCCCCTGCCGCCGGGGGGTGGAAATGGCGGTGGCGGAGGTGAATAAGGCCGGCGGCATCAACGGCCAGAAGGTGGATCTGATCACGGAAGACGAGAAGGACTCTCCCGCGGCCTCGGTGAACGCGGTGCAGAAACTCATCAACGTGGACAAGGTCATCGCCATGGTGGGGCCCATGACCTCCGGCGGCATGATGGCCGCCGGGAAGACCGCGGAAGAAGCCAAAGTGGTGGAGATCACCCCCACCGCCACCACCCCTAAGTTGAGCGGCTTCGGCGCTTACATCTACCGGGGCTGCTCCCGCATCGACACCCAGGCCAAGGTGCTCACCGACTACGTGGCCAAGACCTGGAAGCCCAAGACCGTGGCCATCTTTTTTTCCAACGAACCTTACGGCAAAGGCTGCGCCGCGCTCTTCACCCAGTTCTTTGAGAAGCACAATATCAAGGTAGTGGCCACCGAGTCCTTCATGCGGGGCTCCCGGGACTTCAAGGCCCAGCTCACCACCATCAAGGCGGCCAAGCCGGACATCCTGTTCATCCCCGGCTACACCCCGGAAACCGCCCCGGCCGCGGCCCAGGCCCGGCAGCTGGGCATGAAGCAGCGAATCCTGGGGGTTTACGGCGATATGGACCCGGTCTACATTGAGCTGGCCGGCGCCGCGGCGAAGGGCCACGTCATCGGCGGCGAATATGACGAAGCCTACAACACTCCCAAAAATATGGAATTCAAAAAGAACTACGCCGACCTGACGAAGAAAAACAACGATCCTTACAACATCATGTTTGCGGCCCTCTCCTACGACGCTGCCAGCATGATCCTGGAGGGTATGAAAAAGAATGGGCCCACTTCCGACGGTATCAAGAAGTTCCTAGATGAAATGAAGGACTTCGACGGGGTCACCGGCAAACTCTCCTTTGACCAGCAGCACGACGTGGTGCGGGCCGGCACCGACGGGGTCTACCTCCTGGAAGTCAAGGGCGGTAAGTACGTCAAGGTGAAGTAAAGACGGTTTTCGGTTTTCGGTTTTTGACGGTTGAGGCAAGAAACCAGGCTCATGCCGTTGCCTTGCCACCATCACTCAATCACCGCTTATCAACAAAAAACCGTAGGGTGGGGGTGCCACCCTACGGTTTTTTTACTGCATCATTAATAAGACGGATATGGGCGAAATATCTCTGGCGATACCCTTATGAGTTTCTGTCTTTACCGAAAACGGAAAACTGAAAACTGAAAACTATCCTTTCTCCACCAGGATAACCTTGTGGTTCACCAGGTTGAGGCTCAGGATGGTGGCCTTCAGGACCTTCTGTTCCCCGAAGATGTTCACCAGCCTCAGGTGTTCCCCGTCCGGTTCGATGACGTCCACATCCTGGAGGACCAATTCCTCCCGGCCATTTTTCAGCAAGTAAGCAGCAGCTTCACACATGGTCGATAATCTCCCTTAGCTTGTGACTGACGATCTGCTCCACCAGGTGGGGCAGGGGCTCTGGGCTCAAGCCGACGATCTGCACCGCTTCCTGGGTCAAAGGCAGCAAAATCTTAGGGGCCGGGGCCGACGCGATGGCCTCCGCCATCTTCGGAGTCAGCTCCCCCATCATGGAGTTGGCCAGCACTATGGACAGGCACCCCAGGATCACGTCCGCGCCTGCCACCGTGCGGACGATGGCGTTTTCGCCGCTGGCGCCGCGATTGGCCCTAGCCTTCATCATCTGGGCCGTGGCCACCGCGTTGGTGCCCAGGGCGATGACCTCGTGCTCTTCGCCGTAGACCTCTTTCAACCGCTTGATGAGCGCGGCGCCGATGCCGCCTCCCTGCCCGTCGATGACGCAGATGCGCAGCCTGGCCATCTCAAGTAAGTCCGAATTTTTCTTTGAGCTTACGGTGAACGATTTCCGGGACCATCCCCTCGATATCGCCGCCGTGGACGGCCGCTTCCTTGAGGATGCTGGAGGAGAGGAAGACCCATCTCAGCCCGGTCATCAAGAACACGGTTTCGATTCCCGGCTCCAACCGGCGGTTCATCATGGCCAACTGGAATTCGTACTCGAAGTCGGTGACCGCCCGCAGGCCCCGGAGAATGGCCCGGGCGTTCTTCCCCTTGGCATACTTCACCAGCAAACCGTCAAAGGTGTCGATGCTGACCTGGGGATAGCCCTCCAGGGAGATCCGCACCATCTCCAGGCGCTCCTCGATGGTGAAGAGGGACTTTTTGAAGGCATTGGTGGCCACCGCCACGATGATGCGGTCAAAGATCTTGGAAGCCCGCTGAATCAGGTCCAGGTGGCCATTGGTGATGGGGTCGAAGGAGCCTGGGTATACGGCGATATCGGGCATGGGTTAACTCTGCTCCTGCTTTAAATGTGACGCTTCATAATCAGCATGGTAATTAAAATCATGGCCTTTTCCCCCCTTGTCTAAAGGGGGGCAAGGGGGGATTAAATAACCTCTTAATAATCCCCCTAAATCCCCCTTTAAAAAAGGGGGACTTTAAAGCTTCTAAATACCGGCAAAGGGCCCTTTTAGGTTCATACCATTAAGGCGACGGACAGTGGGTGGTATCATTTAGATAAAAGGCCACCTGGGTGTCCCCGTAGTGTCTCAGTTCCCGTCGCGCAAGGTCGCCGCAGCGCTCGGGCAGGGACTCCCGGCGGCTGTGCTCCGCCACCACCCAGGTCTGGGGGAGCATTAACTGCGCCGCGGCCAGGGCGTCCAGGACACCGGCCGCCACCCCGCCGCCATAAGGGGGGTCCAGAAAGGCCAAAGTAAAGCGCTCTCCCCGGACGGCCAACTTTTTCAGGGCGGTGAGCACCGGTATGGGCAGCACCATGGTTTGGGCCGTGAGACCCAGATCGTGGAGGTTGCGGCGCAGCACCTTCAAGGCCTCGGGGTGGTCCTCCACGAACACGGCTGCTTTCGCCCCCCGGCTCAGGGCCTCGATCCCCAGGGCGCCGGTGCCGGCGAACAGGTCCAGCACCCGGGTCTCAATCACCGCCTCCCCCAGGATGTTGAAGATGGCCTCCCGGACTTTGGCGGCGGTGGGGCGGATGCGGCCTTTAACCGGCGCCAGGCGGCGCCCCTTTAAGGTGCCGGCGATGACCCGCATGGGCCTCCATCATCGCTTGCCGAGGGGAGGGCCGGGGGACAGCAAGTCCCCCGCCCTCCCCTCGGGCACCCCTCCCAACCCCCTGTAAGGGGTTGGGGATGGGGGTTTGGGGGAAGGATTGTAAGCGGCTTTCTGCCACTGGCCCCTTCCCCCAAATTTCATTTTATTTTCCCAGGTAATCTCGAATCAATATTTCCGCGATCTGCACCGCGTTGGTGGCCGCGCCCTTGCGCAGGTTGTCCGCCACCACCCAGAAATTGAGGCCGTTAGCGATGCTGAAATCCTCCCGGATGCGCCCCACCAGGGTCAGGTCCTGGCCGGTGGCGTCCAGTGGCATGGGGTACTGGAATTTGGCCGGGTCGTCCACCACCTTGACCCCCGGGGCCTTCTCCAGGATTTCCCGGGCCTCCTGAGGGGTGAGTTTGCGCGCCGTCTCGATGTTCACCGACTCCGAATGCCCGTAAAACACCGGCACCCGCACCGTGGTGGCCGTCACCCGGATGGAGTCGTCTCCCATGATCTTTTGGGTTTCGTTGACCATCTTCATCTCTTCCTTGGTGTAGCCGTTCTCCAGGAAGACGTCGATGTGGGGCAGCACGTTGAAGGCGATGCGGTGGGGATAGACCTTTTTCACGATTTCCTGGTTGTTGAACAGGGCCCGGACCTGGGCCGCCAACTCCTCCACCGCCTTCTGGCCGGTGCCGGACACCGCCTGGTAGGTGGACACCACCACCCTTTTCAGGCGGGCCGCGTCGTGCAGGGGCTTCAGGGCCACCACCATCTGGATGGTGGAGCAGTTGGGGTTGGCAATGATGCCTTTGTTGGTATAGAGGGCAATGTCCCGGGGATTGACTTCCGGCACCACCAGGGGGACGTCCGGGTCCATGCGCCAGGCGCTGGAATTGTCCACCACCACGGCGCCGGCGGCCGCGGCGATGGGGCCGTATTCCTGGCTGATGGCGCCGCCCGCGGAAAACAGGGCGATTTCCACCCCATCAAATGAGTCCTTGGTCAACATCTCCACCGGGATTTCTTTACCCAGGAAGGTGACTTTCTTGCCGATGGACCGCTCCGAGGCCAGAGGCACCAACTGGGCCACCGGAAACCGGCGCTCTTCCAGACAGGCCACCATCTGCTGGCCCACTGCGCCGGTTGCTCCTACGACTGCCACTTTGTAAGCGAGGCTCATAAACTAAAGCTCCTCGAATTCTGCTGTGTGACTGTTATTAGTGAGCAGTGAGCAGTGAGCAGTGAGCAGTTACAAGAATGCCATGCATCTGGGGTTTTTCGGCTGATTGCTCACTGCTTATATCTGCTATTGGCGAGCGGTGAGCATAAAATGTAACCCGACTGCTTTTACTGCTTACTGCTCACTGCTTACTAATTATACATTTCTACCGCGTACTTGGCTACCAGGTCGCCCACCTGGCCGGTGCTCATCCCCATCTTGCCCGCGGCCATGCTCTTCATATCGTTGGCCGCGGCCTTCTTGATGGCGGCTTCCACCGCGGCCGCGGCCTTGGCCTCCCCCAGCTGCTCCAGCATCATCTGGGCCGCGGCGATGGCGGCGATGGGGTTCACCACCTGGAGGCCCGTGTATTTGGGGGCCGAGCCGCCGATGGGCTCGAACATGGAGACCCCTTCCGGGTTGATATTGCCCCCCGCGGCCACCCCCATGCCGCCCTGGATCATGGCCCCCAGGTCGGTGATGATGTCGCCGAAGAGGTTGTCGGTGACCACCACGTCGAACCACTCGGGATTTTTCACAAACCACATGCAGGTGGCGTCCACGTGGGCGTAATCGGTGGTCACGTCCGGGTACTGGGGCGCCATGGCCTCGAAGGCCCGGAACCACAGGTTGGAGGCGTAGGTGAGGACATTGGTCTTGGCCACCAGGGTGAGCTTCTTGGCCCGGTTGCGCTTTCTCGCCAGTTCAAAGGCGAACTTCAGGCAGCGGTCCACCCCCTTGCGGGTATTGATGGAGGTCTGCACCGCCACCTCATCCGGGGTGCCGTGCTTGTGAAATCCCCCGGCGCCCACATACAGGCCCTCGGTATTCTCCCGCACCACCGCAAAGTCGATGTCCTCGGGGCCTTTGTCCTTCAGGGGGCAGTCCACACCCGGATACAGAATCACCGGCCGCAGGTTGATATACTGATCCAACTCAAAGCGGGCCCGGAGCAGGATGCCTTTTTCCAGAATGCCGGGGGCCACCTCGGGATGGCCGATGGCCCCCAGGTAGATGGCCTTGAACTGCCTTAATTCCTGGAGCACCGAATCCGGCAGGGTCTCGCCGGTGCGCTTATAGCGCTCGCCGCCCAGGTCATAGTAAACGTAGTCGAATTTGATCCCTGCCGGGCCGGCCACGGCATTGAGCACTTTGATGCCTTCGGCCACCACTTCCGGGCCGGTGCCGTCCCCGGGAATGACTGCGATGTGATGGGTCATGCTGATTTAGCCTCCAAACCTTTCTTCAGGTGCGCCATCAAGCCGCCGTCTGCGAGGAGTTCCTGCATGAAGGGCGGGATGGGCTGGCTCGAGTATATTTTCCCCGTGGCCAAGTCGGTGATCACCCCGGTAGCCAGATCAACGCTGAGGTCGCTGCCGTTGGCGATTTCCGCCGCGGCCTCCCGGGACTCCAGGATGGGCAGGCCCATATTGAAGGCGTTGCGGTAAAAGATGCGGGCGAAGCTGCCGGCAATCACCGCGGCCACGCCCGCGGCCTTCAGGGCCACCGGGGCGTGTTCCCGGGAGGAGCCGCAGCCGAAATTCTTGCCGGCCACCACGAAATCCCCGGGCCGGACCTTGCTTACAAACTCCGGGTCTGCGTCCTCCATGGCGTGTTTGGCCAGCTCCGCCGGGTCCGAGGTGCTCAGGTAGCGGGCCGGGATGATCTCGTCGGTGTTGACGTCGTCCCCGAATTTGTGAACCTTGCCTTTGAGTTCCATAATCGCCTTCCCCAAGTTTGGGAGCACTCGAGTTTAATTAATAATATTAACCCGAAGATTTTTAAAAATTCAAGGGTATTGTGGATAGGGGAGTGGGGCATTTTGGTAGTGTATCAGTTTTAAATCCTCGTCTGCAAAAACCAAGGAGAGGATTTTTTAAGGCCGAATTGTTTCCAAATGAAACAATTACTGAGAAATAAAAAAGCGGCCCGGAGGCTGAGAGTTTGGCAGCACATTTGCATTTAAAAAGAGACACCGATAATTTTTGTTCTGGATTTTGAGGCCGATAAAATGATAAACGAAGGGGGTTGGTGTAAAGAAAGTTTTCACAAAGGTATTGACATTCTGGCAAAGTTATCACTATATACATGCAGAAAGGGAGAAAGGGAGGGAAACTTATGAGCCTCCAAGAGATCCCCCGTAAAATGGTTATTCGCGGCTATGGTCGTCGGACCTCTCGTGATACATGGATTATTGTATGTATTGATTTAGACTTGGTTATAGAGAGGGATTCGTTCGAAGAAGCTATGGCGGCTATGCGCGAACAGATTATTGGTTATGTGAAGGCTGTTCGGGACACCGACGACAAAGAATCCTTTTCCTACCTTTTGCCTCGGCGTGCCCCTATGGGAGATCGCGTTAAATATCACCTTTTAAAGACGGTTTGTTTGTTCCATCAACTCAAAGACCGTCTCGTTTGCTTCTCTGAACCTCTCCCTTGGCCTGCTTAACCAAAGAATGGGCGGTCAGTTTCCACCGTTAAGCCCATCTGAGGTTGAGGAAATTTTAAAAAAAGCTGGCTTCCATCTTAATCGACAAGATGGAAGCCATTTTCATTGGGAGGGATATATTGGGGGACAGCGTCGTTTGGTTACTGTTGATCACCTTGGGGACGAATGTCCGAAAAATATGGCCCTGAATTGATGCGAAACATGATAAGACAATCTGGAATGTTCAAAAAAGAATTTTATAGTTATCGTTTTAAAAAATGAATTTAATCCACTAAAACTGCAATTTCTTCCAAAGACCAAACATGATCTGAAACCCCCGCCTCCATCGCCGTGGTCACTCTCAGTGTTTTATGGATTCTGGCGAAATTGTAATACATGAAATGCAGGGACATGGCGTAAGCCAGGTTCTCAACCTTCCTATAAAGCCCTTCTAATTTTTTTCTGTGCTCTCTGTGTCTCTGTGGTTAGAATTAATGAGCAAATTACCTGATAGCCAGGCCAACGTCATGCCGCCACCAGAAAAACTGTTCGTCTATGAGATCCAGGGCCGGGTCCAGCCCCCGGCCCACCTCACCGGGGAAGACTTTCTGGGCTGCTGGCGGGAGGCGGAATTCTCTTATCTCTTTTTCAGCCGACCCATGGAAGAACAGGTCAAGGCCTGGCTGGCCGAGGCGCCGGCCGGCCGCTATTCCTCGGAGACCGTCCTCAATTACGCCGACTGGGAGGCGGGCCAGCCTTGGCGCGCCACCTCCATGGCGGGTTTTCACCTCTGCCCGGTGTGGGAGGAGCCGCACCCTTCACCCGGAGAGATCGTCATCCGCCTGGAGCCGGGCCTGGCCTTCGGCTCCGGTTATCACCCCACCACCCGCCGCTGCCTGGAACTGCTCCGGCGGGTTTACGAGCTGGACGCTCCCGCCCAGGTCCTGGACCTGGGCACCGGCACCGGGATTCTGGCCCTGGCGGCCCTGGCCCTGGGGGCGAAGCGGGTGGTGGCGGTGGAGTACAATGAGCTGGCGGTGCTGACCTGCGCCCGGAACCTCAGGCACAACCGGCGGCAGCAGGAAGTCTTGCTGATCCAGGGCGACGCCCGGCACTTCGCCTACCCCAAGGCTTCGCTGGCCCTGGCCAACATCCACCTGGACGTCCTTTTGGACCTGCTCAAGATTCCGGAGTTTCTCAACAAGAAGTGGTACATCTTCTCCGGACTCCTGGGGACCCAGCTGGACCGGTTCCTGGAGGCTCTCAAAGCTTCAACCCTTACGCCCCTGGAAACCCGGGACGAAAATTTGTGGTTCGCGGTATTGGCCCGCCACCCCGGACTTTAGCTGGTTCCAGGAAAATTTCCAGTTTGATTCCGGTCGGCGCTAACACCGCAAGCCGCGCCCATAAAAAAAGGCCCTGGGTCTAACGCCCCCAGGGCCTTTTTTATGGGTTAACCGCCTTGCTCAGTGCGTTCCCGGGAAGAAGGTATAGCTTATCCAGACAAAGACGACTAACAGGACGATGCCTAAGATGATGCTATAGGTAATGAGTTTCTTTTCCACCGGCAGCAAAGGCTCATACTGCATCTTTTGTAATTCTTCCAGCAGCTTGGCTTCTTCGGCCAGCGGCACTACCGGTTCTTCTTCAGGGGGCAATTTCGGTTCTTCAGCCATGACTGCCTCCTTTTCTCAGTTTAACCCGCCACCAGGGGTGGTTTGATGCCGTGGAAAAAGATCCAGGAAATCAACAGGCCGACCCAGATGATGAACCCGAACAGGCATACAAAGTACACTGCGGCCAGCCTGCCGATCCCTTCTTCCCAGAGCTTCTTGAAATTGGACACCACCCCGATGGTGAAGAAGGTCAGGACAAAGAAGAGCTGCCGAAAGACGTCCAACTCCCCGGTGGCTCCTTTGGCCAGCTTCAGGGCGGCCGGCGAGGACAGGCTGATGATGAGCATCAGGATGAAGGTCAAGAAATAGCCGATGACGAACTTGGGGAAGCGCTCCCAGATCTCAATGGCCCTGACCTTCTCACCCGAGGGCTCGATTTTGGCGGCCCAGATGATGGCCAGGATGAAGGCCCAGATGCCGATGAAGAAATCGATGAAGATCTTGCTGGTGGTGGCTGGCATGAGTATCCAGCCTTCCTGGTAGTTCACCCCGGTCATGGCCAGGGTCTTGGCTCTCACCAGGGAGTCCACGATGGCGCCGCTGGCGATGGCGGCGCCGTCGGTTTTCACCGCCAGGCCCATCCAATCGCCGGCCACCATGGGTTCAGTCCACAGTAACCACTGGGCCAGGAAAGGCAGGAGCAGCAACTCCACCACGGCAAAGATCACCACCAGGGAAGACACCATGATGGGCACCACCGGCCGGGCCCGAATGGCGGCCCCGGTGGCAATGGCGGCGGAGACGCCGCAGATGGAGATGCCCGAAGCCAGGGGCGCGGCCCACTCCCGGCTGAACTTGAACACATACCGGGCCACCAGATAGACTACGGCCCAGTCAATCAGGTAGACCTCGATGCTGGCGCAAAGGCCCCGGAACAACACCGCGGAGGCCAACCCCAGGGATTCCGCCGCCTTCGCTCCCAGACCGGCCCCCATGATGACAATGGCGGTCTTGATGAACAGCTCGGGGCGGGTGGCCTCTCTCAAGGTATCGGCAAACCTTGGAAAAAAGTTGCCCACAATGAGGCCGGCTATCAGTGCCAGGATGTATCCCGCTTCCCCGGTCAGGTTCATGGACCACGCGATACCCAAGGGCTTGAGTTTATCCGAGGTGGCGGCAATATAGGCATAGTGCCCCACGACCCAGCAGATATAGCTGATCCAGAACACCAGGGTGAAGCTCAGTAAGAATTTCTCGACCCGGGCGCCCAGAGCAACGGCGCCGATTAACATGATGAACAGGACAAAGAGATAGGTGAAAAAAAGGGACACGAGGCCTGGCAGGGCCTTGTAATAAGCGGAAACCGGGGCGACCGCCTTACTGAGGTCGGTCCATACCTTGGTCTTGATCCCCCAGCCCAGGATATCCCACCCGATAAATACCCCCAGGCCCAGGACGAAAATGGCCAGGCCTATCCACAGGGATAGCCAATCTTCGCTGATACCCCTTTGCTTTTCTTCCATGGTTTATGCCCTCATCTTCGACATTCACCATTAATGGTCCCTTTGACTGCCGTTGCTACCCTTGGCAGATGGCCAATGAACCAGACTGTCTGTTCCTTTTGGAGTCTTTAACTATCCCCCCTTCCCTTTAAGGCATGCCCCTGGGAGCCGGCCTCCATGAATTTTGTCCCCGGTGTTACTAAAATTTATATGCCACATAATACTACATTACGGCGAGGGGAAAAATGAAAAATTCGACTCAGGGGCTGGGGAGAAAAGATCAGGGGCCAGTGTGCCTTACCGGCCCTGTTAGTAAAGTTTGCGGAGGTTAGTTACAGCAGGCTAATGATTGCGCCGCACCAATTGGCGAGGGCCGGTGAAGCCCCCGCGGCGCCAGTCCTTGGGCGCGGCATAGCTGGTCAGGCGGTGGAGTTCGCCCAACTGCTGCAGGCGGTCATAGATCAGCTGCCAGATGCAGGGGACGTCGCACTTCAGGGTTATGGAGACTTCGCACTTGCCGCCCTGGGAGCCGCCGCAGGGCCCGTTGAGTAACTGCTTGGCGCAGCGGGTCACGGGGCACAGTCCGCCAGTGACGCCCAGCAGGCAGTCGCCGCACCCCTGGCAGCGCTCCTGCCAGAGGCCGGTCCCCGAGGTCTCGCCGATGAACATGGTGTTGAGGCCCGGGTACACCGCCTTTGCCGGCAGGCGCTCCGCCAGGCTCTGGATGCCGGCGCCGCAGGCGATGGAGACCACCGCCTCGGCCTCGTCGGCCTTCTCGATGACATCCAGCAGGAATTCGTGGATGCACTGCCGGTCGACGCTCACTTCCAGGACTTCCACCTCCTTGCCTTCCAGGCGGAAGGACATATCCAGGGCCGCGGCCAGCTCCGCCACCTGCTTGCGCCCGCCGCTCAGACATTCCGCGGTGCAGGTGTCGCAGCCGGCCACGAGAATCTTGTCATATGGACGCACCATCTCCTTGATTTCGGAGAGGGGTTTTCTTTCTCCCACAACCATAAGTTCCGTCCTTTACAAAAATTTCCGAACGGTGCCCGCACCCCCCGGCCTCTGGCAACCCTGGGTAAGTATCGCTATAGGATTAATAATAATTATATAAATGATTCCGCGGCCGGCCGCAACCACCTGGCGGGGTTTTTACCGGTGCCCTGGGCCGGACTCAAACCGGCCCGGGGCGCTCTTGCGGCTGTTCCCCTCCATCCCTGCCACTTTGCTGCCTCCGGCAGAACCATAAAGATTTGGCCTGACGATCAAAAATTGCACAGGACCTTGAGGCCGGAGTCCGGATCCAGTTCCCCCATCTTTAATCTGGTAATAGCCTGGCGGATAGTCCCCGGGGGATTGAGCACCACCTCGATGCCCGCGGCTTGCAGTTCTTCAAAGGCCTTGGGACCGCGACTACCAGGCAAGACTACCTGAATTCTTCTTGAGGCCAAGGAATTGGCCGTTATCCCCCCGCCCCCTGGGTGGCAGGAGATTCCCCAGGTTATCAAAGGCCCCCCATTCCAGGCTTCAGGGGCCACCAGGATAAAAAACCGGGGTCCACCAAAAAGAAAACCAACTTGGGCATCCAAGCTTTTGCCATTGGCGCTCGCCGGCATATTTTTCAGATATCTTCCTTAACTCTAGATTTAATAGGCCAAATAACGGTCTGAAAATGGACTCTTTGCTTGGTAGGGAGAATGGGGAAAGAGGGAATTAATTTTAATTTATTTTCTTGACAAAAATTCAAATATCCTATTATGAATTAAATACGACCCTTATTGTCCAATTCCACTACATATTCTTCTCACCTAAATTATCCAATATATCTGGGATTGCGAGGTAAGCAGCCATGCCCCAGAAAAACGCCAGATTTTTCTTGAGAATCTTTGACAGCATCACCGACCCGCTGGTCATTTATGATCGCAATTATCGGATCAACCTGGCGAATCAAACCATAGTGAATCTCTATCAACTCTCGCCCCAAGACGTTATTGGCAGATATTGCTACGAGGTCTTTCACCAGCGCACCTCGGTATGCGAGAAATGCCATGTTCGGGAAGTCTTTCAGACGGGGGAGACCCGCCAGCGGGACATGATCGTTTCCCTGCCCGATAACCGGGAGCGGCACTTCCAGGTGTACTGCTATCCCGTGCGGGATCACCAGGGCAAGATTATTCAGGCCATCGAGCATGGCCGTGACGTCACGGAGCCCAAAAGCCTGGAACACCAGCTCAGGGTCTCGGAAGAACGGTACCGCACCCTGGTGGAACATGCCCGGGAAGGGATTTTCATGGCGGAGGGGCCGGCCCGGGTGACCTTTGCCAACCGGTGTATGGGGGAAATGTTGGGGCTCACTCCGGAAGAACTCCTGGGGCGGTCCATGTTCGAGTTTATGAATGAGGAGGCCGCGGCCGTGGCCCGGGCCCAGTTGAAGCAGCGCCGCAAAGGGGTGTCCAGTGTTTATGAGTTAACCCTCAAGCGGCAGGACGGCTCTGATCTGGTGGGCCTGATTTCCGCCGCCCCCTTAAAGGTCAACGGTACCTATCTGGGTTCCATGGGCATCATCACCGACATCACGCACCGCAAACAGATGGAGGCGGAACTCAGATCGGCCAAGGAATTCAATGAAAAGATCATCAACGGGATTACCGAGCACCTTACCGTGGTTGATCCCCGGACCTACCAGATCGTCCAGGCCAACGATTCGTTTCTGGCCCGGGTGGGCCTGGATACTGCGTCAGTACTGGGGCAACCGTGTTTCAAGATCTTACTGGGGAGGGAGCGCCCTTGCCAGGAGGATGGCACCCCGTGTCCGGTGCAGGAGACGCTCCGGACTAAACAGGCGGGGGTAAGGGAACGGGTGTATCCGGATGCCCAGGGACGGGAGCGGATACTTCAGGTGGGCACCTATCCGCTCTTCGACAGCCAATCGGAGGTTAACCTGGTCATTCGCCTGGAGACCGATGTCACCGACAAGCGCCAGACCGAAGAGGCCCTGGTCTTCCGTTCCCGGGAACTGCTGCGGACGCAACATCAATTGGAGACCCTCTTTGAGATTTCCCGTCAGGTTAGTTCCAAGAATTCCCTGGCAGAACTGATGGGTTCGCTGCAAAACCTCACCCAGGAGATCTTTCCCGAATCCGACTCCCTTTTCCTCATCCTGGATGCCAGCCGCGATCAATTTCTGCCGCTGGCGGAATGTTCAGCCGCAGTGGCCGAACCGGTGGGAGGCTTCCTCTTCCGACTGGAGCACTTAGGAGCGCTGGGGGAATTTACCCAGTACCTGCGGGAGGCCAGGGAGCCGCACGTCGTTACCATGGAAGAGCGCCACAACCTCCCGGCTTTCCTGCATGGCATTTTAGGGCTCTATCCCAGCTGGTTCGGTCTCCCCATCTTTGTCCAGCAGGAATGCATCGGCTATTTCTTCCTGGGTTCCCCCACTTACCGGGACTATGCGCGGGAAGATCTCCACTTTATCCAGGCCCTCTTTGCCCAGATTGCGGGATTTATCCGGCACCTGGTGATTCACGAAGTCAAGGTGAATCAGTCTCGCCAGCAGGAGACCGAAAAGACCTGCCTGGGCGAGATTATCGGCAAGAGCAAGAAGATGCATGAGATCTACGAGTTAATCGATCTGATCTCCAAGTCTGACGCCACGGTGCTCATCACCGGCGAGAACGGCACCGGCAAAGAATTGGTGGCCAAGGCGATCCATCAGCAGAGCCACCGCCACCGGGGCCCTTTTATCGTGGCCAACTGCTCGGCCTATTCCCCCACCCTGCTGGAAAGCGAACTGTTCGGGCACGAACGGGGCGCCTTCACCGGGGCCATCCGCCAGAAAAAGGGCCGCATCGAACGGTCCTCTGGCGGCACGCTGTTTCTCGATGAAATCGGGGACATTTCCCCGGCCACCCAGGTCCTCCTGCTGCGGTTCCTGCAGGACCATTGTTTTGAACGGGTGGGGGGCGAGAGGCACATCGAGGCGGACGTCCGGGTCCTGGCCGCCACCAACCGGGATCTGCGGCGCCGGGTGGAAACGGGCCAGTTCCGGGACGATCTCTATTATCGCCTGAATGTGATCTCCATTCACCTGCCCCTGCTGCGGGAGCGCAAAGAGGACATTCCCTTGCTGGCGGTCCACTTCTTAAAGAAATACAATCTGAAAGAGGGCAAACACGTGGTCACCTTTGGGGCAGACGCCATGGAGGCGCTCCTGGAATACGATTGGCCGGGTAATGTCCGGCAGTTGGAAAATGCGGTCAGCCATGCCCTCATCCTGGCCCAGGGCGAGGTGATCCGGAGAAGACATCTGCCCCGCTTTCTCCGGGAATCTGCGGCCACCTCGGTTACCACTTCCCTGGCGGAAAGCGAACGCCACCTCATCTTGCGGGTGCTCCAGGAATCCAATTGGAACAAACATGATGCCGCCCGGCGCCTCCAAGTGAGCCGCAGTACGCTCTATAGCAAGATTCGAAGGCATGGCCTGGAGAAAATTTGGAAAGGGTCTTTTTCTATACATCCTTAATTAATCTATAAAATCAAATAATTAATCAAAATCAGGTCCGATTTGATACATTTTTAAAAAAAGCTTTAACTTAATTAAAACAGCAACTCCTGGATTTTGCTGTTCTTTTCATGCTGGCAAGGTTCTTGTAATATCATTCATTGGGGCCACATCGTTTTTTCCCGGCTCTCCAACGAGCCACCATAGAGCAATTTCAGTAGTATCCATTATCACCCAGATTGCCAAGCGGAAAGGAGGTGACAGGACTAAGGCGAGACTGCCTCCGGAAGAGGCGTCTGTACCCGCTCCTTGGATGGATCAACGGGGTGCGGAATTGTGCGCGCCCTCAGCCCAGTGAGCGGCCTGGGCCATGAGTTAGGGAGTCTGTTACGTTGTTTTGTTAATTTAGGAGGATCTTCTTGTTCAAGTGGTTCAAATCGTGGTTTAAGTCTTCTGAGACGAGTACTCCTATGACGCCAGATATGGGAGGTCAAAAAATGGCGAAAGAAAAACGCGACATCGAAATCAACAGCCGGGCCGATACCCTGCCCTTGATGGGGCCGGAGGTGAGGCCCTGGCCCGTAACTCCGCCGCCGACGCCGGAATGGGTGATGGACAATATCTATGCCAAGCGGAAGGCGCAGGAGTTCGGCCAATTCCTGGAAGACAACCTGAGACTGGACTATATCTTTGATAAACCGGAAGCCCTGCAAGGCTTACGGGTGATGTGCAACGGCATCTGGCAGATAAGCAGATTGTTTGCCGCCAGCCTGCTGGGCGAACAGGGCGCCGAAGTGATGCATATTGAGCCGCCCGGGGGCGACCCCCTGCGGCAGTTGACCCCCTTCGGCCGGGAAGAGTACATGCTCAAGGACAACGTTACCGGCGAGCCTTGCGGCATGGACTTTCTCCATGAATTCCGGAACGCCAAGTCCATCACCCTGAACCTGGAGACCGAGGCAGGCCGGGAAATTTACAAGAGTATGGCCACGGTGATGGACGTCATCATCGAGGCCTGGCCGCCGGGCTATATGGACTCCTTAGGGATCGGCTACCGGCACCTGTCCAAGCTCAACCCCCGGCTGATTTACTGCTGGGTGGGCGAGCGGGGCCAATGGGGTCCCAATAAGGATGCGGTCTCTAAACACGGCCAGTGGACCCTGGATCCCTTCTCCGCCGCGGCCGATTCCTGGATCCACAACACCGGCTTCCCGCCGGACCAGTGCCCCCGGGGCGGCAAGGGCGGCGACCCCATGCGCTCCGGCGCCTGGCTGCCCTCCTATGTGTGCGGCGAGCAGGCCGCGGTAAGCATCATGGCCGCCCTCTACTGGCGGGATGGGACGAGCGGTGAAGGCCAGTTCATCGAAGTCACCGCGGCCGAAGCCCTCATGGACATCCTGGACTTCGACATCGGCTGGTACGGCTTCAACGCCTCCATCAAGGCCAGGACCGGCGCCTGGGACCCGAACCTCAACCAGTACGAATGGAACCCCTGCAAAGACGGGTACATGATGATCGGCGGCCAGACGGACCGCCTCTGGTACCGCATCGGCATGTGCATTGAACGGGAATTGCCCGAGTTCGGACGCCTCATCCACGAAGACCCGCTCTTAAAAGAGATGGGGGCCCGCAACTCGCTGCAGGGTCTCATCAAGACCTACTCCATCACCACCAAGTGGCTGAGGGACATCAACCGCATCGAAGCCGAAACCAAGCTGATGCAATACGAGATCGCCGCGGGCCCGGTGCTGTACATCGATGAAGTGGCGGAATTCCCCCACTTCAAGTATCGCCCCTGGGTCAACACCATCGAGACCGAGTTTTACGGCACGGTGATGTATTCCGAATCCTGCGCCGCCTACCAGCACCGCACCCCGGCGCGGGTCAAGGATCTGGGCCGGCCCCTGGGGCATGACAACGGTGAAGTCTATCAGAAGTTCCTGGGCATCGGCCCCTTGAAACTGCGGGAACTCAAGGCGAAGGGGGTTATCTAATGGACGAAAAAGAATTCAACAAACTAAAGGTTTGCGACTTCGATGAGCTTCCCGGCCCCAAGAGCAAGGAAGAACTGGAAGAGATGAAAATGCCCTTCGAGGAGTATTGCCGCAAGGCTTTCGACGTGGGCAACGAGTTCGCCAAGCCTGAGGCCCTGAAGGGTATCCGGTGGCTGAGCACCACCATGTACATCTTCACCCCCCACTCCGTGGCCAACCTGGCGGAGCTGGGGGCGGAGTGCATCAAGGTGGAGATGCCCCGCATGGGCGACCCCATGCGCCACACCTCGCCTTTCAACGAGGCATACCTCTATCCCCTGCACGACACCCGGCCCATGACCGGCACCGGTTATGGCTTTCTGAACGCCAACGTCAATGAATACTACATCACCCTGGATTACCACGTGCCCGAGTCCAAACGGGTGTTCTACGACCTGGTGAAGATGTCCGACGGCCTGACTGAATGCTACCGCCACGGCACCTTCGACCGCTGGAAGCAGGGCTACCGCCAGGTGGCGGAGATGAACCCCCGGTTCATCTATGTCTGGGGCGGCGGCTTCGGCTACGGCCCCAAGATCTTCGGCGGCTCCTACGACATCTTAGGGCAGGCCCATGCGGGCCTGGCCAGCATCACCGGAACCCACGAGGACTTCGGGGGCCACGCCACCAAGTGCACCAACTGGTGCATCGACTGGTACTCCGGCACCCAGATCACCTCATGCATCATGGCGGCCCTGAACTGGCGGCTGAAGACCGGGCTGGGCACCATGATCGAGTTCTCCCAGGTGCAGGCCGCGACAAGGATGTGCGGTTACACCGCGCCCCTGTACGGCCGCTTCGGCATCGTCCGCCAGCGCTGGGGCAACTGGGACACCCAGCTCTGCGTCCACGGCATCATCATGACCGGCAAGTCCGATTTTCCTGACCGGCCCAACCCGCAGGAAAAGTTCGAGGCCCGCTACGTCATGGTCAGCGCCTTCGGCGACGCGGACTTCAAGGCCCTGTGCGACGTCATCCGGAAGCCCGACCTGTTCAGCAGCTACAAGACCCATAAAGAGAGGGTCGGAGCCCCGGCGCAGATGGAGATCTACAAGGCTATTGAAGACTTTGCCGCGGACAAGACCCGTTCCGAAATGGTGAAGATCCTGAAGGAGGCCGGCATCCTGGCGGAGCCGGTGCTGAACGACAAAGAGGTCTATGAGTCCGAGCACTTCCGGCAGCGGGGCACGGTGCGCTGGAATGACGACCCCCTGTTCGGCGACATCCTGATCCATAGCGGCTACGCCGCTGGCCTGATGTCTAAAACCCCGCGGCGGCACAAGTGGCAGTGGCGGCCGGTGGGCGCGGACAACGTCAAGATCTACCACGAGCTCCTCGGCTATCCCATGAGCAAAATTGAAGAGCTCTACAACCGGAATATCCTTTAAGCGGAGGGGACAGGCATATGTGCGATATCATTTGGTGCAAGAAAGAGGTGGGCGGCAAGGTTTGCGACACCGTCAATTACCTGGACCCCTACTGCTTCTGGAACTGGGAAGGTAAGATCGGCTGCGCCGAGTGCGGCACGGTCTATTACATCCACATGATCCAGGGGCACATGTACCGGGGGCCGGATGAAAAGCCCGGCGAAAAGGCGGACATCCTGCCCCTCTTTGCCGATAAGCCCAATGACGGATACCGCTGCTATCTGCCGGGGATCGAAGGACGCACCCGGCCATACACCTGCCTGCCCCGGGAAATCTACCTGGGGCACGCCGACACGGTGAAGTTCAGCATCCGGGGTAAGCCGGTCAGGGGCTGGCGGCCCCAGCCGCCTTCCACGGGCGTGGCCGGATCGTGCGGTTTCTTCTGGGATATCGAGAAGCTCTCTCCTGAGGTCTGGGCCGAATATCAGGAGAAAATCAAAAAAGGCGAAGTCAAGGACTGGTAAAGGGAGGAGCTGCTGATGGCTATGAAAAAGGAAGAAATGATAGAAGCCAAAAAGTTAAACCCGGTTGACTTTCTCGCCAAGGTCCTGGAGGCGGAAAAGCACACGGACCATATCTGCTGGAAATGCAAGTACTTGAAATGGGTGCTCAAGGGCTCCGGGTTCCCTCCCGCGGATATCATCGGCTGGTGCAAAAAGATCCACTGGCCCCACTACTGGTCCATCTCGGAAATGGATGTGATCAAGAAGTGTTATGCCTTTGAGGCCTTAAAATAAGAAGAGTTACGCCCATGAGTCTGGAGAATCTTGAGGAAGCAGGAGCCGGCGAACTCGAAATCCTGAAAGGGATGATGCTGGCCTGGAAGGAAGATTATTCCCGGTTGGCATCCCCCGAAGGGGGCGACGAATACTTGTGCCAGGATTTTTCCCTGGAAATCGAGGAATACGTTTACCCCTACTTAAGAAGGATGATGGAGACTGATCACATTTCCCAGGATCAGGCCCGGGAGTTCCTGGAATTCTGCTACCGCCAGGTCATGGAACTGCGTGACTTAATCGAAGAACCTAAACCGCCAACTTAAAAGGGACTCTGCCGGCAGTCACGGTGAGTCCTTTAATTACCTGAGCACGATAGGAGGGTGAATATGCCCGAAAAATGTCGAGTAAATGTCTGTGGCTTCGATCCCATGCTGGTCCGGGGCTATATCAAGACGGGGTTCAGAGCCCTGTGGTGGTACCTCCCCGACGAGCTGTTCGCGGATTTCGATGTTCAGATCGGGGACAAGGTCAAGGGGACTTTGTTTAAGGTTATAAACGGTAAAGAAGAAACTACCGCTACTCCCAACGAACCCTTTGAATGGGTGACCAGCAAGGAGACGGGGTATGCCGTCCTGCTGCCGACCGATCTCATGACCAAGTACGAACTGACGGCGTTTCACTTCATGGAGCTGCAGATCGACCAGATCCTCCGGAAGCAAGCGGGCGGCCCCAGTGGCCGGGATCAGGACGAGTTCGAGGCAGCGGATGTCTACCCGGGCGAAACCAAGCAGCGCAAGTGGTGGCCCGACGGCAAAATGAAACTGAAATTCGTCCTGCCTTACGCTGCTCCATAATCATGTTCAACCCTGGTCCTCTCCCCTCGCCTTGAGGGGAGAGGACCAACATCTTTTAGCTGTTCTTCACCTTGACCCCAACCTGCCGAACCGCCATCATGGGCAGGGGAAAACCTGACCAGCACCGAACACCCCAAGGGAGCGAGACCGACGGCAATGTTTGGCCCGAACTTGAGCGGCAGTCCTGATGAAGTGGATTGGGAGTCTCTGGCAGCCCTGCTAAAGGCGCCCTACCCGCTTTTTGAGAAAACCCTCTTCCTGCAAGGCTATGACTATTCCTCCAATATTTACGTAATCACCGGGGATTACCTGGCGATCATTGACCCCGGCAACGATTATACCGCCTTCATGGAACTGTTTTCCCTGGGGTACAAGCCTACCGACATCAAGAAAATCGTCCTGACGCACGGGCATATGGACCACGTCGGCGGGACTATCGAGCTCTTTAGAGGTTATCGGGGTTACCAGAACCTGGACCTGGAGGTCATTCTCCATGAAGCCGGTCCGCTGCAGTTCAAGGAGATGGCCAAAGGGCTGGGCTGCCGCCTGACCGAGGTCAGGGGGGGCGAAATTCTGGACCTGAGCGGCTTTGAATTTGAAGTAATCCATACTCCCGGCCACACCCTGGACGGCCTCTGTCTGTACCACGCTCCCAGCCGGACCCTATTCAGCGGCGACACGGTCTTACCCCATGCCATGGCCGAGCTTGACACGGAAGGCGGGGGGCGGATGGACCATTATTTGTATGCCTTGCGGACGCTGCGGAAGAAGGAGATTGAGTACGTTATGCCCGGTCATGGCGGCATTGTGGACCGGATCGGCAAAAAGGTCGTGGATGAGACCTATGAGGGTTTGATCAAAAAAGTCGTGGGGCTTGAGACCCCCTGGCTGGAAGGGGCCATGACCCTGGCGCAGCAGGGATTGCTGGAGGAAGGCCTCTTTTATTGTGACCAGGACTTGGCCGCAGAGCCGGAAAAACTCCGGACCCTGGAAACGAGAGCTTTTCTGCTAAACGATCTGGGACGCCAGGAAGAGGCGGTAGCCGGGTTCGATAAGGTTCTGGCGCAGCGGCGCGATCATTTCTATGCCCTGATGGGCAAGGGCACGGCCTTGATGGGCCTGGGGAAGCACGGAGAGAGCCTGACCTGCTTTGATCAAGCCTTGCACTTGAGGCCCGGGGACAAGGAAGCCCTGGTATCCAAGGGCCTGGCTTTATTCCTGTCCGGGAAAACGGACGACGCCCTGGATATCGAGGAATTCCGCCAGGAGTACTCGGAAAGAATTGCGCAGTTCCTGAAGAATTCGCCCAAGCCGGCGGAAGGCCAAAGTTAGCGATTCTACGCCCCGATCATTGCATAGGCAATATTTTCCCCAGACCCAGGCGTGGCACTGAGATTCCACTGCCATTCCAGGTCCATGCCCTGAGATTTCTTACCCTTTCCTCGGAATTCGCCGCCGGGGGCCGCCAAGACGGCAAAGCCTGCCATGACGAATCTCAAGTAATGGTATCGCCAGAGTTGGCGCCACCCTGAGGCCCCGAGAACCTGGTTTCAGGCTCACCTGGGAACGCATTTTGCAGATTTTATTGTCAGCCTCCAATCTTCTTTACCAATGTCTTCCCATAAAGGGATTCTTTTAACCCGAGATAATTCGGGGACCATGACTCTATGTCTAAGGTAATCAAGATCAATCGGGACCGGGAGGCCATTGAAAAGGCCCTGTATGCCCTCCAACATTTACCGGTGAGGCAGATTGTGATCTGCGCGGAATTTTCGGACCGGCCGGAGGAAGTGATGTTCTATGGCAATCCCAAGAAGATCTTCCAACTCCTGGCTCTGGCCCAATTCCAGGTAGGATTTCGTTTTCCTTTTGTGCAGTGGCAATCGGAGGACGAGGAAGAGAAAGAATAAAACGAAAAAACTATGGGGCTACCATCCATCAGGCTGAAGCGGGTGGACTGAGATTCTCTGCCGGATCGAGGGAAGGCCCCCAGGAGCGAGGCAAGCAGGGCCAGGGAGGTAACCATGAGAAGAAGCCTCCACCCGGATCAGGCGCCTGATCCTTCATTGGCCAAGCAGGAATACCAGGAATACATCATTCCGGACACCATTAAAGGCGAGCAAAAAATTGTCGCTCGCTTCATCACCCAATTTCAGACCCCAACGAGCTTCTACCGCTTTTTCCGAAGCGCCGATAATCCGCCCCAGGCCTATATGTGGATGATGGTACCCGCTCCTTTTGGGCCTGGATTCATGCACCGGCTGATCCCATACGAATCCTGGATGAATTTGGAATTTGCGGTGGGAGAGGTCAACAACAAAGAACTGATCAGATGCCTGGCCGAAGGCGTCATCAGCTTGACGGTGCATTGAGCCGGAGGGATAGTTCTTACCCTTGGCACTCCTTACCCCAGCAGGGGGGGCGGCAGCAAGGGCGCGGTGACAGGCGCTGGGAGTTACAGGTAGGAATTTTCCCCAAAAAATGCGCTCTTTTTAAATCTTATGGTCGATTATTGAACATTCTATTTTTAAGTAATTAAATTAATAAGTTGCTTCATTTATCGAGTCGGTTTTCGGACATTATCTTTTAAAAAAATTACCTAACATCACTATTTAAGCCATAAAATTTCTGGCTCAGAATTTGCAGAGTAAAATTATGAGGGAAGCCTCGGACATCTTTCCTCCTTCATTACAGTTTCACTTTGCTGGCCCCACGATAACTCTATCGTGGGGCTTTTATATGGGGAGCCACACACCTCGCGGCAATCAGTGGCTCCACCAGCGCTTAAAGTTGCGGTTATGACCCCAAGAGAATGGCGACATCTTCCGGCTGGTGATAAGCCCGCGGTGGCCATTTTGGTGGCCCATGAACCTGTCCGTAAGTGTTTGCAAGAGCTTTTGCAGGAAAATGGTTATCCTGCCAGCGTTATGGCTAACCCCCAGCAAGTTATCCAACTCTTGCGGCAAAAGAAACGTGCCACGGTATTTGTGGACTGTGAGGCCCTCAAAATCCACGGCACCGGAGTCTGCTCTAAGTTCAAGGTAGCCTGCCCGTATTGCCGGGTCGTTCTTCTCTGTGATAAAAGTTTGGCAGGAAACCGTCAGATCATCAGGGAAGCCATGGAGATCGGCATTTACGCCTGCCTGCTGCCCCCATACAAAGACTGGGAAGTCTTGACCATGGTCAGCTTTTACCCTCGGGTGTGCAGCATCTAAAGAGGGATGGTGCCTGGGGCCGGACTCGAACCGGCACGGGGCGAACCCCGAGGGATTTTAAGTCCCTTGCGTCTACCCGTTCCGCCACCCAGGCGTATTAACAGGATCAATATCAATAAGTTGGCTATTAAGGTTTGAGCGGCAGGAGGGCCTGGGGAATATCTAGATGAATATCATTGCCGCTTTTCCCCTACCAGGGCCTGCCGTTCCTCTTGGCCGACGGTGTTGCCGCTTGCACACCTCCAGGGTTTTATGCCCGGTAGCAGCCATTATACGAAAGTAGTCCTGGCCTTGCAATCGCCAGTTGTTGATGGTGGTATGCCTCAAATCATGGAATGTAAAATTTTCGATCCCCGCTTTCCTCCGGGCGGTTTCAAAAGCCCTCTGAAAACTACTTCCAAAAGCCTTGCCCTGGTGCGAAAACACCCGCACCCCCGGCAATCCCCTGGGCCTGGCCCTGACCTGCCTCCCATAACCTGATCCTGGTGGCGGCTGGGCTACAGCTAGTATCGTGTTTCGCAAGTACTTTTACTGAGTTTTGGCAATAAATCTCCCCCTCCCCTGGGGGGAGGGGGTTGGGGGGAGGGGGTGTAGGGGCGGTTCGCGAACCGCCCCTACCGGATCACCCCCACCCAAACCCCCACCCCCAACAAGGGGGAGGGGAAAAAGCCGATTCCTTAAGGCAAGATATTTCTGAAACACAACACTATCAGCCCTGGTGAGTTAACTTACCGGGGTTTTTTGTTGCCTCGATTAAGGGGCGGGGTGAGCAACCTCCCGGGGAGAGCCGCTAGGCTGGCCCAGGAGAACTTCAGATGGCGAGACGAGAGCGTTATCCAGAGAAAAGTGCGGAATAATGGCAGGTTAGCTCTGATTTTTGATTTTCTGCCTCCCGGGGGCCTGGGTCTGGCTCCGGGTGCTGATAGTCCCAACCGCCGGGGCCTGATTAGGCCAGCAGGTTGGTTATCCTGATGAAGATGCCGGCCAGGGTTATGCCCAGCATCCTCAAGGCGGCGATGATGGCGCAGCCAATGAAGGAGACCAGGAGGCAATACTCCACCGCCGAGGCCCCATCCTCGTCCCTAAATAATTTTCTGATTCTCTCCATCTCTTTCACTCCCTAAGCTCCTTAGGTCTGTTCTGGCATTACTAATGGGCTCCCGATGCTCTTTCCTTATCCCCCTTGCCTTGCAGCCGGGTTTACCCCTATTAATCCTCATCTCATGGAGTGCGGCAAATATACTTCTCGGGGAGACCCAGGTAAATTAGGGAAACCCTGATTTTAGGCTGCGGTTTCCCTGATTTTGGGACATGGAGTTGATAGATTTTCAGAACCTGTCGGCGGCGGGGCTTTTGGCCTGCGGTCTGGAGGACTTGACTATCTGTTATTACTGGGAGCATTAAAGAAATTGCATCGGCTCGGTTTGAGGGCACGGCACGCCGTGCCCCTACGGTTCAGAAAGGGCCATTGGTTTTTCGCTTCGAGGAATAACTGACGTTGGGAACCTGCCCCCCCGGTCTTTTGGGGTTAAGTTGGGCCAGCCTGAAAAATCTCAGCTTTGCTAGCCAATTTTGTCCCCGGTTGGGGGGCGGTCGCCGGTGGGGAAGAGAATTTCTTTGAGGTGCCGATCTCGTAAGAGTTCCGGCCCTGAGCCGGAGAGGGTGATCTGGCCGTGCTCCACCAGATGCGCCACCTCAGCCACATTTAGGACCCGGAACACATACTGACCGGCAATCAACAGAGTGATGCCCGTCTGGCGGAGGTCCCGGAAAGAGTCGCAAAATCTTTTTACCAGCTTGGGGCTGAGGCCCATAAAGGGTTCATCCAGGAGTAACAGGCGGGGGGCCGCCATGAGGCCCCGGGCCAGGGTGACCATGCGCTGTTGGCCGCCGCTCAATACTCCGGCCGGCAGTCGGACTTTTTCCTGCAGTTCCGGGAAGATGCTGAAAACCAGGTCCAGACGGGCAGGAATTCCTTCTCGCTTCAGATAAGCTCCCACTTCCAGATTTTCGACCACGGTCATCTGGGGAAAGATTCGCATCCCTTCAGGGACATAGACGATACCCCGCTTCACCACCTCCCAGGCCGGCAAACCTTCGATGGCTTCCCCCTCAAACAGGATCTTCCCGGCCACCGGGCGCAGCAAGCCTGCCAGGGCTTTCAGGATGGTAGTCTTGCCGGCCCCTGCCGCCCCGGCGAAGGCGCTGATCTGATGGCGCCGCAAAGTAAAATTGACGTCCGCCAGTACCGGCCTCCCCTGGTAAGAAACCCTTAGATGTTGCACTGCCAGCATGGGCTCGGGAGCGTCTCCTGGTTTCATGGGGCCAGTCATTCGGCGCCTTTTTAGGGTCTGGTCCCCAGGTAGGCGGCCACCACCTCGGGGTGGCGGATCACCTCTCGGGGAATTCCCGCGGCGATTATCTCGCCCTGATCCAGAGCCAGCAACCGGTCTGACACCGGCAGGGTAAGGTTGAGCAGATGATCGGTGATCAGCAGGGTCAACCCCCGGTTCCGCCAGGCGGCCATCAGTTCTGCCAGGCGCTGCACCGTCCTGGGACTGCAGCCGGCCGCGATTTCATCGATGAGCAGCAGACTGGGCCGGGTGGCCAGGGCGCGCCCCACCTCCAGTAAATGCTGCTCCGCCAGGCTGAGCTCCCGGGCGGCGGTGGCGGCTTTATCCGCCAGCTCCACCATTTCCAGCAATTCTCCGGCCTGATCCCCGGCCTCGGCTGGGGTCGGGCCCTCCTCCGGCCCGAACCGGAAACCCATCAAGACATTTTCCATGACACTCATCTCGGGGAATATCTGGGGCACCTGAAAAGTCCGGGCCATCCCCATGCGGCTGAGGCTGCTGCTCGACCAGTGAGTCGTCTCCTGGCCCTGAAAGAAGATGGTCCCCCGGTTCGGCCTGACCAAGCCGTTGATGATATTGAACAGGGTCGTCTTGCCGGCGCCGTTGGGCCCGATGATCCCTAAAATTTCCCTTTCCTTAAGGGTGAAACTGATCTCCTTGAGGACCTGCTGCTCCCGGTAGCTCTTGCTGATCTGCCTGAGTTCTAGGCATATTTTCGGGGCTTCGGTATCCATGCAGCGATTCCCTGTGGAAAGAAAAGGATGGTCAAAACGATGACCAGGCCGAAAATGGCGGCGTGCCCCAGGGGCAACCAGGGTTGGAACACTAATTGATCCAGGGGGTAGAGGACCATGGCGCCCAGGACGGGGCCATAGAACCGTCCCCGCCCGCCAAAGATGCTCATTACCAGCGGCAGGGCCGAGATGTGCAGGTTAAAAACCAGGGCCGGTTCGATGAGGCCCAGGATGTGGACATAAAGAGCCCCGCAGATACCGGTCAGGTAAGAACTGAGAAGCAGGGCCTGGGCCCTGGAGCGGTTTACCTTAATGCCGATGATGGCCGCCGCGGTTTCGTTTTCCCGCATGGCCCTTAAGGCCCACCCCCATCTGGATTCCATCCCGCATTTATGGATCAGGGCCGCCAGCACCATGACCGCCAACAATAAATAGTACTGCGCCCGGAGGTCGGCGCCCAAAGTCACCTGCCACTGGCCCAGCTCCAAGGTGGGCAGGCTGCTCAGGCCCACCATCCCCAAGGACCCGTAGGTCAGGGAATCCCAGTTATCGGCGATTACTTTGGGGATTTCCAAAGCGGCCAGGCTCGCCAAACCCAGGTAGACTCCCCGGAGCCGCTTAAAGAAGAGGCCCCATGAGGCGCCGTAGGCCGCCCCCAGGAGGGCGCCCAGGGGTATGGTCAACAGTGGGGACCAATGCCAGTAGTGGTCGAGCAAAGCCGAGCCGTAAGCCCCCAGACCGAAGAAAGCCGCGTGGCCTAAGGAGACGGCCCCCGTGAGGGCGAAGACATTCCAGGCCAGCGCCAGGGTGCCGTAGAGGCAGGCCATGCCCATAACCTGGTAGTAGAGGGGGGCCTCCCTGAAGAACAGGGGCCACACCACTAAACCGAGCGCCCCCGCGGCAACCAATGCTGAAGAGAAATTCGGTTTCGCCATTTTTCCTTACGGTGCTTTTGTTATCCCAAGGCCGGCGCCGGCGGACTATCCCCGATCCCAGGGCCCAAAGGCGATATTGGCCGCCAGCTTCACCCCTCCCTGGCGGAGGAGATACCCTCGGGCTTGAAATACAGGAGTATTAACAGGACCGCCGCACTGACCAGCTCCCGCCACCTGATGCCCAGGGTCAAGGCGGCCACCGACTCCGCCAGGCCCAGGAGCCAGCCGCCCAGGAGAATGCCGCGGCTGCGGCCCAGGCCGGCAAAAATGGTGATGACGATGGCAATCAGGGTGGCCTCGGTGCCGGCCGCGGGATACAGATACATGTTCTGGCCATAGAGCGGGCCCGCCAGACCGATGAGCAGGCCCCCCAGGCCAAAGGCCACCAGCCCCATCTGTTTCACATTGATCCCGGCCAGTTGGGCCGCCTCCCGGTCCTCAATGGTGGCCCGCAGCGCCTTCCCCAAAAAGGTTCGGCGCAAAACCAGGTGCACCAATCCCGTGGCTGCCAGGGACAGCACCAGGAGGGTTGCCTGGTTCAGGGTAAAGGTAAGGGGCAACTCGGGAAAAGTGTAGTGCGGCAAATCCGGGCGGATCAGGCGGTAATCCGCGGAAAAAACCACCAGCATGGCATTTTGCAAGAGCAAAGCGATACCGAAGGTGACCACCAGGGTGTTTAAGCCGTAAGGCTCTTTGACCTGCCGCAGCAGCATCTGCAGCGGCAGTAAGACCAGCGGCATGGCCAGGAGGCACAACGGCAGGGTCCAGAAAAAAGGCACCTGGTAAAATTTCCACAAGGCGAAGGCCAGATAGCCGCTTAAGATTATTAAGTCCCCGTGGGCCAGATTAAAGGCCTGGGTGATACCTAAAATGAGGGAGAACCCCAGGGCCACCAGGGCATAAAAAGAGCCCAGCGACAAGCTGGAGATGAGAATCTGCACCCAAACCCACATCTTAGGTCTCTTGCCGTTTAGGGGGTGGGAAAAGCCTCAAGCGGTCCATGAAGTTAAACTGGCTCCGCCTCAGCGTCTGGCCAGGGATTCGTCCACCTGGCCCGTGGCTCGCTCCAGGGGATATACCGGCACCATCTGCCGCCCCTGAATCTGTACCACCACTTGCTGGTAAAACCTGGGGTCGCCGTATTCATCAAATTTAAGTCGTTCCATGGGTAAAGACAGGTCCAATTGTCTTAGCGCCTGGCTGATGGCCTCCCCGGTGGGCTTGACTCCTGTGGTTAACACCGCGTCGATGGCGGCCAGCAGGGCCCTGGCAGAGGTATAGCCGTGCATGGTGGTGGTGTTGGGAGGCTGACCGAAGCGCTGCCGGAAGCCCTCCACGAAAGTTTGGGACACCCTTTCGGTGCCGGGTAAAGTGATGCCCGGATTCCAAGCGCAGGTGCCGAAGAGCCCTTCTGCGCCCCGGCCCATCTCTGCTACGAAGCTCTGGTAGGCCACCCCCCACGGCGCCACGAAGGCCCTGAGTCCCAGAGGTCCCTCCTGCATCTGCCGCACCAGAATCAAGTTATCCGCATAAAAGCCGCCGGAGATCAAGACGTCAACCTTTGCCTGCCTCACCTTCAGCAGGAATACCGAAAAATCCGGACAGCCTGGCCGGAATTTCTCCAGCAGGGGCACATCCACCCCGGCTTTTTCCAAACAGGATTTGACACTGGCCGCGAACTCCGCGGAACCCGGGGTGGCTGTATGCAGGATGGCCACCCGTTTGGCTTTCATGGCCTGCGCGGTAAACTGGCACAAGGGGCGGACCAGCCCATCCAGCCTGGAAACTCTGAAAAAGTAGGGGTTCTTCCTGGCGGTCAGGGAACGCTGCAGACTGGCTGAAGCGACATAGGGCACCCGGTACTTGGCGGCCAATTCACTTATGGGCCCCACCAGGGAATCGACATAACCGCCCAGCAGTCCCACCACCTTTTCCCGGTGGATGAGATTCTGAGCCTGATTAATGGCCACTTCCGGTTTGCTCTGGTCATCCCGGCTGATGAGCCTTAGGGGATATCCCCCAAGTCCCCCCCGGGAGTTGGCCTCTTCCACGGCATAGAGAACGCCTTCGTGAATTTCCGCCCCATGCTTGGCCAGGTGACCCGACAGCGGATTAATTTCACCGATGACGATCTCTTGGCCGGCAGCAGCGCCAGGGGCTGGCCAGATAAGGGGAAACAGGCAGCAGCCTAACAGGATAACGAATCGGCTCAGGCCACAGCATCCCGATTTTATCAGTCTCATCTAACGGTGACCCTTATCCCTGGCTTCCATGGCGCCACCATCTGACCCCGGACCCGGGGGCAGGATGCCGTCTCAGCTTCACCAATCAGACCGAGCCAGGAAAAATAAATCTAGCGACAAGGTGGTAACGGTCATCTATTCTTAGGGGAGGCGGGTGACCCGCCCCCAGTCATTGTACCAGGTTTTAGGTTAGACCGGGGATTATTACTCGGAGCGAAAAACCAATTGCCCTTTCTGAACCGTAGGGGCACGGCGTGCCGTGCCCTCAAACCGAGCCAATGTAATTTCTTTAATGCTCCGAGTAATAATTGGAGCTGCCCCCTTTTGGGGACCATGTTGCCCGAGAAAATTCGCCAGTCGCCATGAAAAAAACCCTCCTGCTATTGCTGGCCGGCTCGCTGCTGCTGGTTGCCTGCGGCGGCTCCGGCATCCGGCGGGACTGCCTGGAAAGAAAGCAAAAGGTGGAGCGGGCGGCGGCCTTGGCCGCCACCGACCTGCGCCTGGGCCTTACTGCCCAGGAGGTGCTGGCCCTGATGGGCGACCCCGACGAAATCGTCACCGTCAGGGGCCGGGGCGGACTGGAAGCCTGGAAATATTATCTACGCACCGGTTGCCAGACCTACCTGGGAGTGACGGCCCCGGTGACCGAATTATTCTTCCTGGACGGCCACCTGGTGAAGTGGGTGACTCACGGCGGGTGAGCAGAACCAGGGATAGTCGCCCCCATACAAGATCGTCGCCTGTAAAACCTTAAAGCCGGAGGAACAAGGCTCTTCAAGGAGAGCTTGCACCTTCACCTCCGGAGCCAGGCCGGACCCCGCCTCCCACCTGCTTCGGCCCCGGTAAGCCCTGGTCCTCAGTGGCGGCCTTCCGGCCACCGGAACCCCTGGGGCAACAGTTCCCCGGCCAGGGCCTCCGTCAGGCCGTCCCGCCCCTGGAAAATAATCACCGCATCAGCCCCGAACTCCAAGAGCACCTGGCGGCAGGCCCCACAGGGGGCAAAGGGAGCCGGGGGGTCGCTGACCACCGCCAGGGCGTCAATCCGCATCCCAGGGCCTTCCCCGGCCACCGCGGCGGCCACCGCGGCCCGCTCGGCGCAGATAGTCAGGCCGTAGGAGGCGTTCTCCACGTTGCCCCCGGTGAAGATGTGGCCCTGCCGGGTCCGGAGGGCCGCCCCCACCCGGTAACCCGAATAGGGGGCATAGGCGTTCTGCCGCGCCTCCCCGGCAGCCGCCAGGAGTTTGGCTCGCAGCTCTTCGGTTACCATCCCGCCACCTCAGGCTGACGCCGGTTGTTAAAGCTGGAGACCCCGGCGGCGAAATTGCCATCCAGCCAGGAAAAATTTGTTTGCACGAAGTTCGGCCTCCTGGGGCACCCCTGCGGGTTTGCCCCAGTTCGGGCGGACCCCCGGGGCCGCCCCGGCGCAGCAGCCATCATGCCGTTGAAAGCACCTGCCTCTAAAGCCACTTTAGCCAATCGTCCGGCCGGGGTCAATGAGATAAGGCATGCCTAAAGATAAACCACCATAACCCGCCTGCCACCGGTGACCGACGCCGCCGCTGGCGGGAATCTATCCAGTACTGGTTGCGAAAATCAGCGTAAGTATTACCAGCATCCTCAAAGATCAGGACTATATAAAGTCCCCCTTTGAAAAAGGGGGATTCAGGGGGATTTCAAGGGTCTATAAAATCCCCCCTGCCCCCCTTTATAAAAGGGGGGAATAAAAATATGTCTCAAATAAGGCGCGCACTTCTGCAATTAGCTACTAGGGCCAGTAGTTGCCGGGAGGGTTGCGGTCCCGGGGCGCGCCTGCCCGGCCGGGTGAGCCGCGGCCGCCGGCTCGGAATGCCGCCCTGGCCGGGGAAGTGGTACCCAACCCCCTGCTTTCCACTGGCTTCGTTTATGGCCCTGCTTCTCAGGAGCATTCGGGATTCCTTGCTTCCTGGAATTTTTTTCTTTACCTTGGCCCCGATTTTATTTATCATTTGGATAAATTAGCTCGCGGCGCCGGAGTCTGCCAAGCCCCACCGGGCTCAGGCCACGCCAGACAAGGAGAAAAGCGGCATGAATAAGTCGCAACTCATCGAGGCCCTGGCCAAAGCTGAGAACGTCACCTTGAAAAAGGCGGAAATGGTGGTAAACGCCGTTTTCGAAAATATGGCGGAAGCCCTGGCTGTAGAGGAACGCATTGAAATTCGCGGCTTTGGCAGCTTCAAGGTAAAATACTACAACGGCTACAAAGGCCGGAACCCTAAGACCGGAGATCTCATCAAAGTGGAGGGCAAAAGATTGCCCTTCTTCAAGGTCGGCAAGGAGATGCGCGAACGCGTCGACCTCTGAGCCCTTTTCAAACATGCATGCCTGAGGGGCACTTCGAGGCATGAAAATGTAGGACGGCCGCCCCGGCCTGTTCTCAAAAAAAGAGGGGTTGTGAGGCCGTGCCCACCCTACATTCGGTCGCCTCGCCAATCTCTGGTCTTTGCTGAAAGCTGAATGCTGATAGCTATCATACAAAACCTGGTCGTGCTAGATGGGGAGCTAGCGGTGCCCTGTAACCCGAGAACCGCTTATGCGGGATCGAAGTCCCTCCCAGAGGGTCGCAGCGCATCCGGGGACGGCTGACCAGGGCGGCGGATTGGACCCTGCGCAACAGACGCTTGTGAACCCCGTCAGGTCCGGAAGGAAGCAGCGGTAAGCAGGGCCGGTCTGGGTCGTGGCGGACGCTAATCCATTACCCCCTGGTTGTCCTACCCGAATGAGGCGGATTCGAAGGAGGGTGCACGGCCAGGCTTTTTCTCTCACACTTATCCACTTCTGAAGAAGCAACCAGCCGATCTGCGCCATTATGGAACTCACATTATTCTACCGTGGCGTTTTAGGCTCTAATAAAGGCAGGGTTGAAAAGCAGATTCTGCGGAGGGCTTTTCATGCCCAACTCGGACAGTTCTGGGGGCAGAATCCACTTAAAGATTATCGGCATCTATGGGACCCAACAAATCCTATATTCAGGAAAACGAAATTAAAAATTCTGCATAAAATCGGTCCCTTTGAGTTCGTTCCGCTTGTGAACGAATATAGATACCTAGTAGCAGACCTTCAAATTCAGTTACTTCGGCCGGAGCCACCAGGTTCCGTTAAGGCGCAATCTGGCGATTTAGACAACCGCGTTAAGACACTGTTGGATGCTCTCCGAATGCCACGCGTCGTCGACGAGCTACCGATGGGTGCTGCTCCAGGCCCCGATGAAAATCCTTTTTTCTGTTTGCTTGAGGATGATGCCCTGATTAATAGCTTTTCAGTTGATACGCACCGTTGGCTCGAGCCGAAGGTTTCTCATAAAGAAGTGGTATTACTAGTCACCGTGCGCACGTCCGTCACGCGCCTCATGGCGCGTAATCAAGAGTTAGCCGGAACCGTTGTCTAAGGCTTTAATTACCGCTAATGAACTAATTTAATTTTCTCGCATTCTCACCGAAAACCGAAAACCGAAAACTGAAAACCTTTTCTCCCCCTTGACTGGCGCTGGATTTGTGCTAAGATGAACGTGAATAAATCCACAAAGCTAATCTTTTAGTGTAAACTCAACGACTTAGGAGTAGCTCCATGGACTTTCGCACCGTCTACACCACCTGTTCCTATTGCGGCTGCGGCTGCGGCATCTTGCTGGAAGTCTTGAACGAAGACGTCATCTCCTCCCTGCCGGTGAAGACCCACCCGGTGAGCGAGGGCAGCCTCTGCATCAAGGGCTGGAATATTCACGAATTCATCGGCAGCGACCAGCGCCTGAAAACGCCGCTGCTGCGTCAGGACGGGGAGCTGGTCCCGGTGAGTTGGGACCAAGCCATGGATGCCGCGGCCACGGGCCTGAAAAAGGTGGTGGAGAAATACGGCCCCGACGCGGTGGCGGTGCTGGCCTCGGCCAAAGTCACCAACGAGGAGAACTACCTGATCCAGAAATTCACCCGGGCCGCCATCGGCACCAACAACGTGGACCACTGCGCCCGCCTCTGACACAGCTCCACCGTGGTCGGTCTGGCCGCGGCTTTCGGTTCCGGCGCCATGACGAACTCCATCCCGGAATTTGCCGATTGCAAAGCCATCTTCATCATCGGCTCCAACACCACCGAAAACCATCCCATTGCCGCCAAGTGGATCATGCGGGGCAAGGCCAACGGCACCAAGATCATCGTGGCCGACCCCCGCTGGATCCAGATGTCCGACCTGGCGGAGGTGGCGGTGCAGCAGCGCCTGGGCAGCGACGTGGCCCTCATCAACGGCCTGATGCACATCATCCTCAAGGAAGGCTGGCAGGACCAGGCCTACATCGACGAGCGCTGCGAGAACTTCGACGCCCTGAAGGCGAAGTTGGAGGAATACCCCCCGGACAAAGTGGCCCAGATCACCGGCGTCCCGGCAAAAACCCTACGTAAAATGGCGGAGATTTACGCCAAGAACAAGCCCGCCTCCATCGTCTACTGCATGGGCATCACCCAGCACACCACCGGGGTGGACAACGTCAAGTCCCTGGCCAATTTGGCCATGCTCACCGGCAACGTCGGGGTGGCCTCCGGCGGGGTCAACCCCTTAAGGGGCCAGAACAACGTCCAGGGCGCCTGCGATATGGGGGGGCTCCCCAACGTCTTCACCGGCTACCAGCCCGTGGCCGACGAGGCCGCCAATAAGAAATTCTCCGAAGCCTGGGGCAAAGAGCTCCCCAAAAAACCGGGCCTCACTATCCTGGAGATGTTCAACGGCATCGACGAAGGCAAGATCAAGGCCCTTTACGTGGTGGGCGAAAACCCCATGGTCACCGACCCGGACCTGCACCACGTGGAAGCGGCCCTGAAAAAGCTGGAGGTCTTCATCGTCCAGGACGTCTTTCCCACCCAGACCGCCAAACTGGCCCAGGTCGTGCTGCCCAGCACCTCCTTTGCCGAAAAGGACGGCACCTTCTCCAACACCGAGCGCCGTGTCCTCCCGGTGCGCCAGGCCGTAAAACCCATCGGCGAGTCCCGCCCCGACTGGCAGATCGTCTGCGACCTCTCCACCCGGATGGGCTACCCCATGAATTACGCCTCGCCGGAAGAGATCTTTAACGAGATCCGCCAGCTTACCCCCAGCTACGCCGGTATGACTTACCAGCGCCTGGAGGAGAAGGGCTTGCAGTGGCCCTGCCCCACCGAGGAGCACCCGGGCACCGTATTCCTGCACAAGGACCGCTTTTCCCGGGGCAAGGGCATGCTCCACGCCATCGACTACAAGCCGCCGGCGGAAGAGCCGGACGCCGATTACCCCCTGTTCCTCACCACCGGCCGGTCCTTTGTCCATTACCATTCCGGCACCATGACCCGGGTCTCCCCCTCCCTGCACCGGGAGATGGCCACCGGCTACGTGGAAATCAGCCCCACCGATGCCAGAATCCTGCGCATCAAGGACGGCGAGCGCATCAAAGTCAGCTCCCGCCGGGGCGAGATCCAGATCAAGGCCAAGATCAGCCGCAAAGTGGACCGGGGCGTGGTCTTCATCCCCTTCCACTTCGCCGAGGCCGCGGCCAACATCCTCACCAACCCGGCCTACGACCCCGTGGCCAAAATCCCGGAATACAAGGCCTGCGCCGTCAAAGTGGAGAAACTGGCGGCTTAAAGCGGACTTGGTAATTGGCAATATTTATCAGAGGGTGGGCGCTGCCCACCCTCTGACTATTTCGGGGGAGGGGGCCAGGGGCCCGCGGCCCCACTTACAATCTCCCCCAAACCCCCACCCCCAACCCCATAAGTTTCCTTTAGTGGCACAGGCGTCCCGCCTGTGCTTGAAATAAAATGTAGGGTGGGCACTGCCCACCAAACAATCAGCGGCGGCCCGACGGGCCGCCCCTTTCTCCTCCCCAAACAAATGTAGCCGCAGGCTTTAGCCTGCGCCTGCGCCGGCCCGTCGGGCCTCCCCTATTTTTCTTTCCTGGTGCCCTTGCGGCTTGGTGCTGAAAATATAATGAATTTTATTGTCAGTGGCACAGGCGTCTCGCCTGTGCAATTCGGGGCGGTTCGGCAACCGCCCCTACTTTTTGTCTGGGTCTCTGGGTCTCTGTGGTGCTAAAATAGCTGCATGACGGAATTGTTGCAGGAGATTAAGATTCGGGCCCAGGAATTCACCGACGAACTCACCGCCCTGCGCCGGGAGTTCCACCAATACCCGGAGCTCTCCCACCAGGAGGAGCGCACCGCCCGGAAGGTGGCGGACTACCTGCGGGGTGAGGGCCTGACGGTGCAGACGGGAATCGCCGGCCACGGGGTGGTGGGGAGGCTCACCGGCGCCCGCCCTGGCCGCGCCGTGGCCTGGCGGGCCGACATGGACGCCCTGCCCCTCACCGAAAAGGTCAAGGTCCCCTGGCGCTCCAGGGTGCCCGGGGTGATGCATGCCTGCGGCCACGATTTCCACCTGGCCATCGCCCTCACCGCCGCCAAATTGCTGGGCGCCCTTAAAGAGCGCCTGGCCGGCCGGTACCTCTTCATCTTTCAGCCCGCGGAAGAGGGGCCGCCCCGGGAGAGCAGCGGCGCCAAAGGCATGGTGGCGGCCGGGGTCCTGGACGACCCCAGGGTGGAGGCCATCGGCGCCCTGCACGTGGCCCCCAACCTGGATGCGGGCCAACTCCGCTACGGCGCCGAGGCGGTGATGGCCGGGGCCGACCACCTCACCCTCACCATCACCGGCAAGGCGGCCCACGGCGCCACCCCCCACCGGGGGGTGGACCCCATCCTGGCCGCGGCCCAGGTTTTAACCCAGATCCAGGCCTTCCTGGCCCAGCGCCTGGACCCCCGCTCGCCCAAGGTCCTCACCTTCGGTAAGATCGAGGGCGGCAACCGCTTCAACATCCTGGCCGACACCGTGAGGCTGGAAGGGAGCCTGCGGTACTTGCAGGACTCCACCCGCCAGGAAGTGTTGACCGGCCTGCGCCGCATGTTTGACGGGCTTTCCCGGGCCACCGGGGCCGAAATCGACCTGGCCGCCCAGCCCGTCTACCCCATCCTCAGGAATGATCCCCGCCTCAGCCACCGGGCGGTCCAGATTCTGCAAGCCCTGGTGGGCCCGGAGCGCCTCAAACTCCTGCAGCCGGCCATGGGCAGCGAGGATTTTTCCTATTTCGCCGCCCAGGTCCCGGCCTTCTATTTTTTCCTGGGGGTGCGCCCCCCCGGCGGTCGGGGCCAGGCCCTCCACTCCCCCCTGTTCAACCCGGATGAAGCCGCCCTGCCCTGGGGCCTCACCGCCGCCGCCGGACTGCTGGCGGCCTTGAGCGAGCCGGAGTTGCCGCTGCGGGGGCAGTAAGGCCGGTGGCCCAGAAGGAAGACCCGGGGGAATGTAGGAGAGGATGGTCTGGTGAATGGTCTGGGGAAAATCGCTGCTACGGGAGGGCGACTAATAGATTAATTATGGAATTGACCAAGAGTTTGGTTGACAACCATCCAATCGAAATCAGATTAAATCTGGCGTCCAGAGCTAAAATTTAAAATACCAGTTGGATGAAAAACGTAGATAAGATGACCATATCGAATATCTATTAAACGCTTATTGCCTTAGCTCCGAAAAGGTAACGGTTTGAGCATTAAGACACGCAGTGATCATCCGGTTAAACATTTGGGGTTCCCAGAAGCGCCGGTTGAAGCGGTAGCAAAATTCCGCCAG
>Ga0315281_10000597_pt1 | contig 50748 bp, 51 predicted proteins | sample YL17G07_0_MG_FD_204540 | JGI IMG/M metagenome (GOLD analysis project Ga0315281, IMG submission 204540) | Sediment microbial communities from Yellowstone Lake, YNP, Wyoming, USA - YL17G07_0 | ecosystem: Environmental > Aquatic > Freshwater > Lake > Sediment | place: USA: Wyoming | collected...
TGTTAGAATGGGAGGAAATATGTAATACCTATCGACCTAACCAGGCTCTCAATTACCTTACCCCTCAACAATTCTTAGAACAAAATATTAAGGAGGTAAGGTGTCACTAATCTACCGAACGAGTACAACCCCTTGTTATTTAGAGACTCTTTGCATTAAAATATGACCGTCTTCCATGTATTACAGGCATGAAAACTGGATGGAGAGTAACAATGCAGAAGATTGCGAAGAATGTCTATGCCGAGACTGATTTTAGAGGATGCAACCCTGGTTTCGTGGTGACAAGTGATGGGGTCGTGATGATAGATACACCCCAGATGCCGACCGACGCGGTGAAATGGCGGGATATAATTGCCGAGCATGGACCAGTACGATATGTGATTAATACCGAGCCGCACGGCGACCATTTTAGCGGGAATTGCTTTTTCAAGGGAACTGTGGTCGCTCATGAAGGCACACGTAAAGCGATTTTAGGATCATCCGCCGAACAGTCAAAACAACGTATGAAGCAATCCTCGCCTGCTGATTATGCCCTGATGAAAAGATTTCGATTCCGTGAACCTACCATTACGTTTACGAGCGAAATGACACTCTACGTCGGCGACCATACATTTAAACTTTTTAATATACCCGGCCATACTCCTTATCAGATTGCAGTTTTCATTCCCGAGGAAAAAGTCTGTTTTACTTCTGACGACGTCTTCTGTCGAGTTCAACCGTGGATGCAACAAGCCGTTCCTTTTGAATGGCTTGAATCATTGCAAAGGTTGGCAACACTTGACGCGAGGGTACTTGTACCTGGACACGGCGACATCTGTGATCCAACTTATCTGCCGGAAATGAGCAGAAACATCCAGGCTTGGATAGACGTAGCTGAAGATGCCATTAAACGGGGGTGGAGCTTAGAAGAAGCACAGGAAAAGGTGGAGGTACCGGTAAAATGTCCGATGTTACCTGGAAGTGAAGCCATGGAGCCGATGATAAAACGCATGAACCTGGCACGCCTTTACGACGTGTTAAAAAAATAAACATCGGGTTTCAGGTCAAAAAATCTATAGGAGAATGTGAGGTACTATGGCAACGAAAACTTATCCTGAATACAGCAGTCGATATCCGCTCCTTATTAAAAACCTCATGGCGAGACCAGTTCGTCTATACCCGGACGATATCGGCATTGTTTACCGGAATGACGAGGGTCAGTATTTTCGTTTTACATGGAAGCAATGGTATGAGCGTACCTGCCAACTGGCAAACATGTTGATGGGACCGCTCGGAGCTAAGGTTGGCAAACCCGGTGCCCCGGGTGACAGGATAGCAACCATGGCATTGAATCACCACCGTCACCTGGAGCTCTGTTATGCAAGTACCTGCATAGGCACGGTGGCGCATCCAATCAATATACGTCTTTCTATGGACCATATAGTATATACGATCAATCATGCTGAAGATACTATCCTGTTCGTAGACGATGTTGTCTGGCCTTTACTGGAATTTATCTGGGAGAGAGTCAAGGGCACCGTTAAAAAAGTTATCTACATGTCAGACAAACCTGGCTTGCCCAAGACCAATATACAACCGGTATATGAATATGAAGAGCTTTTAAAACAACAGCCTAAGACCTACGACTGGCCTGACCTGGACGAAAACACTGTCGCGGTCCTCTACTACACTACCGGTACGACCGGTCTTCCGAAGGGTGTCATGTTTACGCACCGCCAGCTTTATTTGCAGACGATACATTTAATCGCGACGGTAGGAACTGCGCCGAGAACGCCAGACACCCCTGAGCGCCCGAATCTCAATATCCCTATGGTCAATGTACCGCTTTTCCACATTCATGGCTGGGGAGCACCCTGGCAGACTGTTTACACTGCCAGTAAAATAGTATTCCCCGGAAGATTCTCTGCTGAGTCTTTCTGCGAGCTAGTCCAAACAGAAAAAGTGACATCCTCCGGACTGGTACCGACCATGCTGGCAATGCTGATTGAATACCCTGATATAAAGAAATGGGATTTAAGCAGCATCTTAACAGTAAGTACCGGCGGAGCAGCCTTACCTCCGGGTTTGAAATCAAAGGCCGAAAAACTATTCTCAAACTTTAATGTCGGGTCCGGCTATGGAATGACTGAAACTGCCGCTGCTTCTATTGGCGCACAATTAAAACGCTGGATGGTGGATTGGCCTCAAGAAAAACTAAATGCAATCAGGGTCAAGACAGGATTGCCATTCGATGGTATTGATGCCAGGGTGGTTGACGATAAAGGAAAAGACGTACCGCACGATAATTTGACTCAAGGTGAAATAGTATTACGCGGGCATTGGATAATGGAACAATACTATAAAGATCCCGAAAGGACTGCAACAACCTGGAGGGATGGCTGGTTCCATACCGGCGATGCAGCTACCGTCGATGACCTGGGGTATATCCAGATCGTCGACCGCATTACAGATGTCATACGCAGCGGCGCCGAAATGGTGCCGACTGTCCTCCTGGAAAATATCACTTGCACTGCAGAGTCAGTGCTTGAAGCTACCTTTGTCGGCGTTCCAGATGAAAAGTGGGGCGAGCGCCCGATGGCGATTATTAAAGCGGTTCCAGGTGCAAAGCAGAATCATATGGAAATTCTTGAATTTCTCCAGAAAGAGGGAGTTGATAAGGGCAAAATCGCCAAGTGGATGCTGCCCGACTTTGTAGTGTTTGTTAATGATATTCCCAAGACAAGCGTTGGAAAGTTCGATAAAATTGCGATACGTAAAAAAATCAACGAATTTGTTAACCAGGCTGTTAGGGTCCACAAAATATAATTAATTATTAACCTGACAGTAATTTTTAAAAGTGTTTTAAAGGAAAAAGAAATGAGCGGTTTCAGCCGCTCATTTCTTTGTTTCCGGATATATCTTCTGCATGAACTGCAGAAAGCCATCCAGCCATTTTGATTTCTGTAGTTCAGTCCATTCCGTTTCATATTCGGGGAACTTATCTAAAAGTTTATTAAGTAGTTCCATATGTTCTGGAACTTGCCACTTTTGTTGTGGAACTTCCATTATTTTAATGCCTTTGGAACTTGCCTTCCGGACAGAGGTTCTGGCCGGTTGAGAACTCTGTGACATACGAACTTTTTTGGTGACATGTGGAGAAAGAGGTACATCGGCGTCATGACAGAGTGATGTGAAAAATTTGATGCATTTTCGGCGGACATCACCGTCCACTCCAGAATTATTATGGAACAATTCTTCCAACTGTGAATACGTCGCTGTTTTCAAATCCACAGAACTATCATTTAAAATAAATCCATAGGAGTTATTGGCTAAATCCTTTAACCTTTTGATCCGCTCGTCGCCAGAAGAAGCGAGTAACAATTTCAAGTGGTGAGTGGGCTTGTTTAATGTATCAGCGAGGCTTAAATACCTCAAGGCTGACATTATTTGTGTACTGGTACTGCCGGAATGCAGTTCATCAAGGTAGCTGCGGTCGATACGGTCAGGCAGGTTTTTTTGAAGCTGTTCTACCAGGTGACGAAAGGTACTCGGGGAGATATATGGAGGTGTTCCTCTTTTAGTATTTTCAACGGACATATCTATCTCCCGCCTAGTTCGATTAATTATATGACCAAAAAATAGCCATTACAAGTGGTACTTTTGGCAACTAGACGGAACTAGACAATACATCCGCATATTTAGTTCCAATATTATCACCGTTTGCAGTTTCTCTGGAATTTTATGGAACTGTGTGGTAATGGTAAGGACAAAATTTTACTTTGCTTTATATCAAGCCTACGATAGTTATTAATACCCAATAAAATCGAGGGGGATATTTTAGGGGGTGTGCAAATGTCTACCGCAATCGAATATGAAAGACTCAAGACGAGCATCGTGGACTTTAATCTCAGCATAGCCGAGGAACCGACTACCGGTGTACGCAGCGGCAATTCGCCGAGTGGATTTCTCGCTGAATGCTATCTTGGACCTAGAGACAGTCAAAATGGTTTACTTAACAGCAACTGGCATATCCATTATCGCGAATAAAATCACAACATATTTTTCGAGGAGGAGAAATATATAATGAAGAGAACAAGAGTTTCGGCTATTGACGTCGGCACGACTAAAGTCTGCACCGTCATGGGCGATATTGACGAAAAGAACAATGCCCGCATCCTGGGGGTCGGTGTTGCTCCCTCCCAGGGTTTAACCAAAGGCATGGTCGTCAATCTTAATGAAGCGAGAGAATCTATCCGTGAATCTGTGAGACGCGCCGAACGAACGGCTGGTTATAAAGTAGAATCCGCTTACGTCGGTGTCACCGGCCGCCACATCAGCTCGGTAAATAATAAAGGCGCGATAGCTATCTCACGAAATGATAAACTCGTTAGACCTGAAGACCTGAAGAGGGTCATCGAGGTTGCTCGGTCGGTTGAAGTCCCGAACGACCAGAAAGTACTGCATGTCATCCCCCGTGCTTATTCCGTCGATGGACAGGACGGCGTTAAGAATCCCGTCGGCATGCATGGTTTCCGGCTGGATGTTGAAACTCATATCATCACCGCCGCTGTAACCAGCATTCAAAACTTGACCAAGTGCATCCGCAGTATTGGTATAGAGATTGAAGACCTGGTTCTTGAACCGCTTGCGAGTGCAGAAGCAGTCCTGGCGCCGGAAGAGCGCATGGACGGTGTGTTGCTGGCAGACATCGGCGGCAGCGCTACTGATGTAGCCGTGTTCAAAGATAATGCTATCTGCCACACATCGATACTCCCGGTAGGCGGCTACCAGATTAGCCGCGATATCTCTATCGGTTTGGGTATGACCTATGAAGCCGCAGAAGACATCAAAAAGAAATATGGCAACGTGGCACCGGTAGAGAAAGCTGACGCTGCAGAAGACCGATCGATCACTATCGGGCAGCAAACCATATCCCTTAATGACTTGACCGAAATTATCCGCGCTCGCGTGGATGAATTAGTTCGGCTTATTTTCATGGAATTACCGCAAAAAGATTATGCCAACTTTATTCCTTCTGGTTTAGTGCTCACCGGCGGCGGCGCTAACCTGGCAGGACTGGTCGATATGGCACGCGAAATCACCCGATTCCCCGTCAGATTGGGCACTCCTATCAATTTACCGGGCGTATCCGATGCACTTTATGATCCAGCCTATGCAACGAGCGTTGGTCTGATATTGTGGCGCATCCGGAACAATAATGCGCAAAGCCCTCATGCTAAGGGTGGATTCCGCGGGATGGTTTCGCCTGTCCTCCGTTTATTCCGGCGATAACCCTTGAGAGTCGCGCTACCAAGTATGGCAGTGTGATAAAAGGAGAAATAAATGTCAAAAGCAAATTTTGTTGCAACAGGTGCTAGAATAAAAGTCGTTGGATTGGGTGGTGCCGGATGTAACGCTGTTACCCGCATGGTGCGCGAACAAATCCGAGGCGTCGAATTTGTGGCAATGAATACCGATGCCCAACAATTGGCATTTACCGAAGCGGCAGTCCGTATTCAACTTGGCGAACGTCTAACCCGCGGTATGGGTGCCGGTGGTGACTCTGCTATAGGCGCGAAAGCTGCTGAGGAAAGTCGCGACCTGATTAAAGAGGTACTCACTGGCGCCGATATGGTTTTCGTCACCGCCGGTATGGGTGGCGGTACGGGAACAGGGTCAGCCCCGATAGTCGCTGAAATCGCAAAGCAGAGCGGTGCCTTAACAATCTCAATTGTTACGAGACCGTTCAGCTTTGAAGGTAACCATCGCCGCAAAACAGCCGAAGCTGGCATAGAAAATTTGCAGGAAAAAGTGGACACGCTAGTAATCATCCCTAATGACAGACTTCTTCAGCTTTGTGACCAGAAAGCATCTGTCGACTCGGCTTTTAAACTTGCGGATGAAGTACTTCATCACGGTGTACAGGCAATCGCCGAGGTAATTACCGTGCCAGGCCTCATTAACCTGGACTTTGCAGATATCCGCACCATCATGAAAGATGCTGGCCCTGCCTGGATGTCGATTGGTAGAGGGACAGGTCCGAATCGGGCAATCGATGCTGCCAAACAGGCTCTCGCCAGCCCACTGCTGGATGTATCGATGGAAGGAGCCAAGGGCGTACTCTTCAACATCACCGGTGGTTCTTCTCTCACGCTTTTCGAGGTTAACAGTGCCGCCGAAGTAATCAAACAGGCGGTCGACCCGAACGCTAATGTCATCTTTGGTGTTGCCCTAGAAGAGAATATGAACCAGGAAGTACGTCTTGTTCTTATCGCTACCGGTTTTGATGGTATGCTAAACCTTGGTTCGGCTGCCCATGAGAAGGAGATCACTAAAGTTCTCAAGAATCTAAAAACTGATGAACAATATGATACACCTTCCTTCTTAAGACAGCGTGACATGGCTAAGGTACGCTCGATGCCGATTCAAACCCCGGCGGTAAGACGCTAACCGTATTTCAAGGACAGGAAAAAGCATCCCTTATCTACAGGAGGAAAAATGGTTACCACACAGGCAACCGAGAGGGAGTATCTGTGTAAAATGATAAAAGAATTTAGCGACGACCCCTATTGTCTGGAGCTTATCCAGTTTTTCGGATGGCACCCCAATACCCGCTTCAGTGGTTTAGCTATCCTGCATGCGCTTAGTGTAAATGGCGAACGCCGCTATATCGATAAAGCGCTTAGACAATTGGTTGACAAAGGAATCGTGAAAACGTATAGTGAGAATGGCATAGCTCTCTACTGTCTGACAGACAATAACGGCCTGCGCCAAAAAGCACTGGACGTGGCTGGACTTGACTGGAGTCAGTGGCAGGATATGCTAAGGCAGAGTTATTCTCACGTATGGGGTTATTTAATCCGCCGTAAGTCTACATCGACGTCTGCCGTCACCAATAGCTAAACTGGAGATAGGTAATGGGGAGAAAGCAAGAAAAAGCTCAGCAAAGAAAAAGTTACAAAGATATGTACAAGGGTGTCAAACACGGACACGGTGGACGCTCGATCCGTAAGAAGGACGAAGCAGCGCTGGGCAAATAGCCTTGCAGCTTAACGATAAAAGCATTTTATTGTAACATAAAAGAGACGACCGAGGAAAAATCCTCGGTCGTCTTTATTCACACCAGTATTACAGCGATAAACCTTCAGTTTTTCTAAAGATTTCGATTTATACCATTCACCCCCCCGTACGAGGAAAAGGGGGGTTTAGGACTTAGAGCTTAGGATTTATTATTTTCTCCTATATGATTCCATCCCATAACTTTCGCTCTTCTGCGAACGGGTCGTTCTCAGTCTTGCACTCATAATTGAAAATCATCGTAGCGCGCTTTGCACCATCATATATAGGCCAATTTATCATGCCTTTATGATTGGGATCACCACTGTTAGCAAAAGTCGTCCATGCGCCGCTCATCGTCTCAGCCAGCTTAATCCTCTCAGGCTTATCCCCAAGGAAAGTGACCGTTGGGTCGTACATATAGTTAAACACAAATGGGATCTCGAACGAGTGCGCCGACTTCAACCTGCTGCGCCAGACAAGGCTTTCCCATGTAAATAGATACATATAGGCTGGTTTTCCAGCTGCGGTCTTTCGCTCAGCCAAGCGGACAGAAGCGATTCGCATTCGGTCACTGCCTACTGCAACAAGAATATCGTGGGGTGTTGAACCCGGACGAGTCTTCCTGTAACCAGCGATCAACCTGTCTGCTTTCTCTTCGAGACCTTTATCCCCTGTTCTCTGAGCAAGGGTGCCAATGACCCTCTGACGCATCGTCTTTTCATCGAACTGCCCGAACATGGGGTCACGCATCAACATAAAAGCTGTTTCATCGCGGTTGCACCCAACTATCACCGGTACATCGGCTGCTGTAGGCGCTGCAACCGGATCAAAGGGCTGCACCGGGATAATCTGGCCATCGCATACCGGACCTAGCTCTGCATTAGGTCGATTAGCATTCCGCACCATCGCCATATAGGCATAGAAAATATTATCGGCGCGATTGTCGTGCAGTTGGTTGACTCTCGCCGGTGTAATGCGTGCTATATCGAGAAATTCTTTTGCGTTGCGGGTAGCATCCTCGCGGGTCTGAGCTCGCAAACTCGGACCGCTCTGGATTACAGCACGGTGAAAGAGACCTTTCGCCGACGGCATTCCTAAAAGTGTGCTAACTTTAGCCCCACCACCCGATTCTCCGAAAATCAGGACATTACCAGGGTTTCCGCCAAATATAGAAATATTGTCTCGCACCCACTTAAGTGCTTGCACGATATCAAGCATGCCGTTGTTGCCTGAGTTCGCATATTGTTCGCCGAATATATCCGCCAGGTGTAAATAACCGAAGACGTTTAGCCTGTGATTGATGGAAACAACGACTACATCATATGTTTTTGCGAGCATTGTGCCATCGTAAAACGGCGCCTGGTTGGCTGAACCGGTACGGTATCCGCCGCCATGAATCCAGACCATCACCGGTCGCTTGCGGTTGTCATTCAATCCTTTCGTCCATACGTTCAGAAATAGGCAGTCTTCGCTCATCGCATCGACACCATTAGCGCCCCAGTAACCCATCCTCACATTACCTTCAGATGCCTGCCAGCAAGCGCTTCCGAAGTTTATGGTCTCCTTAATACCCGCCCAGGGTTTGGCAGGTTGAGGCAGCATAAAGCGGTTCTTGCCGCCGGTAGGAGCACCATATGGAATACCCTTAAAAATATGCACTCCTTCATCTGTTATTCCCTGGACTTTTCCAGTACCGATCTCTACAACTGGTTGTGCCATAATTCCCTCCAATCTTCTTATACGATACACAAAACTAGGCTCAATTACAGCACAGTAAAACAGGAATGTCAATTATAGGAGTGGCGAGGTTGACTCTACTTTCCAGATAAGAATGCACTGCGGAGTTGACCGCATCCGGCGTCGATATCCTGTCCCCTGCTCATCCGGAGGGTGCAATTAATACCAGATAGTTTTAAATACTGTTCGAATGCTAAGATCCGATTCCGGGATGGTGGACTAAAACTGTCATCAGCAGTGCGGTTTGCCGGGATTAAATTGACGTGGCAGTTCAGTCCCGCCAGCAACCTCGCAAGCTCACCGGCTTGAGAGAGCGAATCATTTATTCCACCAAAGAGAATATATTCGAAACTCACGCGGCGCCCTGTTTTCTCGGCATATGCTCGGCAGGCAGGTATCAATTCTTGAAGCGGATAACGTTCATTCAACGGTACCAGTTTATTCCGGAGGACATTATCTGGAGCATGTAAGGAAACCGCAAGCCCGACTTTGGTCTTTTCCTTGCTCAGTCGAACGATTTGAGGGACAAGACCCGCGGTAGAGACGATAATATTCCTTGGACTAGTTCCAAAAGCTCGGGGAGATGTCAGCATCTCGATCGACTGCACCAATGGAGCATAGTTAGCCAGTGGTTCTCCCATTCCCATAAACACGATATTAGTAATATGCTTATGTCTTTCTTCTCTTCCCGAATTAATCACACGACGTGCAAAATAAAGTACCTGGTCGATGATCTCTCCTGCGGTAAGATTGCGTTCAAAACCCTGCTGACCTGTTGCACAGAACGGACAGCAGATGGCACAACCAACCTGCGTTGAAAGACAGACTGTAGTCCGCGGTCTGCCGACGCCGGCAGCGTATAGCATAAGCGCAACTTCGATGGTTTTACCGTCTGCCAGTTTGAACAACCCTTTTATCGTACCATCTGTGGATACTAGTTCCCGCACAAGTGTGGCTGTATGCAGTATAACGCTGCTTCTCAATCGAGCGCGGAATGGTTTAGGTAAGTCTGTCATATCATCAAAAGAGGCTGCTAAACGTTTATATACCCAATCGATCAGCTGATTGGCGCGATAAGCCGGCTCGTAAAGAGACACAACCAGCTTTTCGATTTCTATGACCGTGAGATTAGTAATACAAGGCAAAGTACCATCTATCATTGTTATTATTATGACATCTCCAGCATCGGATGTGCACTCCGAGTGAAAATTGCCGATTGTTACCTGAATGATTCATAATAAGATTAGAGATCAGGTCAGATGAACGAATCATGGGAGCATTAGCTAGTGGGAGAATTTCATTGCCCCATGGGGGCGCCGTATTACGATGATGACAGCTGTATCAATTGTGAAATGTGTTTAGCCCAAACCGACGAAGAGCGGGTTGAAGCATCTCGGAAAATCCGGGATTACCTAAAATCCCACGCACCGGTAGAAAAATCCCTGAAAAAGATCGCTGTTTGCGGCAAAGGGGGAGTTGGGAAGAGCACCGTAACCGTCCTCCTGGCTAATATCCTGTCAGAAAAAGGTTTTAGCGTTCTAACGCTTGATACCGATGAATCTAATCCCGGGCTTTTCCGTTTATTTGGATTTAAGAAAGAGCCAAGACCATTGATCTCGTTATTAAAACGTTTTTCATCAGGCGACCGCAGCGCTGATGCAGGATGGCTGCAGCAAGAACAAATTAAATTTTCTGATATTCCTGCAGATTACTTGTTCAACAAGAATGGGCTCAAGTTCATGATGGTCGGTAAAATCGAAGACCCTTTCCAGGGATGTGCCTGTTCTATGGCAGATTTGACACGCGACCTGATGCAAAAAATAGTGACTAATGATAAAGAAATTGTCATCGTCGATATGGAAGCCGGCGTTGAGAGTTTCGGCCGGGGGGTCGAAAGGTACATGGATACCATATTGATCATCGTCGAGCCTTCATTCGAATCAATGGCGCTCGCCGAGAAAATTGCTTATATGGCCCAGGGCATGGGAATTTCGAGGATCAAGTCGATTCTTAATAAAGTACCGACTGAAGGTACCCGGGACAAGATGGTAGAAGAATTGAACAAGCGGGGCGTAAAAACCATCGGAACAGTTTTTTATGACAATAAGTTGAGTGAGGCTGGTTTCGAAGGTCGAGTGCTGGTCGATTCGAAAGCTGCCGAAAACTTAAAAGCTATTTTAGACAAGCTGCTCACCGAAACAACACAATTATCAACTTAATATATAGATTTCCAGAATATAAGTAAGCGCTAATAATTAAAGACGGGGCAGTTTAAATAACTGCCCCGTCTTTTTAAGCCAACTTTTTGTTAGACAGACTGCTAGACGTTACGGACTTTCTTAGCTTTGCCTACATACTCTTTTATCCGCTTACGAATGGCTATTTTATCGTATTTACCGACACTAGTCCGCGGAATATCATCGGTATATAAAACGTACACGGGGAGCATCCACTTGGTAATCTTTCCCTTATCGACGCCTTCTTTCTGCAGGTGCTTGATAATATCATCTTCTGTTTCTTTGCTGCCCGGCACCCGCTTGACCATCGCCATTGGTATTTCTCCCCATTTTTCATCGGGCACACCTACATATGCCGCTTCAAGCACGAACGGTGCATTACAGGTAAGATTTTCAAGAAGCACCGTCGGCACCATCTCTGAACCGCTCCGGATGACGTCGGTGATACGGTCAGCGATAATTATGTATCCATCCGTATCTACCTTGGCAGCGTCCCCCGTATGGAACCAGCCGTCACGCCAGGCAGTGGCTGAACGCTCTGGATCTTTATAGTAGCTCTCCATGATCCAATGACCCCGAAGTATGATTTCTCCGATGGTCGAATTATCCTGTGGTACATCTTTACCACTCTCGGCGACAACCCTGGCTTGAATACCGAGTCCTGCCACGCCAGTTTTCACCATGATCTCGTCAATTTTTTCTTGAGGCCAGTCCACCATATGGCGTCGTATCGTAGCGCCAAGGACTCCTGCCATTGTTTCAGTCATGCCGTAGCCGGATCCGGCTCTCATCAGTGGAAACCGCGCTTCTGCCTTTTGCTTCAGACCGAGAGGTAGAGCGCCTCCCCCCGTCCCGATACTGACAAGGCTGCTTAAATCATATTTATCGATATCCGGATACTCTAAAAGCATTGCCAGCATTGTAGGTACCATACCAGCGGAAGTGACCTTGTCATCCTGCACCATCTGGCAGAAAGCTTCGGGAGAAAAACGACCGGGAAATACGATTTTTGTAGCTGATGCAACTGTTGAAAATGGCGAACCCCAGGCATGAATATGGAACAGAGGAATGTTCATCATCGGAATGTTCTGCACGGGTTCGGGCGGGTCGTCCGGTCTCCTTACCCTGAACGCCATAGAAGCGAACCCAAAAAGCACATGAAGTACGACTTGCCGGTGAGTAAACATCACACCCTTGGGTAGACCGGTCGTCCCGGTAGTGTAATAAAGCACTGCCGGCGTGTCTTCTGAAAAATCAGGCCAATCATAAGTTTTCGGATACTGTTTAATTAGTTCTTCAAATTCATACATTGGCTGTACCTTGGTCTTTGGTAAACCAGGTTTATCAGACATATAAACATAAGTCTTTACCGTGTCCTTAATACGGTCATATAATGCTTCGACAATAGGAAGAATGGAATCGTCTACAAAAATTACCTTGTCTTCAGCATGATTGATGGTATAAGCCATGTGGTCCATCGAAAGTCTCATATTGATAGGATGAGATACTGTTCCCGTCAGAACACTCGCCCAAATATTTTCTATATGCCGATGGTGGTTGAGCGCCATTGTTCCTACCCTATCCCCCGGTTCTCCAGGTTTACCCGGTTTTATTCCTAGCGCCTGGAGAGCATGAGCCTGCTGGGCGGTACGCTCGTGCCATTGTTTCCAAGTAAACCGGAAGTATTGACCGGCATCATTCCTGTAAACAATACCGATATCATCTGGATATACTTCCTGCGACCTTTTCAGAAAGTATTTGAGGATTAAAGGTTGGCGGGAACTGTGCTCTGGATATCCTTTGAACTCCATCTCCTTGGCTGCCTCCTTCTCAACTGTTTGTCATACTTTAATCTAATTTTTGCTCTTGGTGGTGCTATGCTATTACGTCTGCAGTTATTTGTCAAGTTAGACTCGTGTGGTGTCCACGACATACTGTTCAGTTTGGGGAGCGCCGTACGATAAGAGTGACTAATACGGTGTAGATACCCACGAGCAAGCTCGTGGCACTTTATAACTCAAGCTTCGCTTGCCCTGAATCCTGGCGTCCTTGGTGCTCAACGTATTTCAGTATCCTCTCCCTTTCCACCCCAACTGTGGAGACAAAAAACCCTGGCGACCAAACGACGCTCTCCCTCCAATACCGTTTTCCCAGCCACCCAAACTTTTTCCTTAGTTCACTGCTTGTCATCCCTCTTATTTTCCCAATTACCGCACTTACCGCATACTTGGGCGGGATTATCATCACTATGTGTATATGGTCAGGTTGTATATTGTATGTAACAATTTCACATCCAGGTATCTGCTCCAATACCTTCGGAAAAAGTTTTACCAGATACTCACTTACTCCAGGATTCAGGATGCGATGGCGATATTTCGGTATCCAAACTATGTGATACTCCGTGTGGTATGATGTGTGTCCGGATAGTCGAATTTCCACTCACCTATTCTATCACCTCATATCGCCATCACATACATTCACCCACGCGCAAGCGCGTGGAACTCTGCCCTTCGGGTTCTTTAGAGATAAATGGTCTAAATCTTCCAGGGTTTATCAACTATACGGCTTCCACATGCCGTACAAAACCTGGAATTACTATCGAGTGGTTGGCCGCAATTTCCACAGGCATCGCCTATTTTTTGCAGCTTTTTGTCTATTTGCTTCCCGCAATTCGTGCAAAAGTTAGCGTAGGCTGGAATCTTGGAGCCGCAATCCGGACAGTCATTTTGTAGTTCAGCAACTTTATTAAAGAATTGGGATATCCGACGGGAATGTCTGAGCATCAAGTTCAGACCTATCACCATGCCCGCCAGGAGCGGAATCGCCAATAAAGCGTACCAGCTCTGTGTAAACAGGAGGAAATCGAAGAATCCATGCGCCACCATCGCTCCAATCAAACCCAGCCATATATACCTGGTTGCTTTTGGATACCCGATTTTGCGAAGAGCTAGCGGATACCCCCAGACGGCGGAAAATAATACGTGTGAGAAAGTAGAAATTGGTCCGCGGACAAGAATAACCTGCCATCCATAAGTCAACGTATATCCGATATTTTCGAGAGTGGCAAACCCGAGCGCAACGGCCGAAGCATAAATTATTCCATCAGTTGAGTCGTCGAAATAAGGCGACTTGTAAATAAAGAGGCGGACTACCAGGAATTTGCCCAATTCTTCAGTCACGCCGGCAACAATAAAAGATTCGTAGGCAATGTTTCCAAGCGAGAGATTTGCATTTCCAATCTGGCTTAATCCCTGGCTGCCCAGGCTTCCTAAAATCAACAAGAACTCGATTATAGCAATCGGGATTACCAGTACCATGCCCCAGAGGAAAGAACGGACAACGAGCCAGCGAGGTTCAGGCTGATGCCGATCCCACCGGTAAATAAACCACATCCAAAAAATACCAGGTGCGAAGGCGAGGACAAGAGTGACTAAGGTTCCCAAACAAATACCCTTATAATTTTATTACCCTGGTGTTTGAGATGAAATCGTGTAGACCGCGCTTTTGTTCGTTCCAGGCAATCACCAGGAAACCTACACCTATCGAAATGAAGCAGAGTATATATCCTAAGGATCTGATGAATGCCCGTAGAAAACCGGCGCGGCTGCCATCTGTTTTAACTACCTTAAGCCCCAACATCAATTTACCGAGTGTTTGCCCTTTCCAGCCGATTGTGATAGTAAAATAAGCAATACCGAATATTAAAAAGAATACGTAAATAGCCCAGTCCAACCAAGTCGCCGGTCTTCCCGATGCCGTCAGTATGGCATCCCAGGTATATTCGTCTACTGCGTATTTTCCCGCGAGGTTGGGAAAGATAGTAAAAATAATCGCTACCAATACTAAAGTAAAGATCAGACTACCAATAATTACGAGTATATTATCAATCAGGAATGAGGCGAATCTGATCCAGAACCCGGCGGGGATCGAATATTCTCCAGGAACCGTTGCCTCTTCGGGTAGTTTCAGACCGCATTTATAGCAATACTGCGATGTAGGCTGGTTACGAGTACGGCATCCCGCACAGACCTTTGCAGAACCAGGACTTTTTTCCGCATTATTTTGTTGTGGAGACTGCTGATTTGAAGGAATTTGGCTTTCGGGATAATTCACAAATTTCCTTTAAATTAATAGCCGTTTATATCATCGATTGTTCGCCAGTTTATTTATTAACGCGATTTGAAATCTTAGTTGTTATTCCACTTTGTTTAAGATCTGGATTTCTGCCCGTCCGGCGAACATCCCACGCGTAGCTGTGTTGAAGGCTTTGAAATGTTCAGTTTGCCCGTGAAATTGAAGCGCTTCCCGGTTTTCATATTGTTCGATGACAATAAATTTATTAGGATCGTTGGCGACACGGCCGACCAGGTATCCTACCGTGCCGGGATCTTTTAATATCTTTGGAATTAATTTTTTAAACTCTTCTGCAACCGCGTCTCCTTGACCTTCGTTCGCCTTTAAAGTTGCCTGCAGGATTATCATTATATATTTCTCCTTCTATTTAAGATGCCGATCCATTGACACACTGGGGATAATTTTAACTACGGCCAGAAACTTGGCCCGTTGGTAGGTCCAAGCTGAATCTTGATGTCTGATTGAGCCATCTCGATAAAATCGCACAAAACCGGACGGGTATCGCGCGGGTCAATAATATCTTCTATATTGAACGCTTCGGCAGTGCGGAAAGGCGAAGAAATCGCGGTTAAACGCTGTTCAATCTCCTTTCGTTTAGCTTCAGGATCGGGAGCGGATTCAATCTCTCGACGATATGCGGCGCTGGTGCCGCCTTCTATATGCATAGAACCCCAATTTCCTGAAGGCCAGGCGATGCGGCGGTACATGCCACCAGGTCGATTATGGTTCTGCCCGGCTACGCCATATAACTGCCGGATGATGAAAGTAATCCAGGGCATTTGAGTGGCGCAGGTAGCCAGCACAATTTTTGCACCAGCCCGCACAATCCCCTGTTTCTGAGCATCGGAACCTACCATGAAACCGGGCTCATCGGCAAAATAAACCATCGGAAGATGAAATGTGTTGCACAACTGGAGAAAGCGGATTACTTTATTGCCGGCGGCGACGTCCATCGAACCGCCGAGATACATAGGATTATTGATCATTACCCCAACCGGATACCCATTCACCCTGGCAAAACCAGTTACCCTCGACTGTCCATAGAATGGGGTTATTTCAAAAAACGAGTCTTTATCCAGTACCAATTTCAAGATCTGATATGGGTTGTAGCCTCTCTTACGGTTACGAGGTATTATCGAAAGCAGCTTCTCATCACGGCGGTCTGGCGGGTCTCCAGTTTCAACACGCGGGGGCATTTCGTAGACGTTATGCGGCAGGTAGCTGAGAAATTTACGGATCATCTCAAATGCTTCTTCTTCTGTGTTCGCGAGGTTATCTACAACTCCGCTCTGGAAAACCTGGGTCTTCTCGTCACCCAGCTCTTCCTTGGTGATATCATAACCCAGGGCGGCTTTAACCACTGGCGGTCCGCCGGGAAAGAGCTGACTGATACCTTTAACCATCAGGTTCCAGTGCGCCAGGCAACCTTCAACTGCGGGCAGTCCTGCTACTGAACCCATCACTGCAGAAATGACCGGAGCGATGCCGAGAAGTTTTCCGTTCAAAGCACAATATTCGTTCATGTCCGGAATATATGTGCGTCCTATCTGCTCGAAGGTGCGCACGCTACCGCCGGTTGCATCAAGCAGCCGGATAAACGGCAAGCGCCAGTTTAGCGCCATTTTTAATCCGTAAGAACTTTTATTGCCTATGGCAGCGTCAGAAGCCCCGCCCCTAACGGTAAAATCCCCTCCTGTTAAAACTACCTTGCGGCCGTCAATTGTACAAACACCCATCACAGAATTAGCGGGACGAAATGAAACCAATTTTTCACCATCATAGGTTGCAGCGCCAGCCAGTTCGCCGATTTCCTGGAAAGAGTCTTTATCGGCCAGCTTTGAAATCCTCTCACGGACAGTCAGTTTGCCGCGTTCATGCTGTCGTTGAACGCCTTCTTCTCCTCCCATTTGCTCCGCAAGGCGGTGTCGAAGCTTCAATTCGTCAATCTCTGGTTGCCAGACCATAACTGACTCCTTCAAATCTTAGTTGTTTTCGGAAATTAATACCTGAAGTTTCAGTAAGAGGATACTACTTTCGATTTTTGAATGCAAACGAAAGTAGATTAAAGTAGATTAATGAATAACGAGCAGACTGACGTAGTTTGTGAATTTTATTAGATTGTTTGAGTTATCCGGCTTTTTCTAATTGAAGTGTGCAAGTTCGCCAGACACCGTCTTTATCGGGCATTGCCAGGACGATTCCCCACAAGCCACCGCTTCCATTCCTCACCAAGTGCCACCAGTGAGTGAATAGTCGCGGGATACCTTTGGTGCGGAAAGCTATTTCATCTAGTGGTCCGAATGTCTGCACAGCCAATCCCGGCCAGTTCTCCATCGCCGCTGCAGCACCTTCGATGCGTACGCTGACTTCTTTGGCTTCCCAGTTGATTTCTAACTCTATATAGCTTTGCTTTTCGGTTCCGGGCAGGTGACCTTTTCCAGTAAATTTTTCCATCTGCGCTACTCCGTTTCCTGTCCCTTAAAGCGTTTATGCTCTTTCATCAGGCAATGGTCCATGACAACCGTCAGCCCAGCACTCAGCGCTTTAGCTTCTGCCTCTCCATTTACAACCCCCTCCTGCATCCAGATAACCTTAGCACCTACTTTAATCGCTTCTTCTACCAATGGCACACATTCCTCGGAACGTCTGAAGATGTCTACAATTTCAACTTTCTCAGGGATCGCCGTCAGTGAAGGATAACACTTCTCACCGGACACTTCATCTGTCCTTGGATTTACCGGAATTACTTTGTATCCATGTTTTTTCATATATTTGAATACCTGGTTACTGGTGCGGTCAGGGTCTGGTGAGGCACCGACTACCGCGATTGTATGGTATGTTTTTAAAATTTTAGGAATTTCCAAAATCAGGACTCCTGCACAGTTATTTGCGGGTCTTAGCAGAATCTTTGATTAATTTTATAATAACGATCATGTTAATCAGGACGTCAACGGGTAGTATTTATAAAACACTCTCACTCAAGATTATGCTTAAATTCAATCCCCATTCCTTAGTTGATAAATCGTATTTTTTAATGAGAACAACTATTTTATCAATCTAACTTTACGAAGATATTATCATTCTCGACGCTAACCGGATAGGTTTTTAATGGTCGCGGATGTTTAAGTATTTTTCCGATTGCAGCCATAAACCCCTTACCTTTCATCCACCTCACGACCTTCCCATCAGTCAATACGAACTGCGAGCCATGCCGGGGACAGGTTACCACAGAGCCATCGAGTTTTCCCTTTGCGAGGATACCGCCCATGTGGGGACAGCGCCCCTGGGTAGCGTAATACGCGTCTCCGATCCTGGCAATGAGTATGGGAATCTGACCTGCCCAAACCTCTTTCATCATCCCCGGAGCAAATTCGCTCGCGTTGCCAACCTTGATCGATTCCGGCATATTTATGCTCCTTCTATTAGATTCAACCAGGATACGGTTATTTAATCCGTTTATCCAGGATGTCCCATTTTATATTTTTGAAAAACGTGGCGATATAATCAGCCTTCTTTAGTCCATAATCAATCATAAAAGCATGCTCGAAAACATCCATAATAAGTATAGGCGCGCATCCCGTGAAATGCCCGACTTCATGCTCATTGATCCACTGATTAAACAATGTACCGGTGACATTGTCCTGATACAGCACCACCCAGCCGATGCCGCGCATCGACCCTGTGGCTTTGAAATCCTGCTCCCACGCCTCATAACTACCGAATGCTTCCGCCACTTTCTTTGCAAATTTACCCGATTTATCGAGCGGCGCCGTCCCTCCAAGGTTCTCAAAATAGTACTCATGGAGACGCATACCGTTGAATTCGAAACCCATGCGACGTTTCAATTCCGCATATTCAGGAGCAGCTGTTTTGCCTTCTTTGAGCATAGCGGCAAGAGCGTCCATTAGTTTATTCGTGTTGGTGACATAGCCTTGATAAAGAGTGAAATGATTTTTGAGGAGGGTCTCACTGAGTCCGGGTATTCCTATAAGAGAATTGTAGTCCTTCGCCTGGTAAGCCATCGGTTCCTCCTTCGAATAGTAATATCTTTAAAAGTTTAATCTTCTTTCTAGTGGAGGAGATGTAACTTTTATCTCTTTAAATCCTGGGCGAGGAAAAGTAAACGAGTGAGGAGATTGAAAGGAAAATGGATTGGGAAACCTACTTCGATACTAATAAAAGATAAGGAGCTTGTCAATACTATTATTTAGAGCACTAATCCTTTAGTTATATCGGATTTATTGTTGATATGAGAATATAATATTCTCCCCGGATTAAAGTGTTACCTATGTCCGGATTGTACACAACGACCTATCCCTTTATCCCTTCCCTTGGTTAAGGAAGGGATACTTTTAGTAAGGGAGGCTACGCCCCCCTACCACTTCTACTTTTTTGTACTTCTTCTGTTTCTTACGAGGGAAAATATTCTTAGGTACTACTTTCATTTAGTTGAAAATAATATTTTCACATTTGCTTTTTGTTACATTAAGCATCGTGAAAACACACAACGACCCTCACCCAGCTATCCTGTAACAACCGGACAACTGCTTGCCGAGAATTCCAACAACCAAAACCGAGTACAACATATTCTTAGAGAACTGCGTTCTGGAACATCAACCCTATCACAACCAGATTACAGCTTGTCGATACACACAAACAACCAAAAACAAGCAGAACCTTTAGCCTCGGCCTTCTGATGGTTGAAATAAATGCCAGGTTTTGAGAGAATGTAACAGGTTTGTGAGAAATAGGAGGGTAAATGGATACACTGGAAGCTATTAAAACGCGAAGAAGCATTCGGAAATATACTTCAGCCACTGTTCCTGACGATGTCCTGGCTCAGGTGTTGGAGGCAGCTCGGTGGGCGCCTTCATGGGCGAACACGCAGTGCTGGCGATTTATTATAATCAGGAATGAAAATACGAAACAGGAACTTGCCGCTGCACTCTCTACAAACAACCCGTCTACCAACGCCATTAAGACGGCTCCGATTATTGTGGCAATGTGCATTGAATTAAATAAGTCCGGATTTTATAAGGGCGCGGCAACGACTATAAAAGGCGATTTCGGAATGTTCGATGCCGGTCTCGCTATGGAAAACCTGGTATTGGCAGCGCGTGCGCTCGGTCTGGGTACCGTGCATGTCGCTAATTTCGATGTAAAGAAAATTGAAGCTATCCTGGGGATTCCGGAAGGTTTCACCGTAGTTGAAATCACTCCGCTCGGATACCCCGACGGCGAGTCCAGGACCCCACCCCGAAAAGAACTGGCGGAAATAGTTTTTAACGAAAAATTTGGCGCAAGATAACAGGTGGTTCAAGCTCTCGCAGACTGACTTAGATCGCTTATTTTAATCAATTCAGGCTCGTGTGCTTGCCGTATCTGTGCGTGCGATTTATAATGAGTAGGGCTTACCCTTAATAAAAATTTACCCCGAGGCGTACAAACTTGGTAGAGGACAGGTGATTTTATGGCGCAGTACGGACTGGAAAACATCCGGAATCTAGCCCTCGTAGCGCATAATGGCGCCGGTAAGACTTCCTTATCCGAAGCTATTCTTTTTTCAGCAAAGGTGATCAACCGGCTCGGTAAAGTAAGCGAGGGTGCAACGACTTCCGACTTCGATCCTGCAGAACAAAAACGAGGTATGAGTATCAATCTCAGCCTGTTACCTTATATCTGGCAGGGTAACAAGATCAATCTGATGGATACGCCGGGATATCCCGATTTCGTTGGTGAAGTTAAGTCCGCTATCAGGGTTAGTGAAAGTGCCGTGGTCGTAATTTGCGCCGTATCAGGAGTCGAAGTAGGCACGGAGCAGGTTTGGAAATATTGCGACGAGGCAGAATTATCACGCCTTATATTTGTTAACCGGATGGACCGTGAAAATGCGGATTTCTTAAAAGTTGTAGGACAAATTCACTCATTTTTCGGGCGTAAATGTATTCCGATCCAACTTCCCATCGGCGCACACACCAGTTTCAGCGGCATTATCGATTTAATCAAGATGAAAGCATATACCGGCTCAGCCTCGCAGGAAGGAGAAATCCCGGCAGCTTTAAAGAGCCAGGCGGATGAATTGCGGCACCAGCTCATCGAAGCTGTGGCTGAAACGGACGATACTCTCCTCGAAAAATACCTCGGAGGGGAAGAACTGACCACCGATGAGCTTACAAAAGGATTACGCCAGGGAGTAAAGACCGGCAAAGTGATCCCTATCCTGGCAGGTTCGGGATTGCAAAACATCGCGATCACTACCTTAATGGACGCAATCGTCGAGTACCTGCCGGCGCCGAAAGAACATGACGTTTTGATCATGGCGGATGGCAAACAAACGGTAAAATCGCCGCCACAAGCCGGAGGTCCACTTGCTGCCCTGGTATTTAAAACAAGCGCAGACCCTTACGTAGGCAGGCTGACTTATTTCCGGGTATATAATGGTTCTATTTCAAGCAACTCGCAGGTATGGAATGTAACCCGCGGCGAGCAGGAAAGGGTCGGACAGCTTTTCTTACTTAGAGGCAAAACCCAGGAACCCGTTCCCGAAGTTGCAGCGGGCGATATTGGTGCGGTAGCCAAACTGAATGTGACCGGGACAGGAGATACTATCGGTGCCAGAGATAAACCGGTAAAACTGGTCCCGGTTGTTTTCCCCGAACCAAGGTTCAGCGAAGCTGTCTATCCAAAGACGAAGACCGACCTGGACAAACTCGGATCGTCGCTGGCAAAGATTGCTGAGGAAGATCCAACCCTTAAAGTGCACCGCGAACCTTCGACCAGCGAAACAATTATATCCGGGCTTGGAGAGATACAGCTTGACGTTGCGGCTGAAAGAATGGCACGAAAATTTGGAGTGAACGTCGACCTGAGTACGCCCAAAGTACCTTTCCGCGAGACAATAACGGTTTCTGCAAATGCAGAATATAAACACAAAAAGCAGACTGGCGGACATGGACAGTATGGACACGTCCTGCTCGAGCTGGAACCACTACCGCGTGGTTCTGGCGTCCAGTTCGAGGAACATATTGTAGGCGGGTCTATCCCCAAGAACTACATACCTGCCGTGGAAAAAGGTGTTAATGAAGCAGTACAGGAAGGCGTGCTGGGGGGTTACCCGGTAGCGGACGTTAAAATAACGGTTTACGACGGGAGTTTTCATCCGGTTGACTCTTCTGAAATCTGTTTCAAAATAGCTGGAGCCGGCGCCGTGAAGAAAGGTCTTCAGGCAGGTAATCCAGTGCTACTAGAACCTATTGTGAAGATAAAGGTGACGGCACCCGACAACTACACAGGAGACATCATCAGCGATCTCAATACCAAGCGTGGACAGGTGCTGGGTATGAACCCGATGGCGGGCACAAATGAGATTGAAGCCCAGGTACCACTCGCTGAGGTCCAACGGTATGCTATCAGTTTGAAATCAATCACACAGGGAAAAGGCACCTATACAATCGAGTTCAGCCATTACCAGGAAGTGCCTCCTATGGCAGCTCAGAAAATAATCCAGGCACGTCAGACGGAAAGAGAAAAAGAGAAAGAAAAAGCGTAGCCAAAAGAAACAATTAATTGTAAATGCGCGCAACCCCTCGCGCTTTTTGAGATACGTGAGAAACTCGGTGTCCCTCACCGATACCTCAACTACGCTCGGTACAAGTATTTCGACTTCGCTCACTAAAAGTACGAGCGATCAGCAGTCAGCGGTCAACTGTCAGTAAACAGTAAAAGGTATGCTGACAGCTTTGAGTAGAAATCCAACAAAATGATAAATCTTGCATAATTCCAACGAATAGGGGTACAGTCTTACTAGTAAGACTGTGATTGGGAGGTGTGGTATGGCAACCATAGAAACAACAAAAATGTCTTCAAAAGGTCAAATAGTAATCCCGGAGGAAATTCGCAAGAAACTCGGTTTGAAAACCGGAGATAAGTTTATAGTTATGGGTGACAAGGATGTTGTTATTCTAAAGACACTTTCAACACCTTCGATAAACGAATTTGATAAATTAATTAAAGAGGCACGCAAACAGGCAAGGAGAACGGGCATCAGAAAATCCGATGTTCTCAACGCGGTTAAAGAGGCACGACGGCAATAGTGAGAGTCGTCTTAGATACTAATGTCCTGGTTTCAGGTATTCTCTTCGCAGGCCTACCTGGAGAAATATTGAAAGCATGGCGAAATTGATATATCAATTTCGCTTTAACCTCAGAAATTATCGATGAGTATTTCAGAGTAGGCATGATTTTTAAAGACAAATTCTCCGAAGTCGAAATTACTACTATTTTGAACCTGATTATAGCTCACTCTGAGATATTCGATAGCCGGCGTTTATCGCAACGGGTCTGTAACGACCCGGATGATGATAAATTCTTAGCATGTGCTCTGGTCAGTGAAAGCAGTATTATTATCAGCGGAGATAAGCATTTACTCAAGCTATCAGGTTACGAGGGAATCGCTATCGTAACTCCACGTGTTTTTATTGAGCGTTATCTCAAGTCGTAACTGCACCGTTTTTTTCTTCATTCCTACGCTCACAATGGCAAAAATAATTCATTGGATCCCCGATCCCGTATCATACTTCGAATCCTTCAATTTCATTCAGGACAAGTACCTTAGTACAAGCGTACGGGACAAGTCAGTCGGGGGATGACGAAAAGATGGAACGGTTCGGCGGGTTTCGCTACGCTCCACCCAACCTACAAATTAACTCAAGGGCGAAAATGATGAAGGGGATGACAAAAATCTTGACATGTATTTACACTCCAACTAATATGGCATTAGGGAAGACGTAAACACAAGGAGGTTGTTGTGGCTGAGCAGAAAAAAGTGATCGTCTATTCAACCCAGTCTTGACCGTGGTGTCATAGAGCGAAAGAGTATCTTTCGAAGAAGGGTATCGCGTTTACCGAGTACGATGTCGGCAAAGACCGCGACAAAGCAAGAGAAATGATAAGTAAATCGGGACAGATGGGTGTTCCCGTTATCACAGTGGGCGAAGAAGTTATTGTCGGTTTCAACCAGAAACAGCTGGATGCAGCCTTAGTCGGGTGAATTTAGTGTGACTCCGTACCCGGAGTCTGCTTCTCAACCTGTCAACACCCCGGTTCGCCCGGATGTCCGCAGCAGCTCTGCCGTTTGCTGACCTTTATCCAGTTGTTGCGGAATACAAGATAGATTTTCCGGTACAGAGGCATCGGTGCGGACATATTGGTGAAAAAGTTCTTTAGACTCATATCACCGGTACCGTATTATTTTTTCATTAAATATTTTTCTGGATTCTTATCGAATGCTTTCTTGCATCCGACGGCACAAAAATAATACTTCTTCCCCTTGTATTCTGATGTCGCTGCTGCTTTTTTCTCATCCACTTCCATGTGGCAGACTGGATCTATAGCCATAAATACCTCCTTCGGAGTAATATCTAAACACTAAACACTAAACTCTAAACTCTAAACTCTAAACTCTAAATCCTAAACCCTAAATCCTAATAATCATGCTTTTGACGGTTTAAATGCTCTTAACCGTAAAGAATTACTGATGACCGTAATCGAACTTAAAGCCATGGCTGCTGCAGCCAATATCGGGTTAAGGAAACCCTTCTCACCGAAGGCAAACTGGATGCCCGACGGCACGCCGTTTCTTCCGAAAACGAGATAGAGAACACCCGCCGCCACGGGAATTAAAATCACATTATAAGCGAATGCCCAGAAGAGGTTCTGCTTGATTGTCCGCATAGTGTGCTTGCTCAACGAAATCGCAGTAACTATACCCTGCAGTTCACCGCGAATAAGAGTAATATCGCCCGTCTCCATCGCCACATCCGTTCCCGTGCCAATCGCGATACCGACATCGGCTTGAGCCAGGGCTGGCGCATCATTGATTCCATCTCCAACCATGGCAACGACTTTGCCCTCAGCCTGCAGTTTTTTGACTTCCTCCGCCTTATGCTCCGGCAGGACTTCAGCAAGCACCCTATCGATTCCTGCTTCCCTGGCAATCGCTTCGGCTGTTCGCCGGTTATCACCGGTTATCATGACAACTTCGATGCCCAACTTATGCAGTTGGCGTACCGCATCTGCAGCATCCGGTTTTATGGTATCTGCAAGGGCAATCAAACCTACCACGCTACCGCCGGTGCCCAGGAACATCACTGTCTTACCTGCCGACCAAGGGCTATCAGCTTGTTTCTCAAACGTTCCCAGGTTAAGCCCATGCTCTCGCATCATGTGTATATTACCCAGGAGCAGCTCTTTCCCATCTACTGTTACTTCAATGCCATGCCCTGGATCGGCGTTAAAATTTTCAGCCGGGGCAAGGATTATTTCCTTTTCGCTCGCCGCTCTAACAATCGCTTCGCCAAGGGGGTGTTCTGAGGACTTTTCAGCAGAAGCGGCTAGCCTCAGTACTTCGTTTTCCGTCAGAGGAGGCAAAGCGAAAATATCAGTAACTTTCGGTTCGCCGATGGTTAAGGTGCCTGTCTTATCGAGTAACACAGAATCAATTTTATGGGCGCGTTCCAGTGTCTCAGCGCTGCGAATCAAAATCCCGTGCTCTGCCCCTTTTCCCGTTCCCACTATGATAGCTGTCGGTGTCGCCAGCCCAAGCGCACAGGGACAGGCAATGATAAGGACAGCTACAAAGTTTAGAAATGCATAAGTAAAGGCAGGTTCAGGACCTGTAAATAACCAGACCAAAAAGGTAACTATCGCTATACCGATAACAGCCGGCACGAAGTAGCTGGCGATAACATCAGCAAGTCGCTGGATAGGTGCCTTACTGCCCTGGGCTTCTTCCACCAGACGCACAATCCGGGCTAAGGTAGTATCTTTACCCACCTTTGTGGCTTCAAAACGGAACGAACCCGTCTTGTTAATTGTCGCTCCGATAACTTCATCACCGCTAGCTTTCTCAACTGGAAGACTCTCCCCAGTGATCATAGATTCGTCGAGGCTGGAGCGTCCCTCGCGAATGATCCCGTCTACAGGCACTCGCTCACCCGGTTTAACCAGGACAAGATCACCCACACTCAGATCATCAATCGCAATTTCCAGTTCTTCACCATCACGGATAACGGTAGCCGTCTTCGGTTGCAGTCGAATGAGCTTTTTTATTGCCTCGGAAGTCTGCCCTTTAGCGCGGGCTTCAAGGAACCTGCCCAGCAAGATGAGCGTAATAATTGCCGACGAAGTGTCAAAATATGTATGAGGTTCAAGTCCACCGGAAGTAAAAATTCCAGGGAAGAACACCGCTAGGACACTATACAAGTACGCCGCCGAAGTACCGACGGCAATAAGGGTATTCATATCAGAGGTACGGTGTTTGAGTGCTCCCCACATCCCCTTGTAGAAGCGCCATCCAGCCCAGAACTGGACCGGCGTTGCCAGTGCAAACAATATATATTTCATAAAACTGAACTCAGGAGTGAACATCATGACGATGATTGGGATAGTCAGAGCCGCGGCAAAAATAAACCGATCCCTAATTTTAGTGGTTTCCCGACGAGATGTTTCGCTGACGTCTTCCAGCGCTTCAGTCTCTGGTCCCAGCTCGTAGCCTGCTTCCTCGACAGCCTTTTTCAAATCGGAATAAGTAGTGCTTTCAAGATATTCAACGGTCGCTTTTTCTGAAGCTAAATTGACAACTACAGAGATGACCCCCAAGACTTCTTTAAGCGCTTCTTCAACACGGGCAACGCACGAAGCACAGGTCATCCCACCTACCGGAAAAATAGATTTCTTGACCGCCACGCCGTAACCGAGCTCTGAGATAGTTTTCTTAATTTTGCCCAGGTCTATCTTTGTTGGATCGTATTCAACTGTAGCTTTTTCAGAGGCGAGATTTACGTTTGCGCTTTCAACACCTTCTGTATCAGATAAACCTTTTTCAATCGTGGCTGCACAATTAACACAAGTCATCCCGGTGATGGGAATTTGAGCTTTCACTTTTTCAGGTTTTTTTTCAATGGCTGTTTTGTCGTTCATCTGCACTCTTTTCACGCACACCGCATATTTGCATATTATACTCCAGTCAAGCAAGCGTATGTGATTTATATCATATGCCGGGGCATGTACCGAGTCTACAATTGTGGCTGAAATGGTACAAAGGGGGGATATAAACAAAACCAATTTACTGTAATATTATCCTGGTTATGTTTATTTAACCTTTTTAGACCGGATCTAGTATATACACGGTGTTGCTGTTATACTTTTTCTACCGGATAGAATCGTGACATGGAGGCTAATATGAAAAAAGTCTATCTGGATAACAATTCCACGACTCCTATTTTACCTGAAGTACGCGATGCGATGCTGCCATTCCTTGGCGAAGCTTTCGGCAATCCCTCATGTCTGCATGAATGGGGCGATCCACCCCGAGAGGCGATGGAGACAGCCCGCACACAGGTCGCCGATTTAATAGGCGCAGCTCCCGAAGAAATAATCTTTACCGGCAGCGGTACTGAAAGTAATAACTTTTCCGTCAAAGGGCTGGCGATGGCGAACCAGAAGAAAGGTAAACACGTTATCGTCTCGGCGATAGAGCATTTTTCTGTTTTAAATTCGGCGAAGACTCTTGAGAAGATGGGGTATTCTTACAGCGAGGTGCCGGTAGATAAATATGGGGGAGTCGACCCTGAAAGTGTACGCAAGGCAATCAGGGATGATACTGCTCTAGTCTCGATTATGCATGCAAACAGCGAAGTCGGGACACTCGAACCGATAAAAGAAATTGCGAAAATAACCAGAGAGAAAGGCGTTATTTTTCACACCGATGCCGTAGCTACTGCCGGCGCAATCCCGATTAATGTTAAAGACCTGGGAGTTGACGCTTTAAGCCTGGCAGGCAATATGTTTTACGGACCGAAGGGGATTGGAGCTCTTTGGTTGCGAAAGGGTGTCCGTATTACACCGCTACTGGACGGCGGCATCCAAGAAGGCGGCAAGCGCGCCGGCACGGAAAATGTGCCAGGAATCGTGGGAATGGGTAAGGCAGCGGAACTCGCGAAAGCACACATGACGGTCCGTGTTGATCACCTGACGCGACTCCGCGACCGAATGCTTGACGAACTGCCAGCACGTATTGAACATGTGATGATAACCGGACATCGCAAAAACCGCCTGCCCGGACACGCCAGCTTTTGCATTGAGTTCATCGAGGGTGAATCGATGTTGATGCTGCTAAACAGCCAGGGAGTAGCTGTTACCTCTGGATCGGCATGCACGTCCCGGGCTCTCCTTGCATCTCATGTTTTACTGGCAATGGGATTACCGCACGAAATCGCACAGGGATCGCTGCTCTTCGGACTCGGAATGAGCAACACGAATGAAGATGTTGACTATGTCCTGGATATCTTACCGCCAATCGTTGAAAGGCTGCGGCAGATGTCGCCGCTGTATTCAAAATTTATCAAGCAGAGCAAAGGGGGTTAAATATGCCGATATATAGTGAAAAAGTGATGGAACATTTCATGCACCCGCGTAATGTCGGAGAAATTGAAAATCCCGACGGCATCGGGGAGGAAGGGAATCCGGTTTGCGGTGACATGATGACTTTCTACATAAAAGTAAAAGATGACCGGCTGGAAGATGTGAAGTTCAAAACTTTCGGATGCGGCGCCGCCATTGCGGTTTCGAGCATGGTGAGCGAAATGGCGAAGGGCAAAACAATCGAGGAAGCCTTGAAAATTACACCGAAGTCGGTAGCGGATATGCTCGAAGGTCTACCAAAGAACAAATTCCACTGCTCCAACCTTGGGGCACAAGCGCTGCACAAAGCTATCGAAGACTATAGAACTAAGCAGAAAACGGGAGGGAAGGTATAATGGCTAAGACTGCGAAACAAGCGAAAAAAATGACAGCGCACTGCCCGTTTTGCGATGCCGAATTAATGGCAATGAACCTGCCTGTCTGCCAGGCATGCCATGTTACTATTCTCTATTGTGAAGACTGCGGCAAGCCTATCCCCAAGAACCGCAAGACTTGTCCCGAATGCGGCGGCAAAGCTAAGAAATAATCATCTATAAGCAGTGTCAAGAGGAACAAAATGAAAGCTGATCAGACTCTCGACTGCATGGGACTTTATTGTCCGATGCCGATATATAAGACCGCCCAGAAGATCAAAGAGCTAAAACCGGGTGAAGTACTTGAGATAATCGCCGATGACAAAGGCATCAAGCAAGATATGCCGTCGTGGTGCAGAGTGACCGGCAATGAATGTCTGGGTATTGAAGAAAAAGACGGCGAATTTCACGTATTTGTGAAAAAGAAGTAAATATTGCCTGATATCGCCCACTTTGTAATCAAATAATTCTTGACTCCTGATTTCCATTATTATTATAATCATTCATAGTAATTAGAATAAAGGTGTATTCTTTATGAAGACAATCAAACTCAATTTCACCATACCTGAAGATGTGGCAACAGCGTTAAAAACTCAGGTCAGCAACCGTAAGCGCAGTGCGTTCGTATCGGATGCCGTCCGTACCAGGCTTAAGGAATTAGAAGAAGAAAAACTAAAACGACTACTCATAAAAGGGTATAAAGCCCGCGAAAAAGAATCAGCAGAACTCGACGCCGAAATGGAGTACGCAACTTTAGAAAAACTGGATGATATTCTGTGAGCGTCTCTTCTGATAGAATGTCATCGCAGTTTCCCCATTACGGTGAAATCTGGGATGCCGATTTTAATCCCACAGTTGGCACAGAAATCGCTAAACGTCGCCCAGCGCTAATTGTCTCCAATGATTTCAACAATAGGTTTGCGGGGAGAGTGACTGTATTACCTTTAACCAGTCGACCATCCCGTGATGATTATCCTTTTGAAGTGATCGTTCCGAAAGGAACTGGCGGTTTAACAGCAACTTCTCGGATACTCGCTAATCAAATTCGAACAATCGATAAGAAAAGATTGGTTAGTCTTAGAGGTACAATACCAGTTCTGTATATTCCGCAAGTTGAGAAGGCTATCAAAATACACCTGAATATGAAGTTGATCTAATACACAGCTTATTCATACCGAAGCTTTCGACCTTGACTTGCACCTCTGGGCTATACTACATTTATTTCTAGCGTATATCGTTCAAGGGGTGTTATGAAAAAAGTCAAACTCACATTCTCGATTCCTGAAGACCTCGTCAAAATGATTGATGAACGCGTTCCTAAACGGAAGCATAACCAGTTTATCGCTGAAGCTATCACTGCCCGGTTTAATATCATGGAGCAAGAGCAATTCATGCGCGAAGTCGCTCAAGCCAACCAGGCACGTGATGAAGAACTCACCAAGATTGAAGAAGGTCTGGAACCGGACGACGCCGACCTGCAGAGCGATGAACTGGACGAGGATGAAATCCTCGAACTCGACGAATTTTAAATTGTATTGATTGTTTGTTAGCTTGAGGGGCTGCCAGGCGCTTTATTTTACTTTCATTATTTTCGGTTTAAAGTTATTCGTCGCAAACAGGTCATCGATAGTCTCAGCCCGTTTAATCAATTCGACCGTGCCGTCTGTTCTCATAAGCAGCTGCTGTGGTCGCAGCCAACCGTTATAATTACCGCCCATTGCCAGGCTGTGAGCGCCCGTATCGTGCTGAACCATAAGATCGCCTATCTCTACCCTGGGTAAAAGCCTGTCCCGAGCGAATTTGTCGCTGTTTTCACACAACGGTCCCACAATATCCACTCTCTCTTCAGTACCTTCTTTCGGTACGCCGTCCTTGTCGAGAATCGTCACATGATGATAGGCATTTTCGTAGATCGCCGGCCGCGGATTAGCTGACATGGTGCAAGCATCGATTCCAACAAATTCCCGGTATTTACTCATCCTGTTAATCACCCTGGCTACCAGTACCCCGTGGGGTCCCGTTAGATAACGTCCGCACTCCATAAACAGCCTTGGCGCATACTTATATTTATTCATAAATGCTTGCACAAGGCTGCGGGCTTCTTTCGCTAAAGCCTGCATATCGAATGGCTTGTCTTCGGGACGGTACGGAATGCTGATTCCACCGCCAATGTTAAAAAATTCAAACTTTATATTAAGCGCCTTGGACACCATTTCCATGACTTCGATGAGCATACTCACCGTATCGACCATGTAGTGATAATCGAGCTGATTGGATATGATCATGGTGTGCAAACCGAACTGCGTAGCGCCCAATGCCATGGCTTTTTTATAGGCTTCGATTATCTTACCGTGGCGGATGCCGAATTTAGCCTCGACCGGGTTGCCGATAAACTGGCTTCCGGAACGCCTCTCACCCGGGTTGTACCGGAAACAGATAAGTAACGGAAATTCCACGACTCGATCTATCATCGAAACATCGTCAAGGTTTAAAATGCAGCCGCTATCCTGGGGAGCCAGTTTGAATAACTCATCGGATGTGTTATTAGAGGTGAGCATAATATCAATGCCGGAGAACCCATTCTGGCGGGCAAGCATTAATTCCGAGGGTGAGCTGCAATCGAGCCCAAACCCGAGTTTATGAATGATTTTTAAAATTGCGGGCGCAGGAGCTGCTTTTACCGCGAAAAACTCCTGGAAACCCGGGAAAGCGCGGAAAGCATGCCTCAGCTCGACTCCGGTCTCCATAATTCCACGCTCATCGAATATATGAAAAGGCGTCCCGAAATATTTCACAATATCGGGTAAAACTGGAAACAAACGCTCTTCAAAAGCAGGTGACATCGGCATGGTTGTATCCTCCTCCCTTCCGAATTTCACGATAAGAAGTCGGAAGGTATATAAAAAGGGCAATGCCCTCTCAAGACTAAGCAGATGTATGAAACTCGAATTCTGCCCAGTTGCTTCGATACAACCAGCAGTCAACCACGAGATATGAATAATTTATTAACGACTTTGACCAGAGCGCTGCCTCGGATCACGGGTCTGTCCTACCATCTCAAAAATGCCGAGAGTCCACCCGTAACCCTCTCTCATTACAGTATCGATGTCCTGAGGCGAAGCGATGCCTTCTTCAACCATTTTCCGTGCTTCCCTCATAACGACTCCAAAGAGACGGTTGCCAATAAAGCCGGTGTCTCCCGGTACGTCCTTAACCCTGACCGGTATCTTGCCCAGCTTCCGGCAGAAGCCTTCCATGGTCTGTATGATTTCCTCAGTATTATCCGGGGTATAAGTTATTTCGACCGCCTTTAAAATATTGGCTGGTCTAAACCAGTGCATCCCGATGAAACGGTCTTTGCGTTCAACAGCTTTGGCGATATCGGCAATGGTGAACACAGAAGTGTTGGTACAGAAAATACATTCTTTCTTTACTAGCTTATCCAGCTCGGCGAAGACACGGAGCTTTAAACCTTTATCCTCAAGCTGTCTCGGGTCACCCCCGCCGATCGACTCAATAATAAGATCGCAATTTTTCACGTCTTCAACTTTAGTGGTCAAAGTAAGATTCGAGAGGGCTTTTTCCATTTGCTCTTTAGTAAGCTTCCCGCGCTCTACCCCGATTCTCATGCCGAACCGACTGTCAACGATGATGGACCTGGTATTTTTTAGAATGTCATCGGTCAGGTCACGGCAAATAGCCTTGTACCCGGAAACGATGATATTCTGGGTAATCGCACTACCCATTAAGCCGCCACCCAGTACGCCAACCAATTTGATGTCATCCAGTTTCATTACGCCAATCTCCTTCTCATTCGGCGGCACCTATTCCCGCACTTTATACTATATTCTCGATGGGTCATTTTCAAGTGATCCTTTTCTACTATACCCATATAGTACTTGCGATACCAGTACCTACTTAATAAACCCTTTAGCTTGCAGCAGTTCTGCCGTCAGGATAGACCCACCTGCCGCACCTCGGACGGTATTATGATGCAAACCCACAAAGCGGTAGTCGAACACGTTGCACTTTCTTAATCTGCCAACGGTGATCGCCTGGCCGTTGCCGGCATCGCGGTCTTTTTGCGGCTGCGGCCGGTCGATTTCATCACGATATACCATCACCGGGACCGGCGCTGACGGCAACTTCAATTCCTGCGGAAGCGCGCTGAAATTGCGCCATATCTTAATGATTTCCTCCGCGCCTGGTTTTTTCCCGGCAAATTGGATGCTGCAACAAGCGATATGACCGTCAGTGACGGCGACGCGGTTGCAGTGGGCTGAAATCTTCATGCTGTCATCGGATACAATTTTGGCGCCTTGAATTTTGCCGAAAATTTTCCGCGGTTCCACCTCCGATTTTTCTTCTTCGCCATTAATAAACGGCAATATGTTGTCTACAAGGTCGATGGCTGCCGGTCCGGGATAACCTGCTCCTGAAAGCGCCTGAAGCGTCGTGACGATCATCTTATCAATAACATAGCCAGCCTTCATCAGAGCATACAGCGGTATCATGTAGCTTTGAATTGAACAGTTCGGTTTTACGACCAGGAATCCTTTGCTGAAGCCGCGCTTTTTCTGCTGCTCTGGAATGATGTCAAGATGATCGGGATTGATTTCCGGTATCATGACCGGCACATCTTCAGTGTTCCGGTGCGCGCTATTATTGGAAACAACCGCAAAACCTTTGCTGGCATATTCCATTTCAAGGGCAAGAATCGCCTGCTTATCCATCTCAACGGCGGAAAACATCAGGCTGCATTTACCAATAGCTTTATTAACCAGGCTGGCATCCTCGACGACAATATCTTTGCATTTTTCCGGGATGTTCTCTTTCATGTGCCAGCGCCCGGCGACTGCTTCCGAATATTTCTTGCCCGCCGAGTTAGGTGAAGCCGCTAAATAAACCACCTCGAACCATGGATGATCAGCGAGGAGCCGCAGGTAATTCTGCCCGACCATGCCGGTGGCTCCCAAAACCCCCACTTTCAATTTCTTTTCCATCTTGATTCCTCTACGAGAAAATTACATGAATATATTTAAGAATTATAGCAGGTTTTGAGGGGTGGGGGAGGTATATCGTCTGAGTAATAAACAATAGTCAATAAACAAGAAGAATTATTACCACCCCACCAGATCGCCGCGTCGTCTATACAGACTTCCTCGCGATGACAAGTGAGGAGCGAACTCCCCACCACCAGATACATTCGCCCCGATAGAATCGTGGCTCAGTACGACACTGCGGTGCCGAATTTCAGAAACGGAGGGTTGTTAACGTGCGAATGCCTTCTCGCTTTTTAATGTGCGTGAGGACTACCGGTGTTCCCAACACCAGATCAGAGCTATCGCTCTTAACGAAACTCGAAGCTCGAATTTCGAAACTCGAAACAAAAAACAAGTTCCAAATGCCAAATTCCAATTTTTTGTCTCGGTTTTTAAGCGACTGCGTATTCCTATGCCTCTTAAAGGCACCCGCGTGTTTTAACGCGAGGGGATGGATTCTGACGACTTATTTTACTGCTCCTTCACGGGACCTTACACCCCAAGGCCCTACAATGAGTTCTGCAGCCAGAATCGACGGCGTCTTTCTGCCGGAGACCGCCACGTTGTAAGGATATGATAAGGGATATGGAAGATAATGGGCAAGGGAGTTTTGACGCAATAAAGCCAACAGCTATCAGCGGTCAGCTTTCAGTGATCAGCGGCCAGCAGTCAGAGATCCGTTCGTCCCGATAAAATCGGGACTCAGGCTCCCGATTTTCATCGGGACAGGTTATGCGATGCCAGGAGGCAAGGGGATTTTGCCATACCCCCTCTCTCCTTCTTTCCGATTCAATGATTCATACGGTTCCGATTCTTTTTCTTCATACGGAATCCCGCACATAGTCGGGAAATCCCGAAGAAGTCGGGACTCTCATACAAGGGGCGAGAGAGATAAATTTATTATTGGGGGTTTTTTGTAATGAGAATGGACGTAATCTGTTCACAACGACCCTCACCCATACCCTCTCCCTTAGACGCTGGAGGGAGAGGGAATATTATTTTGAGGATTGCATCCTCTAACACAGCCTGCTGCCCGGTCTCTGATTTTACCCATATATTGTGTATGCAAGTATTTTTCTGGATCCCATCCGCCATCGGAGTGCGGGACAAGCTCTTTTCGAAAGGGGGAGAGGACTATAGCAAAAACCAAGAATCTTGTAAGGGGAGATTGAAAGACGGTGATTGCGACATTCGCGGGTCTCGCTTATGAGGGCAAGAGAAAACGCGTCGTGAAAAATTCCTTGAAAAGATGGATTAAGTTATTCCGTGGGATGAATTACCAGGAGACATCAAGAAATATTACGCCAGAGATGTTAACGGCCGACAGCCATAAATAGACGACCTCGAACCAGGGATGGTGGCGAGGAGACTAAGGTATTTCTGCCCGACCATGCCGGTAGCCCCCAAAACCCCCACTTTCAGTTTCTTTTCCATTTTGTTTCCCCTACGAGAAAATTACGTGAATATATTTAAGAATTATAGCAAGTTTTGAGTGGGATGGAAGAAACAATTTAAACAAAAATCGGAGTATTGCATTGGTTCAAATATGTGATATAATTCTTAAAATCTTAACGCATATAAGAAAGAAATAGAAAACCATTATTACAAGTAAAAGGAGTTAATTTATGAAAACATTTACAAAATGCGCCTGCCAGCATTTCGTTTTCAAGTTCTTTTCAGTAATCCTTCAACTATAACCGTAGCACGATTAGCCCATGTTGCATCCTTGTACAAAACCTGAACGTCTCTCAGGTCAGCAAGATGCTGTTCGATTATACGTTGTGTATCCCCTTTTATTGCAGAAGCGTAATCACTTGTGGCCGCTTCAACTTGGTCTTTTGCCACGAGGCATGCCGCTTTATTGTAGAGTGACCTAACGTTGGTTGAATCGATAGCACGCGAGCGTTCTATATGCCCTAATGCATTATTGGTCTGTCCTTTCACCAGGAGAAGAAATCCAAGATTATTATGTGTTGAAGCGTCTTCCGGTTTAAGCGATAGCAGTTCTCCATAAACCTGAAGCGCCTGCTCGAGTTTTCCCGTTCGGAAGTAGGAGTCACCTGCAACCTCGAATGAATCTGCATCGGGTTTCCCTCCATTCGCTCGGAAGGCTGCAAATGTGGCGACCACCTCACTGTGTTGCCCCATCATAGAGAGAGCTAATGAAGTAAGGTAGAACGCGAAAACATCGCTAGGTCGAATCTTTTGCGCTTCTTTAGATTGCTTCAGAGCTTCTTTAAATTCGCCTAAATGAATCAGCGAATATGCAAGAACTCGGCGCGCGTCAGCGTAGTCAGGGTCGATTCTGATCGCTTGTTGGGCGTACCGCCCTGCCTCCTCATACTTGCCGAGATTGTTGAGTGCTGCCCCCAAGTTTCCTAGATATTGTGGGTGTCGAGGTGCGAGTTGTACCGCTGACTGAAATTTAGCCAAGCCGTTTACAAAATCCCTATTGAGTGAATAAACCATTCCGCATATGTTTAGAGTCCTCGCGTCTTGTGGGTATCTACTTAAAATTTTCTCGCATGTCTCGACTGCCTGCTGATACTTGCCCATTTTGGCTAAGCACAGGGCATAGTCAGCCCTAAAAATGACTTTCCTAGGGCTATTTTGAACAGCTTGTTGGTAATAGTGACATGCCTCATCATATCGACCAAGTTCGGACAATGCTTCGGCTGCTAAATGGTAGTACCAAGCATCGTTTGGTTCGATGGCTATAGCCTTTTTAGCCTCTGCAAATGACTCCTCCTCTCTATCCGCAATGTGCAGTGCCACCGCTAGTGCGTAGTGATGAGCGGGGTGCTTAGGGTTGAGTTCAACAGACCTAACGGCAGCGTTAAGCGCGTCCTCATTACGTTGGAGTAGACCATAGGCACGGGCGAGTGTAGAGAAGAGGCATGCGTCAGTCGGCGTGCTCTCGATTGCCCGTGTCAGTAACATCACTGCTTCACTGGCGCGCTTCTGTGCAACAAGTATTCCTGCCATAGTATATTGTACCGCCACATCGGTTGGAGCTATCTCCATCGCTTTTCGACAAACACTTGCTGCCTCTGATACCTTCCGTCTGTGTACAAGGATAGACGCTAACAACGCCAAAGTCCCGGAAGAGTTCGGCCTTATCTCGATTGCTCTCCTGGCTTCTTTCTCAGCGTCAGCCAGCTTATCCCCCATATACAACGCTGCCGCAAGGCTAGAATGTGCACCCCAGTCACTAGGATTGAGTTCCACAACCTTGCTGAAAGTCTCTTTGGCTTCATTGAATCGATGAAGCTCCACAAAAGTTGCACCCAACGCTTTGTAAATTTGGGTGCTTGGCTCACCAATCTCAATCGCTTCTTTGAGAGCGACCAATGCTTCTTCATGGCGTTCGAGGTCTATTAATGCCAACGCAAGTTTCAACAGTTTCCTAGCTGTATCTGCTGATTCTGGTGTTTGGCTTTGATATTTGACATCTTCATTCACATTGATTCTCCTCGTGCTCATCGCTGAGAGTTGACCATGGATAGAGGCGGTGACAGATACGCCCAAGTGCCAGGCGCTGATTCCCGGTTGTCGATTGCGCGAACAGCAAGAGCTGTCATAAGTCGTTCCAGTTTGTCGTCAATATCACCTTTCCACCCGCTAGCAGCTTTAAAAGCATCGGACGCAAGTGATAGCCCTCTGCAACTAAATGAGTAGGATAATGGCATTCCGAAAGCGTTACAAACTGCCAAGATACGTTCGACATCTCCGCACGCACCCGTATAATCCCAAGCCGAAGCCTTCTTTTGTGCGTCAATTAGTAGGGGAGCAACAACGACATCCTGAACGCGTTGCCAAACGGTGCTCATCTCATCTTTCTGTTTGATGCTGATGTCACTTATTTGCCCAAAGAACTTTACTACAGTTTGCTGATCTTTCTGTAAAGCCGCTAATTCTGCGTGTCGATACGCCTTCTCCATGAGACTGCCATCGACCTCTGATTCACTTACATCGGCACCAGGAGGGCTGTGTGTTGGGTCGCTTTGCCGGTTTTCATGCCCTTGCTCTGTCTTCGCCTGAAGTAATTTCGGAAGGTCATCCGGATTGTGGATAGACCATACTAAAATCGCCCTAGCAAACGTAGATGGTCCCATCCCAAGTTTCCGAGCTATAGATTCGAGTTGTTGACGGGTAGTTGTATCGAGACGAATGCTTATAGGTTCGTTTTTAGGACTAACGACACGAATTCTCCCAAGTCTAGGGGGTGGCACGAAGTCTAAGGGACTATGGGTATCCCAGAAATCTGCTTCTTCTTGTTCTGTCTTGAATGATGGAATAGCTGCTTTCACGGATCCCTTTTTAGTTTTTCTCATTTTCTTCCTCCATGGTGACTATATTTTCTGTATAATCTCTTCTCATCTGCATCCATATCTCGTGCGGTGATTACTTTATACTTACCGGGACCCTTCCTTTTTTTCAGCACAACAAGCAGAAGACGCCCCGCAACGGATTGACCCCACAGACAATAGCTACCCCTTGACCTGGAGCACCGAGCGGTCCTGTCGCAAACAGCTTCTTCCACCTCCTCCGATGTTACCCTGTGCTTCGCCAATATCTTGTCGACGATGGATTGGTACCAAATCAAGGGAAGCTTTATGTATAGCATCCAACTCCTTGTATTACATTGTATTACATATTGAAAGAGCTCGTCAATTAATAAATGTATACTCAATAACTGACTGATTATTTGTTTCCTCTTCTTCGGCTGACCAAACACACGTCCGTTAGCCGGAATAAAGTGGATTGTTAGGAAATCGTTTTTAGCTTCAAAACATGATACCCTAATGCCAACTCGAACCCCTACACTACTTTTATTCATTGATAACCCGGATAACTGTATTACCTGTACGTGCCAAACCATTGCGGCGCTGAGTCAAAAGGTATATATTAGCAAATTAAAGCTGTTGTGGGAATCGTACGTTGGCGCACGAAGTCTTTATAAGCTATTCAAACGAAGATGAATCGGTAGCGACTGCGATATGCAGCGCTCTCGAGTCACAGAATATATCGTGCTGGATGGCTCCCCGAGATATTCCCCCCGGTGTTACCTGGGCGGTCGCGATTATCAACGCTATTAAACAGAGCCGCCTCTTTATCCTCGTTTTATCGGAAACCTCAAATGTTTCTCCTCCCGTATTAAGCGAGTTGGATAGCGCGGCAAACCGCGGAATTCCCATAATCCCCGTACGTATCGATAATACTCAGCTATCTGAAGCGATGGAATTCTACACAGCCCGCTACCAATGGTTAGATGCACGGACGCCTCCTCTTGACAAACCCCTCAAACAACTTATCTCTACAGTACAAAGGCTGTTAGCTCAAGCTGACGCTGTTAAAGCCCGAAAAGAAGCAGAAGATGCAGCGAAGCAGCGGGCAAGACAGGAAGTTGAAGCTAAAGAAAAAGCCAGTTTAGCGACTGAGCAAGCACAAGCGGTTACAGAAGCCGAAAGAGTTAAAAAAGAAGTAGAGACAGCCAGGGAAGCTGCTGTAAAGGCAAGGAAAGAAGCCGAAGAGGCTGCTAAGGAAAAAGCGAGACACGAGGCAGAAGCAGCTCGCGCGCAGCGAGAAACTGCTGAATTGATGAAAACCCTGGAAGCTGCCCGGGCAAAAGCGAAAAAGAAAGAACCGGTCATTCGGCAAGAACAATTAACCATCGTAAAGAAGTCGTTATTCAGAACAGGCGGATTCTGGGTAGGTTTTATCTTCTTATTCGCTGGCCTGTTATGGCAGATTTTTAATGTGTTCTGGCCGCTTGAAAAACAAGCTCCGGCCGAAGCGTTTAATCAGGCGTTCGGGATGATGGTAGGCGTCGGCATCCCGGTTATCTTTGTAGGCTCGATGTACGTCGGTCGCGCTTTGCATCTAAGTAACTCCGGTGCTCGTACCTGGTTCGGATTAGGCGTTGTGACAATTGTCTTGGGTCTGGCTCTTTCATTTCTTCTTTCTTACCGAATGAACGCTGGAGGTGCACCATCGGATTCGGAACTTCTGCTCCCATCGGTCCTGGGTTCAGCATTCCCATTTATGATATTGGGATTGTACTCTCTTGGTGGCGCACTGTCTCACCAGATTAACAAACATGAAAGTATCGACAAAGCTAGCAAGACCTCCCCACTCTCCAAGCCTTTATACAAGTCTGTTATGTTTTGGTTTGGTATAGGACTTTTGACAACCGGATTAGGGTGGCAAATATTATCCCCATTATTCCTAAAACCGGTTCAGGCGACAGATTTTAACCGGATAATTATTCTAGCTCTTCCATTTACATTTTTGGGCAGCTATTTCGTCGGGAGAATATTAAGTCAACGTTCCCTGAATAAGTTGGCATGGTTTGGGACGGCGGTTACAAATTGGGTGACCGCCATATTACTCTCTGTTACTGTAATTCTAGTGCCCCTTTCAGATAGATTAATATCATGGATGTATTTTATTTTCCCGGCGCTATTGTTAGCAGTATTACCTTTAATAATCCTAGGAATTTATTGTATTTTAAAAGGATCGCGGGAGAGCCGCTTATTAAGACTACCGAGCGGTGACCTTGATAACGTGGGCACGACAAGACCTTTCTTGTTCTGGACAGGATCGGTGTTATTTGTGCTGTCTCAAGCCTTCTATTGGGCGATTTTCCTGTGGATCATGCCTACTAATGGTATCTATCCAAACTTGATAGAACAAATTATCCCGATAATCTTAATTTCTGTTCTTGGAATGGCACTTATCTGGCTTTCACAACGAAAACTACGAGACGGCTGGTTTTGGCCGGGAAGCGAAATTTTCGCGTTTGGTATTGGAGCTATCCCCCAATGGATTAATATTTACCTTAATATCGAGCTTTTTCCTCCACAGACCAGTCCCCACGATTTATCAGATATAGGAGTCGACCTCGGACTTACAATTCCATTGATGGCTATCGGTGCTTTATGCCTCTGGAAAGGGTGGCCCCGGACCGGTGTTAAAAATCCCCTTGGCGAAATGCTCGGTTTTATCATCACTTTAAGTCTTGTTTCCTTTGGCGTAACTATATTTTTTCTGGCAATTGCTGATTGAAATAGGGTCGTCACACGAGTAGTGGAGACTGATATGAGTGTAAATGAAAAAACCAGGATACTCTATAATGACTTCCCTGCGTTATACCGGGCGGCAGATAAGGCTTCGATCGCGGCACAGCGTCAATTCGTGCTGCTTACGTCAATCGAATTGGGCTTAATGATCGCGGCTGCGATTGTCGGCGCATTCACGCTGACTGATACAATCCTCAAGACCGCTCTCGCTATCGCGAGTGCGATTCTATTAACTGCCGGCATATGCATCACCGTTATCGAGCGCTTATCCAAGCCTGAGCGGATATGGTACGACGGCAGAGCCATAGCAGAATCCGTAAAAACGATGGCATGGCAGTACATGACCGGCAGCGGTCAGTATTCTACAGACCAGGGGCAAAAGGCTGATGAAGCTTTCATCTCGGCTATTCATTCACTGCTGCTCGAACGAAAAACGTTTGCATCCAGGCTTGGGAGTCAATACCAGGCAGGACAGCAAATCACCGACAAGATGAAGCTGATACGTAACCTGGACTTTAATGAAAGAAAAAAGATATACCTCTCGGAAAGAATCGAGGACCAGAGAATATGGTACAGTCAAAAAACGGAGACGAACCGGCGCTCGGCGGCACGGTTGTTTATCGCGACAATTGTAGCGCAGTTCGTGGCAATTATTTTTGCATTCACACTGGGATTGCTGCACAGTTCCATAATTCAACTAACCGGAGTTTTCACTACACTGGCTACCGCTTTCATGGCGTGGAATCAGATGAAGCGGAATGAAGAGCTGGCACAATCCTACGGTCTGGCAACGCAGGAACTGATCTTCATTTACGAGCAGGCAGCCCAGGTTAAGACAGAAGAAGAACTCTCCAATTACGTAATAAGCTCCGAGAACGCGATTTCGCGCGAGCATAAAATGTGGCTGGCAAGAGGGTCACAATCGCAACAATAGCTTATCGTTAGTATGCAACAATTCAAACTTTTTACTTCGCCGTTCCAGCCATAATTTCATCACATTTGGCTTTTGCCATATCCAGGACTTCCTGTCCGGGTAATCCCTTCGCTTTCATTTCCTGTACCCACTGCTCCCGTACCGAAGCCGCCTTAGTAACAAGTACGTCCTTTTCCGACTGAGGGAAATTAATAATTTCGATTCCTTTAGCCTTACAAAGCGAAATAAACCCTATATCTTTATCCCCATAATACTTGGTATATCTTTCAACGGCCTTTATTGCCGCATCTTCACAGAGCTTCTTCCATTCATCGGGGAGATCGTTCCATTTATCTTTACTGATAACGAGATACATGTCATCAATAATCAAGTCGATGCCGATCGTGGCATACTTTGAAATCGATTCAAAACCATTTTCAGCAAATGAAACGCTCCAGGGGAGTGCTGCCGAATCAACCGATTGGTCGTTAAGAGCTGAATTTAATAAATGCAGGGGAATGCTAACAGGGTTGGCTCCAAATGCCGCCAACGCGCTCGATCCGAGGTTATAACAATTTATCTTAGCGCCGCTAAAATCACCGGCAGAGCGTATCGGGATATTACCCATAAAGTTGTAGGGAGGAGAACAGATCGGGAACAATACCTGAGCATTCCAGTTATTCAATTCGTCTGCAATTGCAGGGTACGCGGCTACCGCCATAAGCCATTGCCCCTGGCGGGGAATATCAGAAGGGCTCATAAACGGATTTTGTAAGACCGTCATTAACGGAGTTTTATCACCATTTACCTGACTGCCGATCGAAGCTCCCTGGAATGATCCGTTCTTGATACCATCCAGTCCTTTATCCTTGGTTGCTAATTGCTCTCTGTAATATATATCGATCTGCCACTCGCCTTTGGTTGCAGTTTTTATATCATTTGCCCAGTCTCTTATCGGAAGAGCTGCAGTCGATTCCTGTGAAAAAGGCAGCGAGATTTTCCAGACAACCTGAGCAGGCAGCACCGATGGTGTTGAGACTGATGCCGGCGTCACATTTTCGGGAGCGGTCGGCTGCACGCCTACCGGTCTGAAGATAAAAACGAAGGCAATTACACCTCCTGCAATCGCTCCGGTGACCGCGAGTCCCGACAATGACCAGACTGTTGATTTAATTGATCCTCGCCTGAGGAAGTAGACTCCAGCCACAATCAGAGGAAGACTCGCCAGCAATACGGGAGGAAGCATTAATTCCCGTATCGGTGCTGATCCAGGCTTTCCAAACAACAATACAGCTATCAGTAAAAATGGAAGTATCACGGCAATTACCAGGAATATCCTCGCCAACCGCAAATAGTTCTGTCGACTCAGGTGTTCTTTGGCCAGACCGCGCCAGAAATAATAGGTACTGAGAAAAATCAAAGGGGTGCAGATAATCAGCATCATGCCGAGTCCAACTGTTTGTGCCTCTTCCGGGTCCGAAGCCAGTGAAATAAGGAATGCAAAAACAATTGGCATCACAAGGACACTCACTAATAGTGTCAACCTTAACCAGAATCCTCTTATTTGAGTCGGGTTGACAGTTTGAGCTTCGCGTTCTCCAGCTAATCCCCGTCTCAGAGCAAATACCGACGGGATAATGAAACACAGAAACGCTCCTATTAACAAAGGCAAAGACAGAGAAAATTCCGGCAGCATGTTACCTGTCCTGGTTGTCATGTTGACTCCGTACGAGATTATCACAAGTAAAACGAACGGAAGTACCGCTGCGATGATGAAAAACGAGTCGCCAACCCTGAGCCATACAGCTTTACCCAGGTTTCGTCTTACAAATACTCGCCATAGACAGAATACTCCCAAGACTGCTGGCAGGATACCTAGCAGCATGATTCCCAGTCCTGTCTTCAAACCGCCCTGGCTTTCATCGAATTTATCAATGTTAATAACGGGAAGGACGAGCATCATCATCGCACCAATAAACAAAAGCGCTGCGCCTGCCCAAAACCAGGCAGATCCTGTGACTCTCTTAGCAGCTCTCTCAGGTTCTTTGGCAGCTTTAGCCTGCTGTTTGGCCAGTACAGCAGCCTCTCTAGCTTCCTGCTGCTCCTTCTCCCTGGCTGCCCTTTCTGATGTTTTACGCTCTCGGTCCTCAACCTCTTTAGCCTTGCGGGCTTCTTCAGCCTTTTGTCGGGCGAGTACGGCGGCTTCACTGGCTGCCTGCTGTTCTTTCGCTCTGGCCAGTCGCGCAGACTCCTGGCGTGCTTGATCTTCCGCTTCCTTAGCCTGGCGGGCTTGTTCAGCCTGCAGTTTCACCCGTTCTGCGGCTTCTTTAGCTTCCCGCTCCTCTTTTTCCAGGGCTAACCACTCGGCTTCTTTTTGTGCTTTCTCCTCTGCTTCCCTGGCGAGGTGGACTTTCTCAGCCTCCCGCCTTGCTTGCTCCGCACTTTCTCTAGCCTGCCTGGCTGACTCTTCATCCTGTTGGATTTTTTCCATGGTCGCCTGCCCGGTCCCTGGTCTAGTTTTCAGGCGTTTATCTTCCAGTAAAAGCCGGACTGTGCGTGTCAATTCATCTAAATCTTGCTGGCGGAGAGGAATTTGAACGTTCAACCACTGGTGACGGCTGATGAAAAATCCCATACCTTTGGACATAGTGGTATCGTCGATGCGGAGAGGAACGATGGTAATATCCTGGCTGGCAGCCCGTTCTACTTCTCTGATAACCTGGGGTGAAGTGTTGGAGCTAGCCGATAACACCAGGAGAAAGATGCAGCTTTCGTCAATCGCATCGACGATTGCTTCGACCCAAACTTTGCCGACGCTTACATTGCGCGGGGCGAGCCAGCATTGAATATGGGTGGATTCAAGAGCGGCGCAAACAGCTTCAGCGACCGCCCTGTCGGGGGAGGAATAACTTATAAAGACATCGTGGGCCATTGCGCCTCATTCAGTTTTGAAGATGTGAAAGATGCGGTATTTGAATATGTTAACTATGTACTTATGTTAGCTAATATATACCGTTTAAGGCTGTATTGCAACGGGCATGTTCAAAAGCGAATGAAAAGCAGTGGTACCCCAGGGTCGACTCGAACGCCCGACACGCGGGTTAGGAATGTGCTCAGGCAAAGAATAACTAATCGAGTTTAATCATGCCTTTAAGAATAAGATAAAATCCGTTACCGGATGTGCAATAAGCGACGTTCGAGATTTGTTCGAGTATAGGGTAGGTCGGTTTTCCTTCTTCAATATATGTCGCCAAATCAACCAGAGACTTCTCCAGTTTATCGAATACGGCATCTGGAATAGTAATCATAGATTGTCCTTGAGATGCCACAATTAAATTTGTATTAACGGTATTGTAGGCTGCATTGATAACATGATGAATAAAGCCTAACTCCGAGTCAAACTCAAGATTCATTATTCGATTCGCTATCGCAAAAACAGCGCTAAAGAAAAACATTTTTTGCTGGGCGTTACTGGCATTACTCATAAATTCCGAAGCTGTCCTAATCTCTTTTACCAAGATACCTTTATTATGCTTTGATAATTTCATTTCGCATTACCTCTAACTTTTTCCCTTTTTGCGCGTATATTTCTAATATCTCAAGCGGTTATGTGTTCATGTGTTTTTTCACTACTCCAAAATGAAGGAGAATCGGCTTCACTTCCAGCCATGATAAAATCAACTCTTTGAGTTTGATTTGTAGATTTCGGTTTACACCAATTCAGATTCCAAGTATCGAGACATACATCCGGTTCAACATTAAGTGCTACAGCGATTTTTGCAATTGTTAAAAGAGTCATATTTGGTCGAGCATTGAGTATTTGAGAAACATGTGCCCTTGAGACTCCCATTTTCTCAGCTAACCAGGATTGATTTAGTTTCCTGTTTTCAAGTAGCTCCAACATTTCCTCAGTTATTTTAAGAGCTAATCCTTCGGCTATGAATTCAGGATCTTTTGAATATAGGTTGGTGTAACTCTCTAATACTGATTGATTACTAAAATTTATCATCATCAATCTCCTTACAATAACTATCTCTCATCAATTCAGCGTTTTTGTACTCCTGAGCCTCGGGCGCACCTTTATGAAAACCATGTGTTAAAATCGTTTTATTTCCGGGTAAATAAAAGTACATTATTCGGTCGCCTTGATAGGTTTTAAACTCTAAAAGATTCTTTCTATCCTTGAGAACCTTCGATTTCCTCTCATTTCTTAATTGACCATGGTCGGCATGGCGGTTGAGCAAATTAACAAATGATTTGTGTGAGGGTTGGTTCTCTATTCGCAAATATTCAAGAAATTCTTCAACTGGGCATGTACCATTGTTAAGCACAATGGCATAAATGTTGAATATCATTCCTTTTTTCAGCAGTTTCAATTCCATGTTAACTTATAAGTTGACATTTGTCAATAACATTACGCTGAGCGACCGTAAGTATAACGTTATCGAAACAATATCACTGCCAACTACTACCAAACCTCTTAATTATAGAATGGATTAATTCGGTCTAACGCTGTTCTCTTATCCTTTTTCCCCTGGTATAGAAGAAGCAATAGCACTTGATGCCTTTCTAAAAGGCAAAAGAATAGCAACAGAATAGCAAAAATCACATATTAAATCAAATATGAAGTTTAATCAAAAAGGGAGGAAAAGTAGTACCCCAGGGGCGACTCGAACGCCCGACACGCGGTTTAGGAATGTGCGGTACCAGACACCTTTAGCCTCAAATTGTCACTTTTTAGCAATACACCTAAATAGTAAATTACACTCAATGGTGACTAACGGTTGCAAAAAAAGAATAGCAAAATGTGTTAACAAATACGAGTCCCATATTACTTTCCTATTCCTTCATCAAATCCATGTCTGTAAGGAATGTAGCTACCACAATCGAGACAGAAGTGGTGCTGGTGTAAACGAACTTCCACCTGTGGCTCTATGTTTCATATGAGCCAAAAATGAAGTTCAAGTCGCTTTGTAAAGCTGTCACTTTGTCTTGATGCAAAAGGTCGGTGTTTATATCGAGTATCAATTTGGTGTTGCTTTTTTCCGACCCCTCGATGTGGGCACGAAGACATTCAGTCGTCTCGCTTGGCTTATCCTTACCTCTGAAGATTATGGAACCGCGTGTGATAAACGATGACGAGTCTGTGGGTATGGAGTAAGTCTGAAGGTTTTCCTCGTATACAATGAGTCCTTGCTTCGTAGCAAATTCTTTCACGTCCTCGTAGAGTAATCCAGGATTTACATTCTGGTATATTTTTCTGATTTGCATAGAACTTATCCTTTCACTTTGAAGAAGTCTTTTTCCTTCGGTTAGATTGAGCTTTGTGCTTTCTCTGTGGCGAATCCAATTCGATAATTGGTGGTTGGGGTGCCAGTTGGGGTATCGGTGATGTTGGTCCCAATTCGATAATCTGTCCCACTTGTCGTTCCTGTAATAGCCTTTCAGCGCGGAAGTAATGCTCTACGCCTTTACCTTCTGGTCGTCCCTCTTGCTCCCAGATTTCATGTGCTATTTTTTTTATCTCTTCTTCTGTTGCCACAATGGCACCTCTTCACCATAATCAATATTGCATGGGATTCCAATCTAACCCCTTAACAAATAATTGTCAATAATGGATATAGCAGAGACGTTAGCCATAGCCAGGTCCCCGCCAAACGCTTTTCTGCTTATCAAAGCAGAAAGGGACTGAATGCTTCAGTCCACCAATAAACGAAGTCTGTGCAAAATAAAAATGAGGGTGTGGGAAACGTCACTATAGCTTCAAATAGTTACTTCCACCGTGTTGACGTCAGTGCCCCGGATGAAAACGACGGATAGTTTGTCGCCTTGTTTGATACCTGCCATAAAGCGCTCCAAGTCTGCCGTGTCTGAAATGGGCTGGTTATTCATCTGGATAATAACGTCACCAATGGCTAGCCCGACCCTTTCTGCGATTGAACCAGTTCCTATCCGACCCACAAAAGCGCCGAAGATGATGGGTACGCCTTTCCTACTTGCTTTGCCAACATCGGCGATTCCTGCCCCGAACTTTGGGCGTGCTGCTGCCTGCGCTTGAGCGATAAGCTCTTCAAGTCGTGGCTCGTTAAAACCGACGACTGTCTTCCCGTCAATAACGGTTACCGGCACCCCGTTTTGCCCGGTAAGTTTTATGGCCTCCTGCGCAGCAGACGGGTCCGAGTTGACGTCATGGTCTTGGTAAGGTATACCTTTGCCTGAAAGAAACTCTTTCAACGTGTGACAATGGGGTCAGGTCGGGCTGGAATAAACATCAACCTTCATAGGTGTCTCCACTGGCCAACAGGAGCAGTCCGTTCCGCTTATATTATAAACGCTCCATAATCCGGCTTCAATCGCTATACTGGGATGCGAACATGCGATACCCGGTTCCGAATTGTGTATGTTAAAACGCTTTTTATCCTCAAATTGCCATTTTTTGTCACTACACCTACACAGTAAAATACACTCAATAGTGACTATTGATTGCAAATAAAGAATAGCAAACGGAATAGCAAAACGGTTGTTGCAGAATTATGGTAAGTTACAAATGAGCTAATTTAGCCTCAAAACATGGTACCCCAGGGGCGACTCGAACGCCCGACACGACGGGAGGTACTTTACCAAGATGCGATGACGTCTGAAACACCGCAAAGCAGCAACTAATGAAGGTGGCATTGATGTAAATAAAAGGGGTAGTAATATCGAGAGTGGCACGGTGAGTGTAAATACCGACAGTAAATAATTGCCAGTTATTTTGACAGGTATATTAATGCAGGTATATTATTGCATATAGCTTAATCTTTGAAACGCTGGACTAATTCCTGATAAGTTTGTGTTGTCCCATAATTTAAGTACGACCGCCCGGCATTGAGTGCCTGTTCACGAAGTAATTTTAATTCAATTCCCTGTGCTTTAAATACTTGATATACTTGTCCATTTGCTAGTATGCCATTGGTTACCCAACTATCATTCCAAGATAATTTCAACTGATAAATCAGGGTTTCACGCCATGTTTTGATATTTCCCATAAAAGTAGTCAGCCCCCATATGATGCTATCACCCTCTGAGGTGGCGGCTTCTGGTCCCAATAATTCATATGGAACACCTAAACCCAGACAGATATCTTTCGCTGACGTGTTGAATGTTTGGTCCGCATTCTTATCCAAATGAATAGCATTTTGCGTTGCCGGCCAAAGGAAAGGATGCCCTTTCTCTGCTCCATAAAAGGGAGACCTTTGCGGCATAAGCACTTGAATACTTTCTTCTGTTTTTAGATCAAATTGTCCTATCCCAGTCACTAACATTCCCCGTATTCCGCTTTTAACTGCTTCTACATCTAGATTGTTACAACCTCTCCATGAAACTCCTTCTGCATATAGTTCTACAATTTTCTTCACGAAATCCCATTTATTAAATACCTGTTGGCAAAAAGCTCTTTCTTCCTCTAAACTTTTGTTTATCATAACTAAACACTCCCTGAATATACGGGTGGCTCTTGTTTTAAGCAGCGATAATTGTGGCGTTTGAGGTGCATCCACTTAATACTCAAGTTATTATAGCAAACATAATGACAGACCAACATTTTTTATTGATTTCCGTGCCCATCCACACCTAAAGAAGCATCGTTTTTAGCTTCAAAAAGCCTGCGCCTTGACCTTCTTTTTACAAGGGGTGGTACCCCAGGGGCGACTCGAACGCCCGACACGCGGTTTAGGAAACCGCTGCTCTATCCGCCTGAGCTACTGGGGCACATGCTGGTTTACAACGAATTCCGGTAGACTTCCAAGTCCATAACGTCGCCTTTGAGCCAGCCTTTTCATTATACTTGTGCTTCAAAATCCCGTCAAAGCGCTGGCCACCGGTCAATGTGGATTCGAGCCATTCCAATATGTTAATCTTAATAAAAGGCCTTTTATACTAAAGGACTCAATTAATCAGGGAGGAGTGTAATTTCCGATGGTACCAGGTAGCGAAGGACATGTAACATACGATGAACTGAAGAAAAGTCTTGGCTCGTGGGCTGGTTTTAAATGGGACCCTGTTGTACACAATTGGACCGTGCCGGCTGGCAGCGGCTGTGCTTCGCCAAACTTTTTAGAAAGTCTTGACGGGATTTTCAGCTGGCTGCAGCCCCGGGTGAAGCTGATACGGATCGATTTCATGGGATCGGGGATATCACCCAACGGCGAGATCACTGAATGGCAGGTCGGTATTGTCTCATATACCAAGCCCAAGCTCAACCAGGTCTATGGTTTCGCCGAGTCCCCGAGTGAAGCCTTATGCCGCGCCATTCATAATCTTATTTCTGACAAGGATGGCACCACCGATATCAGAGTTGCAACCGACCAGTAAATCACGAAAGGCTGTTCTTGCCGAGGCGACTTCCTTATCAAGAACAGCCTTTTTAATATCAGTTATTAAACGTTCTTCTGATCCAGTAGAATCTAAACCATGTCTGCACTTCCACAAGGCGTGAGATCATAAACCGCCTTTCCACGATCAAAATACGAGATTAGAACTCTACCAAACATCCCTTTTACATATCTGACAAAGCAGCCTGACAACTAACGTCCGGGCTGCATCTATTTTTCAGCTCTGCAAAAACATCCGATTTATTCAACATCAAACCTATGAGCTAGTTCAGATAGATCCCGTACACTACAATAGTAAGGTATGAGGATAAGAAGTGTCTTAGCCCCGGGTAGCATCAAAGTTGGTCGGAGGATAGCC
>Ga0315281_10000598_pt1 | contig 50699 bp, 40 predicted proteins | sample YL17G07_0_MG_FD_204540 | JGI IMG/M metagenome (GOLD analysis project Ga0315281, IMG submission 204540) | Sediment microbial communities from Yellowstone Lake, YNP, Wyoming, USA - YL17G07_0 | ecosystem: Environmental > Aquatic > Freshwater > Lake > Sediment | place: USA: Wyoming | collected...
GTGCCGAACCGCCCCTGGTTCGGGCCGGTGCCGCCGGCGATACCGATGGGAATGGAGAAAAACAACGCGTTATCCGCGCCGCCCCCGAAGTAATCCTCGCGGACCTTCCGGCTGGTGGAGAAGTCCAGCGTACCGATCTGGTCGGGTCGGTCCCCGCCCGCCGAGCCCGCGCCAGTCTGTTGCACGCCCGAGTAAACCGAAAACGGTGAACCGCTGGCGAACGTGGTGATATTCAACAGTTGCCATCCCGACGTTAGCTTCCGTCCCATAGGACGCAACCAGGAAATACGGTTCAAGGGCAGCTCCTGAATCAGGCTCAGGGAGAAAACGTGGGTGACATCAAATGTTGAAGGCCCTTTTTCCGCGCCAGGATTCCAAGGATTCTGCGCCAAGGCCTGGAGCACCGTCCCGGAAGAACCGCCCGAGCTGCCATACAAGGAGCTGGTGTCGTCGAGAGATTTGCTGAAACTGTAGCTCGCCTGAAAGCCCAGTCCCACGCGGGCCGAGGTCTTCTGCGCGCCGACTTGGAGTGCATGGTAGGTGGAGTGAGAACGACTGCTCACCAGGAACTCCGGGCCAAAGCCGCCCACCACGCGCCCGTCCGCGTCAAACCGTGTGAGAGGCGCAAAAGCCGGCGTGGCTCCGCCGTAACTGTTGGGATACATCAGGCTGGCCAATCTCACTCCCGCCGTACCCACATAGGAGAGATTCAACTGAACTTGCCCGAAGTCATGCTCCAAACCAGCGGTGTAGGTTTCGATGTAACCGTCGGTGAAGTCCGGCAGCATTCCAAACACCGAAAGGGCCTGCACTTGATCTCCGGGGAGAGATGCGGCCAAGTCATTCTGAAACCGCTGGACATCCATGGGCGTGTTGGGCGGCACGCCAGTCGTTCGGCCTGTGGCGAAAACCTCCTGGCCTTGCGTCGTGTACACCACCGGGAGATCGAAGTGCGCAACGGCATTCTGGAAAGGTATGGGCGTGCCCGGCAGGGCAGAAACATAAGGATTCACGAAATACGGCAGGCCGCCGGTGATGGCATTCTCTCCCCCACTGGGCAAGCGCCTTGTGATCGCGCCGCCCGCGCGTAGGACGGTTCGCTCCGTGGCGCGCCATTCAATGGCGAGTCGCGGCGCCCATCCACGCCAATCCATACGGTAAGCCGGCTGTGCGTTCACAAGAATGTTCTGCCACACGCCGGGGTCCCAGAAGCGCGCAGGCTGACCTCCCGGCCCTACGAGCACCGGGTTGGAAGTCCGCAGACATGGTTCCCGGAAGGGTGTGTTGACCTCATAACGCAGGCCGTAGTTCACCATCAAGCGGGAAGAGATCTTCCAGGCATCCCGAATGTAAACGTTGTAGGCTTCGCGCCGTACGCCCACCTCGTCAAAGCGATCGCCCTGGCCGGCATAAGGAGAAGCTGCGGTGATCTGGTAGGCAAATGGGGTCGCCGTCAGGAAACCGGTGAGCGCATCAGGAAGCGGGTCGCCAATCTGGATGTCGTGACTGCCGCTGCGCGAGGGGATTTCCACCGTGGCATAGGCTGTCCCTCCCCCAAACGTATATTCGCCGTTGGGAGCCGTTCCGTAAATCGCGGAATCCCGATTAAGGCGAATGTCAACACCGGCTTTGATGTCGTGTGACCCGTGAACGTAGGTGAAGTCTTGCCGAAGTTGAAACAAGTTCCCAAACATCCCAGACACAGCCCCGGCAGACGCGTTAAAGGCCTCATAGAGGCCGTCGCCAAACTTCAAGGCCGGCTGCACGCGGTTGATGGTTGGAAAGACCGGCGTGGTACGAACAAAGCCCAAGCTCGTCTCCGACGTGAAGTTCGCAGACACTGTCCGCGTGTACTTCAGGCCGGCGCTCCGCTGATGGTCATAGAAGCGAATCGCAAAACTCGGGTCAAGGGCCGTCTGGCTAGGATTGGTAAGAGGCCCGTCTACCTGATTGAGGCTGAAGCGAGCATACAACTGCGCCTTCTCCGAGAGGCGCTGGTCAATGCGGACAGAAAACTGATCGGAAACCGTTGAGACCTTGGAAGAGGTCGCGTAAGTTCGCGCGCCGTAGGGCCCCTGAGGATCGTTAGGTAGAGGATAACGCCCGAGCACAAGTGCAACCTGGGGATTGACCGGAACCACCAGCGTGTCGCCGGGATAAGCCGTTGTATCCAAGCCCTGGCGTTCTGCCGCCGTGGGCACTGAGAGAATCTGGGTCGTGCCCAGCACCTGGCGGAAGCCCTGGTATTGGCCAAAGTAAAAGGTTCGGCCGCGGCCGTCGTAAATCCCCGGCAGGACGACCGGTCCGCCATTGGTAAAGCCGAACTCGTTGCGCACGAACGGCGGGAGGCGGCCAGGCTGGGTAAGGGATTTCCGGTCGAAGAAATTGCGGGCATCGAAGGCGGCGTTGCGGACGAACTCGAAGACACTGCCATGTACCTGCGAAGTGCCCGATTTGGTGACGACGTTGGTGAACCCCGCGGCGCCCTCGCCGATCTCCGCCGGCATGACGCCCGAACTGGAACGAATCTCCTGAATCGCGTCCACATTGAAGTTGGAGAAAGCCGCCCCCCCCATCTCTGGGTCGCTGGTGAAGATGCCATCCATAGCAAAGACCGCCGCAGTGCCGCGCTGGCCGTTGACGGCAAACTGCTGGGTGAAATTGGCGGCGCCGTTCGTGTCGGTCATCGTGCCGGCGGCGAGCAGCAGCAGTTGGCTGAAGTCGCGTTTGTTGAGCGGCAGGTTGGAAACTTCCTTGCTCGAAAGCCGCTCGCCCCCAGTGGCCCGACCGCCCGGCTGGTCAGGGGCCGCGCGAAGAATCAACTCGCGCTGGTCAGCAGAGAGCTCGAGCCACGCCTCGAGGCGTTCACCTTCGTGGATCACGAGAGGTGTCCGGCAGACTGCCTCTTGCCCGCGAAGGGCAACTGAAACCGCATACTCCCCGGCGCCGAGAGAGGCAAACTCAAACTTCCCGGCGGAGTCAGTTGCCTCACTGACCACTCGACCGGGTCCAACTTCGCGCAGGCTCACCGCTACACCGGACAGCGGATTCCCCGCCGCGTCGCGCAGAACCCCTTGCCACGAGGCCGGCGCCGCGCGGCCTAGCGCCACACTGGCGGCGATCCACAAGCAGGCGAGATATCCCCCTAACCGGCGGACAATGCGATGATTCAAGGCCGTATGCTCCTCCGAACCCTCATTATACCGTGCTGCGACCAACGCCCTCAAACCTAACAGGATGCTTGTACATGCCGTGATATGTCAAGATGGTGCCACAATGTCCGGAGAGGCGCGGAAGATAGAAATCCGGAGTAGAATGGCTTGACGCCGATCAGGGCTTATGCATGAGAGCTGACCGGACAACTCGACAACCCGCGGTGATCCTGGGCTCCCTGCTGGTGCTTTGCCTGGCGGCGGGCCCTTCCAGCTGGGCCTCTCCTAGCACGCAAGACCTGAAGGGCGAGGTCGTCAACGAGAAAGGTGAAGCTATCGCCGGCGCTGTCTGCACGCTCCGCGGACCTGTTTTGTCCGAGCAGGGACTATCCAACACGACTGGCGAAAAAGGCGAGTTTGCCTTTCGGGGATTGGTGGCGGGCACTTACGAGCTGACGTGCGCGGCCGTAACCTACCAGCCCGTAGTGCAGAGTGGCCTCGAGGTTACAGCAGCACAGGCGCTTTTCGTGCAGCTGGTCCTGCCGGCGGAAATCGTCGTTCGGGAAAAGGTCGAAGTGCGCGGCAAGGCGCCGACGGTGACGCAGGAGACCACCGCCCCTCCCGCTACCCTGAGCGCGCCGCAACTCCGCACCCTGCCGCTCACCGAACAGAAATTCAAGGCTGCGCTGCCGCTAGTGCCCGGCGTCGTGCGCACGCCGGACGGCAAGATGAACATCAAGGGTCAGGTGGAAACGCAGGGGATGCTGCTCGTGGACTCGGCGGAGACGGTCGATCCCGTCACGGGCAGCTTTGCCATCGAGGTTCCCTTGGACGCGATCGAGTCCCTGGAGGTTCACAAGGCAGCTTACCTAGTGGAGTACGGACGCTTTTCCGGCGGCCTGACTAGCATCCAAACCAAGCCCCCGTCCAACCAGTGGAACTTCGAACTGAACGACTTTCTTCCTACCCCGCGGATCCGGAGCGGCCACCTGGTGGGCATCGCCGATAACAAGCCGCGCCTCAGCTTCACCGGGCCGCTCTGGCGGAGCAAACTCAACTTCTCGGAATCCTTCACCTATGATCTGGTCAAGCAGCCGGTGCGGGGCCTGGCCTGGCCGAAGAACGAAATCAAGACGCAGGGCTACAACTCCTTCACCAACTTCCAGTACATCTTCTCCCCGCAGCACCTCTTGACCGCCAACGTGAACCTCTTCCCACTGCGGCGACAGTTCGCGGATATCAATTCCCTTGTGCCGCAGTCGGCTTCAACCGACTACGGCCAGCGGGGCTATTCCGTGGGCGTCACCGACTGCTTTGTCCTGGCTTCGGGAGGCGTCCTCACTACGTTAGTCAAGTTCACGCGCTTTTCTAGCTATGCGCATGGCCAGGGGTCGGAGGACATGCTCGTCACACCCAACGGCCGGGGCGGAAACTTCTTCAACGCTTGGTCCCGGACGAGCGACCAGCAGGAGGTGCTCCAGAGTTACCAGTTCCCCCGCTGGCAACGGTGGGGCCGGCATAGGGTGAAGCTGGGCGGGGATTTCGTGCATCGCTCCTACCGCGGTGCCAGTCGCTCGCGGCCAGTCCGGCTGCTCACGGCGGAAGGGACGCTCGCCGGGCAAATCGACTTTTCCGGACCGGCGCTGTTGTCGGCGGAAGACACCGAAGTGGCAGCCTTTGCCCAGGACCACTGGATTCTCAACGACCAATTAGCGATGGATTATGGCCTGCGCTTTTCCGGCCAGACGATTGGGGAGATAGCCCTTTTCGCGCCGCGGGCAGGCTTGGTCTATTCCCCCGGAAAAGGCGGCAAGACGATCATTCGCGGCGGGGTAGGGATCTTCAACGACCGCGTGCCGCTTCTGGCGGGCGATTTCACGAGCAATCCTACACGCACGGTCCGCTTCTTTGACGCGCAGGGTCAGCCCTTGGGCTCGCCCTTGGTTTTCCGCAACGCTTACGTAAAGGTGGACGAGAAGGGACGCCGCATCATTCCTCCGGGCCGCGACCTGGGCAGCACGCCTTACAACCTGACGTGGAACCTGGAGGTGAATCGCGAGCTGGCGCCGCACGTGGTAGTCCGCTTCAGCTACCTAAGCAGCCGCACCTTCGACGTTTTCGTGGTGGACCCGCTCGTCGTGCCGGGGAGCGAGCCCCTTCTTCTCCTCACCAATACCGGCGGCTCGCGCTACCACGAATTCGAGTTCACCCTGCGCCTTCACGCTAGCGCGCGCACGGACTGGAATCTTTCTTACGTGTGGAGCTTGGCCCGCGGCGACCTCAACACCCTGACGCAAATCTTCGTACCTTTCGAGCAACCAGTCATCCGTCCCAACTTCTACGCGGACTTGCCCGCTAACCTCCCCCACCGCCTTATCACCTGGGGGCGTTTCAAGCTGCCCCGCGAGGTGACCATCAGCCCCGTCCTCGACGTCCATTCGGGATTTCCCTACTCCGCCACCGATGTGCTTCAGAACTACGTGGGCGTGCCCAACAGCCAGCGCTTCCCGGCTTTCTTCTCTCTCGACCTGCAACTGACCAAGGACTTCCCCGTGCCCTTCATACCCTGGCTGAAGAAGCACAAGGTCCGTGGCGCCCTCCAAATCTTCAATGTCACCAACCACTTGAACCCTCGCGACGTGTACGCGAACGTTGCCTCACCCTACTTGGGCCGCTTCGCTGGATTCCAGCACCGCCTCTACGCAGCCTCGCTGGACATCATCTATTGACACCACGGCCATCACGACCGACCGAACAAGCTCGGTGCCGGTATCGAAGATTGCCGGGCGCAATAGCAGGGGGCTAGAAGGAGCTGCCTGGCTACTCTACGAGTGGGGGAGGGAGGGGGTTCGAAGTGATACGTGTTGACTTTCGCCGACTTCCCTAGCCTTCGTCACCCCTACTGGATTCGGCGCACGTCCTCGATGGGCAACGGAAGGGTCCGGACAAGGTCCCCGTCGAGCAGAATCCGGACCTCATAGATTCCGGGCGCAGGAATCTTCCAGTTGTAGTGGATCCCTATGTGGCGATGAATGTGTTTCTCGTTTGTAAGTCTGATGTTCGCCGAGCCGAGGTCCGTGATATGACTCTCGCCCGGGGCAACCAGCAGGATCTGAGATTTGAACTCGCCGATGGTACCGCCCCAGGCTGCCACCACGGCGAGGCGCGGATGCATGGCCGGGAATTCCTTGGCCAATATGGAGTCAAAAAGCCCCATCAGGCTTACCTTGTCTCCCACTTCCATTCGGATATCTTCACAAATGTGCGCATAGATCAAGTTCGGCTTGTTCGCTCTCTCGGCCATCGGAGTCCCGACCTCGCCTTTTCGTGTGAGCACCGTCGCCTTGAACTAACTTGGGGCCGCTGCGGGCGTTCATGTCTGCCTGGGAGAGATTCGCCCTCTTGAACTCGCTCCCAGGGGTCTTGCTGTCAACTGGGGAATCTATAACACAAGCTGCGACGAAAAGGAAAGCCAATGCTTAATGCTCGAGTCTCACTTCCAGAACTGCTGCGAGCCGACGCGCTCGGCCGCGAGCCCTGGGAGCTTCCACACATACTCCTATGGCATTGCCTGGCTCTCGGCCCCTCCCGCGGCGGCCATCAGGGTTCCGGCCTCGCGTCGGGTCCCCGCCGAGGCCAGCAAAGCACTCAGCAGCACCTCCAGCGTGTCGAGCAGTCGGGTGTTTCCGGTCTGAATCAGGTAGCCGGCCATGCGCAATAGCTGCACTTGGCGCGGTGAGAAAGCTTCAATCCCGGGCCGCTGGACCTTGCACCGGCGACTGCGAAGCTGTTCCATAATGCAGTTGCCCGAGACGGTGATGGCACACCGCGGCACCGCCTGGCCGGCACGGCCCTCGCGAAAAAGATCGCTCAGAGGCACACCCAAGGCTTCAGCGATCCGGCGCAGGGTCTTGGGCCGTGGCTCGAGTCGGCGGTTCTCGATGCGCGAAAGATAGGAACTGGCGATGCCCGACCGCTCGCTCAGCTCGCGCTGGCTGATGTTCCTCAGGTTGCGTGCCTGGATAATGTGGGTTCCGATGCTCATGAAAGGTCACCTTCATTCGTTTTCCCGCAAAATCTTAACATATCTGTAAAAAAACGCCCTCTGCACGAGCTGGTTCTTGACAAAACTGTTAACTGAGCTAAGTTGGATGCGGTATCAGGGACACGGGACTGTTAGAAGGAATCCTGTCGGCTAGTCCGGACGAGAACCGGAGTGTGGTGCCCATGGGGCCGGCAGTCATGGTGAGGATTGCGACCTGGGTCGCGTGAGGAGAAGCGTACGGCTCACGGGCGGGAGGTTCCCGCGACGGCGCGAGGTGCGCAGGCTGGCATCTGAGATTCCGTGCCCTAGATGCAGGATTCAGAGAGTTTCGGTAGCCAAGGAGGTGCGGCGCTTAAGCCGCGACAGCTAAAGTCACTACCAACAAGCCCGCCGACCCGTCCGGGACCTATTACACACCCCAATCCTGCCTTATAAGCCCTGAGCCGGACGGGTCCCTCCTTTTTCCGTCCCCATTCGCAGAGGCAGCTTGAGGGAAGGAAACCGAGTCACTGAATCACTGAGTCATTGCGCGATGGAACCGCAGGCCCACGAATCTTGCGCCCTTTCAATGATTCAGTGACACAATCAATCAATGACCCTTTCGGGCATTCGCTTTGTCGCCGATCGCATGCTGGGACGACTGGCCCGGCTGCTGCGGCTACTGGGATATAACACCGAGTATTCCCCCGCGGTGACTACTCTCCAGCTTCAGGAAATCGCCCGGCGCGGCGACCGCGCGGTTTTGACGCGAGGCCAGGCCGAAAAGCGCTTCCCGGGCCTGCGCAATGTCTTCAGCGTGAAAAGCGAGAACGCTCCGGAGCAACTGCGCGAAGTGGTGGAGCACTTCAGGCTGGATGCACACACCGGCCTGTGGACGCGATGCACGTTGTGCAACGGCACCATCGAGCGGGTCGAAAAAGCAGCAGTGGCGGGACATGTACCACCCAAGGTCTTCGAAACCTACGAGGAGTTCTACCGTTGCGCGGACTGTGGGCACATTTATTGGCAGGGCTCCCACGTCGAACGCATCCTGAAGAACCTGGCGTCCGTCCTTGGCCCGCCCGCCAAGTGACTGGTGGCAGCCGGACATGCCTCCGTCCTCGACGGTAAATCCTCGACGCCCGGAAGTTGGACAAATGAGTACCCCCCTGCTAGATTCTGTGGTTCGTACACGCGGCCGGAAGTGGCCGGGGTCCCCCATCAAGCCTATCAAGCCCACATTTCCATTTTGAGCTTTACCTCCGAATCTTCGGATCGTCGCCGTCATCAATATTCATGCGGGTGTGAACGCGATGAAGACGCTCCAGAGGGCGGTACCCAATGGGTGAGATACAAAGTCAGCCCTTTCAGCTCTCCTTCAACGCCTCTCTCAAGGTCGATTCCCAAGGTTCCCGCGTCACCTCCGACGGCGGCTTGGTTCTGGTGCGGGAACTCGACAAGTGACTTGGCTTCGGAGAACTCATCGAGCAACACCTGACTGACTCCCGCCGTGGGAAGAATACGCAGTTTCCCTTCGCCGACCTGCTGCGGCAATCCGTCTATAGTCGCTTGGCGGGTTACGAAGATGTGAACGATGCGGAACGGCTCTCTCAGGACCCGGCGTTGCGGTTGATCGGGTCGCAGCAGATTTGGGATCGAGGAGCGGCTTTGACATCCCGGTTACAGACCTTCGAGACGGAGATGCTGGCGGAGGAGGGGAACTTCTCGGGGCTCGCACGGCTCAACCGGGAACTGATCGGCAAAGCAGAAGCGTTGGATTCGCCGTACCGAACCGTGTTGGACATGGGTTCGACGGAGATCCCAGTGTACGAAGAGCAAGAGCAGAGTGCTTACAACGGGTACTTCGAGTCCACCTGTTTTCATCCTCTGCTGCTGTTCAATCGCGAGGGTGATTGTCTGGCGGCCAAGCTGCGGCCCGGCAACGTGCACAGCGCCGAAGGCTGGGAAGAGCTCTTGTTGCCGGAGATCGAACAGCAGCAACGAATGGGAAAGGAGGTCACGTTCCGGGGTGACACGGCCTTTGCCAAGCCCGAAGTCTACGAGGCGCTGGAAGCGCGGGGCGTAAGATACGCCATCCGCGTCCCGGCCAACGACAGTCTGGAACGGGATATTGCCGAACTGCTGCCGCGCCCGGTGGGGAGGCCCAGTCAGAAGCCGTTGGTGGAGTACAAGGGGTTTCTTTACCAGGCGGCCAGTAGTTGGAAGACGGCCCGGCGGGTGGTGGCAAAGGTGGAGCATCATGCGGGGGAGTTGTTCCCGCGCGTGGGGTTCATCGTGACCAACCTGACCCTGCCGAGCCGGGCGGTGGTACGGTTCTACAACAAGCGCGGGACCGCCGAGCAGTGGATTAAGGAAGGCAAGCAAGCGGTGAAGATGACGCGGCTAAGTTGCCATCGCTTTCGGTCGAACGAAGTGCGGTTGTGGCTGAGCGTGATCGCCTACAATTTGGGGAACCTGTGGCGGCGGCTGGTGCTGCCGCAGAGGATCGGCAAGTGGTCGCTCACCAGCTTGCAGCAGCGGCTGGTGAAGACGGACGGCCGATTGATCAAGCACGCCCCGTACTATTGGCTGCTCTTGGCGGAGAGTCATCTGACACGGCGGTTGTTCACCGCGATGGTGCGGCGGATTGACTTGCTACCCTTGCCAGCGGGGTAGGCGAGTCGGCGACCGGATCGGATTTCAGTGACAAGAGAGGCAGGGGCGGAAAAAGTGTCGGAGGCACGGGGCGAAAGAGGAAGAGGGGCAGTTGCGGTCTTTGGGGTTCTCGCGAGAGGCACCAATGGCCCCTTCCGTGGCCCGTGGAAGCACCTTGCACTGCAAACCCGACTGACAATTGCGTTCAGCGACGGTCAGGTGTATGTTATCGCTCGGGCCGGAGGTCGATAATGGAAATTCCGGTTCAAGTGCAACGATCCGTGGCGAACAGTTTGAAAGGGGAGTTAGCATTCCTCTACCCAGGCAATACAAGGTTCAGATAGTGAAGATTCGTGCCAAGTAGCGCCGCACGCTGCCGATTGCTGTATGGAGGCACCCAGCGTCCCGCTCGTCAGCATCCCTTCAGTCCCTAGCGGATCAGAAGTGAAGTGAAAGATGTGAACAGGTACGCCCCACTCAGGCCCACTAAGGGTTGCCCGCCAATAAAGGAAGTGGACTACTGGGTGCACCCCAAGATCGTAACTCCCGTGCAAGAGGAAGGAGAACACCATGCGTGCCCACCTTTATCAATGGCAAGTCCGAATCGCATCTGCTTTTCTTTTGGCTCTCATACCCCAAGTGGGCACACTGCGGGCGGCGAAGGCTGCGCCGGATCTGGCCGTCTCTGCCCCTACGGCACAGCAGCCGATTGAACAGCAGTCGATTGAACGGTCACGAATGAAACTGGGTCTTCCTCCAACACCAGACATGGAGGACCGCAAGGTCCATAATCGGAAGGGGCCAGCCGCAGATCAGGCAATCTTGAAGGCAAAGTTCGAAGAAGCGAAACGAAACGCCGACACTCTGGCGGAACTGGCGCAGTCGCTCAAGAGCGACCTTGACAAAGGGAACGAGAATGTGGTTTCCCTCCTTGTGGTCAAGAAAGCCGAGAAGATCGAGAAGCTGGCAGAAAAGATCAAGAAATGGGGCAAGGCTTACTGACGTGGTCCAACGTCAGGTTCTTCCACCCTCTTTGAGTTCTGACTGTTTTTGGGGACATGTAAAGGGCCGGGTGACCAGGTTGCCTCGCTGAATTCGCCAAAGGCAGATATCGGAAGGGACGGCCGATAGAGACTTGGTGTAATCCACTCGGGTAATGTCGTTTGAAGGCTGTCGTGCGCTACAAGCCGTCTTCCGACGAGCTGGAGCAGAGGAGGATGGTGTGGCTCGAAATCCGCAATGACCTTGTCCCCAGTTCGTACCCGTCCGGCGAACCCATCTTCCGCGGTTGAAGGTCGTTTTTTCGAATCCCTCACCGCGGTGGATTCTAGCCGGTTACACAATGCAGTCAAAGCCGAACATTGCCCCATCCAACTGCATGCCCTAAGGCCGTCCCCGCGTAGCGCCTTTTCTTTTTTCTTCCGAACATTACTTCCGGCGGGTATGATCTTCCAGAAGCCGACAAGTGAAATCGTAAATTCTGGTCAAGACGCGGCGGTGGGCAAGTCGTCAGCGAGGAGGTGGACTTTGCCGCAATCGGTAAGTGACTATGTGCGCTACCTGACCGAGTTCAAGGTGGTCGCGGAAAACCTGCCCCTGGAGCAGGCGAAACAGGCCGCGGACATCCTCTATCAGGCTTACCGGACCGACCACCTGGTGTTTACGTTCGGCAACGGGGGGAGCGCCGCACTCGCTTCGCACTTGGCGGTCGACTTGAGCAAGAGCACCCATATTCCCGGACCCGCGTCAGTCCAACAGGTGAAGCGTCTGCGGGTACTTTCGCTGACGGACAACGTCCCGATGCTGACCGCCTGGGGGAATGACACGAGCTACGAGAACATCTTTGCCGGGCAGATGGAGAACTTCATTCAGGCCGAGGATGTGGCCTTGGGCATCAGCGGCAGCGGCAACTCTCCCAACGTCCTCCGCGCCCTCGAACTCGCCCGCCAGGTGGGCGCCACCACCGTGGGGCTGAGCGGCTGCGGCGGAGGCAAGATGAAAGACTTGCTCGACTGCCCCATCATCGTCCCCTCCCACCACATGCAGCAGATTGAGGATGCGCACTCGATCGTGGCGCACATGATCTTCCTGGACTTCAAAGCTCGGATTGAAAGAACCGTGACGAGTGACAAGTGACCACTGACAAGCGAAGGAATGTTTCTGGTTGCTTGTCACCCGTCACTTGTCACTGTCTATGAAGGCGTTGGCGGAACCACTCCGCGGTCTTCTTGATTCCCTGGCGAAGTTCCACCTGGGGTTCCCAATTGAGCTTGGCGCGCGCTTTGCTCACGTCCAGGCCAATATGGTCGACTTCCCCGGGCCTCTTCGGTGCGTAGCGGGGTTCAAAGGGCGGGATATGCAGTGCCTCGCGGACGGCAGTGAAGATTCCGTAGTCCGTGGTGCGGACGCCTGAGGAAACATTGAAGATCTCCCCATTGCCAAGGCTGAGTGCCTTCACGTTCGCCCGCACCACGTCTGAGATTTCAACGTAGTCCCGAGTCTTCGAGCCGTCCCCGTAAATCACCGGCGCAATGCCCTGAAGCATCTGCTCGCAGAAAATAGCCACCACGCCGGCTTCTCCCTTGGAACTCTGGCGCGGACCATAGACATTGCCGTAGCGCAGGACAACGTAGGGAAGGCCATAAAGGATGCTGTACAAATAGAGGTAGTGCTCGGCGGTATGCTTACTGATGCCGTAAGGGGTGATGGGCAGAACGGGAGTTTCCTCGGCAGCGGGCAGAACCTTGGGCTCTCCGTAAATCGCGCCCCCCGTGGAAGCATAGACGAAACGCTGGACCTTATATTCGATGGCCAGCTCGAGGAGATGCAGGGAACCGAAGATGTTGCACTCGGCGTCGAAAATGGGTTCTTTCACCGCGCGCCGCACGTCGATCTGGGCGGCATGGTGATTGACAAGATCAGGCTTCTCCTCCTGAAAAAGCGCCTGCAACGCCGCCCGGTCGCGAATGTCCGCCCGGCAAAAACGCGCCCGCGGGGAAACGTTCTCCCTTGCGCCGCGGGAAAGATCGTCCACAACGACTACGTCGAGTCCCTCCGCTAGGTATCCATCCGCAACGTGCGAGCCAATAAAGCCCGCGCCGCCTGTTACCAGAACCTTCATTCCCTTATCTCCTGACGTCCGGTGGTGATCGTCGCGCCGCACGCGCCTCGGCTCCGGACGGCAAGCCGCACCAGGGCGAGCGCCCGCCAGCGCAACACGTCCTCACTCCACCGTGACGCTTTTGGCGAGGTTGCGCGGCTTGTCCACGTCGCAGCCACGCAAGACGGCGCAGTGATAAGCAAAAAGCTGGAGAGGAATCACGGTCAGGAGAGGCGTGAGGATCTCATGATTGCGCGGGATCTCGACGACGTCATCCACCAAAGACCCCAGCTTCGTGTTGCCCACGGAGGTCACGGCGATGATGCGCCCCTCGCGCGCCCGAATCTCCTGAATGTTAGACACCACCTTGTCGTACGAGCCGTCCTCCGGGACCAGCGCCATGGTGGGGAACGTGGGGTCGATCAGCGCGATGGGCCCGTGCTTCATTTCCCCGGCCGCGTAGCCCTCCGCGTGAATGTAGGCGATCTCCTTCAACTTCAGGGCTCCCTCGAGTGCGATAGGGTACTGGTATTTCCTCCCGATGTAGAGAAAGTGATCCACGCCGCAATACTTCGCGGCCAGTTTGCGGAGCCCGTCCGACTGCTCGAGGATCTGACGCATGTCTCCGGGAACTTTCTCCAGACCGTGAATTATCGACATCCCTTCTTCGTAGGAAAGGTCGCGGCTCCTGCCGACCAAAAGGGCCATCAAGGTCAGGATAGTCATCTGGGAGGTAAAAGACTTGGTCGAGGCGACCCCCACTTCGATTCCCGCGTGACAATACACTCCGGCCTGCGTCTCCCGCGCGATCGAACTGCCCACGACGTTGACCAAACCCAGAACCAGTGCGCCCTTGCGCTTCGCCTCCCGCAGCGCCGCCAGCGTGTCGGCAGTCTCGCCTGATTGACTGATAGCCAGCACCACCGTGTTCTGGCGGAGGTTAAGTTTGCGGTAGCGGAATTCCGAAGCCAGCTCGGTCTCGACCGTCAGATCGGTCAGCGCCTCGAAGACGTAGCGCGCGTAGAGCCCCGCATAGTAGCTGGTCCCGCAACTGATGATGATGAGGTGGCGAGCCTGCTGAAGGCGGTCCAAAACCGATTCCAACCCCCCGAGCTTGGCGACGCCTTCCGAATGGTTCAGCCGGCCCCGCAGCGCGTTCTCCACCGCTTCGGGCTGCTCAAAGATCTCTTTGAGCATGTAATGCGGAAACTCCCCGCGCTCCATCGCCTCCGGACCCACCTCGAGCACGGTCGCTTCGCGGCTCACCGCGCGGTTCTCCAGCGTCGTGATGGAGAACCGACCGGGCTCCAGCCGCGCCACCTCGTTATCTTCGAGATAGACCACCTGATCGGTGTGCTGGGCCAGAGCGGACACGTCTGAGGCCGCCAGCGACTCGTCCTTGCCGATGCCCAGGATGAGGGGGCTTCCGCGCCGCGCCACGATGATCTGGTCAGGGTGAGCAGCGTGCAGCACCGCGATGCCGAACGTACCCTGCACCTGGAGAAGAGCTTTCTGCACGGCCGTCTCCAGATTCCCCTGGTAGAACTCTTCGACGAGATGGGGCAGAACCTCTGTGTCGGTCTCCGAGCGGAAGGTGTGGCCCGAAGCCATCAGGCGCTTCTTCAGCGCCTGGTAATTCTCGATGATGCCGTTGTGCACTAAGAAGATGCGGCCGGCGCAATCCCCGTGGGGATGAGCGTTAGGTTCGGTGGGCTTGCCGTGGGTCGCCCAGCGGGTGTGGGCAATGCCCACCACACCCTCCGGGCCGTCGTTCCAGACCCTCTGCTCGAGTGCCGCCACCTTGCCGACAACCTTCCGGAGATACGGCTGGGTGTTCAGGATGGCGACGCCGCTGGAATCGTAGCCTCGGTATTCCAGCCGTTTCAATCCCTCGAGCAAGATTTCTCGTGCGGGCTGATGCCCGACATAAGCGACGATGCCACACATTGGCGGTTCCTTTGACCTCCTTAAGTCTATCGGCAGTCCCAAAGCTGGAAGAGAGCCCTAGTCCTCGCTCGCGCGCGGCGCCGCCCAGGCAAGCTTCCGATCTTCCTCGACCTCGACGGATAAGCCCACCTTCTCACCCTCGCGCTTCACCCTCTCCCCTTTCTATTTCGGGAGCCAGAGCTTGCCGGAATGCTTCCGGCAATCCGGGCTTTTCCCGAGTGCCCGTTCTAACCTCACAGATAACCCAATTCCCGCGCGAGTTCGCGCAGTTGCTTTCCCCCCAAGAAGAGTTCTGCCTGGACGGCGTCGTAACCTTGCTCGAGCGTCCGCCGTAGGAAGCGCGCAGCAATCTCCACCAGTTGCTGGTCACTCAGGTACTTGTGGTCGCCCTCGCGCAGCTCAGTAAGCGTGGCACAGGAAATGGCCACGGTCACCTTCTGCCCGCCCAGCCGGAAGATGCAGTCGATAGTGTCGCTGTGCCGGGTGGCGATCGCTGAGAGCAGATGAACGAACCTTACCTGAACCGGCTCAGGCAGAACCTTCGAGCTCACGGCAAATGGAGGAACGAAATAGCTCATCGCGGGAATTCTCGCGAATCCCGGCCCACAGTCAGGGCAGGGTCCGGCACGCACCCGCCATTATAATCCATTCGCCGGAGTTCTAGGAGCTCACCTCGGAGCATGCGAGTCAGTCGCCGCGCCCCTGGCAACCTTGCTGAGGCCCGATGCATCGAAACTCGTAACTCAACACTTGTGACTACCTGGGGGAGTGGGTAGCGCCTAGGGCAACCAAGTTACCTACTCCTCCCTTCCTTTAGCTGAGTCCAGGCCAAGCCCCAGCAGCATTTCCTGGCCCCTGCGGCTCACATGGCCTCAAAAGCGTTTGCCTGCGGCGCGGACCGAATATATACTGGGCCTCGCTAGGATCAGCATGCGACCTCGCGACCTGTCCACAGAGAAACGACGCCGACGCGATAAGGTGGGGAAACGATCAAAGGCGGCGCTTACCCCTGCCACCCTCGTTCAGGAAGTTGAGGACCTGGGCGGCGAGCTTTGCGGTGCGCTGGAACCGCAAGCCGTCATGGACTCGCTCACTTCCCGACTTGTGGAGCGCTATGGGGCGGCCCTTTCAGGGATTTGGACTCTGAAGGAAGACGGCACGTCCCTGGAGCTTGTCAGTCGAGTCGGCAAGCCCGAGCTTCCCGAGGAGCTGGCGAAGGCTTCCGTCTCGGAAAACATCCTCGGGAGAGCGATAGCCAACCGTCTGCCCCAGATACTCGCCAAGGCCCATGGGGAGCGGGACAAGCTGGCTCGCTGGGCAAAGCGGCATCGGCTGCCATTCCTGGCCGCCTACCCCCTGCTGGACGACTCGAAGGTGCGGGGCGTCCTGCTGGTGGCCTGCGTCAAGTCCCCCCAGAAGCCGCTCTTGGCACTTTTCCGCCTGCACGCCCGCCTGGCCTCCCTGGCCCTGCGCGACGCCGAGCTCGTCTCCTCGACCCAGCGGACCCTGAGCAAACTGAGCTTCCTGGTGGAGGCTACCAAAGCCCTGAACTCCACTTTGGACCTTTCGGAGCTGTTGGGCCGCATCCTGGACGTGGCCAAGAACCAGGTAGAAGCCGAGCGGGGAACGCTCTTCCTGCTGGATGAGAAGACCAACGAGATCTGGTCCCTCATCGCCCACGGACTGGAGAAGCAGGAAATCCGCTTGCCTCTCGGGAAAGGCATCGCCGGGCATGTGGCTCAGACGGGAGAAATCGTCCTTATCCCGGACGCCTACGCTGACCCGCGGTTCAACCCCGACGTGGACAAGCGCACCGGCTACCGCACCCGCTCCATCCTGTGCCTGCCCATCCGCAATAAGGCCGGGAAGATCATCGCCACCCTGCAACTCCTCAACAAGAAGCAGGGAGTGTTCACGGAAGAGGACACGGACTCTCTGTTGACGCTTTCCGGCCACATAGCGCTGGCCCTGGAAAACGCCCAGCTCCACCAGGAACTCCTGGAGAAAGAACGCATGGAGAAGGAGCTAGCGCTGGCGCGCGGCATCCAGCGCAGCTTGCTGCCTGACACGGCGCCCCTGGTGGAGGGGTTTGATGTTGCGGTGCTCAACGAGCCGTGCTACGCGGTGGGTGGCGATTACTACGATTTCCTGACTCTCGGCCCGCACACCCTGCTAGTGGTGATTGCCGACGTGGAAGGGAAAGGGGTGAGTTCCGCCCTGGTGATGTCCAACCTCCAGGCAACGCTCCGGGCCCTGGTCCTCCACCTGCACTCGCTCGACGAGATTGCAGAAAGCCTGAACCGGATGATCTTGAATGATACCCGGTCGCAGAAATACCTGAGCATCTTCATGGGGCTGATCGATATCCGCCGCAAAGGGCTCCATTACATCAACTGCGGGCATGTGCCCCCGGTTATCATTCGCCCCAACCACGCCCCCATCCCGTTGACCGATGGCGGCATGGTCATCGGGCTCTTTGAGAACGCCCGCTACGAGCGCGGGCACACCAAGCTCCAGGGCGGTGACGTCCTGATCCTCTGCACGGATGGCATCACCGAGTCGATGGATCCGCAGCATGAGGAGTACGGGGCCGAGCGCCTGATCCACTGTGTCCAGGGCGTCACTGACCACAAGGCAGGGGAGATAGTATCTTGCGTGAGTACCGATGTGGCGCGCTTCTCCCGCCACGGGACTCACCTGGATGACAAAGTGATGATCGTGATCAAGGTGGTGTGAGGAAGTACGGGGGTTAGGGGTTGGCTGAGCCGCAGTTCGACCGCTTTCCCCCGCCGGAATTGTTCCCTCAGCGCGCTCTCCATTCCGCATCCGGAGATCATAGCCACTCAACCGCCGCTCATAGCTACCGTCGGAAAAAGGAGAGCCAGCTTCGTTTGCGCTTGATGAAGCCGGGCTCAAGCGGTTCGAGCCCGGGTGGCAAGGGCCGGCCCTGGATGACAGCCTCGGGATTCTTCTGGAGGAGAAGATCCGCAACTTCTTCTCCCTTCTCTTCGGCTACCTTGCCGTAGCAAGCCGAGAGGATCGGCGGCCGGTACTTGACGTCGTGGGCGTCCGAGGCAAAGAAGTGGATCAGGTTGTGGTCGAGCCAGAGTTCAGAGAAGTGTTGGGCCCGGCGCCCGAACCCGCCGGTGTAGGATCTCGCGGTGACCTGCACCAGGCATCCGCGCGTCACCCAGCGGTAGAGCAGTCGCGGCCGACGCTGGAAGACCGGATTGCGTTCCGGATGCGTGAGAATCGGCAGAAGGTTGGCACACTGTATCTCGTACAAAACCCGCTCCATCTGCTCGGGATTGAACTGCTCGCCGAATTCCACCAGGACGTAGTTCGTTCGGTTGATCGTGAAATGGCCGCGATTCTCGACCAGCCCGCGAATGTTGTCATAGGAGAGATAGAAGTCGCAGCCGAGCAAGAGCTGCGGCGCATCGCCTACCGCCGTCTGGAGTTCCGCCAGTTTGGCGTGATTGACTTCGTAGTCAAAGTTATAGGTGTAGTTGCAGTGCGGCGTGGCCACCACGTGCGTGACGCCGTCGGCCGCCGCCATGCTGCACATCTCGACCGAGACCTCGAAGCTCCGCGCGCCGTCATCAACGCCGGCCAGGGGATGGCAGTGAATGTCAATCATCAGGAGTTCCCGGACCGCTCATCGGAGTTGGCGAGAAGCGCTTCCACCCCTTACCTCGTCGTTCAACAGCGACGACGCACTACGAACCCCGCCCTCGAGCGACCATTTAACTCTGGGGGCAGCGATTCCGTCAAGCGCGCCTCGACCTCTCCGGCCAGAGGCGACCCGCGGGTCGAGAGCTCAGATGCCGCTCGGGATAGCACGCCGGGCGCGTCCGCCAACAATTTGCTTGATATTTCCCTGCCGAATCTGGTAAGGAAGAGAGTGGCTTAAGGGGAGGCGGTTTGCCTAAACCACCAGAAGCAATGACGAAGAAGGAGGTTTTCATGCACCACGCTTTCTCGAGGGGGGGCGCAGCTGTCTGGCTCAGCTTGCTGCTTGTGCTTCCCGTTCTCACGCTGTCCGCAGCGTCCTTGGCTCCCCTGGGTACACTGCGCTGCGATGGTGTCGTCTATCTGCGTGGGGAAACAGCGCGCCTAGGATCGGTGGTCTACAGCGGCGACCAACTGAGAACCGCCGAGGGTCGGGCGACCATTTCCCTGCCCGGCGGTGACCTGATGGTCCTGGATCGGCAATCGAGCGCAGCCCTGCGCCGTTCTCCGGAGGGTCTCTTCGTGGGACTCGAAAAGGGCCGCGTCGTTTGGGCGCTTGCGGCTCAGGCTCCCTTGCGCGTGCAGACCGACGGCCTCACGATCTCCCCCCGCGCGGCGTTTCCGAGCCTGGCGGAGGTGGCCCTGCGCGGCGACGGTTCCCTCGTCGTAGCCGTCCACCGGGGGAAGATCTCCATCGCTGACCTGCGCGCCGAGCCGGTGGCGGTGTCAGCGGGGCAGTTGATAACCATCTCGCCGCGACTTTCGCAGGCCGGGCAAACTCTGCCTGTTGGAACAGCCGCTCACGGCAAAATGACGCTCGGCGAGAAACTGAGGACCTTCCGGTTCGGCAGCCTTTCCCATCAGGCTTCGGTAGCAGTCGCGACGGGCATCCTCGGTGGCGCCGCCGCCACTTCCATAGTGGTACCCCTGACGGTGGGCGAAGAAGAGAACATTAGCCCCTCTACACCGTAAGTCACCTCCGCCAGGAACGGCTTGCCCGAGGGGCCATGCTTGGCACGGAGGGCCCCTCAGCCAAGTGGCGCCCAGGGGCAGCCCGCTGCTGGTTTCCCTCCGCCTAACCTCTAACCGTGCCCGTGGCCTCCATGTATGGTGACTCGGGCTGACCTCCGCAGGTGCCAGCCCAGCTTTCTGTGTCCCCCTGCAGGAATCTGTATTTCCCGCTCCCAAATCTAGAAATCGGGAACCATGGAATGGCCTTGGCCGGACAGCGAGAGAGATGAAACGCGAACAGACTCCCTGAAAATCAACCAGTTAAGCGAGAGGCTGTCACGCCGGAACAGGGATCATGGTTTGGAAGCCCGCTTGCCCACGTAAATGGCGAGCCAATATTACCTGACCCTCGTAAGTCGAGGCGAGGCCTGATATGAGGCTCAGAGTTTCGACCCAACACCCGACGCTTCGAGGGGGAGAAAAATCCCCCTCTTTTTTTCTTTCGGGCGCCTGCCTAAGCAGAACCTTCAACCAGCATCGCCATTTCCTCACAACGTCGGGTTTTTTGATCTCACGACATTTCAGGACACCGCCCAGCTTGCGCGCTACTGCGATTCTGCCTCGCGCTGGAAAGGGCTCAACGTTAAACAGCAAATGTTGCCCTACCCTGCTTCATCACGGCTACATGGACACCTCCGGCCTCACGAAGCCAGGCCCCAGGGGTAGGTGTCAGACCTGCCCAAAAAAGCGAAATCAAAAGGCAAGAATCAAAGGGAGGACGAACGCAGGTAGCAGCGACAGCCGCCTTGGAGTGCGGTGCCTTGGCACCGCCGTGTATGGCCGGAGCAAGCTTCGGCCACGAGAAAGCGGAAGCAGAGCTTCCGCACTCCAAGAGTACGGCGCTCATCCCGATAAACGGAATCGGGACAGGTAGGATGCTGTCAGAGGGCCGGCTGCTCGTGGGTTAGGCAGTGGAGGGTGCCGAGGCCCCAGACCAGGTCCACGGCGTGGATACCGACCACGGGCCGATCGACGAAGAGTTCGGCCAAGGTGCCCAAGGCTATGCGGTCATTAGGGTCGTTGAAGGTGGGAACCACGACGGCCGCATTCGCGATGTAAAAGTTGGCGTAACTGGCGGGCAGGCGCTGGCCGCCGAAATAGAGTGGGGCGGGCATGGGGAGCCGAGCGACCTCCAGCTTCGAGCCATCCTCCAGCCGCATACCTTCCAGGCGCTCGCGATTCTCCTCCAGGGGACGATAATTCGGGTCGTGCGGGTTGTCCTCGCGGCAAAGGACCACGGTGCGCGGGCCAACGAAGCGACAGACATCGTCAATGTGGCCGTGGGTGTCGTCGCCAGCGATGCCGCGCCCGAGCCACACCACATTCGTGACGCCCAGATAAGCGCGCAGCGCCACCTCGGTTTCCTGGCGGCTGAGGCCCGGATTGCGGACCTGCGTGGTCTGGTCGAGCAGGCATTCCTCAGTGGTCAGAAGCGTTCCGCACCCATTCACATCGATGCTTCCACCTTCCAGGACGAAGCTGCGGCCATGCACCTCGGCGCGAAAAAGGCGCAGGCCGAGCACGCGGGCAAGGCGCCCGGGCGCGGCGTCGTCCTTTCGCCAGTTGGGGTAACGCGCCCAGGCGTTGAAGCGAAAGCGAACGATGGCCAGCTCCGCCCGCCGGCAGAGCTCACGACGGACGAAGATGGGGCCGGCATCGCGCGTCCAGCCGCGGTCCGTGGGGATGCGGAAGAACTCTACGCGGGCCAGATCCACGCCCGCACGCCTGAGGATGCGGCGCGCGCTGGCCTCATGCGCCTTCGAGTTGATGAGGATACGCACGATTTCGCCGGGCGCGAGCTGGCGGACGATTTCGGCATAAACCCAAGGGATGGGCGCGAATTTCCCCGGCCAGTCAGTGCGGTTGTACGGCCAGCCAATCCAGGTGGCCTCGTGCCGCTCCCACTCGGCGGGGAGGCGAAAGCCGAGCCCGACCGGCGCTTTCTTTGCCAGTTGCACCATATTGTTGTTGGCCCTGTAAGACAAGAGCCGCCGATCAAAGATCCGCGCTACAGAAGAAGCTACTGTGCCTTGTCAAGGAAGCGGCGGTCGAGGCCCGCGTAAGCGTCGATGCGGCGGTCACGCAAGAAGGGCCAGTTGCGCCGCACCTCCTCAATGCGTTCTATGTTCACTTCGCTCGTCACGATCGCTTCCTGGTCAGTGGGGGCCTCCGCCACGACCATGCCAAACGGATCGCAGAGGAACGACGAACCCCAGAACTCGATGCCCCGCCCGGCCGCGCCCGCGAGCTTCTCCAGGCCCACCCGATTGACCGCCGCGACGTAGAGGCCGTTGGCGATGGCGTGCGCCCGTTGGATGGTACGCCAGGCGTCGCGCTGCGCCGCGCCGAACTGCTCCTTCTCGCCCGGATGCCAGCCAATGGCCGTCGGGTAGAAAATAACGCTCGCACCCTGGAGCGCCACCAAGCGAGCCGCCTCCGGATACCACTGGTCCCAGCAGATGAGCACGCCCAGCCGGCCGACATTCGTGTCAAACGCGGGAAAACCCAAGTCGCCCGGGGTGAAGTAGAACTTCTCGTAGTAGGCCGGGTCATCGGGGATGTGCATCTTGCGGTAAAGCCCGGCAATTTTCCCCGTCGAATCAAGCACGACGGCGCTGTTGTGGTAGAGTCCTGCGGCGCGACGCTCGAAGAGGGGCGCCACCACGACGACGCCTGCCCGGCGAGCAACTTCCCCCAATGCTTCAGTGGTAGGGCCCGGCACAGGCTCGGCCAGATCGAACGAGGCGGTGTCCTCACGCTGGCAGAAGTATGGCGAGCGGAAAAGCTCCGGCAGGCAGATCATCGCAGCGCCCGCGCCTGCCGCTTCCTCGACGTGCGAAATCGCCCGGCGAAGGTTCTCTTCCGGGTCAGGCACACAGGGCATCTGGATGAGGGCAACCTTGAATCTTCGCGGCGCTGACATGGCAGGAAAGCGTACACGAATCCGCGGATGCCGCCAAGGATTTCTGTAGCGGCGATGTCCTCCTCGCCGTCCCGAAGTCATCACACCCGAAGGTGATGGCTCTTGACTTCACACATCTCCCGTGGCTAGATTGCGAACGGCTCAGAGCGCACCATCTTTTCGCAAGGACGCCGCGCAAGCTGATGATCAACGCTCTCATCGACAAATTCGTCAAGCGCCAGGTGTTGGCCGTGCAGGAGTTCACCGAACTCCTCCTCAGTTCGGTGCGGCACGCCTTCAGCCCACCCCGCTACCTCGTCGACACGCTGGTGCAGATGGACGTGATTGGCTTCGGCTCGTTGCCCATTGTCGTGTTGACGGGGTTCTTCACCGGCGGCGTCTTGGCACTTCAGACCTACCGCACTCTAAGTACCTTCGGTGAAACCGGACTGCTGGGGCAGGTGGTGGCCCTCTCCATGGTGCGCGAGCTGGGACCGGTGCTAACTGCCCTGATGGTGGCGGGACGCAACAGTTCGGGCATCGCTTCCGAAATCGGCTCGATGCTGGTCAGCGAGCAAATCGACGCCATGCGCGCCCTGGGGACCGACCCCCTGCGCAAGCTGGTTACCCCGCGGCTTTACGCGACGCTCGCCACCCTTCCGTTGTTGACTATCCTGTCGGATTTTTTCGGCATGCTCGGGGGCGCGGTGGTCAGCATGTCAACCGCACGGCTGAGCAGCGCTGAATACTGGACATCCGCCTATCAGGCCCTGGAATTCGAAGACGTCTTCCAAGGTTTGACGAAGCCCTTCTTCTTCGCGGTCGTAGTAGCCCTGGTCGGCTGCTACTTCGGCCTGCACACGACGGGCGGCACCGAAGGCGTGGGCCGCTCGACGACTCGGGCCGTAGTCGTCGCCTGTGTGCTCATTTTGGTTCTGGACTTCTTCTACACCAAGTTCCTCATTGCGGCCGGCTTCTTCTAGGTAATACGCCTTTATCCGGGATAAAATAACCGCGGCAGACAGTTACGCCGTAGGAGGCCAGTTTCTCGCCGTGAACCCTCGCGCTGCGGACACGTCGCTGCCCCGTGACGGCGCCGTTTCCTCGACACCCGTCGTGGAGCTTCGCCACGTCTCCCTGGCTTTCGAGGACAAGCTGGTCCTCGACGACGTCTCTTTCCGCGTCGGGGCGGGGGAAACGCTCGTCCTGCTGGGGGTGACGGGGTCGGGAAAATCCGTCCTGTTGAAACTGATTCTCGGCTTGCTCAAGCCGGACGCAGGCGAGATTCTGATCGCGGGGCAAAACCTCGTGCCGCTGTCCGAGGTCCAGCTCTACCCGTTCCGGCAACGCATGGGCATCGTTTTCCAGGAAGGCGCGCTGTTCGACTCGCTCTCGGTGCACGAGAACGTCGCCTACCGGTTGCGCGAAGAGGGGATGACAGACGAAGCGAAGATTGAACAGCAGGTCCGGGAAGTCTTGCGCTTCGTGGAAATGGAGGACGCCATCGAGAAGATGCCCGCGGAGTTATCGGGTGGGATGCGGCGGCGCGTTTCCATCGCCCGCGCCATTGTCAGCCAGCCTGCCATCATGCTCTACGATTCCCCCACCGCGGGCCTCGACCCGGTTACGGCTCACACGATTAACCTCCTGATCGCCAAGCTGCGCGACGTGCAGAGGGTCAGCTCCCTGGTGGTCACGCACCGCCTGGCCGACGCTTTTGCGCTGGCCAATTACACCTACTCCGCGGAGAAGCAAGCCCTGATCCCGGCCAGCACGGACGGAGGGCCGGGCCAGCGGGTTCCCACGCAGTTCCTGGTGCTGCGCGACGGCACCGCTTACTTCTGGGGTTCCACCGACGAACTGACCGTCGCCCAGGATCCCTATCTGCGGAAATTCCTCGCCTGAGTTTCCCCCTCCGCGCGGGATGGCATACAATAGTCCCGGAGTGTCTGCAGGAGGGAGATGAACCATGCCTCAACGCAAAAAAATAACCTGGGCGCAGTTGCGCGTCGGCGCGCTCATGCTGGTCAGCCTAGCCGTTTTCGCCATCGGGGTTTTCTTCATCAGCGGGCAAGTGGGATTCTTCACGCGCAAGTACACCCTGAGAACGTATTTCTCCGGGGCGGCAGGTCTGCGCGAGGGTTCGCAGGTTCGCCTGGCCGGCCTGCCGGTGGGCGTGGTGCAGAGGATCCGCATCTCGAGGTTCACGGAGCCCGAGCGCGCCGTGGAAGTCACCATGCGCGTCCCGCGGAGTTACCAGCGGGAGATCCGCAAGGACTCGGAAGCCCGGCTGGCAACCGCCGGATTGCTGGGTGAAGCCTTCGTGGATATCTCGCGCGGCCAGCCGGCACAGCAGATCGTGCCGGACGGCGGCGAAGTGAAGAGCGTGGAGGAAGCGGACATCAAACGGATCGTGCAGAACACCAACGACGTCATTTCGAACCTGCGCGTGCTGAGCTCCAAGCTGAACGACATCACCAACCAGATCCAGGCCGGCCAGGGGTCGATCGGCAAGCTCATTTACGACCAGGCGCTATACAACCGCATGAACCAGATCACCAGCGACTTCCAGCGCGTGGTGTCGCGCATGGAACAGGGCGAAGGGACCGTCGGCAAGCTGCTGGCCGACGAGACGCTCTACCAGCGCACCGTGGCCAGCATCGACCGCCTGAACCAGGTGCTCGACGACGTCCAGCATGGCAAGGGAAGCCTGAGCAAGTTCATCAACGACCCGTCGGTTTACGACAATGTGAGCCAACTCGTGGCGCGGGCCAACACGCTGGTGAACAACGTCAACCAGGGCCAGGGGTCGCTCGGCAAGTTCGCCACCGACCCGCAGCTCTACAACCGCATGAACGAAACCTTCGACCGCATGAACATCATCACTACGCGCATCGAGCAGGGCCAGGGGACGCTGGGCAAGCTTTCCACGGATCCCACGCTCTTCAACAACCTGAGCGACAGTTCGCAATCGCTGCGCGAGTTCCTGACGGAATTCAGGAAGAACCCGAAGAAGTACCTCACCATCAAGCTGAGGATCTTCTGAGTTCGGCGCCTCCTGCGAGCGGCGGCCCTCCCCCTCCGGGGCCGCCGCAAGGAAAGGTGGGCCTGTATGCCACGGTCGCCGATCCCGTAGGTTCTCAAGGGAACAGTTGGGTTGCCCGGCCGTCCGTGTGTCGAACCTGGAAATATCTGGTCTATGCCAAGTTTTGCAGTGCCGTCTTTTCAATATATATCTTCTATAATGGTACAACCCCTCGACATTCCTTGCCAACCGTGCTTCCCCCCTGTTAGAATCGCCGTGGAGCTGGAGTGGCGGAACTGGCAGACGCACGAGACTCAAAATCTCGCGCTGCGCAAGCGGCATGGGGGTTCAACTCCCCCCTCCAGCATTGCGGATGGAAAGGCGGCCCCGCGGCTGTCTTTTCCTTTGAGACATTTTTCGGGGCTTGGGGCAAGACGACACGCACGGATGTAGCCCTCCTTGCGGCCAAGGGGCGTGGATTGCACGATACCGGACGGTTATTCTGACTGAGGAGGATACTTGTGAAGAAATCCATCGGAAAAACCCTGCAGCTCCTGCGCATCGAGAAGGGGCTTTCCCAGGGGGACATCGAGAAGCGAACGGGACTTCTGCGGTGCTACCTTTCCCGGGTGGAGAACGGGCACACCGTGCCCTCCATCGAAACGTTGCGAAAAATCGCTGGCGCGCTGGAGGTCACCCTCGGGGAACTGCTGGACGCGCCCGAGGGAGGAGCAAAGATGGCTCCCCCCCCTGCTGACAAGCGGCAGCTTCGCTTTTGGAATCTTATGAGGAGGTATGTGCCGGTCTTGAAGGAGCGTGACCGCCAGCTGCTGGTAGGGCTGGCACGCCGCATGGCCGCCGCGCGCTAGGCCATTCAGGTGAGGAGCGCAAGCTAGGCTCCTGCGGTTGACTTCCGACCGTTGTTTCCTTTTCCTGCCCCGCGCACGGGCCACACCGGCTTCATCCTTCTATTTAGCCCAGGCGCGAATCCCGCGTATCTCCTTTACCTTCTGCTCCTCAGCGGACGCCAAGAGCAGTGAAAGCCGCACCCACGGCGTGAAGGGTCTCCGCGATGTCGGCTTCGCTGTGGGCGGCGGAAACAAACGCGGCTTCGAATTGCGCCGGCGGGAAGTAAACGCCTCGCGCGAGCAAGGCGCGGAAGAACCGACCGAAGGCTGTGGTATTCGCCTTCTTGGCCGAAGCATAGTCGGTCACGGGTCCTGCCGTAAAGAACGGCGTGAACATCGAGCCTACACGGTTCACGGTTACAGCCACGCCGGCGCGGGAGGCCTCCGTCCGAAGTCCCGCAGTCAGCTTCTCGGTGAGGGCATCCAGACGTTCGTAGAAACCGGGCCGCCTCAGAAGTTCCAGAGTCTTCAGCCCTGCCGCCACCGCCAGGGGGTTTCCGGAAAGCGTGCCGGCCTGATAGACGGGTCCCGCAGGCGCCACCAGATCCATCAAGACCGCCCGGCCACCGTAGGCGCCGACCGGCAAACCTCCCCCCATGATCTTGCCTAACGTTGTCAGGTCGGGCTGAATCCCGTAAAGTTGTTGGGCGCCTCCGTAGGCCACGCGGAAACCCGTCATCACTTCGTCAAAGATGAGCACGGTCCCCTGGTCGGCCGTGAGGGCGCGCAGCTCCTCGAGAAACCCGGGCCGGGGCGGGACGCAACCCATGTTGCCCGCAACGGGTTCCACAATCACGGCGGCCAACTGGTCGCGGTGAACTCGGAAAGCTTCGCCCAGCGCGGCAGCGTCGTTGAAGGGCACCGTAATGGTCAACTCTGCCAAGGCCCTGGGTACGCCGGGACTATCGGGCAAGCCGAGCGTAGCGACGCCGGAGCCGGCCTTCACCAGCAAGCTGTCGGAGTGGCCGTGGTAGCCCCCTTCGAACTTGAGGATCTTCTCTCGCCCCGTGGCAGCCCGCGCCACGCGCAGGGCGGAAAGCGTTGCCTCGGTCCCCGAATTCACCAGCCGCACGCGCTCGAGGGAAGGGAAAGCTTCCTGGATTCGCTCCGCCAGTTCAACTTCCGCGGGCGTGCAGGCGCCGAAACTCGTGCCCGTTTCCAGGACCCTGGCCAGGGCCGCCATCACTTCCGGATGGCAATGGCCGAGAATCAGCGGGCCCCAGGACAGGACGTAGTCAATATAGCTGCGGCCGTCGACGTCGGTGAGGCGCGAGCCCTTCCCCGCCTCCACAAAGATCGGCTCGCCACCCACCGCGCGAAAGGCCCGGACAGGCGAATTCACTCCCCCCGGCATCAAACGGAGCGCCTTGCGAAAGAGTTCCTCGGATTTTGTGCGCATGCAGGTCTTGCTTCCCGCTGGATTTGGCCCGCGTTCGTGCCAGGGTTGACTACGCTTGCCGGTGTCGCGCTTCCACTCTTCGGCTAGCTCTCCGCGGAGCGCAGGTGAGGAAGCACCCCCCGCACTAAGTTCGCAGCAATCTCCAACAAAGAGGCTGCCAGCCCACCGTAGAGCCGTGTGAGGAGAGTGGCGTAGGATTGCGTCCCTTCGGTCAGATCCTGCAAAAGATTCATGACTACCCCGCTGCGACCACAGAACTCAACCATGCGGGTGGAGAGGGAGCTGCCCAGGATGTCGCCACGATAGAAAAGGGCCCCCAAGCGCGCGCCATGAGCCAGGTCAGCGGCAAATTCGCGCCAGACGCGCAAGGGATACGAGGCCGGCGAGTCTTCCAGCAGGCACTCCGCCAGCAACTCGCCGGAACGCATCGCATAATAGATCCCCTCGCCCGTCAGCGGATCGACCAAGCCGGCGCTGTCTCCGGCGAGCGCCCAGCCCTCTCCTGCCAAGCGCAGGTCGCTCCAGCTTTCGACCGTCAGCGAAGGCAGGAGATGAGCGAAAACGGGCGCGTCTTCACCCGGATAACCAAACTTCCTCATGAAGCCGTCGAGTCGCTGGCGCAGTTCCGGCATGGCACCTTCGCCCACCTTGCCGCAAATCCCCACCGAGAGGTGGTCCGGCCGAGGAAAGGCCCAGGCATAGCCCTCGAAATCGTCGAAGAACTGCACGCGCAGGAGGTCTTCCGCGCCCGGAACGTAGTAGCCAAGGGTCAGCATGAAGTCGCGCGCCTGGAAATCCCTCGCCAGCAAGCCGCGCAGGCGGCTGCGCGCTCCCGCCGCCAAGATGACGAAATCCGCCTGGTATGCACCTTGCCGGCCTTCCAGCCGCCAGCTGGTCCGGGAAGCCGTGAGATTCACAATCCGGTCCGCAACGATCTCCGCGCCAGCCTCCGCAGCGCGAGCCAGCAGCAAGTGATTGAGCACCAACCTGGAGTAGACGGCCATCGGCTGACGCAGACGCAGCCGCACCGCCGCTCCGCTCGACGCCACAAACTCCGCCTCGCGGACGCGCCGGGCCCCTGTCGCCGCCTCGAAGAGAAACGGATAACGGCGTAACGCCTTGACCGACAGGCCGCCCCCGCAGGGCTTTTCCCACCCGAGCTTCTCCTCGAAAACGGTGACCCCGCCTCTGCCGCGCGCCAGCTTCTCTGCGGCCATGGCCCCGGCCGGCCCGCCCCCGATGATGGCGATTGTCTTCACGGAATCCACGCCCCGCAGGGCGAGAATAACACGCCCCTCGGCAGCCTGTAAATTCTACGCGCCGGGGACGGCAACAGAGGGTTCGCGCTTCAAAACCACGGTTCTCGAGAACAGGAGGTTCTCTCGGCGCAGTTGGGAATGCCGAGAATTCCACCGGCGGCCTCGCCCAGCGGCTCAGCGCCGGCAGGGCCACAAGCTCTCACCTGCCCCAACGCGTGCTAGAATAAGCTCACGGGTCGCCTCCCGGCCGCAGAGACAGATGCGCTGGCGGGCAAGATCCCGCACCGAAAGCAGTATGCGAAGGCTATGGCTGTCGAAAAGATCCTGCCCCTCGAGCGGGCCTACGAAGTGGTGGACGAACTTAAGCGCCAGGGCCAGCGCGTGGTGTTCACGAACGGCTGCTTTGACTTGCTGCATCCAGGTCACACGCGATACCTGGCGGAAGCGCGGAAGCTCGGCGACGTATTGCTGGTCGCGGTGAACAGTGACTCGAGCGTGCGCGCCATCAAGGGCCCCGGCCGACCGATCCTGCCCGAAGGCGAGCGGGCGGAAATTCTGGCAGCGCTGGAATGCGTGGATTACGTCACCATCTTCAGCGAGCTCACCCCGCAGGCTATCATCGCGCGCCTGCTGCCCCAGGTCCTCGTCAAGGGGAGCGACTGGGGGCGGGACGAGATCGTAGGCCGCGCCGAGGTTGAAGCTGCGGGAGGCAAGGTCGTCTCGATTCCGATAGCGCCGGGCTTCAGCACCTCGGCGATTATTCAGGCAGCCTGCAAGATTCGCGGCTAGGCGCAGTCACATCCCATGCCCTACCTCCGATTTCTCCTCCAAACGGTCCTCGACCATTCGGCTCTCCGCGCCGCGAGGGACGCAGCCTCAGCGGGTCAAACAGAGTTTGGCATTTCCGGCCTGACGCGCTCCGCTAAGGCCCTGGTCCTAGCGGGGCTGGCGCACGAAATCTCGCGCCCGCTGGTGGTGCTGACCCACGACAATGAGACGGCGGAGCGGCTTCGGCAGGCAGCCGCGACCTTCTTCACGTGGCTCGGAAACAACGGGGCCGCGGTGAGCGTTCTCCCCGCCTTCGACTGTTCGCCGTACGAGGGCCGCTCCCCGCACCCGGAGATCTCGGAACGCCGCGCGGTGGCCTTGTGGAATCTGGCGCACGGGCTGACCCGGATTCTCTTGGTCCCGCTCCCTGCGGCCCTGGGGCGGTTCCGCGAGAATTCGTACTACCGTTCGCTCGCCCTGGAATTGAAGCTTGGCGACGAGGTGAACCTCACCGACCTCGTCGAACACCTTTCGGGCGTGGGCTACGAAACCAGCGAGCCGGTCTCCAACCCGGGCCAGTTCTCGGTGCGCGGCGGAATTGTGGACGTTTTCCCGCCTGAAGCTGGCTGGCCCTTCCGCCTGGAGTTCTTTGGAGATCGGATTGAGTCACTGCGGGAATTTGACCCCAATACACAGCGCTCGCGGAAGCCGGCGCCAGCAGGTCTGCTCTTACCCCTGATGGAGACGAAGCGCGCCCCAAAGTTCTTCGATGACCTGGTGGGCACTCTGGCGGCGAGAGAACCCAAGCGGCGCGCCTCGGAACCCGATTGGGCGCCGGAATACTCCGGCCCCTTCCCCGGTTGGGAGTTCTTTGTCCCCCTCGTCGAGTCACATCCTAAAACGCTGCTCTCGCTCTTCCAGGAACCGTTGCTGGTCTGGGACGAGCCGGTCGACCGAAAGGTCCAGTTGCAGAAGACGCTGGAAAACTGGTCCGCGGCCTACGACGAGGTCCGCGACACCGTCCCCTCACGACCGCGGCCGGAGGAGATATTCCTTACCGAACCGGAGTTTCTGAAATCAATCGAGGGTGTTCCGGCGCTGTCGCTAAAGGAGCTCGCCATCGAAAGCGTGGCAGGGGAGGTCCCTGGCAGCCCTCCCGCCCAAATCATACGGGAGCAGCGTAAAGTTGCTCCCTTACAAGATGAGTTGGTTCTCCAAACCCAGCCGGCGCCGAAGTTTCACGGCGCCGTGAAGGCATTCGTCGAGGATATCGCCCAGCGGCGCAAGCGCCAGGAAACCGTTGTCTTTGTTCTGCCCGCCGCCGGCAAGCTCGAGCGCCTGCGCGAAATTCTGACGGAATACGAAATTCCCTTCGAAGTAGTAAGGGAGGGTCTTTACGGCCCTCCCGGCGAGTCTGGACGCGAGCCCCGCGAGGGTGCTCCCCCGCCCGCAGAGCTGAACCAGTCTCGAAACGCGATCTTCCTCGCGCGTGGCGAACTTGGGGAAGGCATCGTCTTTCCCGACCTGCGCCTGACGCTCCTCAGTGACAGTGACCTCTTCGGTGAGTTCGTTTGGGGCGCAGCCGGCCGCCGTGAGAAGTCGCGGATTTCAAGTTTCATTTCGGACCTGAGCGACCTCAAGGTCGGCGACTACGTCGTGCACGTGGACCACGGCATCGGGCTTTACCAAGGCTTGCGTCAGCTCGAGGTGGGAGGCGTGCGGCGTGATTTCATGCTGCTGACCTACCAGGACGAGGCGCGGCTCTACGTTCCGCTCGAGCGCTTGGACCTGGTAGAGAAGTATCGCGCCAGCGGCGACGGGGGCAGGCCTCAGCTCGACCGCCTGGGTGGCACCTCCTGGGTCCGCACCAAGACGCGCGTCAAGCGGGCCCTGCGCGACATCGCTCAGGAGCTCCTGCGGCTATACGCCGCGCGGAAGATGCACGGTGGTGCCGCCTTCAGCCCTGACACCCCATGGCAAAAGGAGCTGGAAGACTCCTTTGAGTTCGAGGAAACACCCGACCAAGTGACCGCGCTCGCGGAGATCAAACGCGACCTCGAAGCTCCGCAACCTATGGACCGGCTGCTCTGCGGTGATGTAGGCTACGGCAAGACCGAGTTGGCCATGCGCGCCGCCTTCAAGGTGGTGCAGGAGGGAAAGCAGGCGGCGGTGCTTGCCCCCACCACGGTCCTGGCCTTCCAGCACTTCAATACCTTCCGGCAGCGGCTGGCGGCGTTTCCGGTGCGCGTGGAGATGCTCAGCCGTTTTCGCTCCCGGGCGGAGCAGAAAAAGATCCTGGCCGACGCCGAGGCCGGCAAGGTGGACGTCCTGATTGGCACGCACCGGCTGCTTTCCCGCGACGTGCGGGTGCGGGATCTCGGCCTGTTGATCGTGGACGAAGAGCAGCGCTTCGGGGTGGCGGCGAAGGAGAAGCTGAAAAAGCTGAAAGCCAGCGTGGACGTGCTGGCGATGTCCGCGACTCCCATTCCTCGCACCCTCCACATGTCGCTGGGGGGGCTACGCGACCTCTCGGTGATTGAGACTCCGCCGCGCGGCCGCCTGGCGATTCAAACCGTGGTGGCGCCGTTCAGCGACGCCCTCATCCAGTCGGCAATCCTCCAGGAGATGAGCCGGCAGGGTCAGGTGTTTTTCGTGCACAACCGCGTGGAGACCATCTTCAGCATGGCCGCGCTCGTCCAGCGCTTGGTGCCGACGGCGCGGCTGGGCGTCTCGCACGGCCAGATGGACGAAAAGGAACTCGAGCGGGTCATGCTCAAGTTCATGGAGGGCCGCTACGACGTACTGGTGGCCACGGCCCTCATCGAGAACGGGCTGGACATCCCCCGCGCCAACACCATCATCGTGAACCGCGCCGACCGCTTCGGCCTGGCCGACCTCTACCAATTGCGGGGAAGGGTGGGGCGCTCGAACCGCCGCGCCTACGCCTACTTCCTCATCCCCGCGGAGGAGTCGCTGACGCCCACGGCCAAACGCCGCCTCGCCGCGCTGAAGGAGTTTTCCGATTTGGGCGCCGGCTTTCGGCTGGCCGCACTCGATCTGGAACTGCGCGGCGCCGGGAATCTCCTGGGCGCCGAGCAGCACGGCCACTTAAATGCCATCGGCATTGATCTCTACTTGAAGATGCTCGAGCAGACGGTGGAAGAGCTGAGGGGCGCGGCACCGAAACCCGAAGTCCGTACGACGCTCAACTTGGGTCTCGACATCAAGATCCCTGAGTCTTATATCACCGACGAGAACCAGCGCCTGCGCATGTACAAACGCATCTCCGGGCTCGCGAACGACACCGAACGCGCCGAGCTGGAAGCCGAACTGATCGACCGCTATGGACCCATTCCACCTTCGATATTCAACCTTCTGAACTATGCCCTGTTGAAGTCGGCTGCCGAGCGGTTGCTGATCCACTCCATTGAGCGGAGGGCAGATGAAATCTGGCTGCGCTTTCATAGCGAGGCGCCCGTCCATCCCGAAAAGTTGACCCAATTCCTCCGGCGGCGCCGGGGAGCCAGTTTCCGCCCCGACGGCACACTGCGCTTCCGGCTGGCGTCCCACGCGGGCGACTTCTTCGAGCAGATCCAAAACGACTTGCAGGAACTCCGCACGCCGCATTAAGATGTTCCCAGTATGAAACGACGGCTTTTTATGCTGGCAGTGGCGGTGGGTCTGGTGGGGGCAGCTTTTCCCGCCTTCGCGGCGCGCAAGGTGGTCGAGCGCATCATCGCCCGGGTCAACGGCGAGATCATCACGCAACGCCAGTTCGAGCGGGAGCGCGAGAAGCTCCGCACGCAGTTGGCCCAGCAATACTCGGGGGCCGAACTCGAGTCGAAGGTGCGCGAGGACAGCAAGGATCTGCTCCGCGACCTCATCGACCGAGCCCTGATGGTCCAGAAGGCCAAGGACCTCGACGTCAGCGTGGAGACCGACCTGATCAAACGCCTGGATGAGATCCGCCAGAACATCAACCTGAAATCGCTGGAAGACCTCCAGAGCGCAGTCGAAAAGCAGGGGTTGCTCTGGGAAGACTTCAAGGACGACATCCGTCGCGGTCTGCTGATGCGCGAGGTTATCGGGCGGGAGGTGGGGCGGACGATCATCGTTTCCCGCGAAGACGCACGCCAGTACTTCCAGGAACACCAGCAGGAGTTTGCCTCGCCCGCCGGAGTCGAACTCGCCCAGATCCTCATCTCCAACGAGAAGCACAAGCCGGAAGAGGCCGAGAAGCGGGCCAAGGATACGCTGGCCGAGCTCAAGGCGGGGGCACGCTGGGCCGAGGTGTGCCGGAAGTATTCCGACGACGCGACGGCCAACGAGGGTGGCTACATCGGTTTCATGAAGGCGGGAACCCTGGCCCCCGCCATCAACGACGCCGTCGCCAAGCTGGAGGTGAACGAATTCACGGATCTGGTCACGATTAAGTCCGGTTACCTCATCCTCAAGTTGCTGGACCGGCGCCGGGAGGGTATCCCGAAGTTCGAGGAAGTCGAGCAGCGCGCCAGCGAAGTACTTTACAACCAGAAGATGGCACCGGCCCTGCGGGAATACCTGGTGACCCTGCGCAAGGAAAGCTATGTCTACCTGGCTCCCGGCTATGTAGACAGCGGCGCCGAACGGGCCAGCAAGGCCGTGCTCGCTAAGAAGGGCTCATGAAAAGCCCCTACGTTGCGGACCTCACGCCGGGAACCCGCCTGGCAACAACCTTCCTGGTTCAAAGCAAAGAACGCAAGACCGCTAGCACGGGCAAGCCCTATCTCGACCTGGAGCTTCGCGACGCCAGCGGAGTGATCCGGGCCAAAGTGTGGGATTGCGACCGGCTCGATCAGGATTTCGAAGTCGAGGATTTCGTGCTGGTGCAAGGGCACATCGAGGCGTACAAGGGCACGCCCCAGATTGTAGTCAACGCCATCCGGCGCTCGGCGGACCAGGAAATTGACCCGCGAGATTACTTCCCGCGCTCAAACCGGGATCCGGAGGAGATGTACGCGGAACTCGTCGGCCGGCTGGAGCGCGTGCCCGAGGGGCCGCTGCGGGCCTTGCTCCTGGCGGTCGTCCAAGACCCCGAAATTGCCGCGAAATTCAAACTCGCGCCAGCCGCGATGAGTTACCACCACGCCTACCTCGGCGGTCTGCTCGAGCACATTCTCTCCCTCGTCCGGCTGGGCGACCAGATCTCGGACCATTACGGCTGGCTGCGCCGGGACTTGGTCTTAGCCGGTCTGGTCCTGCACGACCTGGGGAAAATCGAGGAACTCAATTACCTGCGCAGTTTTCGCTATACGACCCGCGGACAACTGGTGGGCCACATCGCGCTGGCGCTGGGAATCGTGCGCGAGAAACTGCGCGCCATCCCGGACTTCCCCCACGCCCTGCGAGACCAGATCGAACACATCATCCTCTCCCATCACGGCAAGCTGGAATTCGGTTCGCCGCGGGAGCCGATGTTTCCCGAAGCGCTGGTGGTCCACTACCTGGATGACCTGGATTCCAAGCTGGAAAGCATGCGCGCGCAGTACGCGGCGGATAAGGACCGCGCCGGCGATTGGACGGCCCGCAACCCGGCCCTGAAACGCGAACTGCTGAAACCGACACCAGATTGATTCATTGTTTCATTGGGTCCTTGCTCCATTGAAAAACAAGAACGGCAACATCGGCCGTTGCGCCACCAATTGACGCAATGAAACAATGATTCAATGGCTCAATGAATCAATGAACCAATTATTTCAGTCCTCCATCCAGCGCCTCCTGCCGCATCGTTATCCGTTTCTGCTGGTGGACCGGGTAACGGAGCTCGTCCCCGGCCAGCGCATCGTGGGGATCAAGAACTTCACCGGAAATGAAGATACCTCGCTCGGATATTCCCCGGCATCCCCCCAGGTGCCGACGGGCATCCTGCTGGAGGCCGTGACGCAACTCGGCGCCATTTTGGTGCTGGAGCGGCCGGAAATGGCCGGCAAGATCGCGGTGATCCTCCAGATTCCCTTCGCAAAGCTCCTCCAGCCCGTCCGCCCCGGTGATACGCTGCGGCTGGAGGCGGAAGTGCTGAAGCTGGGCGAACGCTTTGGCGAGTTGCGGGGCGCCGCCTACCGTGAGGGCGAACTCATCGCCGAAGGCCAGATGCGCTTCGCCCTGGCCAACGCGGTGGACGTGCTGCCGAAGTAGCCGGCTGTTAGTTGTTGGTTGTCAGTGGTGAGTAGTTCGTATAACGCTTCACGTGCCAAAGGGCACCGTGCCTTTACGGTCCTCCGCAGGCCAGACTTTGTCAACTTTCGACCTTCAACTTTCGGCTGTAGACTACTTTCCGCATTGCTGGCAAAATAAGGCCCGATGCTGTTCGAAGAACTCCGCATTCGCGACGTAGTGGTGCGGCCCGCACAGATTCTGGCGCCGATGGCGGGCATCACGGACACCGTCTTCCGCCGATTCATCAAGCGCCTGGGCGGCTGCGGGCTCATCATGACGGAGTTCGTCTCGAGCGAAGGCCTGCTGCGCCAGAACCTGCGCTCCCGGCGCTACCTCTACTATACGGAGGAAGAGCGGCCCATCACGGCGCAGATTTTCGGCGCCGACCCCCAGCGCCTCGCGGAAGCAGCGTGCCTGGTGGAAGACCTGGGCTTTGACTTGGTAGACCTAAACCTGGGCTGCCCGGCGAAGAAAGTGGTCAAGTGTGGCGGCTCCGCCCTGCTGCGCGACCTGCCGCGGCTCGAGAAAATTCTGCAAAGCATCCGCGCGGCCGTCCGCCTTCCCTTCACCGTCAAGATGCGCGCCGGCTGGAGCGAAAACGAAATCGTGGCCGTCGACGTGGCGCGTTTGGCGGAGGCCTGCGGGGTAGACGCCATCACGGTGCATCCCCGCACGCGCTTGCAGGGCTTCAGTGGCCGCGCCGACTGGCACATCATCGGCGAAGTCAAGGCCAGCGTGCGCATCCCGGTCATTGGCAACGGAGACGTTTTCGCGCCCCCTGACGCGCAGGCTCTGTTCGCGCAAACCGGATGCGATGCGGTAATGGTCGGCCGCGCCGCCGCCACCAATCCCTGGATCTTCCGCCAGATGGCGGAATACTTCCGCACGGGCACTTGCGCCGCGCCCTCGGAGGCCGACCGTCACCAGTTGATTCGCACCTATTACCACATGCTCGCCCGAGAACAGACGCCGGGCACCCTCGGCAAGATGAAGCAGTTCGCGAGCTGGTTCACGCACGGTGTCCGCCACGGCGCGGAATTGCGCCGCCGCGTGCACGGCGCGCGCGAAGTCCACGAAGTCCTGGAGCGTGTGGAGGAGTTTTTCCGCGCGGTGCTCCCGGCCTCGAGCGCGCCCCGCGAAGTCGCAGCGCGTTAGGTGGCGCTTCGAGGCCACACCTTTCGAAGGAGTGTCAACCTGTGGAACAAAGAAGCCAGCGAAGGATTCACGCGGCAGTTCCCGTGCAGATTCGTGGCGTGGACGCCCGGGGCGAGGCCTTCGAAGAGTCCACCGAGGCCCTGGAAGTGAGCCGCCGCGGCCTCTCCCTGCTGACCAAACGAGAGCTGCCCCTGCTTACCTCGCTGACCGTCGTGATTCCCGGGCGCGGCCCTTCGCGCCCCGGCGAGGGACCTAAGGATTTCTTTTCCACCGCCGCCGTCGTGCGCGTGGAAAAGGAAGGCGAGACGAACCGCGTCGGCATCCGCTTTGTGGGAGCCACACTGCCAACTTATTCGGCGGAGACGGGTTAGCTTCCCTGGCTGCCAACAAGTTGCCCGGACAACCGTGGCAGTATAAGCTAGGTTTCTAAGCTCTTCTCAAACTGCCACTGGCGGTAAGCCTGGCTGCGGGAGATGCCGCGCCGGCGCGCCACAGCCTTCAGCGCGGCACGTTCATCGAGGCCCTGTTCCGCCATCACCCCCTCCAACTCCCCGCGGATCGACCCTCGGGACGAGGGTTGCTCCTCCGGCGCCGGATGGGGGCCCACCAGTACGGTGATTTCGCCCCGCACGGGCTTCTTCTTCATCCGCGCCAGAACCTCGGAGGCGGAGCCCCGCAGGAATTCCTCGTGGATCTTGGTCACCTCGCGCGCCACCACCACGGGCGGGTCGCCGAGGGCCTGGCGAATGTCCTCCAGCATATCCAGCACTCGGTGGGGCGCTTCGTAGAAGACGAGCGTCTTGGTGATGCCCTTCAGTTCTTCCAGGGCCTTGCGCCGGGCGAGCTTCTTGCTGGGAAGAAACCCGAGGAAGCGGAACTTATCCACCGGCAAACCGGCGGCGGCCAGAGCCGCTACAAACGCCGAAGCGCCGGGCACGGGAACCACCGGCACGTTGTGCCGGATGGCAAGGTTGACCAGACGATAGCCCGGGTCGGAAATCACCGGCATGCCCGCGTCGGAGATCAGGGCGATGTGGCTTCCCTGCTCCAACTGGATGACCAATTCCGGCGCGCGCGTCATCTCGTTGTGTTCGTGATAGCTGAGGGTAGGCGTTTTGATGGCGAAGTGGTTCAGGAGCTGTTGCGTGCGCCGCGTATCTTCGCACGCGATCAGGTCAACTTCCTGGAGCGTGCGCAGGGCGCGAAAGGTGATGTCTTCCAGATTTCCGATGGGCGTTCCCACGACATAGAGTTTGCCGGCCGAAGTGCCGGCCGGAACCCGGGGACCGCCAGCTTGGGATGTACGCACCATGGCCGCCTCTCCACGTCTCCTCGGCTTTGCCATTGCGCTCTCAGTTTACCAACTCGCATGGCAGAGGGCAACCCGATCCGCAACTGAGGTCGGCATTTTGACCTGCATCTTCTGGGGTTGCTATAATGCCGGGGGCTTTAATCCAGGAGGGCTGCTTGCCGCTCTACGAATATCGCTGCCGGAAATGTGGCCTCCAAGTTGAGAAGATCCAGAAATTCTCCGACCCGCCTCTGGAGATCTGTGAAACCTGCGGCGGCCAGCTCGAGCGCTTGCTCTCCACGTCCGCCATCCAGTTCAAGGGCTCGGGGTGGTACGTCACCGACTACGCCCGCAGCTCCTCCCCTCCAGGAGCCGCGAGCAGCGAAAGCTCAACGGCCGGCAAGACTGACAGCTCACCTCCCAGCAAGCCCAAGAAAGCCTCTGACTCCCCCCAGACCTCCTCGGGCCCCAAATCGTCCTCTGAATAGCGGACTTGTCTGTGGCGCGCTTCGCCCTCTCTAAAGCTTGAGCGATTTGAGATAGCGGCGAAATTCCTTCGCCAGGTCGGGTCGCTTGAGCGCCATCTCGACCGTGGCTTCGAGGAAGCCCAGCTTGCTGCCCGCATCATGCCGCTTGCCCTCGAACACGTAGCCGTAGACCGGTTCCTTCTCGAGCAGGCTGCGGAGAGCGTCGGTTAACTGAATTTCGCCGCCGGCGCCGGGCCGGGTCGCCGCCAGCTCACGGAAGACAGCGGGGGTGAGGATGTAGCGGCCAACGATGGCAAGGTTCGACGGCGCGCTCTGGGGCTTCGGTTTCTCCACCATGTCGGCGATGCGGTAAAGCCGGCCGCGCCAATCCTGATCGCGCACGGCCTGCCCGCGGATAATGCCATAGCTCGAAACGGCTTCCCGCGGCACGCGCTGGATTGCCACCACACTCCTGCCGTAGCGCGCAAACACGGCCATCATCTGCTTCAGACAGGGCACGCGGCTGTCAATGACATCGTCGGAAAGAGCTACGGCAAACGGTTCCTCGCCCACCAGGTCGCGCGTCGTCAGGATGGCATGACCCAGGCCCCGAGGTTCTTGCTGACGGAGATAGGATATTTGCAGCAGGCCCGAGATGGATCGCAACTGTTTCCGCAAGTCTTCTTTGCCCCGCCCGGCCAGCTCATGCTCGAGTTCCAGGGAAACATCGAAATGGTTCTCAATCGCGTTCTTGCCGCGCCCCGTAACGAAGATCACCAGAGGAATGCCGGAGGCCGCAACCTCCTCCACGGCGTACTGCACCAGAGGCTTGTCCACCAGGGGGAGCATTTCCTTGGGTTGCGCTTTGGTGGCGGGCAGAAAGCGCGTGCCCAATCCGGCCACCGGCAAAATGGCTTTGTGAATTTTCATCGGCCCCCCCGTCGCGAATTCCACCCGCTTGGCATTTCCAGTGAAATATCCTAGCTTGCTTACGTAACCCTCGTCAAAGGCAGATATTGTCACAGCCTTGTTGGTCGTCGGTCGTCAGTTGTTGGTGGTCACTGTTCCGGTGCCCGTTGTTGATTGTCGCTTGCTTGTTGTCGGTTCCGTGTTCTCAAATCTCAGATTTCTTACCTCAAACCATGGATTCTATTCTCCATTTTCTGCTTCCTGCCTTCTGTCCACTGCTCTCTGCTTACCCCCTTCCCTCTTTGCCCTCCGGGTGCGGGACACCCGGGTGTGTTAACATGCCTGCGTGGGAGTCATCTATGTTGCTCTTTCCCGGTATTGAGTCGAGCCGGCAGGGCAGATTTGTCTCATTAGCTCTGCGGTTCGTCAGCACGGGAATCCTGCAAAGGCCGCAGGGTTCGAGAACCACCCTGATGGAACTCGCCTTTGGGCCAGCCGGAACTCCAAAACGGAAATCCCGGCGGAACTTATTTCAGCCCGGAGTTCATTCATGAAAACACTTGGGATTTCACCGAGGAAAGCTCATTGCTGGCCGGCTGCGATCCGAATCGTGGGTGTGCTCGTTGTTGCGGTCTGTCTGGAGGCCGCACCTGCCACCACCCCCGACGCGGTCATCCTGACGCCAAAGCCGCCGCTTGCGCCGAGGATCAACGGACCGAAGGTTTACGGCGCGCGTCCAGGACATCCGTTCATCTTTCGGATACCTTGCACCGGGCAGCGGCCGATCAAGTTCTCCGCCGTGGGCCTGCCCGAGTCGCTGAAGCTGGACCGCCAGACGGGTATCATCACCGGCAAGGCGCCGGAGCGGCGCGGCGACTACGTGGTGACGCTTCATGCGAGGAACTCAGAGGGTTCGGCGAGTCGCTCGTTCAAGATTGTGGTGGGGGATACGCTGGCACTCACGCCACCCATGGGCTGGAACGACTGGTACACGCATTACGACCGGGTGACGGACGAGCTGATGCGTCAGGCGGCAGACGCGATGGTCGCCTCCGGCATGGCCGACTACGGTTACCAGTACGTCAACATCGACGACTGCTGGATGATGAAGCCCGGCTCCAAGGACCCTGCGCGGCGTGGTGACCCGCGCGATTCCGCGGGCGCGCTTCGGCCCAACGGCCGGTTTCCCGACATGCGGGCGCTGACGGACTACATTCACAGCAAAGGCCTGAAGGCCGGTCTCTACACGTCGCCGGGTCCGCTGACGTGCGCCGATTTCGCGGGGACGTACCAACACGAGCAGATCGATGCGCGTAAGTTCGCCGAGTGGGGCTTCGATTTTCTGAAGTACGATTGGTGCTCCTACGATGGCGTCGCCGGGGGCAAGACACTCGAAGACTACCAGAAGCCATACAAATTGATGGGCGGGATTCTGAAGGGCCTGGACCGCGACGTGGTGTTCAATTTGTGCCAGTACGGGTTGAGCGACGTGTGGAAGTGGGGCGGCGCGGTAGGCGGCCACTGCTGGCGGACGACCGGCGATGTCGGCCTTAGGAAGAACACGAAGCTGCCCGGCTTCTACAGCGTAGGATTCCAGAACGCACTTCACGCGGAGGATGCAGGTCCGGGGGGGTGGAACGATCCCGACTACATCCTGATCGGGTCCGTGGGTAACGCCTTCAAGAGCGAAGAGCCCCCGAAGCCGACCTCACTGACCGCGGACGAACAGTACAGCTACATATCGATGTGGGCCCTCATGGCCGCACCGCTCTTCTTCTCCGGCGATATGAACTACCTCGACGAATTTACGCTCAACCTGCTGTGCAACGCCGAAGTGATCGCCGTCGATCAGGACTCGCTCGGCAAACAGGCCCGCATCGTCCGGCACACGGACGATGAGTTCGTGCTGGCAAAGCTGCTGGACGACGGCTCGCTGGCGGTGGGGCTCTTTAACCTGACCGAGTCGCCAAGGCCGATCACCGTAACCTGGCAGGATCTCGACCTTGACGGCAAGCGCCGCGTCCGCGACCTCTGGCGGCAGAAGGACATCGCCACGGCCAACGCTCAATACTCAGCGACGGTCAACCGCCATGGCGTCTCTCTGGTCCGGCTGTTCCCGGCATCTCGGTAGTCGTCGGCAAAAGGACAGTTCAGGACTCCAATCCTGCGAATGCTGCTTGGCCTTGTGCTTTCTGATTTCTGCCTTCTCCTCGCTGCTCTCTCCTTCCTGCCTTCCGGGTGGTGGGCGCATGAATGTGCTAGCATGTTGTTCTAGGAGTCATAGCTGATGCTGGTTCTCGGCATCGAATCCAGTTGCGACGAGACCGCAGCCGCCGTGGTGGCAGATGGAGAGCGGATTCTCTCCAGTGTGGTGACCTCGCAGGTCTTGACGCACGAGCGCTACGGTGGTGTTGTGCCGGAGCTGGCCTCGCGCGAACATTTGAAGAAAATCAGCCCCCTGGTGGACGAAGCGCTCGAGCGTGCCGGCGTGAGCCTGAGCGACGCTGATGCCCTGGCGGTCACCGCGGGACCGGGGCTGATCGGGTCGCTCCTGGTGGGGCTGGTTTACGGCAAGGCCCTGGCACTCTCACTCAACAAACCGCTGGTGGGCGTCAATCATCTCGAAGGTCACATCCATGCCGTGCTGCTCGAGAACAAGATACGGCGGCTGGCGGGGGAGCCCGTCGAAGAAGCGCGGCTTCCCGCGGTGGCCCTGGTGGTCTCCGGCGGTCACACCAGCTTGTTTCGGGTGGAGACTCACAGCTCAGACTGCCATCCGGCTTTCTCTTACACGCGGCTGGGGCAAACACGCGACGACGCAGCCGGCGAAGCCTTCGACAAGGTGGCGAAGCTTCTCGCCCTCGGCTACCCGGGTGGCCCTATCATCGACGATCTCGCCCCCTTCGGCAATCCCGAGGGCGTGGAGTTTGGGCGCATCAAGATGAAAGGCAATTCCCTGGACTTCAGCTTCTCGGGCCTCAAGACCGCCGTGCTCTACCGCGTGCGCGGCACGCCACTGGCCGGCGAGGCTGAGGCGCGTCGCACCTGGCGCAAGAGTGCCGGGCGGGTGACCGCAGACGAAGTCCGCGCCCGCTGTTCCGAGGCCACGCTCGATCTCGTGGCCAGCTTCCAGCACGCGGCCATCACCGACCTGGTCGAACGAACCTTGGCTGCCGCGGAAACCTCGCGCGTCGAGACAATTCTTGTCTCCGGTGGCGTCGCCTGCAATTCTCTTCTTCGCACGCGCTTTGCCGAGGCCGCCAAGTCGCAGGCATTGCAGATTCTCTTCCCTGCTCCTGAACTCTCCACAGACAATGCCGCCATGATCGCCGCGGCGGGATACTACAGGCTCATGGCCGGACTCCGCGCCGACACTTCGCTCACCGCCCATGCTTCGTTTCCCCTGGGTACGTGAGCTGTCGGGGAGGGCCTTTACGGCTTTCCCGCATTGAATGGTCAGGAGCCAAGCCAGCGCGGGAGGGACGCGTCGTTTCCTTGCCCTCAAAGACCGTATTCAAAGCTCCCAAGGGGAGTATCCTGAGAATCGAGACGCCCGGGGGCCGCGGCTGGGGTAAGTAACGGCAAGGCCCGTGCGGTGTCAAAGCGGGGAGAAGGCCTGTACCGTCTGGTGCGGGGCAAGTCACCACACTTCAAGGAGGCATGATGGAACCGGTCAATCGCAGAAGCTTCATGAAATCAGTCGCGGGCGCCGCGGCCTTGGCAGCAGTGGACCTGCCGGCCGCCCAAGCTCGCGAGTCAGGCCCCGTTTTCCTGTCGACCTGGCCCCACGGCAAATCCGCCAACGAGCGCGCCGCCGAAATCCTCCGGGCTGGCGGGAGTCTGCTCGATGCCGTCGAGAAAGGCATCAACGTCCCTGAAAGCGACCCGACAGTCACCACGGTTGGATACGGCGGCCTTCCTAACGCCGAGGGCGAAGTCGAGTTGGATGCGGCCATCATGGACGGCACGCGGCACCGCGCGGGCGCGGTTTGCAGTCTCCACGGCATCAAGAACCCAATTTCCGTGGCGCGCCTGGTCCTGGAGAAGACTCGACACACGACGTTAGCAGGAGAAGGCGCATTGCATTTCGCGCTTAAGATGGGTTTCAAGCCAGAACAGTTGCTCACGCCGGAGAGCTTGAAGAAGTGGCTCGAGTGGAAGGCAGACCCCAAGCACAAGACCTTCTGGCAAAATCCAACTGAAGACCACGACACCATCGGCATGGTGGCCACCGACGGCAAGGGCCACGTGGTTTCGGGGTGCTCCACCTCGGGCATGGCCTGGAAGATTCCCGGGCGCGTGGGTGATTCGCCTCTGGTTGGTTGCGGCGTTTATGCCGACGACAACGTGGGCGCGGCGTCCGCCACCGGCGACGGCGACCTGATGACGAACTACTGTACGAGTATCTCTATCGTCCACTTCATGGCCCGTGGAGCATCGCCGCAGGACGCCTGCCTGGAACTCCTCCAGCACATGACGAAGACGGACCCGGCGAATCGCTCCCGAGAGGTTTGCGTCATCGCCCTCAACACTAGTGGCGAGATTGGCACCGCCGCTATGCACAAGAACTATCGCCTGAAGTATGCCCTGTGGCGAGAGGGAGAGAGCCAACTGCTGGAATCAGTGGCCTTGTACTGATTACGCTTGTTATTTGTTCGCTGTCAGTTGTCCTTGGTCAGTCGATGGGAGTCGGTGAAAACCTAACCGCTGACCACTGACGACCACCCGTACTCACGTCGCGGCTGTGGATTCACTGCCCCCCAGCAGCATCCACCCCAGGATAGCTAGCACCAGGACCGCCAGAATCAGGCCGTTCCAGCGGAAGAATGCCGCGGGCTGGGACAGCAATTCAATAAGTGGGTGCGCAAGAGGCACACAGAATGCCGCACCCACGTAAGCCAGCACGTTGTCTCGATAGAAGGCAGCGACGATTCCGATCGCTGCCACCAGCACAACGAAATTCAGAGCCCAGCCGACGAAGAACTCCGGGACCGAGTGTGCAAACGACGGGCCCAGGCTCACCAGCGCGAGGAATCCCCCGATCCACAGCCACCACGCGCGGCGCTTCCAACCCAGCCGGAATAGGTAAACCAACACCGCAGCGATTGCCGGGACCAACAAGCCGTAGAGCACCCCGCGCAGCAAGAAGCCGACGCCGGGCCAGGACGCGTCAAACAGGTCGGGTACGAGATCAACCCCAACCGGCGCATAGGCGTGAAAGCCCCCAGCGATAAGCGCGCTGATTCGGCTTAGCGCCGCTGCCGCGGCAAGGCCGACGACAATGGCGAGGAGCGCATCACGCCGCCACAGCCGGCGGGCGGAGCCGCAGAAGATCCGCCACGCGTCCGGATAGAGGCTGGTGGCAAGCCCTATGAGCAGCCAACCCACCAAGCCCCCCAGGAGGGGCCACACCAGAAGGCCCGCAGAGTTGGATATCCAGAAGTTAATCAGAGGCTCTGAAGTGTCATACCTCTGGTAGAGATTGGAGAGCTGGTTCAACTCGGCCAGAGCCAGCACGCCAGCGACGGCCACCCCCGCACAAGCCGCAGGCCGCCACCGGATCTCACCTCGTCGCACCCGCAGGACGAACAGAACCAGGCCACCCGCGACTAGCCCGGCCCCCAGCAGGATCAGAACCCCAAGCAGAATGGCATTGGGCAGCGTGGTGGCATTCTGCTGACGCTGCCACGCTTCCGGGAGCTTGAAATAGCGCGCGAGCCCCACCGTTTGGTCGCCCGCCACCTCCACTTCCAGGCGAAAGTGCGCGTCGCCAACCTGCATGTAACTATTCGGGCGGCCAGCTTTGGCCTGCCAGACCAGAGTGTAATCTGTGCGTGCTTTGCGCTTGTTAATCCTGCTTTCCTGGAGTTCAAAATCGCTGAGCCGATAACCGCTGCGTTCAAGAAAGCCGGCGGCCAGGGCCCGCGCCTCTTCCGGCGAGAGCGTTGCCCCGGGGGCGTTCTCGTCGAGGATATGCCGATAGGAAAAGACCTCGCCCCCCGCCGCGTCAACAAAGACGAGGTGCTCTTCCTTTTCGAGCGGGCGGAAGCAGCGCACCTCCCACAGCAGCAGCCGGGTGGCCCGCCGGTAGATGCGGTCGGCCTCTTCGACCGGGCGCTGCTGCAGAATGTATTTCACGGCGAGTGCGTCCACGTTTTCGCGCAACCAAGCGACGTGTCGGTAGTGCGTCGGATCCACCTGCCGCTGCTGGAGATACTGGTCCGCTGCCCGGATGGCGTCCTGCCGCGTCAGGTGAAGGCTGGTCCCCTCCCCCAAACGATGAACCGGCACGACCGCCAAGGCGACGAAACCTGCCACCAGCACCGCAGCCAGAACCAGACGCCGGGAATCAAGCGCGCGGTAGGCCAGCGGGGTCTCCGGCTCCGCTCGAGCTTCCCGACGCGGGGCGCGCGCAATTCCCACGCTGGCATTGGTCAGTGTTGACTCGTCCGTGAAGGTGCCCGCGCGCCAGTAGGCCACGAGCGAAACAATCAGCGGGACCAGCATGATTCCCGCGGTGAGCGCCCCGGAGACCATCAGGTAGTGGTTGGGGGCGCGCAGAAGAACAAAAGCCGTATAGAGCGCATCAACTGAATAGTGCCAGATGAGCGTAGCCAGAATGCCGAAGCGCAGCATGACGAGGCCCATCACGATGCCGCCCAGGCCGACCTCTACTCCGCGGATAAAGAACGGCTGGTTGGGATATGCGGCATGAAGGAATCCCCAGATGAAGGCCGCCAGGACCAGGGCCCCCGGCCCCGAACGAAGAACTCTCTTCAAAAATGGCATGGCAAAGGCGCGGAATTGGAGTTCCTCCGACACAGCCGGCAGGAAGCCAATGAACAATACCGACACCCAAGGGATTCGCGTGTTGATGAGATTCGAGAAGGGCACATCGGCGGGCGCCCACGCTCCGAATTTCTCGGCCGCAAGGTAGAACAGGGTTTGATAGGCGAAGAAGAAGAACGTCAGCCCGATGCCGATCACGTTCGCCAGGAAAAAGGAACGCGAGCGGAAACCCTGCCAGCTCAGGTAGCGGCGCAAGGAAATGAGCTGAGGATATCCTTGGCGATAGACTGGTTCGGAACTCGCCACCAGGAGAAAGATGAGCGCGCCCAGACCCAACGAACTCAAGATACCGTCCCGCAGATAGCCGGTTATGAAACTCGAGTACGAATCCGTGGTCCGGTAATAGAACTCCTCCAGGGAGAAAGTATTGAGTTCCCCGAGGAACAACAAGACTGCGGCCACTATCCCGAAGCCGAGCGAGAGTCTCACCGGCACGTCGCGGTCACGCAAGCGCCGGACCAGGATAATGAGCATGGCCACGCTGAGCAGGACCCAGAAGACTTCCGCCACCATCTGCGCCGACAGATTGCGCGCGCGAAGTTGCTGATAGTCGCGGCTCCACTGCTCGGGAATCTTAACGAACTCCTGGTAGGCCGCCACCTGGTCGCCGCCGACGTCCACCTCAATCCGCAGGCTGCCCTCGCCCAGATTCACGCTCTTCTGTTTCCAGGTGAACGAATGGTCGGTGCGCGCCGGACGCTTCTCGGTCTGACCCTCGACAAACTCCAGGTCGGCCAGGTCACGCTGCATCACCTCGCGCAAGAACTTCTCGGCGATATCCCGCGCGGCGGCGGCGTCCAAGTTCGCGCCCGGCGTCGCCTCAGGAATCTCGTGCTCAAAGCCGACAGCTCCCCCCGCGGGCGTGACGTCCACGCGGAATTCCTCCTGCTGCTGCGGCTTGAACCAGCGATGCGACCAGCGCCAGAGTCGAACCGGGCCGCGCGTCAGGCCGTTCATACGTTCTAGACCCTGCGTACGCTCAAGGTAGACCTTGACATCTTCGTCGTAGCGGAAGACGGCCACGTGCCGATAGCCTTCAAGCCGGACTCCCCGCGACGCGAGGAACCGGCGCGCCAGAGGCTCCGAATCATCCCGATTGACGCGAAACTCGATGGCGGCTTCAGGAAAAGCCCGCCAGAAATACTTGACGCCCACACCCAGCGACACGGCCATCACCACGCCGGCGACGGCGATGATTCTGTATTCGGCGGAGGTCAGTTTGATGGGCATGGAACCCTCCCGCAGCCTCGTCCACAAGTGGGCGCGATTATAGCAAGGGAGAATCGTCAGTGGTCAGTAGTCAGTTGTCCGTTGCCACATGCGGGGTCGTGGCCTTCATCTTTTACCTTTAGCCTTCAACCTTTTCACCATTATCCAGGCGGCAGTACCGTTGTCATAGTATCGCTCAAGCCTTTCATATTTGACGTACCCGCGCTTCTCGTAAAACGATTGGGCTGCGCTGTTGTCTTCGGCTGTTTCAAGATAGATCATCCTGATTCCCTGCGCCGCTGCCCAGTCTTCGGCCGCGCCCATGAGTGCCGTGCCGACGCCCCGGCGCCGCCAGCGCTCCGGCACATCGATGGTTACAACGTGCCATACCTGCCCAGGCTCCCGATTCCCGACCAGGAATCCAACGACGGTCTCGTCCTCCTGGGCAACCCAGGTCTTCGAGTTCCGGCGCCCAATGAACCGAGCAAGCTCCTCGCGCGAATACGAGACCCCCGGCGGGAAGCAAGCCTGGTCGATTTCGTAAAGGGTCTGGAGGTCGGCAGGACGGAAGGGGCGGAGTCGCATAGGAGTAGTAACAAGTGACGAGTGCCGACTTTGTCTGTTGTCCGTGGTCCGTTGCTCCATGTCTATTGCCCGGAACCTCGGGTTCGTAATCCACGGCCCCGTGGGCGCCAGGGAAGACGAAAGAACCTGCGAGGGACTACGGACTACTGACCACGGACAGAAGCATTTCGATATCTGCCTCGGTGTTATACAAGTATGGTGAAACTCGGATCATACCGTGGCGCAGGCTCACCGCCACATGATTCGCCCTGAGCTTCTGGTGCAGTTTCGCGGTGGCCTCCGGCGAGTCCGCCTGGAAACCGAGGATGGTTGAGCGGTGCTCCGGTTTGGCCGCCTCCGAAAGCCGATAGCCGCCCCTCTGCAGCTCCTCTGCCAGGCGGTCAAGCAAGCGCCAGCAGTGTTCCGTGACTGTCCGCACGCCCACGCGCCCGACGAACTCAAGCGACGCCTCCTGGCCATAGAGATTAAGAAAATTCGATGTCTCGGGGACGTCGAAGATGCGCGCGGCCCGGGGCAGCGTGAACTCATCGGTGGGCAGCGCGTCAAAATCCTCACTTCCCTCAACCGTCATCCAGTTCACTACCGGCAACTCGAGACGGTCCTGAACCTCTGAGCGGAGATATACAAATCCCGTGCCGTAAGGCCCCAGCAGCCATTTGTAGGTAGCCACTGCCAGAATGTCCACGGGCAATTCGCGGATGTTCATCTCCAGCGCGCCCACGCCCTGCGTGCCGTCCACTACGAAGATGCCGCCCTGGCGGTGCACTAGATTGCCGAAGACGGCGAGGTCAATGCGTGCCCCTCCGGTGTAGCTGACCCAATCGAGCGCCAGGACGCGCGTCCGCGGCGTGAGCGCCCCCACCACCTCCTCTACCTGAACGTAGTCGCCCGCGGGCTTGACTACTTGCACGCGCACTCCGAGCCGGCGCAAGTGCAGCCAAGTGAAAAGATTCGCGGGAAAGTTGTGGCTCGCAATCACCACTTCGTCGCCCGCGGCGAGACCCAGACCGGCGGCAACAATCCCGATGCCCTGCGTGGCGCTGTTGGTCAAGGCGATCTCGGACGGATCAGCGCCAATCAGGGTTGCCAGGCGTCCACGCACGCGCTCTGGCAAACGAAAGTACTCCGGCGCTTCCAGGCGCTCCGGGTGGCACTTCAACTCGATGGCTTGCTGGAGGCGCGCCACCGTGGCGCGAGGAAAGGGCCCCTGATAAGCGCAATCCAGGTAGATGGTGGGGGAGAAATCCGGAAACTCCCGGCAATAATCCATCATAAGGGAGTCAATAGTCTATCGCCTCGCGGCTAGAAAAGACAAGCGCGCTGGGCACGTTGTGTGTTCAGGAAGTACTCTGGAATACTCAAAAGGCCGGAGGAACTAGGCGGTTGTGAGAAGCAAGACCGATATTCCATCTTGCCCCGGAAGCAGATCGGCCAGAAACGAAAGCTGAGCGACGCAAGTCCCCCCAGCCGCATGGCGTTGTTTACTGCCGCTAATGCCGCTCGGCCTCCAGAGCGCTCTCTCTCAAGTGGGTGAGGATCAAAGTAGCCGTCTCGCCGACCGCCGCCTCCAGCGCCGGAGGGTTGTAGGGTCGGCGCACGTTATCCTGCCAGATTGCTGCTCCACTCGTATCATTAAGATACACTTCCGAGTGAACCACTTTCATCCGGCGGAGGCTGACGCAGGTGCCCCGCATTACGGCGTCGGCCTCGTTGCGACTGGCCACCACGCGAAAGCGCCGGGACTTTGCCAGGCCCTCCAGGATTTTCTCGTTGAGCGCATTGTCCATCCGCTCCACGTAAATCTCGCTGACGCGTGTGAGTTTCCGGGCGTCCACGGTGTTCGAAGTGCGCGGCCCATAGAGCGAGGGCGCCGGGGCCGGACCGAGCGTGGGCCTCGTGGGCTGTTGTTTCCCCTCCTCGGGCTGTTGCGGTTGCTGTTCCTGCTGCTGTTGTTCTTGCTGTGACCCCGAAGCCAGCCCCGGGAGAAGCAGCATCGCGAGACAGAGATATCGGAGTCTCATGGGGCACCTCCGGCTTTCGTCGAATGGTGTCAGTTTAGCAGAAAAAAGCGCCCACCGGAGAGGCGGAGGTGGGCCGAGAGCCCTCGGGCAGTCATAGCCCGGCAAAGCCGTCGTCGTGTGTTGGGCGCAGAATGAG
>Ga0315281_10000599_pt1 | contig 50662 bp, 50 predicted proteins | sample YL17G07_0_MG_FD_204540 | JGI IMG/M metagenome (GOLD analysis project Ga0315281, IMG submission 204540) | Sediment microbial communities from Yellowstone Lake, YNP, Wyoming, USA - YL17G07_0 | ecosystem: Environmental > Aquatic > Freshwater > Lake > Sediment | place: USA: Wyoming | collected...
GGGAACGGCTGCCACTGCGCCGGCTCCTTGTACCAGTCGTAGAGCGCGCCGCCGGCCGACTCGATTTCCCCGCGGGGCATGTCCGGCGCGATCTCGCGGAGCGCGAAAGCGTAGTACTCGGTCCAGAAGGTGCGCGCCGCCCGGTCGGAGGCGTAGGAGCCGAGGCCGTCCTCGCCCAGGCGCGAGTAGAAGAACGCCGCTACGTCGGGGAAGGAGCCGCGGCGCTCCTGCTCGATGCGGATGCCGAGCTGGTGGGCGAGGAAGTCCCACACTTCGTCGATCTCGGCGCGCGGGCGGACGAGCGTGTGGCCGGCGTCGTAGAAAATGGCCCGGATGCGCATGTCGCAGGGTACCGGCGGGGGGCGCGGCGAGACAGCGTGGGCGATTCCCCTAAGGAGAGGCCGCGGTGCGCCCGCGGATGCCTTCGGCCGATACTGATCGTGATGGGAGAGGCTGAACGGTTCCGCATCTTCTTCTGGGCACGGCTGTACCCGCTGGTGGCGCTGCCGGTGTTCGGGGTGCTCTTCGTGGTGTCGCCGGTGGTGGACGGCTGGTCCGCGACGGCGTGGATGATCTGCGGTGGGGTCGTCGGCGCCTGCATCGCCTGGTACTTCTTGAAGCTGTGGCGGCAGTCGATCGTGCTGCTGGACGGCGAGGGGCTGACGCTGTACGTGGGCGGCACGCTCGAGGCGTGGCCGTACCGCAAGCTGCTGAAGGTGAAGCAGATCGGCAAGTACCGGGTGAAGATGTGCTATGACCCGGACATCCCCGACAAGCACATGCACATCTCGGTCGACCTCTTCGACTCCGACGGCTTCGCCGACGCCCTGCTCGATCGCTACGCGCTGGCGATGGGCCACGACCTGCCGGAGCTGGAGTCGCACGCGGCGTAACGCCCGCCGCGATCAGCCGATGCGTGCGGCTTCGGCGCGCGCCATGATGCCCTCGATGAACTCGCTCTTCCGGTCCGTGTAGCCGAGGTTGATGTCCGACGCGGGCGTCAGCGCGGCGTTGTACTCCGCGGTGATGCGGCGCTTGAGCGCGGCGTAGGCGTCGGCGTCCTCTGGATGGCCGCGCAGCCAGTCGCGGAACAGCAGGTGGCGGCGCCAGAACTCGCTGTCCGTGGCGACCATGTGCAGGTGGAACGCGCGCTCGCCGTCCACGTCCTTGCGGAAGTAGCGGCGAAGCGGCATGCCTTCGTCGAAGGCGTCCGGCCGCTCGAACTCCCGCACGTATTCGTAGCCGATGCCCTCGAGCAGCGGGATCAGCGGCGGCGCGTCGTCGAGCGAGCGCAGCCCCGGCATGATGTCGATGATCGGCTTGGCGGCGAGCCCGGGCACGGCCGTGCTGCCGACGTGCTCGATGGCGGCGAACGGCTCGCGGCCGCAGGCGCGGAAGATCAGCTCGCGCTCCGCCTCGAAGCGCCGCGGCCACGCCGGGTCGTACGCGGCGATGACGATCGGCTTGCCGGTGCGCGACGTCACGGCGCGGTTGCGGTCGCCGCGTCGATGACGCGCAGCCCCAGCTCGATGCCGATCGGCAGGCAGGCCTCGTCGAAATCGAACTTCGGGTGGTGGTGCGGCCAGGTGATGCCGCGTTCCTTGTTGCCGCCACCGAGCATGAAGTAGGCGCCGGGCGCGCGCTGCAGGAAGTACGCCATGTCGTCGCCGCCCGTCGTGCGCGCCTGGTGCACATGCTCCGGGCCCAGCATGGCGCCCGCCACGGCGGCGACTGTCGCGGCTGCCGCGGCGTCGTTGACGACGGCGGGCAGCGTCGACGTGTCGAAGCTGTACTCCGCGCCCCAGGCGGACGTGATGCCGCGAAGGATCTCCTCGGTGCGCGCGGTGATGCGGCGCAGCACGCGGTCCTCGAACGTGCGGATGGTGCCGGAGAGCATGACTTCGTTGGGGATGATGTTTCCGCGGACGCCGCCCTGGATGCGGCCGACCGTGAACACGCCCTCGTCCGCGGGGCTGATGTTGCGGCTCACGATGGTCTGCAGCGCGACGATGGCGTGCGCGGCGACGACGATCGGGTCGACGGTCTCGTGCGGGGCGGAGGCGTGGCCGCCGCGGCCGCGGACGATGATGCGGAAGTGTGTCGCGGCGGCGAAGACCGGCCCGGGCGTCACGGCGACCTCGCCGGCGGGCAGCGGCGCCCAGATGTGCAGCCCGAAGACGCGGTCCACCGCCGGCGCGTCCATGATGCCCTCGGCGATCATGCGCTGGGCGCCGCCGACGTGCTCCTCGGCCGGCTGGAACGCGAACAGCACGCTCCCAGACAGCGCGTCGCGCGACGCCTGCAGGGCGGCCGCCATGCTGAGGGCGATGGCGATGTGGCCATCGTGGCCGCAGGCGTGCATGGCGGTGCCGCCTTCGGACGCAAACGGCAGGCCCGTCTCCTCGCGGAGCGGCAGGCCGTCGATGTCGGCGCGCCACAGGATGCGCGGGCCGGGCCGGCCGCCGCGGATCAGCGCGGTGACGCCGGTGTCGGCGCAGGAACGCACGTCGTCCGCGCCAATGGCGCGCAGCCGCTCCATGATTACGGCCTGCGTGCGGTGCTCCTCCTGCGAGAGTTCGGCGTGGCGGTGCAGGTCGCGCCGCAGCGCGACGGCGTCGTCGGTGAGTGCGCGTACGGCGGGGCGGATGGTGCTGTCGCTCATGTGCGCAGTCTACAGGGACGCGGAGGAGTGCCGCGCCCGGCCGTTGTGCCGCTCAGATGCGCTCGTTCGGCATGACGCGGACGCCCGGCTCCGGGTGGTGATCTTCCTCCACCTCGGCGCCGTTGCCCATGACGGCGTCCGTGGCGGAGGCGCGGTCGCCGATGCCGGCGTACGCGCCGAGGATGCTTCCGGCGATCGTCGCCCCGTCGCCGATGCGGGCTTCTTCCCAGATGACGCTGGCATCGATCACCGCGTCCGCGCCGACGATGGTGTCGTGGCCGATGACGGTGGGGCCGGTGATCCTCGCGCGCGCGCCGATGCGCGTGCCGCGGCCAATCAGGACGTGGCCCTCGACGATCGCGGTGGGATCGATCTGCGCGCCGTCCTGCACCATCACGGGCGCGCCGGCCTGCTCGGCGGTACGCGCGAGCAGGAGCTGGGTGGCGCGCAGGTAGCGCTCCGGCGAGCCGACGTCCACCCAGAGGTCCTCGGTGAAGCCCTGCGCGCGCAGGCCGTCGGCGATGATGCCGGGGAAGAGCACGCGCTCGGCGAAGCCGTCGCGCACGGCGGTCTCGTCGTCGGGGATGCGGTCCAGCATCGTTGGCTCCCAGAGCCACGTGCCACCGTTGATCAGGTTGCTGGGCTCGCTGCCCTGCGGCGGCTTCTCGACGAAATGGTGGATGCGCAGGTCGGCGTCGACATCGACGACGCCGTACGTCCAGGGGTCGTCGACGGCGGCGAGGGAGAGGCTGAGCGTGGCGCCCGTCTCGCGATGCCGCGCGATCATGCCGGTGAGGTCGATGTTGGTGAGGATGTCGCCGTTGCAGACGACGAGGGTGCCGCTGGCGCCGGCGGCGCGCGCGGCGGCCTTGACGGCGCGCCCGGAGCCGAGCGGCCGGTCCTCGTAGACGTAGCTCATGCGCACGCCCAGCGCGGCGCCGTCGCCGAAGTGCTCCTCGACCTCGCGCATGCCCTGCGAGCAGGCGAGCACGATGTCGAGGACGCCGTGCTGCTTGAGGTTGAGCAGCCGGTACTCCAGCAGGGGCCGGTTGAGGAGCGGCACCAGCTCTTTGCGCCGGGCGTAGGTGAGCGGCCGGAGCCGCGTGCCGGCGCCGCCGGCGAGGATCACTGCGTGCATGGGGATCAGGCTACAGGCTGCGCATGGCTCGGCACAGGGGCGGTGGTAGCGAGCGGCTAGCTCGCTTCGGCGCGGCGGGGCTGGCGGTTGGCGCGGCCGCTCTCGATCGATGCGGGCCGGCCGTTGCGCAGGTCGGCGCGGGCCGGGTCGGGCAGCGTGACGATGAACTCGGTGCCGGTCGTCGCGTCGCTTACGGCGCGGACGCTGCCGCCGTGCGCCTCCACGATCTCCGCCACGATGGAGAGACCGAGGCCGCTGCTCCCGCCCTTGCGGGCGCGGGCGCGGTCCACCTGGAAGAAGCGCTCGAAGACGCGCGAGAGGTCCTCGGCGGGGATGACGGAGCCGGTGTTGTGCACGCTGGCCTGGACGGCGCCGTCGCCGGCGCGGCGCGCGCTGACGCGGATCGTGCCGCCGTGCGGCGTGTGGCGCACGGCGTTCTCGATGAGGTTGGAGAAGACCTGCTCCAGCCGCCGCTCGTCGCCGTGCACGTGCGGTATCGCGGCGATGTCGAGCGTCGAGGCGATGCCGGCCTCGCGCAGCGCCCACTGGAAGCGGCCGAGCATCCGCTCGAGCAGCGCCGCGAGGTCCACGTGCGCGTGCTGCATCTCCACCTGCCCGGACTCGATCTGTGAGAGCAGCAGCAGGTCGTCGACCAGCGCACGCATGCGGTTCGCCTCTTCGTGGATGATCCGGCTGGACTCGCGGAAGTCTTCATCGCTCTGCACCGCGCCCTCGAGCATGGCCTGCGAGTAGCCCTGGATGGACGTGAGCGGCGTCTTGAGTTCGTGGGAGACGTTCGCCAGCAGGTCGCGCATCATGCGCTGCGAGCTGTTGACCTGCCGCGCCATGGCGTTGAAGGCTTCCGACAGGCGGCCTACTTCGTCCTGGCCGCGGATCGGGATGTGCACGTCGTAGTCGCCGCGCGACATCTGGATCGACGCCTGCGTGATGCGCGCGAGCGGCCCGGAGATCGAGCGGGAGATGAAGTACGAGACGACGAACGAGACGGCCAGCGCGATGCAGCTGGCCAGGGCCAAGGTGGGAACCAGCTCCAGCCACGCGGACGCCAACTCGGCTTGAGGGATGGCGACGACGGCGTCGTAGCGGGCGGGCGCGAAGTTGCCGGTTTCCTGTTGCGGCGGCGCGGAGAAGAGCGTGAGGGCTGCGCCGTCCTTGTCGTAGTTCGCCCAGCGGTACCGGCTGCCCCTGGTATCGACGGTGGTGACGTTGGACCGGTTCTCGAAGGAGAGCACGTACTTGCCGAAGAGCTTGTCCTGGCTATCGAACACCACCAGCGCGTCCTCGTCGAGCAGCAGGACGCGTACGTTGGCCTGCTCGGCCGCGGACTGGACGTAGGCCTTTATCTGGCCGAGCGTACCGCCGCGCTGGGCCATCGCGTCAACGTTGACGCTGATCGGCTCGGCGAGGTGGCCGTAGCGCTCGCGCGCTGTCTCCTGCTGCTGGTCGCGCAGCAGGAAGAGGGCGCCGGCGCCCGCGAGGAACACCGCCAGTCCGACGACAAGCGCGAAGGAGATGACGAGCCTGGCCCTAAGACTCCCCAGCATCGCTTTCCACCACCAGCTTGTAGCCGACTCCCCACACGGTCTGGATCTTCACCTTGGAGTCGCCAAGCTTCTCGCGGAGCCATGCGACGTGGACGTCGATGGTCCGCGAATCGCCGTAGTAGTCGGTGCCCCAGACCATGCGCAGCAGGCGCTCGCGGTCCAGCACGGTGCCCTTGTGCTGGGCGAAGGCCGTGAGCAGCTCGAACTCCTTGGCGCGCAGGGTGAGCTGCCTGCCGTCCAGCGTCGCCTCGCGGCTCGCCGCGTCGATGCGCAGGCCACCCACCTCGACCACCTCCGGCACCTCGCGCTCGCCCTGGGCGCGCCGCAGGACGGCCTTCACCCGGGCGACCAGCTCGCGCGGGTTGAAGGGCTTCGCCATGTAATCATCGGCGCCGATCTCCAGCCCGATGATGCGGTCGATGTCGTCGCCGCGCGCGGTGAGGATGATCACGGGGACGTTGCTGGTCTTGCGGAGCTCTTTGCAGACGGTGAGGCCGTCCATCTCGGGCATCATGATGTCGAGGACGATGAGGTCCGGGCGGACGGACTTGGCCTTCTCCAGCGCCTGCTTCCCGTCGCTCGCGGATTCGACGCGGAAGCCTTCGTTGTTCAGGTACAGGCGGGCAAGCTGGACGATGTTCTTCTCGTCATCTACGACGAGGATGGTCGCGGGCATGGCGCCTCAGCTTTCACTAACAGCCGGGGCCATTATAGGGGAACGGACACGGGCGGACCGTCCGCTCACTCCCTGCCTCAAGATAGTCACACACCCTACGCCTGATTAGACGTTGCGGGCGGTCCGCCCTCGCCGACAAGCTAGCTGTGCGCTGTCAACGGACTGCGAAGGGAGTGTTAAAGAAGTGCAAACCGCCTGCCGCATCACATTTCCGTAACGAGTATGCGCCGCACGCCGCGCGTCTCAGCGGCGCGGGCGTTTCGCGGGTGTGGGCTTGCGGCGCGCGGCGGGCTTCGTCGTCGCGGTGAACTCCAGCTTCTCGATGCGGTCGCGGAGGGCGCGGTTGTCCTCCGTCAGCTTGTCCAGGTCTTCGCGGAGCTTCTTCACCTCTTCGCCCTTGTCCGCGCCTTCGCGAATGCGGCGGATCGCCTCGCGCGCGGTGCGGACGACGCGGCCGTCGAGGTCGCGCGTGCGGGCGCGCTCCAGTTCGGCGACGGCCTTCGGGTCCTTCAGCTCGGCCAGCGCGGAGACCGCGTTCATGCGGACGCGCAGCCACTCGTCGGGCAGTAGTTCCACCAGCCGGTCGTAGGCCTGATCCTTGGCGCGATCGCTCAGCTGGCCCAGGCGGCCCAGCGCGAACGCGGCGGCGCCGCGCACGGGGTTCGACCTGCCGCGTCGCGTCCACTCGATCGCGATCGGGATCGCGCGCTCGTCCTTCAGCTCGGTGAGGCCGCTGATCGCGCCGGCGCGGATGACGTCGCTCTGCGACTCCTTCTTCAGCGCGACCTTCGTTAGCACGTCGAACGCCTTCGGTGAGCGCGTCTGGCCGAGCGACTGGGCGGCGGCGGCTTCGACGTAGTAGCTGGCGTCGCCCGCGCGCAGGACGCGGGCGAGCGCCTCGGCGGCCTTCTCGTCGTGGCGGAACTGGCCCAGGCCGGCGGCCACGCCTCGGCGGGCCTTGGGGTGACGCACTTTCAGGCAGGCGAGCAGGGCGTCGCGGGCGGCCTCGCTGCGGACGCTGCCGAGCGCGCGGGCGGCCTCCGCCTGCACCGCCCAGAACTTGTCGTGCAGCACGGCGTCCTTCAGCGCGTCGACCGCCTCGCGGCTCGCGAGCTTCGCCAGCTCTTTCGCGGCGTCGATGCGGCCGGTCACGTCGTCGTCGTGCTTGACCTGGAAGAGCAGCATCTCCCGTGAGCGCTTGAACTCCACCGTCTTGAGCAGGTTGTGCCCGGGGTCGAAGCGGACGAGCTGCGGCTTGGCTGGTAGCGAGAAGAGGAAGGTGTGCGTCTTCTCCGTGACCCGCACGGGGAAGGCGTGCGTCTTGCCGTCGACGCTGAAGTCGACGGTCACCGGCAGCCGGAAGACCGACGAGTCTTTCTCATCCTGCGTCTGGGCTACCGATAGCTTCGCCTGCTTCGCGGGCTCATCCCACTCGAACGACAGCTTGAACACCGGGTGGCCGCCCCGGTAGACGTACTCGTCGAACAGCCAGTCGATGTTGCGGCCCGTGGCCTCGCCGATCGCGCGCTGCAGGTCCGGCGTGGTGACGTTGGTGCTGCGGTGCTTCGCGACGTAGTGGCGAATCGCCTTCCACCAGAGATCATCGCCCAGCACGGTGCGGATGGTGTGCAGCACCAGCGAGCCCTTTTCGTAGAGGTGGCGGTCGAAGAGGTCGATGGGCTCGTGGTAGACGTTGTTGACGATGGGGCGGCGGTAGCGCGCGCCGTCTTCGGCCAGGTAGATCTGCGTGTTCTGCATCAGTTCGTAGCGGAACTCGTCGAGCCCCTTGTGGTGCTCGGTGAACAGTGCCTCGAAGTAGGTGGCGAAGCCCTCGTTGAGCCAGCCGTGGGACCAGTCGCGGCAGGTGAGCAGGTCGCCGAACCACTGGTGCGCCAGCTCGTGCGCCAGCAGCCCGTCCGAGTCGGCATCGAGCGACGCGCGCTTGTCCAGCAGCGATGTCTCGGTGAGCGTGGTGGCGCTGATGTTCTCCATGCCGCCGAAGATGAAGTCGGCGACGAACGTCTGGGCGTAGCGCGGATACGGGTACTTGACGCCGATGCGGTCGCTGAAGAAGGCGAGCATGGCGGGCGTGCGGCCGAGCGTGCGCTCCAGGTCGGTCTCGCGGCCTCGCGGTCCGTAGTACTGCACGGGCACGCCTTGCCACTTGTGGCTGACCTCGGCGAAGTCGCCGACGACCTGGCTGAGCAGGTAGGTGACGTGGGGGATGGCCTGGTACCAGTGGTAGGTCTTCGTGTTGTTGCGCTTGTTCTCGCGCACGGACTTCAGCTGGCCGTTGCCGATGCTGATCATCGACGCCGGCACGGTGACGATCACCTCGGAGGTCTGCTGGTGGTCCGGGAAGTCGATGCAGGGGTACCAGTGGCGCGAGTCCTCGTCCTGGCCCTGCGTCCACGCCTGCAGCGGCTTCTTCGGATAGTCCTTGTCGGGCGCGGTGAAGTAGAGGCCGCGCCGCGGCGACGCCGTGTAGGCGATCGCGATCTCGGTCTCGGCGCCGGCCTTCAGCGGGCGCGGCAGCGTGACGCGCAGCACGTCGTCGCTGTAGTCGAACGTCGCCGCTGCGCCGCCGGCGGTGACGCCACCGATCTCCATCTCGACGGCGTCGAACGCGATGTGGCGCACGCCGTCGTTGATCGCGCGCACGGTGTGCGTCGCGGTGCCGCCGACGTGCCGCTTGCGCGGGTCGATGCTGATCGCAAGCTTGATGTGGCGCACGTCCACGACGAGGTCGCGCGGGTAGTGCGCCTGGTCGCCGGCCAGCGGGAACGGCCGCGCGTACGCGGCGCCGGCGGCGTGGGCGCAGGCCGCTCGGCCCATCAGCTCGCGCTCATGCTCCAGCTCGATGTAGTCAGACATTGTGCGGGGACCTCCGTCGATGCGCCGCCCCGCGCGACGGCGCTGCGGCGGGCGATCTGCTCCGATTGATCGCGGCTGAGGATGCGATGCACATGGTATCGCCGGGAGGGGCAGGGCGGAATATCGTCGCGGAGCCCGAAGCTGGAAGCTACACCGGCGTCGCGCCGGGGATGGGGATCACCGCCCCGGTGATGCGGGCCGCGCCCTCGTCGCAGAGGAAGGAGACCGCGTCAGCGACATCCTGCGGTGTGTTGCCGCCGGCGGGCTGACGGCCGCCGTAGAGGGCGGCCAGCGCGGCGTCGAGCGTGACGCGCCGCGTCGGACCGGGCGCGACGGCGTTGATCGTGATGCCGTGCGCGAACTCGCGCGGGGCGATCGTGCGCGTGAGCCAGTGCCGCGCCGCCTTGCCAAGCGGGTAGTCCAGCGGCGCCTCCGGCGGGCCGAAGCGCCAGTCGTCGGCCATGTGCCCGCCGATGCTGACGACGCGCCCCCAGCCGCGCAACCTCATGCCGGGCAGCACGGCGCGCAGCAGGTAGTACACGCTCTCGATCTCGCGGGCGAGGACAGCGCGCAGGTGCGCCGGCTCGATCGCGGTGATGTCCTGCGGCTTCCACGGACCGCCGGCGCTGTTCACCAGCACATCGACGCGGCCGAACACACGCTCCGCCTCAGAGGCCATCGCGGCCACGGCGTCCGGGTCGCCGACATCGGCGGCGAGCGGCAGGGCGCGGCGCCCCATCGCCTCGATGGCGACGGCGGTCTCGGCGACGCGTTCGGCTTTGCGGTGGTAGTTCAGCACGACATCCGCGCCGTCGCGAGCGAGGGTCAGCGCGATGCTGCGGCCCATGCCCTCGCCGCCCGCTCCGGTGACCAGCGCAACCCGTCCCTGCAATCCCATGGGTGGAGCATAGGCGCTGGCGGGCCGGAATCGCTACAGTCTGGGCGGAAAGAAGGGGGTCTCATGGGGCTATTCAGCGGCAAGGTCGCGCTCGTGACCGGCGGCACGCGCGGTATCGGCAAGGCGATCGCGATGAAGCTGGCGCGCGAGGGCGCAGACGTGGCGATCAACTACTCGCGCAGCCGCGAGCACGCGGAGGCCGCGGTGACGGACCTGCGAGCGCTGGGTGTGCGGGCGGAGGCGTACCAGTGCGACGTGGGCGACCGTGACTCCGTGTTCGCGATGGTGCAGGCGGCGGGCGAGCACTTCGGCCGCATCGACATCCTGGTGAACAGCGCCGCCCGCGGGCTGGAGCGGCCGCGCGCGGCGATCGATTCGCTGCCCAAGCACCTGAAGCACACGATGGATGTCAACGTGTTCGGCCCGTGGTTCGCGACGCAGGCCGTCGTGAAGTACATGGCCGCCGGCGGGGCGATCATCAACCTCATGTCGCCGGGATCAGACCGCTACCTGCCAAAGTACGCGCCGGTTGCCGTGTCGAAGGGCGCGCTGGAGTCACTGACGATCTACCTGGCGGTGGAGCTTGCGCCGCGAGGCATCCGTGTGAACGCCGTGTCGGCGGGCCTGGTGGAGGGCACCGACGGCGTGCGGATGCTGGACCAGGACATGGTGGGCGACTACGAGACGAAGGTGCCGGCGGGCCGCCACGTCCATCCGGAGGACGTCGCGGACGCGGTCGCGTTCCTCGCGTCGCCGGCGGCGGCGATGGTGATCGGCCAGACGCTGCTGGTCGACGGGGGCTACGGTCTGCTCGGCACGATGTGACCGGCCCGGCATAACGCACAGACAGAGAAGAAGGCTGGAGCGTTCGCTCCAGCCTCCTTCGGTCTCACGTCCGATGTGCGGGCTATGGGATGCCGACGAACTTGTCGCTGACCTCCACGAACCGGCCCTTCCAGTTCGGCTGGTAGTTCCACAGGTGAACGAGCCAGCCGGCCTTCTCGATCCAGACCGGTGATCCGGAGTTCGCCATGCACCAGGCCTGGGTGGTGTCCTGTGCCACGGAGTTGCCGCCGTTCCAGAGACAGAGGCCGTTGTGGTAGTGCCACGCGTCTTCGTTGCCGGCGAAGCCGTCTGGCACCAGCGGCTGCTGCGTGATCGGGATGACGTACATGGCCCCGCCCAGTCGCCAGCCACCGGGGGTGTGCGGGTCGGGCTCGTACAGCAGGCTCTCCGGCTGCGCGGGGTCGAAGATCGTGTCGAGCGTCGCCAGTCCTGCGACGCCGCCCTTGATCATGTGGCGGCCCTGGCCGGGGATGAACGGCGTTACCTGCACGTAGCCGGCGGCGATGGCGACGTTCACGTTCTGGTACTGCTCCATGCCGGCGGTGGCCGCGCGGAGCTGCTTGTCGAGTATGGGGCACCCCGGGGTGAAGTCCTTCGCCGCGCCCAGCAGGTCGATCGAGTTGATGGTGCGGTCCATGTTCCAGTCCTTGAGCCTGGTGTAGCCGGCCTGGCCGAAGTGCTTACCGAACTGCTGCGCGACCTGCAGGAGGTCGGTCGAGTTCACCTTGCCGTCGCCGTTTTCGTCGAAGCAGTAGAACGGCTTCGGATTCTCCGCCGTCAGCGTGACGTCGATGCGGACGTCGTCCGAAGCGGTCATGCCGGTGTCATCGGTGACCGTGAGCGTGACCAGGTGCGTGCCCAGCTCGAACTGCAGCGAATCCACGGCGTTCGTCGATAGCACGACGCCGCCCTCCGTCCAGCTGTAGCTGACGATCACACCGTCCGGGTCGGACGAGGCGCGGCCGTCGATGATCACGTGGGCGTGGTTCTCATGGGCGATCGGCGTGCTGACGTCGGGGCCGGCGTTGGCGATCGGGGGCAGAACGCCGCCGCTGGCGACGTAGTGGAAGGCGCCGGCGAGCGTGGCTGTGCCGACGGAGTTCGTCACCGTCACGTCAACCGCGCCGATGGCGTGCGGCGGCGCCACCCCTGTGATCGTCGTGGCGTTCTGCACCTTCATGCTCTGCAGCGCCACGCCGCCGATCGTGACGGTGGTGTCGCTGGTCGCGGTGAAGTTGGTGCCGGTGATCGTCACGCTGACGCCGCCGTTGACCAGGCTGTTGACAGGCGAGATGCCCGTGATCGTGATCGCACTGGCTGGCGTTTCGTCCGGCTTGTAAAAGGTGATCTTCGCGCCGCCGTATTCCGCGACGTACAGCGTGCCATCCGGGCCCATGGTGACGTCCAGCGGCAGATTCAGGCCGCTATCGAGCTGCGTGTCTTCGACGACGGACAGGCCGTCCGGCGAGAGCTTCACGCGGTGGATGTCGTCCGGGTTCCATCCAACGTAGACCAGGTCGCCCCGCATCTGTCCGCCGAACGTGCCTGCGGCGTACTCCACCATGCCGTTGGATGACGACAGGATCGTCTCCAGCGGACCGGTGTACGCGCCGTTGCTCGGCTCCGTGTTCGGGTGGTAGACGCACTGGCGCGGGTCGGTGCGGCCGCGGTTACGGTTCGGATGCCCGTAGTATGCATTCGGCAGGATCAGGTTCAACTCGTCAGGCGCCTCGGGCTCGTACGACGTGGCCGTCGTGCAACTCGTCGAGCCGAAGCCGTAGCCCTTGTTCGGGCCGTTGTCCGTCCCGTAGAACTTGCCGTTGCTGTGCCAGAGCAGGTCGTACGGGTTGCGCATGCCCGACGCGTACACGGACACGTCGAAGCCGCTCGCCTGGTCCACGGTATCGCTGTACGTGTTCGGCGGGTTGTACGTGATCGCACCATCGAAGGTGGGCGCGTGGATGTCGGCAACGAGGATCGCGCCGGAGAGCGGCACTTCGGGGCGCTGGAAGATGCCCACGTTCGGGTTCACCAGCCCGGCGTCCGTCATGCTGCCGGAGTCGATGTAGAGCCTTCCGTCCGGACCGAATGTGAGTCCGTTCGTCTCGTGCCCGGAGTTGGATGCCGGCAGGCCGGTGATGATGTCGTGGCGGGTGGCGTAGCCGGCGCCGCTGATCTTCGTCACCTTGTTGGGGTACGAGCCCGCGGGCGCCTGGCCGGAGCCGCCGAAGCCCGAGATGGCGTTGCTGATGTAGATCGGCGGCGGCACGGAGCTGTCGGCCGGGTCGAAGGCGATGCCGAAGATCTCCTGGATGCAGCCGTCGGGCTGCGCGGCCGGCAGCGCCGGGCAGGCGGTGCCAAGCGACGCGTCGGCGATCAGCTGCGTCGCGGTGATCTGCTTCGTCGTGGCGTCGAGCGTCAGCGCCGCCAGTGCCCCGTTCGAGTTCGCGACGTAAAGGCGCCCGTCCGGCCCCCACGCGATGGTCGTGGGCGTGGACATGGAGAAGCCGCTGCCGGCCACTGTGCCCCTGGTGAACTTCACGGGCTGCAGCCCGTACGCCGTCTCCGCGCCGCGCATGGAGATGAGCAGCGCAATGGCCGCCAGGGCCGGAATGATGCTACGTCGAAGCATGAACGCCTCCGTGCCGGAACTTTCCCCCGTTGTTCTGAGGTTGGGCGATCCTAACACGGCAGTTGAGCGTGGTCTATCGCGTACAGGGCCGGTCAGGGGTGCCGGCGTCAATCTACAGGATCCGGGAGAGGAAGGAGCGGGTGCGCTCCTCGCGCGGGTGGTCGAAGAACTCCGCCGGGGTGTTGGACTCGACGATGACGCCGCCGTCCATCAGCATCACGCGGTCGGCCACCTCGCGCGCGAAGCCCATCTCGTGGGTCACGACGATCATCGTCATGCCCTGGCGCGCGAGGAGCTTCATGACCTCGAGGACCTCGCCCACCAGCTCGGGGTCCAGGGCGGAGGTGGCCTCGTCGAACAGCATTACCTTCGGGTTCATCGCCAGCGCCCGCGCGATGGCGACGCGCTGCTGCTGGCCGCCGGAGAGCTGCGACGGATAGGCGTGTAGCTTGTCGGCGAGCCCCACCTGGCGCAGCAGCTCCGTGCCTGCGTTGACCGCGCTCTTCTTCGGCACGTGCTTCACGTGCATGGGCGCGGCGGTGACGTTGGCCAGCGCATCGAGGTGGGGGAAGAGGTTGAAGCGCTGGAAGACCATGCCCACGTCCGCGCGCGCCAGCGACGCCTGCCGGTCGCCGAGCGCGCGCAGATTGCCGGCGCGCTCCTCGTAGCCGACAAGCCGCCCGTCCACGTAGATGCGGCCGCGGTCGATGTCGTCGAGGTGGCTGATCAGACGGAGCAGTGTGCTCTTGCCGGAGCCGCTGGGCCCGAGGATGACGATCACCTCGCCGCGCCGGACATCGAACGTGATGCCGCGCAGCACCTCGTTACGGCCGAAGCGCTTGTACACGTCTTCGATGCGGACCATCGCGTCGTTCATCGCCGGTCGCTCCCGCCGATGCTGCCGGTCCACTCGCCGGGCGGGCTGATGGCGTGCGCGAGGATCGCGCGCAGGCCCTGGCGCTCCTGATCGGGGCGTAGGCGCGCTTCCAGCTCCGCCTGCAGCACGCTGAAGATCGACGTGAAGAAGAGGTACCAGATGCCTGCGACGCTGATCAGCTCCATCACCTTGTAGTTGCGGGCGTACTGTCCGCGCACGACGAAGAGCAGCTCCGGATAGGAGATCACCGACGCCAGCGACGAATTCTTGAGCATCGAGATGAACTCGTTGCCCGTTGGGGGCACGATGACGCGCAGCGCCTGCGGCAGGATGACCAGCCGCATTCCCTGCAGGTTCGTCATGCCCAGGGCTTTCGCCGCGTCCATCTGCCCGCGCTCGATCGACTCGATGCCGGCGCGCACGATCTCGGCCATGTACGCGCCCTCGTTGATCGAGAGCCCGATGACCGCGGCCTCGAACGGTGAGAAGAGGAACCAGTCGTGGTGGAACTGGAAGATCCACCAGCCGAAGTCGTCGGGGGCGATCAGTGGCACGGCGGCGAACCAGAAGAGCAGCTGGAGCAGCAGCGGTGTGCCGCGGAAGAACCACACGTAGAGGCTGGAGACCTGGCTCGCCACCGGGATGCGCAGGTTGCGCGACACCGCCGCGAGCACGCCGAGCGCGATGCCGGCGGCCTGCGCGAGCACCGAGATCCAGAGCGTGCGCAGGGCGGCCCGCACCACGATGTCCTTGAACAGGTACTCGCGGACGAGGCCGGCGTCGAAGCTCAGGAGCAGGTGCGTGGGGTCGAGCATGGTAGATGCGCCGGGGAGCCCCCACGGTCAGGGGCTCCCCGGCGGCGTTTCAGGCGTGGCGCCTGCTAGATCTTTCCGGCCTCAAGATTCCACTTCTTCAGGATCTCGTCGTACTTGCCGCTGGCCTTGATGGCGGCGAAGGCTTTCTGCAGCGCGTCGCGGAGCGTCGTGGACGTCTTCCGTATGGCGATGCCGTAGTGGCCCGGGTCGATCTGGTTGTCCAGCACCTGGACCTTGCCGCCGCTCTGCGTGGCCGAGTACGCGGCGACGGGGTAGTCCGCCAGCTCGACGTCCGCCTGGCCGGCGATCAGCGCCTGCACGGCCTCCGGGTCGGTGCCGAACTTGCGCAGGGTGATGCCGGGCTTGCCGGCGTCCTTGCACTTCTTGTCCTGCCCGCCCGGCGCGTCCGCCGTGCCACTGAGGAAGTCCACCTGCACGGTGCCCTCCTGCGTGGCCACGGTCAGCCCGCACAGGTCATCGGCCGTCTTCACGTTCTTCGGGTTGCCCTTGAGCACCAGTATGCCGGAGCCGGCGTTCAGGTACTCGACGAAGTCGACGGTCTTCTTGCGCTCGTCGCTCGCGGTCATGGCTGACATGATCACGTCGTAGCGCTTGGCGTCCAGGGCGGGCAGCAGGCCGTCGAAGGAGCCGTTGTTGAACTTGACCTTCACACCCAGCACATCGGCCATCGCCGTGGCGATGTCGATGTCGAGGCCAACCGGCTGGTTGGTCTTCTCGTCCATGTACTCGACCGGCGCGTAGGCGATGTCAGAGCCGATGTCGAGCTGGCCGTCCTTCAGTTCCTCGATGCCGGAGATGTCGATCTTCGCGGCGGCGGACGTGGCCGCCGTGGTGGCGGCCGCCTTGGTCGCGGCGGGCGTGCCGGAACCGCCCTTCGCGGCGGCGGTGGCCGTCTTGTCGCTGTTGCTCGTGCCGCCGCCGCAAGCGACTGCGGCGAGGAGTGCCGCCGATGCCACGGTGAGCGCCAGGAGCTTCAGGATGCGTTGCAGGGGATTCATCGCTACTGCCTCCAACTTCATATACATGGGGGAACGAGAGCATCATCCGCCCTGCGGCACCCCCGGTCAATCACGCCAGCCTCGCCGGATTGACAACGGGGCCGGAGGTTGGACGTTCCGAGTCCGTCGGGCAGGCCGCTGGAAGCGGGCGCGGATGCCGGCCGGGCGACTACTCCGAATCGGCAACGCGCTATACGCTGCGGCCTGAGCGAGGAGGCGGGACCGTATGCGGCCACAGATCGGGATCATCGGCGCGGGCGTCATGGGCACGACGCACGGCAAGACGGTGCACTACTGCCTGAAGACGGGGCTGATCGACGGCGAGCTTGTCGGGCTAGCCGAGGAGGATGCCGGGCGGCGCGCGTCGTTCGCGCAGGCCTCCGGCGTGCGTTTCGTCACCGCGGACCCGGACGAGCTGATCGCCCACCCGGACATCAACACGATCTACATCTGCACGCCCACGTTCAACCACCGGGAGCTGGCGCGGAAGGTCGTGGAGCGCGGCAAGGCGCTGTTTTGCGAGAAGCCACTGGCGTTCAACGCCACGGACGCGCGGGCGATGAGCGACGCCGCCAAGCGCGCCGGCGTCACGCATCAGGTCGGCCTGGTGATGCGCTTTGCGCCGGTGATCGCCGTGACGCGCGACCTGATCAACGACCCGCAGTCCGGGCGCGCGATGACGTGCACGATGGTGGACGACCAGTTCTTTCCGATCCAGGGGCACTACGCCAGCACCTGGCGCGGCGACGTGACGAAGGTAGGCGCGGGCACGCTGCTGGAGCACGCGATCCACGACGTAGACGTCCTGCTCTCGTACTTCGGGCGCGTGAAGCGCGTCACCGGCGTGACGCGCTACTTCTCCGAGAAGCCGGGCGTCGAGGACGTGAGCGCGGCGCTGATCGAGTTCGAGAACGGCGCCGTCGCGTCGCACACGTCGATCTGGCACAACGTGCTGCACCGCGGATCGAGCCGCCGCATGCACGTGACCTGCGAGAACGCGCAGTACAGCTGGGAGGACGACGACTACGCGGGCGCCATCCGCTGCGAGACGAACGCGGCGGGCGGGCGCACCGACATCTCGCCTGAGGAAGTGATCGCGCGCTTCGTCGAGCGCGCGGACATCATCGACCAGCGGCTGCGCGAGGTGGTGCTGCCGCACAACCTGGGCCAGGCGTACCTGCTGGAGGACTACACGTTCCTGAAGGCCGTCAGCGAGGACCGCCAGAGCTGGCTGAACTTCGACGTGGCGGTCGAGGCGCATCGCGTCGTCGACGCGGTATACGAGTCGGCGCGCACGGGCTCGCCCGTGGAGCTGGCGTAGCCGTGGGCGCGCGACAGGATGCCTGGGGGATCATCGCCGATCGCTTCGAGGAGGCGTACGGTCCGAAGGCTGCATCGCCCGGCTGGCCGCGCGTGCAGCGCCTCGCGGCCGCAATCGACGGCCGCGTGCTGGACCTGGCGTGCGGCGCGGGTTACGAGCTGTCGCTGTTCGGGCGCGGCGTGGGCATCGACAGTTCGTCCGGCATGCTGGCCGCCGCGCGCGAGCGCGCGCCTCGCGCCGGGCTGGTGCTGGGCGACGTGCGCTGGTTGCCGTTCCGCGCGGCGACGTTCGCGGCGGCGATCTCGTGCTTCGCGCTGATCCATCTCACGAAGCGCGATCTCACGGCGATGCTGGCATCGCTGCGGCCGCTGCTGCGGCCGGGCGCGGCCGTCGAGACGTCGTTCTTCGCCGGCAGCGGCGAGCTGGACACGACGTTCTCGACGATCAGCGGCGACGCGCTCGCACACTATTCGTACTACGAGCCCGGCGAACTCTCGGAGATGTTCGCGGCGGCAGGCTTCGCGAACGTGCGCGTCGAGCGCGACGTGCTGCACGAGCCGACGCTCGACATCGCCTGTCTCTTCGTCTCGGCGGAAGTCCCGGAGCAGTAAGGAGGCGCACGATGCCCGACTACGATCTGATCATCCGCAACGGACGCATCGTGGACGGCACGGGCGCGCCGGCCGTAGCCGGCGACCTTGCGGTGCGCGACGGCCGCATCGAGGCGGTCGGCCGCGTCAGCGGCAGCGTCGCGCGCGAGATCGACGCGGGCGGGCACGTCGTGGCGCCCGGCTTCATCGACGTGCACACGCACGACGACGCGGCGGTCGTGCGCGACCCGCGCGTCGACTTCAAGATCATGCAGGGCGTGACGACGGACGTCATCGGCAACTGCGGCGCCGGCGTGGCCCCGGCGAACGACGCGTTCCGGCAGTTCTACGCCGTGGGTTTCGGGCCGATCCTGGGCGACTCGGCGCTGCCGTGGAGCACGACAGCCGAGTACTTCGCGGCGGTGGACGAGGCGCACCCGGCCTGCAACGTCGCGGCGTACGTGCCGCAGGGCGTCGTGCGCTACAACGTCGTCGGCCTGAAGCGCGAGCCGCCGAGCCCGTCCGAGATCGCCGAGATGAACGCCCTGGTCGACGAGGCGATGCGCGCGGGCGCCATCGGCATGTCCACGGGGCTGGTGTACGTGCCGGGCACCTATGCGCAGACGCCGGAGATCATCGAGCAGGCGAAGGTAGTCGCGAAGTACGGCGGCATCTACACCAGCCACATCCGCAACGAAGGCGGGGGCGTCTTCGAGGCGCTTGCCGAGGCGCTGAGCATCGGCGAACAGTCGGGCTGCCCGGTCGAGATATCGCACCTGAAGGTGGCGGGCGTGCCGGATACGAGCGGGATGATGGAGCAGGCGCTGCGATTGCTGGCGGACGCGCGGGCGCGTGGCGTGGACGTGACCGCGGACGTGTACCCGTACGTGGCGTCGTCGTCGGGGCTGGCGCCGATGTTCCGCATCGGCCGCGGCGCGGCGTTTGAGCACTTCCCGGCGATCATCGCCAGCGTGAAGTACGAGCACGAGAAGTATGAGGGCCGGTACATCGCGGACATCGCATCGGACCTCGACCTGCCGATCGCCGACGCGATCCGCAAGATCCTGCACGACGAGGAGAACTCGCCCACGGTGATCATGTTCATCATGGAGGAGGCCGACGTGCGCCGCGCCCTGGCCGACGAGCACAGCATGCTCGGCTCGGACGGACTGCCGTCGGAAGGGAAGCCACACCCGCGCCTGTACGGGACCATGGCGCGCTTCATCGAGCGCTACGTGCGTGAGCAGCCGCTGCTGACGCTGGAGGAAGCGGTGCGGAAGATGACGTCGCTCCCGGCGCGGAAGCACCGGCTGGCGGACCGCGGCGTGCTGCGGGCGGGCTGCTTCGCCGACATCGTGATCTTCGATCCAGAGACGATCGCCGACGTCGCCACGTACGCCGAGCCGCGGCAGTACCCCGGGGGCATCGACTACGTGATCGTGAACGGCGCGGTGGCGGCGGAGCACGGCCGCCAGACGGACGCACGCGCGGGCCGCATGTTGCGACGCGGCGCCTGAGCGCGCGCGGCGACGCGCGAGAGGAGAGCTTCTCATGGATGTCCCCCTGATCGATACGCAGGTGCGCCGCGACGTTGGCGCGGCGGCGGAGACGACCGACTTCGGCAGCGTCCACTGGGCGTCGCGCGCGGGCGATCCGCCGGGCGCGGAGATGACCGTGGGCCTTGCGACCTTCGCCGCGGGCAAGGGCAACACCGAGCACACGCACCCCGACTGCGAGGAGGTGGTCTACGTGCTGGATGGCGAGGTGGAGCACACGCTGGGCGATCAGCGCGTCACGCTGCGCGCGGGCGACCTCATCGTCGTGCCGCGCGGCGTGCCGCACCGCCTGCTCAACGCCAGCGGCGCGGACATGCGCGCGTACATCGTCTTCTCGTCTGCGGAGCGGAAGTTCGTGCCAACGGGACGCTGAGCGGCGATCAGCTCTTGGGCGGGTGCACCACCAGCACGGGGGCGACGCCCGAGCGCACGACCTGCTCGGTGGTGGAGCCGAAGAACACCGAGATGAGGCCGCCGCGGCTGTGCGTGGCCATGACGATCACATCGACCTCGCGCGTCCGCGCGGCGGCGATGATGGCATCCGACGGGTGCTCCGTCGTCTCGACCTCGATCTCGACCTTGGCGTCCGGCGGCAGCTTGGCGCGCACGCTGTGGAGATAGTCGACGAACTCGGCCTCGTGGCGCTGGATCGCCTGGCCGTGGTCCTCGGCCCACGTCGGCTCAATGCCTTTGACGGTCACCGGGGCGACGCTGCCGAACGCTTCGCCGATGGCGCCGGTCTTGGTGCTGTGGGTGCGCAGGACGCCGCCCTGTTCGCTGGCCACGCCGAAGAGCGTGAACTCCGCATTGGGCAGCGCCGCGATGAGCAAGAGCTGCGGCAGGATCGCCTCTGAGAACTTGGAACCGTCGAACGTCGCCAGGATCTTCATAAGGAGCCTATTCTAACGTGCAACGAACCCGCCGTCGATAGGGATCATCGCACCCGCGCGTCCCGGCCGCCACGGACAGTCTGCCGCCTTGCGGGGGCGCCCGGCACCTGCCGTCCGGCCTGATCCGGCCCGGCCTTCTGCTATGATCGCCTCAAATGCGATTTCAGGCGCTTGCGCTGTCCCGGCAGGGCGCCGTCGCCAGCCTCGAGCTGCGCCGGCCTGAGTCCGGGCGCGTCGGCCAGGCTTCGCTCGGCGAGCTGGAGCAGGTCTGCGCTGCCATCCACGACGACGACGCGATCACGGTGGTGCTGCTGCTGACGGTGGGGGACGGGGCGCTCGACTGGGCGTGGTCCGATGACGGCGCGCTTTCGCCCGGACACCTGCCGTTTCGCTGTCTGGAGCTGATGGCCCAGCCGGTGGTCGCGTGCGCGCCCGGCGGGGCGTCGGGCGCGGGGCTTGAGCTGCTGCTGGCGTGCGACCTGCGGGTGACAGCTGAGGGCGCGCGCTTCGCGATGCCGGCGGGCGCGATGCCGCGTGCCGGCGCGACGCAGCGGTTGCCGAGGCTGATCGGCCGCGCCCGCGCGGCGGAATTGCTGCTGCTGGGCGAGCCGGTCGACGCGCCGACGGCGCTGGCGTGGGGGCTGATCAACGCCTTGGGCGCGGATGCCGCTGCCGCGGGAGCGATCGCCGGCCGGCTGGCGGCGTCGATCGCATCGCGGGGGCCGCTGGCGGTGCGCTACGCGAAGGAGGCGGTGCTGCGGGGGCTGGACATGCCGCTGGACCAGGCGCTCCGTTTCGAGACGGACCTCACGATCATCCTGCAGACCACCGCCGACCGCGCGGAGGGCGTGGACGCCTTCCTGCAGAAGCGGCCGCCGCGCTTCAGCGGGCGCTAGGCATCGCGTGGCCACGCTTGACCCGCACGCCGGACTCTGCCCCTCGTGCCTGCACGCGCGCCGCGTGGTGTCAGCTCGCGGCTCGGAGTTCTTGCTCTGCGCGCGCTCGCAGGAGGACCCGCGCTACGCGAAGTACCCGCGGCTGCCCGTAACGCACTGCCCCGGCTACGAGCAGCACCCGCCCGCCGCCGGCGATGCGGCGCCGGGCGCGTGAGCGGGTGCGGGCGGCGGCGCACGCACTAAGATAGAGCGATGTTGGGATTTGCCCTCGTCCTGGCGATCAGGCTCAGCGTCCCGCTGACGATCTTCCGCTGGCCGTTGTGGGGCGGGCTTGCGGCGATTGCCGCGGACACCATCGACATCCTGATCTTCCAGTTGGTGGGGTTTCCGGACTTCATCGGCTACCACGAGCTCGACAAACTGCTCGACCTCTATTACCTCACGATCGAGGTCGTCGTTGTGCAGGGATGGCCGGCGCTGCCCCGTACGATCGCGTCGGCGTTGTTCGGATTTCGGCTCGTCGGCGTGGGCTTGTTCGAGATCACGGACAACCGGCTGATGCTGTTCGTATTCCCTAACCTGTTTGAGTTCTTCTTCTTCTTCTTCTTCTATCTCTATCTCCGCCGCTACCGGCCGACGTACGCCCTCACCGAACGCGCGTCCGCAACCTGGCTCGCCGTGCTGCTGGTGCCGAAGATGGGGCAGGAGTATGTGCTGCACTACGGGAAGCTGCTCGACCACGCGGTTGCGGTCGACATCATCCGACACGCTATCGCGGCGATGGTCGCCTGGCTTCGTGGAACGAGCGGAGTCTAGGCGCGGCGGTTACGTCGCGGCGGCGCCGAGCGACGCCGCGATCCGGGCTTCGTACGCGCCCCAGTAGCGGCGTGGCATGAGGGAGCCGATCGCGATCATCACCTGGTCGCGCGCCAGGCGGTCCCGCTCCTCGCGCGAGAGCCGCGTCGAATGCGACAGGTGGAACGGCTTGCCGAAGCGCACCGTCAACGCGGAGCCGTCTTCCCATGCCGCCACCGGCAGGAAGGGGACCACGCCCCGGCCGAGCAGCTCCAGGAAGAGGCCGTTGCCCTCCGGCGGCTCGACCAGCGTGTCCGACGCCAGCAGCCCCTCCGGTGCCAGGCCGACTGGACCTTCGGAGAGGCGGCGCGCCAGCCGCCGGAGCGCGAGTGCGCGGTTCATCACCAGCAGCTCCTGCCGCGGGATCGGCACGAAGTCGTACGTGCGGGCCATCCGGGCGAACGCCCAGCGAAACACCGCGGGCGAAATGGGCACGGGGCCGATCTTCCGGTCGCGGTACTCGCTCGTGAACGCCCACCGCACCTCCGGTCTGCCCGCGAGCCGCTCGGTGAGGGCCGCGCTCACCACCATGGCGCAGTGGTAGGGGCGTAGCCCCGGCCGGTTGAAGTGGTTCATCACGACGATGAGCGGGCCCTTGGCCGGCACGTGCTCGAGCCCGAGGATCGTGCGCGCATAGGGGTTCGCTTCGAGCACGAGGCGCGAGTCGTCGGACCACGACCGCTGGCGGCCGAGCACCGTGTCGCGCGCGAAGCGGACGATCGCGCGGCGTGGCAGGTCGTACTGCGGGAGGTGTGCGTCCGAGACCAACATCAGAAGTTGCACCCCGTCGGAGCTGCGGCTGGCGGGCCGAAAGACGTTTGCACACAGTGTGCCGGATACGGCGACCTCGGGGTACTTCGCAGCTGTTACCGTCGTCGGAGCGCGCCTGCGAATCCAGTGTCAACAAACATTACAAGTTCGAATCACGGCGCTGCGCCCGCCGCGACATACTGAGACATGCAGCCGTCGAAGCCAGCAGTGCGACGTCAACCGACAGGCGCGGCCAGATCCCGTGACGCGCAGGGGCGTGGCCGGACATGAGCCGGCCCGACATCGTGCTGCTCGTCCTCGCCGCGATCGTTGCGGTGGTGTGGTACGCGGTGGCGCGGGAGTGGCCCGCGGGCGTGCGCTTGCGGCGCGGCTGGATCCGCGCGAAGCCGTACGCGCTCGCGTACATGCAGAGCTCACCGGCGACGTTCGCGTACGCGGCGGTGATCATGCTCACGACGTGGATCGTGGCGGGATCGAACCAGCGATTGACGAGCGCCGTCCTGCGCGACCAGAGCACGAATCTCAGCAACCTGCGGCACCACGCCATCGACGTGCTCCTGCGCAGCGCGTTCTGGTCCGGCAGCTCGTACGCGCTGCCGACGATCGCGCTCCTGGCGTTCGTCCTGGCGCCGGCGGAGTTCTGGCTCGGGACGCGGCGGGCTGTGTTCGTATTCGCGATCGGACATGTCGGCGCGACGGTGCTGACGGCGGCGGGCATCGCGCTGGCGCTGCACTTCGGCCGTGCGCCCCGCGGCATTGAGCGGACGATCGATGTCGGCGTGAGCTACGGGGCGGTGTGTCTCGCTGGCGTGCTCGTGTACCGGCTGTCGCCTCCCTGGCGATACGCCGCGGCGATTGGGCTGCTGGTGGCGTTCGGGATCAGGGCCGGGCTCGGCGACGGCTTCTCGGACTACGGCCACGTCGCCGCGCTGCTGCTCGGGTACGCCTGCTACCCGTTCACGCGGGCCCCGGAGGTGCGGGAGCGCCGCGGTGTGCCCATCTACCGCCCATGGCTGCGGGCGCCCGAACGAGAGTGGCAGGCCGGCTAGGGCGGGTGCGCGTCAGGCGCGGCCCGGCTCGTCGGAGCGGTAGTCGAAGTCGCTCGCGAATCCGCAGCGGCCGCTGACCTCCCAGCGCAGCGGCGGCTCGTCGACGCGGAGCTGGCTCATGCGCAGCTCCTGCCCCGGCCGGTCGTGGCCGGCGATGCCGCACGACACCGGCCCGTCGGCGTCCACCGGCCCGGCCGCGGAGACGCTGACGTAGGCGCCTGCCTTGATGCTCTGGCTGCCCGTCGCGTGGTCCAGCTCGATGCGAGCGGGCCGCACCGCGTACACCTCGCCGATCGCGCTGGCGAAGTTGCGGAAGACCGTGCCGCCGAGGCGGCCGAGGAACACCTGCTCCAGCGCGCGCCGTTGCTCCGCGCCGGCGCGCTCATCGACGTACAACACGACGCGCCACGGCGAGTCCGCCTCGTCGTCGTCGTAGCGCCCCGCCATCACCGCCGTCAGCCCCGACAGATCAATGGCGCCCGCGTGGCCGTCGAGAATCCACCAGGAGAGGGCGAACTCGCAGACGCCGTAGGTGGAGCGCCCGCCCATGCGCCCCATACTGCCGCCGATCTGCCGGCAGGGGCAGACGGCCTCGCAGTTGCACGCCTCGAAGTACGAGCCGGCGACGCGCCACGGCGCCAGGGACGGCGCCGCGCTACTGTCCATCCATGCCCGCGTTCGTCGTGCTCATGCTCGCGCCGCTCATCGCCGTCGGCAGCGCATCCGGGACGAAGAGGATGAACGCGCCGTACGCGACCAGTCCGGCCGCCGCGAGCACGACGGCGCCGCGGCTGAGCGGCGACGACTTCTCGGCGAAGATCAGCAGCGTGATCACGGCCATCGCCGCGACGTTCATGATGCCGAGCGGGAAGAGGATGACGAACAGCATCCAGCAGCAGCCCAGGCAGTAGACGCCGTGCTCGACGCCCATGCGCCACGCGCCGGCGTATCCGTCGCGCCACGACGTGAGCACGAACTGCATCGGCGTGCGGCACTTCGACAGGCAGACATCCTTGAGCGGCGAGAGTTGGTAGAGGCCAGCCGCGATCAGCACGCTGCCGCCGATGCGGGGCGCCGCGTCCATCAGCCACATGGAGCGGTCGGCGAGGCGCTCGGCGCCGATGGCGGCGGCGTAGGCGGCGACGCCGAATACCACCCAGACGGCGAGGTACGCACCCACGAAGATCCACGCCGGCACGGAGGCCTGGCCGCGGGCGACCTTCCCCTTCTGGATGCGGGCGAACATCAGGATCATCGGCGCGGCGGTCGGGAACATCATGGCGACCATCATCGCCACCCACAGCGCGAGGAAGAGCGGCGCTGCCATACCCATCGTCAGGCCCATGTCGCTGCCGCCGGACGCGGACCACTGCCACACGACGATCGCCCAGCAGGCGGCCGACAGGGCCAGCAGCGTCCCGAGGATCGCGTTGCGCTCGCGCCCGAGCGGGTACGCGGCGGCCGGCCGATCGCTCAATTGCCCGACCAGCTGATGGGTGCGTAGTGGCCGTTCTTGCCGGAGTTGTCCCAGCGCATGCCGTAGTCCTGCCACGTGCTCGAGGCCTCGCCGACGGCCAGCGAGACGCTCGCGGCGAACGGCGAGACGTTGGACGCCCAGATCTCCGCGCCGGGCGCGCCGCTGGGTATCGCGTTGATGGCCATGCTCATGACGCCGGGGATCTCCACGGAGCGGCGCTGGCCGTCCTTGCGGAATTCGATCCCCGCGCTCTTGACGCCCAGCACAGTGGAGATAAGCGGGGCCACGGCGCCGATCGGCCCGCCAGCGGCGCCGGAGAAGATCGCCTGGAGCGCATCGCGCTGCTTGGCGTCCGCGCGGCCGTCCAGGTAGATGGCGGCGGACCAGTCGCCCTCGCCCATCGCGCGCGGCGTGCGGATCGCGACGACGGCGTTCAGTCCGTCGAGGGCGACGTCGCCGTAGGCGCCGCGGTCGATGTGGAACGCGAGCGCCACTTCGCAGGCCCCCTGCGTCGGGGCGGAGGTCATCTGCGGGTTCGCCGAGAAGAGGCAGGGGCAGATGAAGTCGCAGTTGCAGTTCTCGAAGTAGTCGCCCGTGAGTTGCCAACTGGTAGCCATGGATCCCTCCTGATCGCGAATCGCCCTCGCCGAGTCGGGCCGAGAATTGAGGCGTATTCTAGCACCGCCAGGGCCGCATGTGTCATGCCGCCGCATTGAAATGTTCTGACCAAGTGGCCGCCGTGTGAGAGAGATGCCCGCTATGGCGTCGCCGTCCCCATGAGCCCGATGTCGATCGGCTCCGCGCCGGACGTGATGTGGACGATCGCCGTCTTCGCGCCCGGCGTCTGCGGCGCGAACCGCACGACGATATGGCACCCCGGATCCACGGTGTAGCTCAGCAGGCGGCTGCTGCGCACCGACTCGCCTCGATTGACCCACTTCGGTGCCCCTCCATATACTCCCAGCGCGCTTGAGGGCGCAGCCCCCGTAGACCGCAGCCGCCGGACTGGCGAGAGGAGTTCCCGACCCATGGAAGATGTAGTCATCGTCAGCGGCGTCCGCACGGCCATCGGCCGGTTCCAGGGAGCGTTCAGCAACGTGCCCGCGTCGGACCTGGGCGCCATCGTTATCAAGGAAGCGGTGGCACGGGCCGGAGTGAAGCCGGACCAGGTGGACCACGTCATCCTGGGCTGCGTCGGGCAGGTGATGGAGGACGGCTACATCTCCCGCCACGCCTCGGTGAAGGCCGGGATGCCGGTCGAGGTGCCCGCAGTGACGGTGAACCGCATCTGCGGCAGCGGCCTGGAGGCGATCAACACGGCGGCGCGCTACATCCAGACGGGCGACGCCAACGTCGTAGTGGCCGGCGGCGCCGAGAACATGACGATGATGCCGTACTACGTTCGACAGGGACGGACGGGCTACCGGATGGGCAACGGCACGATGGAGGACGGCATCCTGCACCTGCTGGGCGACCCGTTCAGCAGGGTGCACATGGGCATCACGGCCGAGAACCTGGCCGAGAAGTACGAGGTCTCGCGCCAGGCGCAGGACGAGGTGGCGATGCGCTCGCAGGAGCGCGCTCTCGCCGCCATCGCCGCCGGCAGGTTCAAGGACGAGATCGTGCCCGTGGAAGTCAAGCAGGGCAAGGAGACCGTCACCTTCGACACGGACGAGCACCCGCGGGCGACGACCCTGGAGGCGCTGGGGAAGCTCCGGGCGGCCTTCAAGGACGGCGGCATGGTGACAGCCGGCAACTCCAGCGGCATCAACGACGGCGCCGCGGCGCTGGTGGTGATGAGCGCGTCGAAGGCGAAGGAGCTGGGGCTGAAGCCGCGGCTGCGGCTGGTGGCGCGGGCCGAGGCGGGCGTTGAGCCGTCGATCATGGGCGCGGGGCCGATCCCGGCGGTGCAGAAGGCGCTGGAGAAGGCGGGGTTGCGGATCGAGGACATCGACCTGATCGAGCTGAACGAGGCGTTCGCGTCGGTGGCGGCGGCGTGCAGCGCGGTGCTTCGGCTGGATCCGGAAAAGACGAACGTCAACGGCGGGGCGATCGCACTGGGGCACCCCGTGGGCGCGACGGGGGCGATCCTGACGGTGAAACTGATGCATGAGTTGGAGCGGCGCAACGCGAAGTACGGGCTGGTGAGCCTGTGCATCGGCGGCGGCCAGGGCATCGCGACGATCTTCGAGCGCGTGTAGTTTCAAACCATCGCATAGAACGACGTATCGTACGGGCCAGACTGGTCAGTCTGGCCCGTACTGATCAGTCGCGTAAGAGCGACCCGGATCGGGCCAATTTCGGGGTCCGGCCGAAGAAATTTCTGAAACAAATCGTCGAAGCTGAGGTGTTCCGAATCTGGACGGGCCTCCGCCAGATTCGGAATTGGCGCGTCTGGGAGCGTTTGTGCCGAAGCGAAAAACCCGGGAAAACGGGCCCACCCCTGCCGATGGTCACTTGCCATAGCGTGTTCCGCAGTTATACTACGCCCGTTTTGTGCTCCCTGTCCTGGTGGCACAGACCCTGCGTTCCAGGGCCGTCGTGGCCCTCCGTATGTGGGGACAACTGATGACATCCGCACCGGGCAAGCCAAAAGGAGGAGCTCTCTGAGTTACCGAGGAATCGCTGCTGGCGCACGCGCGGCCATGATGGTCGCCGGAACTGCCGCCTCTGTCGGCATCGCGCTGGTCAGCGAACGCAGGCTGACGCCTGCCTACGCCGAAGCAGCCCCGCAAGCGCTGCCTGCCGCCCCCCCGGCGGCACCGGCTGACACCCCCCGCACTACCACCGTCCGGGAACTCGTGACCCGGCACATGCTGCTCGCCGCCGTCATCGGCGTCGCGTTCTTTGTGCTCGCCGGCACGTTTCCGGCCGTGACGATGTTCGCCAGCAGCCTGCGTTCGTCCGCCGAGTACGCGGCGCCGCTCGGCCCGCCGATCCAGGCGCGGTCGGCCGCCGGGGTCGCGGGCAACTGGGAGCAGTCCTACAGCGCGGCCGCACCGCCGGCCGACCAGATGGGCGCGGCCCTGATGGCCGGCGCAGTGCAGACGCAGGCCGAGGAGGTCTACCAGGCGCTCCGGCAGATCAATGACGCGCGGATAACGCGGGAGGCGGGAGTGCCGACCTCGCTGAACTCCGCCTCGACGCTTGTGCCCGGCACGGTCATCCGGGCGCGCGTCACCATCTACGGCTGCACGGGGCCGGGTGGCGGCTTCTGCCACCACATGTACAGCGGCATCCAGGTGTTCGCGGGCGCCGCGGCGTGCAGCAGCAACCTGGCGCTGGGCACGAAGCTGACGATCGCCGGCGACCCGACCGGCCGCGTGTACGAGTGCCTGGACCGCGGCTCGCTGTCGCCGACGTGGATCGACGTCTACTTCGACGACACGACCGAGGGCATGGCCTGGCAGAGCCAGCTCGGGAGCACGATCTCGGACATCCAGATCCAGAACTGAGCTGCCCGCAGGAACGGAATCGCGCAGGCGGCCGGACGACTCGTCCGGCCGTTCTGCTCGCGCGGGCGTGCCGCGTGGTGGCGCGCTGTCGTATGCTCGGAGCATGACCGCACCGAAGCGCGCCGCGCGCCGCCCGCGGGCGCCGAAGCCGCACCCGAACGTCGCCCGCATCCCGGAGATCGTCGGCCGTCTCGACGCGGCGTACGGCATTCCGGAGTGGCGGCCGCACCGCGACCCCACGTCGGAGCTGGTGCTGACGATCCTTTCGCAGAATACGAACGACGCCAACTCCGGCCGCGCCTTCGTGCGGCTGCTGGAGGCCTTCCCGACGTGGGACGCGGTGGCCGACGCGCCGCTGCCGGAGCTGATCGCGGCGATCCAGCCGGGTGGCCTGGCGCCGACGAAGGCGCCGCGCATCCAGGCGGCGCTGCGCGACGTGCGCGAGCGCGCCGGGGGCGGCTACGACCTGTCGTTCCTGGCCGAGCTGCCGCTGGAGGACGCGCGCGCCTGGCTGCGCGAACTGCACGGCGTGGGGCCAAAGACGGCGGCGTGCGTGCTGATGTTCGCGCTGGGCCGGCCAGCGATGCCCGTCGACACGCACGTCTTCCGCGTCGCGCAGCGGCTGGCGCTGATCCCGGAGCGCGCGGGCCGCGCGGCGATGACGCCGGAGAAGGCGCACGAGCTGCTGGAGGGCGCCGTGGCGCCGGAAGACTTCTACGCCTTCCACATCGGCCTGATCAAGCACGGGCGGCGCGTGTGCGCGGCGCAGCACCCACGCTGCACGGACTGCGTGCTGCGCGATCTGTGCCCGAGCGTCGACAAGTTCACGCCGAACGCGTCGCGCGCGAACTCGCGCCGCCCGGCGGTACCCCAGCGCACGAAAACACGTTCGCTGCGCGGTTAACCTTTCCCCACTCCGCAGCGTTCAACACGATATGCGAAGGATCGCCCTTCTTGCGCTGGTCGTCACGATCATCGGGACGACGGGATCGGCGCGCGCCCAGACCCCGGTCGGCGAGGGGTGGGGGCGCATCTACTCTGCTTCGCAAAGCAGCTTCACCGACATCGCCATGTTTGACGAGACGACCGGCTTGGCCGCGGCGGCCGCTGGAATTCTTCGCACGGATGATGGAGGCCGGTCGTGGACTGAGCCGCAGCCGATCGATGCCGAGGTGTATGGCACTATCGGGATTGCAGACGACCGACATGCGTGGGTGGTCGGCCTTTCGGGTCAGATCTGGCACACGTCTGACCAGGGGATGAGTTGGCAGCGGCAGCAATCCGGCACCGCTATCAATTTGCACTCGTTCAGCGCCGTCAACGCGTCGGAAGCATGGGCAGCTGGGATGGGCCGGGGCGTGAACGACATCATGTCGTCGGCTGACTACGAGAGCACGCTGCTCCATACTGTCGACGCAGGTCAAACTTGGACCACGATTCCCGATCTATTCGGCTACAACCAGTTCCGCAGCATCAGCTTTGTTGGCGAACAGGGCTGGCTGGTCGTGTCGCGGTGCAGGCCACCCTCGGCCGGCACCCTCGACTGCTCACCTCCGCCGCGCCGGTATGAAACTCCGCACGCGCTGTTGAAGACTGAAGACGGCGGAGTGACCTGGCGCGTCTTGCGACAGGAGCCCGGGTTCGTCCCGGAGCGAACATGGTGGCGCGACGCGCGGCATGGCGTCGCGTCCCATGACATTACCGCCGTCTTCGGCTCGGCCGATGCGCTCTTCCTGACGGACGACGGCGGCCTGACGTGGACACCAGCCGAAGGCCACTTAGAGGGCACGATTGTCCACCTGGTATTCGCTGCCGACGGCAGCATCTGGGCGACGGCCAACTGCGCCCCATGGTGTGGTACGTCGCTTGGCCATTCACAGGACCAGGGCGCCACTTGGGAAGCATTTGAGGCGCCTCCCCGTGGTACCAGCTATGGCGGGTCCCTCGCGTTGACGGCCCAAGCCGCGCTCGTCACCAACGGCAACCAGGGCATCGCGCGGTTCGATCTTGCGAGCAACAGCTGGTCCGCAACGTCGAGCGCGACCGCCCCGGCGATCACCAGCATCGTCTTCGGCAGTCGCGATCGTGGGTACGCCAGCGCGGGCCGCTACTTTGCCGTGAGCGACGATGGTGGGGCCACGTGGACAGAACGTGGAGCTCCGCCGATCGCCGGGTTCGTATCGGCCGACGGGGACAAGGTGGTCGCGCTCACGGGCGGGGGCCTTACGCTTCTGACCGCGATGGAAAGCGACGACGCAGGACTCACGTGGCGCGCGGTCGAGCTGGACGAGCCGCTAGGCAAGTACGTGGGGGCGCCCGGCGCGGTCGTGGCTCGCGACGGACGCGAGTGGATGATACGCGGCGTCGGCGTCTACTGGCCCGGCTCGCGCACGATTCTTTATCGGCGCGACGTTGGCCCGCCGCCGGTCGCGACGGGGGCCGCTCCCCCCACGCCCCTGGCGGGCCAAGAGGACGAAGGCGACAGCCGCGTGCCGCTGGTTATCAGCGTTCTCGCGGGCCTCGCCGTTGCAGCCGCGCTGTTCGCGGCGACCTGGGCACTGCGCCGGCGGAGGCGCTCGTGACGCGCCGCGCAGCGTTCGCGGGCATGGCGACATCGCTGGCAACCATCGCCGACGCGCCGGAGTCGCCCTAATACGCGAGCTTCTGCACGTAGTCCGGGACGCGGAGGTCGCCGCGCGGCTCGTCGTAGGGCGGGTAGTACGGATTCACGTCCAGCACGGGCATGCCGTCGATGGCGCCGAGGCCTTCGATCAATCTAGGAGGGCGAGCGCCGACCGCTCCAAGTCCTCTTTTTCGCGCCGGTAACGGTCGGAAGGCGCATCCAGACTGATCCGCGGACCAGGTATGCCGTAGAAGTTCCCTGCGCCGTACGCGGCTTTGCCCTCACCGACCTCGATGTAGCAGAAGCCTCGTCCGTCGTAGCGCCTGGCCGGTTCCGTTCCCTGAATCTCGGCCGCGATGCTCTCCGCCACGACCCGCGCCTCCTCGTCCGCGAACACGCCCGCTTTCGGCAAGAACATGCCGTTCGCCAGCCGGATCGCCGTGACGTCGCCGATCGCGAAGACGCCGGGGTGGCGGGTCTGCAGCGTCGTCGCGTCAACGGGGATCCAGCCGGAAGCGTCCGTCAGGCCGCTCTCGCGGACGGCCGCTGGCGCGATGTGCGGGGGGACGCCGAGCAGCAGATCAAAGGAGGCATCCTCCAACTCGAAGAGGATTCGCCGCTGGTCGGGGTCGATCTTCATCGGTATCTGCTCCGGGTGAAACTCGATGCCGCGTTCCTCGAGCATCTCGACGAGCGCCGAGCCGACGTGGACGCCGGCAACCGGCATGGGCCGGTCCTCCGGTGTGTAGATCGCGATCTCGGTCCGCTCGCGGATGCCTTTCTTGCGCAGGACGGAGTCAACGAGGAACGCCGCCTCGTAAGGCGCTGATGGGCAGGAAAAGGGCGTCCTGCTCACCAGGACGACGATCCGGCCGCCGCTGAAGCTCTCCAGCGCCTCTCGAATGCGCTGGGCTCCATCGCGCTCGTACAGGTTGAGGGCGGCCTCCGCGAACCCCGGCAGCGCGTGGGGATTCTTCGCGGCGCCGAGCGCCACGATGAGGTAGTCCCCTTGCACCGTTCCCGCGCTCGTCCCTACCGTCCTGGTCGTCGGATCTATCGCGTCGACCGTGCCATGGATCAATTCGACGCCGCGCTCTCCGATCTTGGAAAGATCGCGCTCTCCTTCCCGTGGGTCCTTCCTCTCGCCGGTCATCAGCCAGAGGTTCGCCATGCACAGGGAGAACGTCTGATTCTTCTCGATGAGGACGACGCGGTGCTCCGGTGCCAAGAGGCGCCGCAGATGATTCGCGGCTGTGAGCCCGCCGAGGCCGCCGCCGAGGACAAGTGCAGTTCGACCGCTCATGGACGCCTCCTAGCTAGAATGTCAGGACTCGGTCTGCTTCTTCGGTCAGACGGACCAGGTCATCCATCGTCGACATCGGGCACAGTGCGCCGGCGTCCAACTCCCGGATCCGGAGGCAGGTGCCGCAACTCAGGGCGACCCCGCCAAGTTCGTCGAACCTGAGCACGAGCTTGTGAACGTCGAACCGTTCGTCGCCGATGTGTTCTATGTCCACAGCCGGGCCGAGCAAGAAAACGTTCACCGCGTGGCCGCGGGAAAGTGCGGCCGAGCCAAAGCGAAAGGCGTTCCAGACGGTCTCGGTCTCGCTCGAGTTGATGATGAGCAGATACTTCATCGCGTCTCCCCTTGTCTGCAGACACTCCGGGCCTGTCTCGACGACGGCTCGCGAGCGGCCGGGCCGAAGGGCTGTCTTGCCCTCCGATGCTCGGGAGCATACATTAGTCTAGAGATATATGGAATAGTGGGGAAAGACATGACCGAGAACGACCCCAAGGGGATGCTCTACGAGCAATTCGCTAGGATCGGGAAGGTCCTCGGGAACCCGAAGCGGCTGGAGCTGCTCCACCTCCTCGGCCAGGGCGCGCGTAGCGTCGAGTCCCTGGCTCTGGCCTGCGGCCTCGGGCTCACCACGGCTTCCGCTCATCTTCAGGTTCTGCGCCAGGCGCGCCTCGTAGAGACGCGGAAGGACGGCGTCAAGGTCTTCTACCGAATCGCCGACGACACGGTCTACCGACTGCTGATCGCTCTTCAGGACGTCGCTCGTACCCGGCTGGCGGAAGTCCAGCAGATCGTGCGCGACTACTTCGAAGCGAGGGATGAACTACAGCCGATAGGCAAAGACGAGCTGTGGGAACGGGTTCAGCGTGGGGACGTCGTCGTCCTGGACGTACGTCCCGCCGACGAATACCGCGCCGGTCACATCCCGCAGGCGGTTTCCATCCCGGTGGACGAGCTCGTCACGAAGCTCGGCGCTCTGCCTCCCGACGTGGAGATCGCGGCTTATTGTCGCGGGCCGTACTGCGTCCTCGCGACTCAGGCGTTGGAGGTTTTGCGCAACAACGGTCGCCGCGCCCGCCGCCTTGAAGACGGCTTCCCGGAGTGGCGCCTGTCAGGGCTGCCCGTAGAGTTGGCCACTCCGTAACGCGCGTTCTTGGGTTACTGTTGCCCCGCCGCTTCTCAGGTGACTTCGGCAACGCTCCCTGCTAGCCGTGCGGCGGCTGCGCAGCCGCGGGCCGCGTCCGTCTACGCCGCCACGCGCGAGCGGTTCTTGCCGGCGCGCTTGGCCTCGTAGAGCGCCGTGTCGGCGCGGTCGAGCAGCGCCTGGGCGTGGTCGTCGCCGGTGAGCACGGCGCCGCCGGCGCTCACCGTGCAGGCGGTACCTTCGCCGGCGGCCTGGCGCGTGGCGGTCAGCTGCAGGCGGTCGAGCACCCTGCCCAGCATGGCGGCGTCGCAGCCGGGCAGAACGGCGACGAATTCGTCGCCCCCGAGCCGCGCGGCGTAGTCGCTATCGCGCAAGACGTCGCGCAGGGCCTCGGCCGCGTAGCGGAGCGCCTCGTCGCCGGCGAGATGGCCCAGGCGGTCGTTGACCTCCTTCAGCCCGTCGAGGTCCACCATGATCACCGAGAGCGGCTCGCCGTGCCGGCGGGCGCGGGCGATCTCGCGGTCCAGGGTGTCCATGACGAAGCGGCGGTTGTAAAGGCCGGTGAGCTGGTCGACGGTGGCGGCGACCTCCACCTCGGCGTGCAGCTCCTGGATCGACGCGGCCATGCCGTTGAAGCGGGACGCCAGGCGCAGCATCTCGTCGCGCGGCGATTCGGCGGCGACATGGTCGACGCGCGCGCCGAAATCACCCGATTGGAGTTGGTTGCTGGCGCGGAGCACCCGCTCGATGCGGCCGAAGATGAGCACGCGAAGGCCGATCGCGAGCGCCACCAGGGCGAACAAGGAGGCGGCGCCAACGCCGATCACGAAGTTGCGCAGCAGCGCGGCGAGGGCGTCGTTCCGTTCGGCGGCGGCGAGGTGGATGGAGATCACCAGCGGCGCCTGGCCCGGCACGTCGAACGGCACCGTAACGTGGACCGCGTCTGCCTGGCCGACCCTGTCGTCGTGGCTCGCTGCCATCGAAGTACGCGCCGCCTGGATCTCGTCGGCGAGGTCAGTGGCGTCGGATTCGGACGTGTTTACGCGGCTGTGGTCCGAACTCACCATGATCGTGGACGCCTGGCCGTTGATCTCGAACACGTCGATGCGCAGGATGGACGGATCGATCCCGGCGAGGGCGTCGATGTGGCGTTGCACGTCCGGATAGTCGATGCGCGACTGCGACCCCCCACCATGCACGGCGGCGTCGACACGTATCTCCTCGCTCGTCAGGAACGCGCGCTCCTCGTAGTCGGAGCGGATGCGGTTCGCTTCCGAGCGGTAGACCGTGACGCCCAGGATGCCGCCGACGCCGACGGCAATGCACAGCGTCGGCAGCGCGAGCTTGACGCCGATGGGCAGGGCGGCGTCGATCCGCTGGAGCGACGACCACAGGCGTGCGGGCGCAGAGCGATGCACGGCATCGCCGCTGTGCCCAGGATCGACATGGCCGGGTCCTCGCATCAGTCAGGCAGTCTCAACTACGCTCGACATCCGATAGAGAGGTATCGGCGAAGCGGGGCGGCGCATGACCGGCGTGGGGGCGCGAGTTGCGGGAGGGTTCCAAGCTTTCGCGGCGGATACGAAACACGGAACCTCATGTTCAAAAGGCGACATAAGACGGCCGTTTGCAGTCTGGAACGCCCGCCAGGCTTGTCGAGGAAGGCTCCCGGTCTTGACGCACGGCGCTCGCCCGGGGATAATGTTGACTAAATCGATTCACTTAGACATTTCGCGTCGGGTTGCCGTCTGGAGGCGTCGTTATGGTTACACCGGTCAGCCGCTCCGAGTTCGCCGAGGACAAGTCCGACGACCCCATCGTGAAGGCGGAGATCAACAACTTCGAGAAGGAGGCGCTGGCCTGGCGCGCCGGCGGCGGCCTGGGCGACGACTTCCGCCCGTTCCGGCTGCAGCACGGCACCTACGGCCAGCGGCAGGCCGACCGCCAGATGATGCGGATCAAGGTGCCGCACGGCACCCTCACACCCGACCAGCTCCACGCCATCGCTGAGTGCTCGGAGACCTACACCCTGCGAAAGCTGGGCCACGTCACGACGCGGCAGGCGATCCAGTTCCATTTCGTCATGCTGGAGGACACGCCGAAGGTGATGCGCCGGCTGGCGGAGGTGGGTGTGACGACGCGCGAGGCCTGCGGCCACACGGTGCGCAACATCACCGCCGACCCGCTGACGGGTATCGCGGACGACTGCGTATTCGACGTGACGCCCTACGCAGAGGCGGCGATGCGCTACTTCCTGCGCAACCCGGTCAACCAGAAGCTGCCGCGCAAGTTCAAGATCAGCTACTCCGCCAGCGAGGAGGACCGCGGCCTCATCCCGATCCACGACATCGGGCTGATGGCGGTGGAGCGCGGCGGCCAGCAGGGCTTCCGGGTCAGCGTCGGCGGCGGCCTGGGCGCGGCGCCGCGGATCGCCGATGTGCTGGTGGACTTCATCCCGGCCGGCGAGCAGCTGCGCACGATCGAGGCGACGATCCGCGTCTGGGACCGGCTGGGTGAGCGGCGCAACAAGAACAAGGCGCGCATCAAGTTCCTGGTCGCGAAGATCGGCATCGAGGAGTTCCGGCGGCTGTACGAGTTGGAGCTGGCGACGCTGCCGCCGGCGACGGCGGAGCAGTACCGCGAGCCGGATTTCACGCTGGTCGAGGAGGCGCCCGCGTACGGCTCTTGGGCGTCGCGGAGTGATGGCGTGCAGCCCGCGCGTGACGGCTTCGAGGTGTGGCGCCGCACGAACATCGTCCGCCAGAAGCAGCAGCCCTACCACACGGCCTACGTGCTGTTGCCGATCGGCGACGTCACGGCCGACCAGATGCACGCGCTGGCAGAAATCGCGCGGAAGTACGGCGGCGGCCACATCCGCACGACGGCGACGCAGAACTTCGTGCTGCGCTGGGTGCACGAGGATGACCTGACGGCCGTGCACGGCGCGCTCGCCGACATCGGGCTGGCGGAAGACCACGCGATGACGATCTCCGACGTGATGACGTGCCCGGGCGCCGACACGTGCGCCATTGGCGTCACGTCGTCGAAAGGGCTGGGCACCGAACTGCGGCAGCGCATCCTTGCGGGCAACGGCAAGTACCGCGACCCGCTGGTAAACGACATCAAGATCAGGGTCAGCGGCTGCCCGAACTCCTGCGGCCAGCACCACGTCGCGGACATCGGCTTCTACGGCATGGCGATCCGCAGCGGCGAGCGGCAGATCCCCGCGTTCCAGCTGCTGCTCGGCGGCAGGGCGCAGGGCGAGGGCAAGCTGGCGAAGCTGACGATGAAGATCCCGGCGCGCTACGCCCCGGACGCCGCCGAGAAGCTGATCGCCACCTACGTGAGCGAGCGCAGCGACGGCGAGCGCTTCGGCGCGTGGCACGCGCGCGTCGGCACGCCGCACGTGCAGGAGGTGCTGGCCGAGTATCGCGTGGTGCCGGACTTCACGAAGGACCCGATGGCGTACGTGGACTGGGGCCAGAGCAAGTTCTTCACGCTCGACGACATGGGCGAGGGCGAGTGCGCGGTCTAGCCGCAGGCGCGGAGACATCGGGTGCGGGACAGACGGAGCGGAGCATGACGTACGGAGCGACGGAGGAGATAACGGCGGAACTGCGGGAATCCGCGGCGGCGCTGGAGGGCAGGACGCCGCAAGAGGTGCTGCGCTGGGCAGCGGAGCGCTACCAGCCGGGGCTGGCGCTCGCGTGCAGCTTCGGCGGCCCCTCCGGCATGGTGCTGCTCGACATGATGATGCAGGTCGACCGCTCGGTCGAAGTCTTCTACCTTGACACGGACTTCCTCTTCCCGGAGACCTACAGGCTGCGGGACCAGGCCGCCGCGAAGTACAATTTCGAGCCGGTGGGGTACATGTCGCTGCTGACGCCGACGGAGCAGTCGGCGAAGTACGGCGATGCGCTGTGGGCGCGCGACCCGGACGCGTGCTGTGCGATCCGCAAGGTGGAACCGAGCCAGCGCGCGCTGGCGGGCAAGCGCGCCTGGATTAGCGGCATCCGCCGCGACCAGACGAAGCAGCGGTCGGACATCCCGCTGGTGGAGTGGGACGCGAAGTTCGGCCTGGTGAAGGTGAATGCACTCGCGGCTTGGAGCGAGTCGCAGGTGTGGACGTACATCCTGGACAACGGAGTGCCGTACAACGAGCTGCACGACCGGGGCTACCCCAGCATCGGCTGCACGTACTGCACGAAGCCGGTGCAGGCGGGAGCGGACCCGCGCAGCGGTCGCTGGCAGGGGTTCGAGAAGACGGAATGCGGGCTGCACGTCCCGGAGGGACAGGCCGCACTGACGCAGGGTGTCGCAGCGGAGTAGCTGCGCGCACGGAAGCGCCCCGCAGCACAGTTCGCGATGGGAGTACTGACACGCGCCGGCGAGGGCCGGCGCGGGCGAGCATGTGGGCGGCGGCGCCCGCTGCCCGGTAGACCACAGGGAGGACGACGAGGTTGGAGCAGCAGGGATTTACGGTTTGGTTTACCGGGCTTTCGGGCGCGGGCAAGACGACGATCTCGGACGCGCTGGAGCCGGTGCTGCGCGAGCGCGGCGTTACGAAGCTGGAGAAGCTTGACGGCGACGTCGTCCGCACGCACCTGAGCAAGGGGCTGGGCTTCAGCAAGAAAGACCGCGACACGAACATCCGCCGCATCGGCTGGGTGGCGGAGGTGCTGACGCGCAACGGCGTCTGCGTGCTGGCGTCGGCCATCTCGCCGTACCGCGACATCCGCGACGAGGTGAAGACGCACGTCGGCAACTTCGTCGAGGTGTTCGTCAAGTGCTCCATCCCGGAGTTGACGCGCCGCGACGTCAAGGGGCTCTACGAGAAGGCGCTGAAGGGCGAGATCGCCAACTTCACGGGCATCAGCGACCCGTACGAGGAGCCGTTGGACGCCGACGTGACGGTTGACACGGAGGCGGAGGAGCTGGCCGAAAGCGTCGCCAAGGTGCTGGCGAAGCTGGAGCAGAAAGGCTTGATCGCGGCTGCGACGAAGGCCTGAGTCCGGCGTTAGAAGATACGGGGCCGGGCGACCGGCCGAGGGTACGCGCGTGGTCCGTGCGGGCAGATCCGCGGATCGGCCTGGCCAGTGCGCGACGACAGGCGAACGACGACGCCACGGGCGGGAAGGACGAACATCGGATGGCTGACGGGACGGAACACGGACTGATCGCGCCGCACGGCGGCAAGCTCAACCCGCGCCAGGTGACGGGCGACGAGGCGAAGACGCTGGAGGAGCGGGCGCGCTCGCTGCCGAAGCGCGCGCTGAACTCGCGCGAGCTGTCGGACCTCGAGCTGCTGGCCAACGGCGGCTTCAGCCCGCTCGACGGATTCATGACGCAGGCGCAGTACAAGAGCAGCGTCGACGGCATGCACCTGCCCGACGGCCTGCCATGGTCCATCCCCGTCACGCTCAGCGTATCGAAGGCCGGAGCGGCCGAGTTGACCGGCGACATCGCGCTGACCGACGGCGAGGGCACGCTCCTGGCGGTGATGACCGTGACGGAGTCCTTCGCCTACGACAAGCAGCACGAAGCCGAGAAGGTGTACCGGACGGCGGACGAGAAGCACCCCGGCGTCGCGGCGCTCTACGCCCAGGACGAGATCCTGATCGGCGGGCCGGTGCGCGTCTTCCGCCGGCCGGCGAACCCGACGTTTCCGGAGTACCGCCTCGACCCGGCGCAGACGCGCGCGGCGTTCGTCGAGCGCGGCTGGAAGCGCGTGGTCGGATTCCAGACGCGGAATCCGGTGCACCGCGCCCACGAGTACATCCAGAAGGCCGCGCTGGAGATCACCGACGGCCTGCTGCTGCACCCGCTGGTCGGCGACACCAAGTCGGACGACATCCCGGCGGACGTGCGGATGGAGTGCTACCGCGTGCTGCTGGAGAACTACTACCCGAAGGACCGCGTGATCCTGTCGGTGCTGCCGGCCGCGATGCGGTACGCCGGCCCGCGCGAGGCGATCTTCCACGCGATCATGCGGAAGAACTACGGCTGCTCGCACTTCATCGTGGGCCGCGACCACGCCGGCGTGGGCAACTACTACGGCACGTACGACGCGCAGCTGATCTTCGACGAGTTCGACCCGCAGCGTCTGGGCATCACGCCGCTGTTCTTCGAGCACACGTTCTTCTGCAAGCGCTGCGAAGGCATGGCGTCGAGCAAGACGTGCCCGCATGGCGCGGACGACCGCATTTCGCTCTCCGGCACGCAGGTGCGCGAGTTCCTGACGCAGGGCATCGAGCCGCCGCACGAGTTCTCGCGGCCCGAGGTCGCGCGCGTGCTGATCGCGGCGGAGCGGGCGAAGGCCGGCGCGTGAGCGGGCACGCGCGGGAGACGGCGCTGGCGGCGCAACCGGCCGAGGCCGAGCCGCTGGCGAGCACGCTCCCGGCGGCGCTGCGCCATAGCCTGCACGCCGCGCGCCGTCTGGCGTCGATCGCCTTCGCGCTGGCGCTCTTCGTCCTTTCGCTGCAGCTGATGAAGCGCGGCGCGACCGGCCTGCAGCCGATCCTCAATGCGCTCACCGTCCACTCGTCAGTCAACTACCTGGGGTTCGGCTGGCTCAGCGCCTACGTGCTGGGCAGCGGCTCGCCGGTCGCCTCCGTCGCGCTGACGCTCTACAGCCGCGGCGTGCTCAGCGACACGCAGACCTACTTCATGATCAGCGGCGGCCGCCTGGGCGCGTCGTTCATCGTGCTCTTCGTCGGCTTCCTGTACTACGTCCGCGGCCGCCGCGAGCCGGACGGCCTGTACATCGGCGCCGTCGCGCTGATGACTACCGCCGTCGTGTACAGCGTCGCCATCCCGCTCGGCTACGTAATGCTCCGCAGCGGCGTCTTCGACAGCGTGCGCTTCGGATCGCCCGACGTGATCAAGGGCGTAAACGAGGCGTACAAGCCGGCGGTCGACTTCTTCGACAGCTTCCTGCCGTTGCTCGGCCTCTTCGTCGTCGGCGTCGTCGCGGTGGTCGCGTCGCTGAAGCTGTTCGACGCGGCGCTGCCGTCGCTCGAATCGACCGACGAGCGCGTGCTGCGCGCGGTCGAGTTCTTCCACCAGAAGATGACCATGTTTGTGTTGGGCATCGTCATGACGGTGCTTACGGTCTCTGTCGCGGTCTCGCTGACGATCCTGGTGCCGCTTTCGATGAAGGGCATCGTGCGGCGGCGCAACATCATCCCGTACGTGATGGGCGCCCAGATCGGCACGTTCGTCGACAAGCTCTTCGTGTCGCTGCTGCTGGACGCGCCGCGCGCCTTCACGATCATCTTCAGCGAGATGATCGCTGTGCTGGCGGTGTCGTTGGTGATCCTGCTCTTTGTGTTCGACCCATTCCGCGACGTCATCCTCGCCGCCGCCAGCAAGGCCACCGGTACGCGTCGCGGATTCGCGGTCTTCCTCGGCGCGATCTTCGTGATCCCGGGTGTGCTGCTGTTCCTGTAGGCGGCCCGGATTTCCCGCGTCCGGGGGCCGGGTTAGGCGGGCTCCGCCGCCGGTCTTGACCGGCGGCTTGCGCCCGTCGCGGGGGCCTCGCTAGAATTGTTGAGGTAATCGGTTAACTTTATGGGCGACCGCCCGAAACTGCCGAGCAAACTGATATGCGTATCTCCACCAAGGGCGATTACGGCGTCCGCGCACTGATCGAGTTGTCCCACCACTACGGCGAAGGACCGCTCCAGAGCGCCGAGATCGCCGCGCGCCAGCGCATCCCGGAGCCCTATCTGGACCAGTTGCTCACCACCCTCCGCAAGGCCGGTTTCATCCGCAGCGTCCGCGGCCCCCAGGGCGGCCACGCGCTGCTCCACCGCCCAGAGGAGATCCGCCTGAGCGACGTGATCCGCACGCTCGAGGGCTCGCTCTCCCCCGTCTCGCACCTGCACGACGAGGGCCACCAGTGCCGCGCCGCGCACGAGGTGTGGCACGCGGTGGAGGAGGCGACGCAGCACATCCTCGACGGCGTCACCATCGGCGATCTCGCGACGCGCGAGCAGGAGTACGACCGTGCGGGAGGCAGCTATGTCATCTAGCACCGGACAGGCGCTGGCGGGTGTTGTGGACAGCGTGCTCGAACTGATCGGCAATACGCCGATGGTGCGGCTGCGGCGCGTGGTCCCCGAGGGCGCGGCGGACGTGCTGGGGAAGATGGAGTCGCTGAACCCGGGCGGCAGCGTGAAGGATCGCATCGCGCTGTCGATGATCGAGGCGGCGGAAGCGCAGGGGCTGATCCATCCCGGCGACACGATTGTCGAGCCGACGTCCGGCAACACGGGCATCGGGCTGGCGATGGTCTGCGCCGTGAAGGGCTACAAGCTGGTCCTGACGATGCCAGAGGACATGAGCACGGAGCGCCGGCGGCTGCTCACGCGCTTCGGCGCGCAGCTGGTGCTGACGCCGGCGATCGAGGGGATGAGCGGCGCGGTGTACGCCGCGCAGGAGCTGCGCGAGAAGAACAAGGCCTACTTCATGCCGCAGCAGTTCCTGAACGAGGCGAACCCGGAGGCGCACCGCCGCACGACCGCGCGCGAGATCCTGCGCGACACGGGCGGCGCGATCGACGCCTTCGTCGCGGGCGTCGGCACCGGCGGCACGATCACGGGCGTCGGCGAGGTGCTGAAGGCCGAGGCGCCGGGCGCGCTGATCGTGGCGGTAGAGCCGGCGCGCTCGCAGGTGTTGGCGGGCGGCAAGGCCGGCATCCACGGTATCCAGGGCATCGGCGCGAGCTTCGTGCCCGGCGTGCTGAATCGCGAGGCATACGACGAGTTGATCGCCGTGAAGGACGAAGACGCGTTCGCGATGACGGGCCGGCTGACGCGCGAAGAGGGGCTGCTGGTGGGGATCAGCGCGGGCGCGAACGCGTGGGCCGCCGTGCAGGTGGCGAAGAAGCTCGGCGCGGGCAAGCGCGTCGTGACGATGCTGTGCGACACGGGCGAGCGCTACCTGAGCGTGAATCTGTAGTGAGTAGTTGGTAGTTAGGCCAGGAACATGGACCACGGACATTTGCACATCGATCGAACCGCTGGCGCCATCGCGCCGGCGTCGCGCGTCGCCCTCGCGGCGAAGCCCGCAACAGCCGTCTCTCATCTCGCTTCCGCTTCGGAGGGTCGCACCATGCCAGCCGTCTCCGTCTACATCCCCACGCCGTTCCGCAAGCTGACCGGCAACCGCCAGCACGTCGAGGCCGAGGGGAAGGACGTGGCGGAGGTGCTGGCCAACGTCGACAAGCAGTTCCCCGGATTCGCGAAGCTGGTGTTCGGAAGCGGCACCGAGGTGCCGGCGCACATCAACATCTACGTGAACAAGCAGGAGATCAGCTCGCTGCAGGGCGTCGCGACGCCGCTGCACGATGGCGACGAGGTCGCCGTGATCCCGGCGATGGCCGGCGGCTCGGCGGACGCGCCGGCGGCTGCGCCCGAGCGCAAGCGCATCGGCGCGCTGACGGCGGAGCAGGTGAACCGCTACTCGCGGCACATCATCATGCCGCAGGTGGGGCCGTCGGGTCAGCGCAAGATCATGGAGTCGAGCGTGCTGATCATCGGCGCGGGCGGGCTGGGCTCGCCGATCGCGGTGTACCTGGCGCTGGCGGGCATCGGCAAGATCGGCATCGTCGACTTCGACACGGTGGACATCAGCAACCTGCAGCGGCAGATCCTGCACCAGAACGCCGACATCGGCAAGCTGAAGGCGGTCTCGGCGAAGGAGACGATCAACGCGTACAACCCGGACGTGGAAGTCGTGACGCACGAGGTGCCGATCACATCGGACAACTCGATAGAGATCATCGCCCAGTACGACTACATCATCAACGGCGCGGACAACTTCGCGGCGCGCTACTTGGTGAACGACACCTGCCACTTCCTGAAGAAGCCGCTGATCGACGGCTCGATCTTGCTCTTCGATGGGCAGGTGACGGTGTACTTGCCCGGCAAGGGCTGCTATCGCTGCCTGTACCCGGCGCCGCCTCCCCCCGGCATGGTGCCGAGCTGCGCCGAGGCGGGCGTGCTGGGCGCGCTCTGCGGCACGGTCGGCACGATCCAGGCGACGGAGGTGCTGAAGCTGATCCTGGGCGTAGGCGAGTCGCTGCACGGGCGGCTGCTGCTGTACGACGCGCTGGCGATGGAGGTGCGGCAGGTGAAGATCCGCCGCGACCCGCACTGCGTGCTCTGCGGCGACGACCCGACGGTGACGGAGCTGATCGACTACGACGCGTTCTGCGGCGGCGCGTTCGGCCACACGAACGAAGAGGAACAGAAGGCGGCGGATGCGGCGAAGGCCGTGCGCGAGCGCGCCGCGGGGAGCTGACGACGAGGCTGGTGGTGGGCGCTGGAGGCGGGATGCCCGCGCGTCCGTGGAGCAAGAGGAACGGCTACATGGCGATCGAAGTGAAAGTGACATCGGTCTTGCAGAAGGTGACCGGCGCGAAGCTCGTGCACGGCGAGGGCAGCACGGTGGCCGAGCTGCTGTCGGACCTGGACGGCAAGTACCCCGGATTCAAGCAGCAGATCATGCAGGAGGGCAGCCTGCATCGATTCGTGAACATCTACCTGAACGACGAGGACATCCGCTACCTGGACCAGCTGAACACGCGGCTGAAGGACGGCGACAGCATCTCGATCCTGCCGGCGCTGGCCGGCGGGTCGCACTGATTCGCCGCCGCGCCGGTAAACGGGAGACTGTGGACTAACGCATGCTGTACGCCAACTTGATCGATGCCATCGGCAACACGCCGCTCGTCGAGATGCCGCGGATGAGCCCGAAGCCGTCCGTGCGCCTCTTCGCCAAGCTGGAGGGACAGAACCCCAGCGGCAGCGTGAAGGACCGCATCGCGAAGTACATGATCGACGACGCGGAGCGGCGCGGCGTGCTGACGAAGGACCGCATCGTGCTGGAGCCGACGTCTGGCAACACGGGCATCTCGCTGGCGATGATCTGCCGCATTAAGGGATACCGGCTGAAGGTGGTGATCCCGGAGAGCGTGAGCGCCGAGCGCACCGAGCTGCTCACGGCGTTCGGCGCCGAGATCGTCTACTCCGACGGCTTGCGCGGCACCAACGGCTCGATCGAAGTGGCGAACAAGATCGCGGCGGAGGACCCCGTGTACTTCATGCCATACCAGTACGGCAACGCGATGAACCCGCTGGCGCACTACGAGACGACGGGGCCGGAGATCCTGCGCGACATGCCGGAGATCGACGTGTTCGTCGCGGGCATGGGCACGGGCGGCACGCTGACGGGCACGGGCCGCTACCTGAAAGAGAAGAAGCCGGGCGTGAAGGTCGTCGCGGCGGTGCCGCACCCGGGCGACCTGGTGCAAGGGCTGCGCAGCCTGGAGGAGGGGTTCATCCCGCCGGTGCTGGACGAGACCATCCTGGACGGCAAGATCGTGGTGGACTCGCACACGTCGTTTGCGTCGGCGAAGGAGCTGACGCAGAAGGAAGGCATCTTCGCCGGCATCTCGGCCGGCGCGGTGGTGAAGACGGCGCAGCGCGTCGCGGAGCGGCTGGACGCGGGCAACATCGTCTGCCTCTTCGCCGACGGCGGCTGGAAGTACCTGAGCACCAACCTCTGGACCACCGACTACGCAGACCTGCCGCAGGACATCGAAGACAAGATATGGTGGTAGTACTGGTTGGTACCCGTTGGTACCAAATGGTACTGAACGTGACGTCCTGGTACGGAATAGCACGATTGTTTCGTTTGTAATCAAACGCCACGCATCGCTCCTGCCTCTCACGGACATTGACGAGGTCAGCATCTCGCCGGGTGCAACGATCCGTCTGGTAGCAGAAAACCCGCTGAACGGGCCTTGCAAATGGCGCCTGGGCGATCGAAGGTTTGAGCATGACATCCAATCTGCGCCGCTCTATGGAGCTCGGCTTGCCGTTCGTCGCCCTGGCCGCTGCGCTTCTCGCGTCCGCCTGCCTCGGGGGCGACACCGACGGCTCGGTGCGTCTCGATGACCGTGTCGACATGGCCGCGGTACGCACGACGCCGGAGGCCACACCTCCCGCAAGCACGCTCCGTATCGCCATCGCCGGTGTGATGTCGCCGTCGCGGACTCTGGACGCGTACGATCAGCTCCTCGCCTATCTCGAGCAGCGCCTCGGCGTGAAGGTCGTCGTCGACCAGCGCTCAAGCTACGCCGAGGTGAACGAGTTGCTCCGCACGGGTCAGGCTGGCATCGCGTTCGTCTGTTCGCGCGCCTATCTCGAGGGTCAGGCGCAGTTCGGCATGCAGCTCCTGCTGGCGCCCCAGGTGAACGGCGAGACGACCTATTACTCCTACCTCATCGTCCCGTCCGACAGCACCGCGGCATCGCTAGCCGACCTGCGCGGGAAGCGCTTCGCCTTCTCTGACCCGCTCTCCAACTCGGGCCGACTGGCACCGGAATACCAGCTGCAGCTCGCGAGCGAGACTCCCGACACGTTCTTCGCCAGCCACGAGTACACCGGCAGCCATGACAACTCGATCCTCGCGGTAGCCGACCATCTCGTGGATGGTGCCGCCGTCGACAGCCTGGTGTACCAGTACGTCGTCGCGCGCAGTCCCGAGATCGCGCAGCGCACCAAGATCATCGCGAAGTGGGGCCCGTACGGCATCCCTCCGCTCGTGACCTCTCCCAAGCTGTCACCCGAGCTTCGGGAGAAGATCCGGACAGCGCTACTTCAAATGGATCAGTCAGATGACGGCCGCGCGGCACTCGGGGTATTGGGTGTTGATCGCTTTGTCACCATCGATGACCACGCGTACGACTCCATCCGCGACATGATGGCGGTACTCCGGGAGGCCGGACGATGATCGCGCTGCTTCGGCGGCGGATCTGGCGACTCGCCGGTGCGGTGAGCGTGCGCTCGAAGATCATGGGCATCGTCATCGGCGTGATCCTCGTGTTGGGCGGCGCCATTACGTACCAGTTCGCGACGCGGGACGCGAAGTCGATGCGCGGGCAAATCGAGAGCAAGGGTCTGGCCATGTCGAGAGCGCTGGCAGCCCGCGCGACGAACATGGTCCTGACCAATCAGCGCTACGCGCTCTACGAGCTGGCCGCGGAGATCCAGCAGAGCGACGGCGACGTCCGATACGTGTACGTCACCGATCCGGCAGGTCAACCACTGGTGCATACGTTCGGCAGCGGGTTCCCACGCGACCTCCTGGCGTTACCCGCACCGGACTCTGCGGCCTCTCAGACCGTTCGACGGCTCTCTACAGAACATGGCATGGTGCAGGACGTCGCTGTGCCAATCCTCTCCGGCCGCGGCGGTTTCGCGCATGTCGGCATATCGGAGTCGCGTGTACAGAGCGACGTCAGAACAGACGTACAGGCCAGTCTTCTCATCATTGCCGGCATGGTGCTGCTGGGCGGTGCCGGCGCCTTCGGCCTCGCGACGGTGCTCACACGACCGGTCGGGCGGCTGGTCAGAGCGACGGAGGCGGTGGGCCGCGGCGAGTTCGATACGGCGGCCCCGGTGTGGGCGACGGACGAGATCGGCCGGCTCGGGATCGCGTTCAACAAGATGACTGAGCAGCTCCGCGCATCAGCAGAGACGCTGGTCGAGCGCAACCGGGATCTGGAAGCGCTCAACGCGGTAGCATCGGCAGCAAACCGGTCACTCGACGCAGCTGCCGTCTTGGAGGCGGCGCTCGACGAGGCGCTCGGCGTTGCGGGCGCGAGCGCGGGATGGGTCCTCGTGCTGGACGGCGAGACGGGCGAGCTCCACGCCGCGGCTCAGCGGGGACTGGATTTCGGCGCCGACCTCGGCACCTTCGCGCGCCGATGCGCGGGCTGCGCATGCTTGCGCGAAGCGTCTTCCGAGGCCGCCACGGCGGAGGTGCGAACGGGCTGTCCCGCGTCAGCCGAGCTGCTCCTCGCCGACGGCGAGGCGTCGGACATCGTCTGTGTCCCGCTGCGTTCGAAGGGCCGGCCAGTGGGCGTCCTCAGCCTCTTGTACACGCAAGGCGCCGCGCCGAACGACAGGCAGCGCCGGCTGTTGCTCGCGATTGGCGACCAGGTAGGAATCGCTCTCGAGAACGCGCGCCTGCTCGCCGAGCTGCGAGAGAAGGAGATCGTCCGCGGCCGGCTGCTCGAACAGGTCATCGGGGCTCAGGAGGATGAGCGCAAGCGGATCGCGCGCGAACTGCACGACGAGACCGGCCAGGCCCTCACCTCAGTCGCGGTGATGCTGAAGAGCCTCGACAGCTTGCACCTCTCTGACGATGTTCGCGCGCGTGTCGCCGACATTCAAGCCGTCGCCGCGAGCGCCGTACGGGCAGTGCACGATCTCGCGTTCGAGCTGCGGCCCAGCGTGCTGGATGATGCGGGGCTAGCTCCCGCCATCGAGCGATACGGACGTGAGTTCGCCGAGCGCCACCAGATCGCCGTCGACGTCCAGGTGACCGGCATGCACGATCGTCTCCCGGCACTGATCGAGACGGCGCTCTACCGGATCACGCAGGAGGCGCTCACGAACATCGCGCGCTACGCGCAGGCGACGCACGCGTCGCTGCTCTTGGAGCGGCGCAACGGTTCCGTGCTGCTGCTTGTCGAAGACAACGGGCGCGGTTTCACGTGGCAACCACATATCAGCGGCGCGCGCGAGCACCTGGGCATTCACGGCATGGAGGAACGCGCCACACTCGTTGGTGGTAAGCTCACCATCGAAACGGAGGAGGGCGGCGGCACGTCCGTGTACGTCGAGGTGCCGGTGCCCGAAGACGGCAGCACACGATGAACAAGATCCGCGTCCTCCTGGCAGACGACCACGCGGTGCTTCGAGCGGGCCTCAAGGTGCTGCTCTGTTCCGAGCCGGACATCGAGATCTGTGGTGAAGCCGGGAGTGGCGACGAGGCCGTGGAGCGGTCGCAGGAGTTACGGCCGGACGTCGTTGTGATGGACCTGCGGATGAGCGGCACCGAGTTGGACGGAATCGAGGCGACGCGCACCATCAGCGCCACGCCCGGCGCTCCCCGAGTGCTCGTGCTTTCGATGTATGACGACCCGACATTCATGGATCAGGCACTTGCGGCGGGGGCGGCCGGCTACGCGCGGAAGCGCGACGCCGACACCGATCTCCTCTCCGCAATCCGCGCCGTCGCAAGGGGCGAGGCGTATCTTGCGCCAGCCCTTACGACCGTGATGCTCAAGCGCATCTCTGAGCCGGACGGTGCCGAGGGCGCCACGGAACGCGACCTGAGCGCACGCGAGGTGGAGGTGCTGCGTCAGCTGGCGCTCGGCTACAACAACCGCCAGATCGCCGAAACGCTCGGCCTGAGCGTGAAGACCGTCGAGACCTACAAGACACGCGTGATGGACAAGCTCGGAGTGCGCGGCCGCGCGGGGCTGGTCCGGTACGCGCTGACGCACGGCCTGCTGGCCGATCAGGCCTAGGCGCGGCGCGCGCTGCACATCCTCGGCATCGCTCCTCTTACTGTCCGCGTGAGTTCGCGGCGCAACACCAGCCGGCACGGGACATATGGCCCGCGCGCGTAGCACCTTTCCCCTACCACGCACTAGTGCGTGTCAGGGATAGCCCGACACGCATTCGCACTAAACTTCGCGAAATCCTGACAACGTGCCCGGATCGGCACTTACTTTTTCTCGCTCCCTGCACTGAGAGTGGTAGTGAGTCAATCGTCGTGCAGTTCAAGGAGATTCGCGTCATGGAAGGTCTGCTCTTCTTCGCCGGATCGTTCTTCATCGAGGGTGGCCTTGCGCTGCTGCTCATGATGGTCATGACCGAGCCGGGCCGCGCGCGCGCGGACAAGCCGGGTGAGCCGACCGATCTGGCGGCAGTGTCCGGCCAGAAGGCCGCCTGAGGCTTTAACGGACGTGATAAAGGAGCGTCCTCTCGTGCCGCCGTAGACGGCACTTGAGGTTCCGGGCCGGTGCTGCCGGTCTTCGCCGGCGGCACTGCCCCCGCGTGTGCCCTCCCCCGGCACCACAGCGCTCCAACCCTCCAATTTCGCCATTCCCCATCAGTGGGCCTTGAAGATGCGCCGGCTACCTCGGATCGGCTAGGGCTGCGCGCCAGGCCTAGAATTGCGTGCTCGTGGGATGCCGAAACGTGCGGCCATTCGGCCCCTCGCCTCTTGCCGACTGTCCCCCGGTCGCCACCGTTTTCCCTGACACCGCCCGCCAGCCGTGAGTGACAACTCCCGACAGGCCACGAGCGACGGCGTTCAAGCGATCTGAGCCAGGGTACACATGCCCCCGTTGGCCCCCTTCTGAACCCTCCGCAGACGGCTCCCCAAAGGGGGTGTCCTACGGCTCGCCGGCCGGTGCCATGCGGCAGTGCCCGCGCCGTCGATGGTCAGCGACTATTGCGTTGAAGGGGCAAGAGAGCAGGAGAGGAGGTGCCCTATGGCTGGCGAAGAATCCGGAACGCCAACCGTCTCGCGCACAATGGCGAAGAGGCTATCGCGGCGCAGCATGCTCACCCTCGCGGGAATCGCGGGATCAGGTGCGATAGCCGCGTTGCTGACGCAGGAACTGGAAGCCGCAGGCCTGCCAGCTGATAGCCAGGGTGCCGGGGGCGCCAAGGTGCTACCCACGCTCGCCGGCGATCGGACGAGCGCCATGGTACGCATGCAAGACGACCTGCGGCGTGCGATGGCGAAGCCGATCGACCAGCGCAAGTGGGCGATGGTGATCGACCTGGCGCGGTGCATCGGCTGCTCGGCCTGCACCGTCGCCTGCAAGGCCGAGAACAACTTGCCGCCCGGCGTCGTCTACC
>Ga0315281_10000600_pt1 | contig 50644 bp, 19 predicted proteins | sample YL17G07_0_MG_FD_204540 | JGI IMG/M metagenome (GOLD analysis project Ga0315281, IMG submission 204540) | Sediment microbial communities from Yellowstone Lake, YNP, Wyoming, USA - YL17G07_0 | ecosystem: Environmental > Aquatic > Freshwater > Lake > Sediment | place: USA: Wyoming | collected...
ATCAAACGCAACCTCGGATCGGCGTTGCGAGCTTGCACCGCCCGGCGAAGATCGAGGGAACTGCTCCTGAGGGTCATCACTCACAATCTCATGATTCTGACAGCCGCATGAGGATCGAGACAGAGCACATCAGACCCATTTCGCCATCTCCGTTCAACAGGGAGAATCGCTGTATCTCATTAGTGCTGGCGAGGACGGTCTCTACGGCACACCAGACGATATCTGCAATTTTCGAGCGGAGCACCACGAGCGCTGAGTGGATTCCCGTTTTCGAGCCCGCTGCCAGACCTCCAAGCTGGCGTCTTGGCGTTGCCACGTCATTCCTCTCATCCCTCTCAATGACATCGGGGCGAAGGTTCTGTCGTGGAGAGTCCCGGAGCCGCTTTGCGGCGGGTGTGAGGAAGAAGTCTGCTCTCTCGGGAAAACACCAGCATAATTTTGATTTTTCTTTTTTGATTTGCAGCACCGGGGCCGGTGTGGCCCGTATCTGTAGATGCTTTTCAACCGTGGCGGGAGCATAGGACACGTAGTCGGTCGTCGGTTCGCGCTCGGATCGACGGCGGGGGTGTTTGAAGATCGTGTCATGCTTGTGGGGGGTGTAAACATGCAAGCGCCAAGTTGGATCATCTCCGGACTATTCGTACTCCTCTGCACCGCTGCCGCCCTATCGGCGAATGAGCCTCCGGTCAAGCCGGGAATCCTTGAGCGAATCCAGGTTCAGCAGGCGCGACTGGCAGAAATTGCGAAAATGGCGGCTCAGGAGCGGGCCCAGGTGGAGCAATCGTGCGCGCGCCGGCGCGACGCCCTGGTCGAGGAGAAGGCCCGCCAGACGGCGGCCACGCTCAGTCTGCCTCTGCGATCTCTGTGGACGGAGTTCTGGAAGATGCATCGCAACCAGCCGTACGCGCCGGGCTATTTCGACGGCTCCTACTATGACTTTCCGTTCAGCGACAAGGCGGCGATCCTGCGGTACACGATGACGCAGGAGTACTTCGTCAGCGAGATGGCGAGCCTCCTGCTAAATGAACAGTTCCAGAGGAAGCTGACACAGATCGTGAACGAGCGGTGGCAGAATCCGCCATTGCGGTATGAGGCGGCGGAACTGCTGACGTTGATCAAGAGGCTACACGCGGAGTTGACAATGGATTTGCAGCAGCTTGAGAATCAGAAAACAACGGCACTCGACGCGCTCTCCCAGAAGGAACGAGACCTGCAGGAGCAGGTTCGCAGCATCCTGGCGTACCTGAGGGACAGCGAAGGGCAAACGACGATACTCGGCGTGGTCGAGTCGATCGCGTACGGCCCGCAAGGCGGGTACGTCTGTATGATCGAAGGAATCGATGAGGTTCTCCGTCCGGGCGACACGGTAAAGAGCATCCAGATCCTGAGCATCGATCCTGAGAAGGTGGAATTCAGCAAGAATGGGATCCGGTGGACCCAGATGCTCGGTGCCCCCGCCCATCCACACTGGGATTGAGCGGATCACAGCGAGTTTCCCATTCGAGGATGTGCACCGGCCTGCGGCCGGGCTCCGTCCTCACAGCCGGCAGACTCGAAGGGCCGAAATTGACATCTCCGCCATTCCACGTTCTAATGCACGCACGTGAGTTGGTATTTCAGGATTCAGTCGCGACAAGCGGTCAGGTGTTGAGATGGTCATGCAGCCCAGTGGATATCGGAGTGTGGCAATTATCGGCGACGGGGGGATGGGAACGGTCCTGTCCGTTCTGCTCTGCGAGAAGGGGATTGCCACGCGCATGTGGGGCTATGATGCCGATCAGTTGGCTGAGATCGAGCGCGGTCGCGAGAACAAGAAGTTTCTGCCGGGCTATAAACTGCCCGATGCCCTGGTGTTCGAGGCGCGAGATGATCGCGCGATGGCAGGGGCCGAGTTGATCGTTTCGGCGGTTCCCTGTCAGTACATGCGGGGGGTCTGGAGCCGTCTGGCCCCGCATGTCCCGGCCGGTGTGCCGATCGTCTCGGTCGCCAAGGGAATCGAGAACATTGCTCTTTTGCGGCCCACGCAAGTTCTGGCGGACGTGCTGGGCCGGAGCACCGGTCTGGCCGCCCTGAGTGGGCCGACCATCGCCGATGAGCTTGTCCGCAAGCTTCCGGCGACCGCCTGCGTGGCGACTCAGGACGGGACTCTCGCCAAACGGATTCAGCAGACGTTCACGTGTCCGTGGCTGCGCGTGTACACGAATACCGACCTGGTCGGCGTCGAGCTGGCTGGAGCGATGAAGAATGTCATTGCGATTGCCGCCGGAATCATCGACGGCGTCGGGGCGGGCGATAATGCCAAGGCGGCCCTGCTGGCCCGGGGCCTGGCGGAGATCACGCGGCTGGGACTGGCTATGGGAGCGCGGGAGAACACGTTTGCCGGCCTGGCCGGCCTGGGCGACCTGGTGACGACCTGCATTTCCCCGAAAGGACGGAACCGTTCCTTCGGGGAACGGATCGGCCGGGGCCGGACGTTGGAGGAAGCCCGGCGGGCGACGGATTCGGTGGTGGAAGGGATCGCGACCTGCAAGTCCGTGGCGGCCCTCGCGGCCCAATATAAGGTCGAGATGCCGATCACCCAGGCGGTCTATGAAGTGCTCTTCCAGAACAAGTCGGTGACGGCAGCGATTGAGGACCTGATGAGCCGGCGGCTCAAGCCCGAATGGGGCAGCGAGGCCGAAGAGATGCTCGCCGACGTCCCATAACTCGATCGAGCCGTCCGTTTTCCTGTAGCCTTTCCGCATGACCTCTGGGCCTTTGCGGAGGCGCATCACTCCACTTCCTCCATTATGGTTCTGAGACCATGATTCACACCCAAACCGCGCTATTCCTATAGATATCGCGTCTTTCAGATGGTCTGCATTATCGGAAGTGAAGAGATTCCCGGCCCATCGTCATCGCCTCTGCCCGACGAATAACCGCACCGGTTTTTGGCCCGGCGCGATTGTGTTTCATATATTTTAATTGGCGCCGGATGGATGGCCGAAATAGCACTGCCGGATAGGGAAGAAAAGGGCCGGCACAACCACAGTACCTGACAGGAAAAGGGGTCTGGCCGAGTGATACGAGAAAAATCATAGCCCCTGATCAGCGGGATCGGAGGAAGCAGGCTGAAGAATTCTTAAGGTGGGTTAGCCTCGTATGTTTGGATTAGGAAAGAAACATTCATATCTGATTGGAGTGGACCTGGGCAATGATTGCCTGAAGCTGGCGCAATTGGCGAACGGCACGGAAGAGACGGTCCTGATTGCCGGCCAGTACGTCAATCGACCGGCCGACGTCACGGCGGGGACAGCTCGCTGGCAGCGCTGGGCCATTGAGGTCATGCGACAGGCCACGGCGGACGGACACTTCAAGGGCAAGGAGGTCGTGGCGGCTCTGCCGGCCAATGAGGTCTTCATCGATCACCTCCGCTGGCCCAAGAAATTCGACGGCAAGATCGAGGACGCGATCTTTGCGAAGATCAAGCAGAAGCTGCCCTTCGAGCCGATCGAGAAGAACACTCTGATCAAGTACATTCCGGCGGAGCAGGACAATGTCATCGTCCTGGCGACGGAGCGGACCGTGATCGACCGGCACCTGGCGATCTACGAGCGGGCGGGTCTGACGCTCAAGTCCATCGGCGTGTGGCCGGTGGCGCTGGCGAGTTGTTACGCGCAGTTTTTCGGCCGCCGCAAGACGGACCTGGACGCCATCGTCATGCTGCTCGACCTTCAGGCGGATTGCACCAACATGGTGATCGCCCGGCACAAGAATCCGCTCTTTGCATTGTCCGTACCCATCGGTGCCAAGCAACTCAAAGAAGAGCAGTCGGTGGGCCGGCTCGTGATCGACCTGACGGCCGGTCGGCGCGAATTTCTGTCGCTCTACAAGAACGTGCAGATCGAACGTTTGATTTTCCTCTCCGGACTGGCGGTGGACGCCGATATTTACCGTACCATTGCCAAGCAGTTGGAAGTTCAGGCGCAAATGGGAGACTGTATGGCGGCCGTGGAAATCAGCGATCCGGATCGTTTCGGCCTGGACCGCCGCAACGGGACGGTGAGCTGGGCCCTGGCGTTTGGGCTCAGCCTGACCTGATCGATCGGCCGATGTCACCTGTAGTTGCCGTAAACGGAGGTAGATAAACACGATGGCCAATATCAATTTTGTACCCGATGATTACGTTCAAAGCAATGAGTCGCGCAGAGCCAATCTGATGTGTCTGGTCCTGTTCTCCGTCGTCATGGCCGGCCTGGGGGGCTCGTTCATGACGATCAAGGTCCGTCAGCGGGCCTGCGGGAACGAAGAGCAGCTCGTGAGCGCGAAGATGACCAAGATGCAGGAATCCATCACGAAATTCGAGGAACTGCAGACGCGGCGCAAGGAGATGATGAAGACGGCCTTGACCACGGCGGAATTGATCGAGCCGGTCCCGCGCAGCGTCCTGCTGGCCTCGCTGACGAATAACCTGCCGGAGGGCGTATCCCTGGTCAAACTCAATCTGGTTCAGAAGGAGCCGCCGCGGAGCGGCACGGACAAGGCGGTGAAGCCCAAGTACCAGGCGGCCCAGGGACAGGGCCGTTCCGAGTCGGACGTCAAGGTCTCGGCGGAGAAAACGCTGCTGACCAGCATCGAGATCGAGGGGATGGCTCCCAGTGACCTCCAGGTGGCGGCGTACATCGAGTGCCTGGGCAAGTCGATCCTGATCGACAACGTGGCCCTGGTGGAGTCGATCGAGAAGAAGGTGGACGATGTTCCCTTCCGGCAGTTCAAACTCACCGCCATGCTCAAGAAGGAGACCCACCTGACCAAGGAGGATGTCGACGAGATCCGGGCCAAGGCGGAACAATCCGTATACCAGTTTTAGGTCGGCCCGCAGGGTAGGGCAGAACGACAGAGGACGCGTAGCGAACGCGATAATGTGGAGCAGATACCATGACCAGCGGTTTGAGACAAGCGATATTCTTCGTATTGTTGATCGGCGTAGTGGCCGCAGGATACCGGTACATGATTAAGCCGGCGAACCAACACCTGGCGGAGGCACGACAACGGGTGGAAGGCAAGCGGGCGAAATTGGCCGAGTTCGAGCAGGCCACCGCCAAGGCAGAGGACCTGAACAAGCAGCTCGAACAGCTCCAGGAAGCCGTGCGGTTCTTCGAGAGCAAGCTGCCCCCGACCAGCGAGGTGCACAAGATCCTCGAGCAGGTGACCGTGATCGCGCAAAAGCAGGGACTCAAGCCCAAGACGATCCGCACCTTGCAGCAGAAGGACAACAACGGCTACGTCGAGCAGCCGATGAACATGAAACTGGTGGGCGACTTCACGTCGTTCTACTCGTTCCTGCTGGAGCTGGAGAAGCAGCCTCGCATCATGAAGCTCCGCGAGCTCAAGCTGGATAAGCAGGGAGACGGCAAAGGAGCGGAAAGCAAGGGGGATGTCACCGCGGAATTCATCCTGAGCATCTTCTTCCAGAACAAGGCCGCCTGATTGGGAAATGCATTTCATGGGGAGCCCCCGGGGAATCCGTGGGGCAGGGCAGTGATGGAGTCGAACTATGCTATCGTTTATGCGTGAACCAGGAGCAGGAAATTCCTCCGAGCATCCGCCGACCGAGGCCGGCGCGCGGGACGTGAAAGTCCCGGACGGCGCAGACGCTCAAGAGTACCTGACCGTCGCGACGAACAGCAAGGACGTGCGCCGCAGCACGATCGTCGTGGTGATTCTTGTGGCCACCGGTCTGCTGGGTCTATTGTTCATGATCCACAAGAGTAGACCGCAGGCGGCGGCGGCCAAACAGGCTCGGGAAGAGCAGGCGAAGATCGAAGACGCGATCGGGCGGCTCACCGGTGTCAGCTCCGAGATGGTCGATCGCATGGATGAGATCGTCAACAAATTCTACCAGTTCTCGGACGTGTTTCAGGTGAAGGTGGACGAGCTGGTAAAGGATCCCTTCGAGGTTGAAGGCAACATGAAACCGCTCCAGGGTAAGGTGATCATGGCGCAGGATTCGCAGGCACAGGCCGGACTGATGCGGCAGCGGCTGCAGCAGCAGGCCGGTACGCTGAAGCTGTTGAGCGTGATGCGGTCCAGCGACGGCGATTCCTGTATGATCAACGATCAGATCCTCCGGCAGGGGGATCGGATCGAGGACTTCACCGTTGCCAAGATCGCCAGTAATTCCGTGGAACTCGCCTGGTCGCCCGCCGGGGCTGCCAGCCAGAGCGAGTCGCAAACCGAAGAGACGAAAATCATTCTAAAGCTGTCGGAATAATGCTACGCTTTCTATCCCATCAAAAAGATAAGAGTAGGGTCGCGCCGGGACCGGATCCGACAGGCAGTGCGCGGTCGGCGACCGTCTCGGTGTACCCGGACGATGACGAGGTGCGCGGACTTTGTGATCTGTATTCCCCCGAGCCGACCGGCCAGGTGCACGTGCACGATCTGGTCGATGTTCTGCTCGAGAAGGGGAAGATCAACGAGGAGCAGTATGGCCGGCTGCGCCGGGAGTCCATGGCCCGGCCGGGCGCGGACCCGGCGACTCTGGTGCTCAAGGAAGGGTTCGTCGGCGCCAACGATATCCTGGAAGCCAAGGCCAAGCTCAACGGCATGGACTTTCGCCACATCACGTCGGAACAGGTCGAGAAAGAGGCGTTCAAAAAGCTCGAAGCCGACTTCATCAAGAGGAGCGGCATTCTCCCGGTGCAGATTGACAACGGGACTCTGGTCGTCGCCACCAGCGAGCCGACGAACGTCTTTGCCCTCGAGGACGTGAAGCGCCAGACGGGCATGCCTTTGCAGGTGCTGGTCTGTGCGCCCGAGGATATCGTCGGCGTGTGCGAAGCGCTCCGGGAGGAGCCTGCCACCGAGTATGTCATCGACGATATCATCAACGATATGACCGAGGTGGAGGTGGTCCAGGACCAGGAGGATGTGACGGACGACCTCGAAAGGATGGCCGGTCAATCGCCGGTGATCAAGTTCGTGAACTACCTCATCAGCAATGCCGTTCGCGAAGGCGCCAGCGATATCCACATCGAGCCCAAGGAAAAGCATACCAGAATCCGGTACCGGATTGATGGCGTTCTGTTCGAGGTGATGCAGGCCCCGCAGAAGATGCATCCCGCCATCGTCTCGCGTATCAAGATCATGGCCAACCTGGACATTTCGGAGCGTCGGCTGCCCCAGGACGGCAAGGTGGCCGCCATGGTCGGGGGCCGGGCCATCGATCTGCGTATCTCGGTGCTGCCCACCAATTACGGGGAGAAGACCGTCATTCGTATTCTCGACAGCAAATCGATCACGCGCGGGCTCGAGCACGTCGGCATGGAGCCGGATGTCTGCAAGCAGTTCCGCGCGCAGATCGAGTTGCCCCATGGGATTCTCCTCGTGACCGGGCCCACGGGATCGGGCAAGAGCACCACGCTCTATTCCGCGCTGGGCGAGATGGATGGGGACAAGCTGAACATATCGACCGTCGAGGACCCGGTCGAGTACGAGCTGGGTTTCTGCAACCAGGTCCAGGTCAACGAGAAGACCGGACTGACGTTCGCGGCGGCGCTGCGGAGTCTGCTGCGTCAGGACCCCGATATCATCATGGTCGGCGAGATTCGCGACAACGAGACCGCCCGCATCGCGGTGCAGGCGGCCTTGACGGGCCACCTGGTCCTGTCGACGCTGCACACCAACGATGCGGCCACCAGCGTCACGCGCTTGGTCAACATCGGCATCGAGGCGTATCTGATCGCCGCTTCGTTGAACGCCGCCGTGGCGCAGCGGCTGGTCCGTCGGATTTGCCCCAAGTGCAAGGAACCGTGCCAGGTCCCGGAGCACATGAAAAAATACGTCGAGCGGGCCGGCGGCAATCCGAACGAGATCGTTCACGGAGCCGGGTGCGACGCCTGTCGCAAGTCCGGATATGTCGGCCGGGCCGGTATTTTCGAGCTGCTCGTGATCGACGACAAGTTCCGTGACATGATTCACGATGACTGCTCCGTGAGCAACATGCGCCGTGCCTTCCGACAGAGCGGTCGGGACACCCTGTTCGACGACGGCATGAAGAAAGTCAAACAGGGAGTCACCACGATCGAGGAGGTTCTGCGTGTCACGGAGATCTACGGACGAACTGAAAATGAGGTGTTTGTGGAGAATCTCGGCTGACCTGCCTCTGCGGCGCAGGCTTCGGATAGGATAATCTTATGATTGACCTCAAGACGATTTTAACAGCGGCCATTGAGAACCAGGCGAGCGACATACACATCAACGTGGGCATGCCCCCCGTGCTGCGCAAGGATACGGAACTGATCGATATGGATCAGCCGCCCGTGACCAATGCGGACGCACGGGCCATGGTCTTGTCGATGGTCGGGCCGGAGAAAATGAAACGATTCGAGGAGAACCGCGACCTGGATTTCTCGACGTCGATCACCGGCGGCCATCGCTTCCGCGTCAACGCCCACTTCCAGCGGGACACGATCGCGGTTTCCCTCCGCGTGATTCTGAACCAGGTGCACAATATTGAAGACTTGCACCTGCCGCCGATCATCAAGGAGCTGACGGATCTGCCGAGAGGGCTGGTGCTGGTCACCGGCCACACCGGCTCCGGCAAAAGCACGACCCTGGCCGCCATGGTCGGGCTGATCAACTCGCGGTACGGCAAGCGCATCATCACGCTGGAGGACCCGGTCGAGTACAACCTGGAGAATGAGAAATGCATGATCGAGCAGCGGGAGATCGGCTCGGATTGCCCGAACTTTGCCTCCGGTCTGCGGCATGCCTTGCGTCAGGACCCCGATATCATCATGGTCGGTGAAATGCGCGACCTGGAGACGACGAGCTTCACCATCACGGCCGCCGAAACCGGGCACCTGGTGCTCAGCACCCTGCACACAATCAACGCGGCGCAGAGCATCGAGCGCATCATCGATATCTATCCGCCCGGGCAGCAGAACCAGATCCGGACGATGCTGGCGAACACGCTCCAGGCGGTCATCTCCCAGACGCTGTTCAAGCGGGTCGATCAGCCGGGAATGGTGCCGTGCACCGAAATCCTGCTGTGCACCGCGGCGACGCGCAACTGCATCCGGGAAAACCGGATTTACGAAATTCCGAACATCATCGAGACCTCCCGCCGACTGGGCATGCAAAGCATGGATAACAGCATTGCCGAGATGTACTTCAAGGGCTTCATCGACCGGGATGAGGCGATTATGCGATCGAGCAATCCGGGCAAAATGGAAAAGACACTGGCGGTCGCCGGCAAGATGAGCGGCGCCCCGAAAGCGGCCCCCGCTGCGGCCGCAACCTAACGGAGAGTGCACATGGCAACGCAAACGCTGCAAACGCATGACGGGACGACCGCCTCCGAGAATCGGCAGGAGACTGGCTCGCGCAGTTCCTCGGAGATTTATCGGCACGGGCCGTCGGAAGGTTCCGGCGGTGCTCCGGCGTCGGGTCTCCAAAAGCTGCGCGGATTCCGGGTGGAATTCGGGCCGAGCCGCAAGGACATTCTGCACTTCACCAGGCAATTGGCTGTCATGGTGCGGGCCGGAATCAGCCTTCAGGACGCCTTGGAGGGAATCGGCGAGCAGCAGGACAACCAGAAATTCAAGGCCGTGATTCGGGACCTGAAAACCCGCATCGAGGAGGGCAACAGCTTCTCCCAGGCGCTGGCCGAGCATCCGAACATCTTCAGCAACCTGTACATCAACATGGTGGCGGCGGCCGAGGCCTCCGGCTCGCTCAGCGACATGCTGCAAAAGCTCGCCGAGTATCTCGACGAGGAGGCGGAGACTCGCTCGCAAGTCAAAGCCGCCATGGTGTATCCGATCATCATCTGTGTGATGGCGATCAGTGTCACGGTCTTCCTGCTGTGTTTCGTGCTGCCGCGATTCACCATGGTTTTCAGCGGGAAGGAGCACCTGCTGCCCAAGCCGACGATCATACTCATGGCGACCAGTGCATTCCTGCGACACCGGTGGTACGCGATTATTCCGGTGATCGGGGCTGCCCTCTGGGGTTTCCACTTTTTCATCAATACGACGGCCGGACGGCTCTGGTGGGACAAGACGAAACTCATGCTGCCCCTGATCCGGACGCTGTGCCGGAGCCTGTATATCACGCGCGGCCTGCATACCATGGGCGTGCTGACCCAGGCGGGTGTCCCGATTCTCAACACGATCTCCATCACGGCCCATATTTCCGGCAACATGCTGTACAAGAACATGTGGCTCTTCGTCTATGAGGAGGTGCGCCAGGGCAAGAAGATTGCCTCGTCCCTGGCTCAGTCGAAGCTGATGCCGAGCAGCGTGGTGCAAATGATTCGCAGTGGCGAGGATTCGGGCAACATGGCGGAGGTTCTCAAGGATATCTCGGGCTTCTATGCCCGGGAACTCAAAACAGTAATCAAGGCCGTGACGTCCATGATCGAGCCCATCATGATCGTTTGCATGGGCTGTCTGGTCGGCTTCATCGCCATGAGTATCATTCTGCCGATCTTCAAGATGTCGAGCCTGGTCTCGGGCAAATAGCCCGGGCGGATTTCGGGGGGTGAGAGATGAGTGACGCAATGCGCAAAACAAGAGGCTTCTCGCTGATCGAGGTTCTGATCGCGACCATTCTGGTGGGCATGGCCATTGCCGCCCTGGTGGCGGCCAACAGCTCGTTCACCATGGCCAACGACGCCGGGTCGGACCTGTCCACCGCCGAGTTCCTGATCGAGCAGATCCGGGAGCTGACGATGATGCTGCCGCTGGTGGACCCCGACGCGAGCACGTGGACCGTACTGGGCCCCGAAAGCGGCGAGGCGGACGTATCCGCTTACGATGATGTGGATGATTTCGACGGTGCGACCTTCTCTCCGCCGATCAACTCTGACCGAGCGCCACTGACCGACTTTACCACGTTCAGTCAGCAGGTCACAGTGGAGAAGCTGAATCCATCCAATTTCAACGAGGCCTGGGCCGACTCGACCAACAGTGGTTTCGTTCGGATCACGGTGCGCGTTCTCCAGAACGGCGGGGAAATCAGCTCGGCGACCTGGATTCGCGCTCGCTATTGACAGATAACGGCCTTTGGGCCATCGTTAGGGGTAGGCGAAATCCTGAGAGGTAGCGGCAAAATGGCGAGCAAGCATACATCTTGTGGCAGTTCCGTCCGTTGCCGGGGCTTCACGATCGTCGAGTTGCTGATCGGATTGGCCATCACGGCCATGCTGCTGACGGCCCTTGGGGCGGCCTTCAGTGCGTCCTTGACCAACTACAGCGAGAACGAGCACATGTTCTGGACGATCAATAGTGCCAGGCAGGCGCTGACGCGCATGACCAGCGAAATCCGCACCGCAGGATACTTCGATGAATCCGCTGTACCTCTTCCTACGTGGTACGGAGTAGCCCACAACGCGGCTCCCAGCAACCAATGCACTCTGTATCTGCCGAACCATGAGCTCATTACTTACGAGTTCCGCAGTGCCGACAAGAAGTTGTACCTCGTGAAGAACGCCACGAACCAAAGATACGTTCTTTGTGACAACGTGACGAATGCGACTTTTACCACCACGTCTGATAACGCCTTTGACGCCACGAGCGTGCAAATCTCGTTGACGGTGCAGGATGGCACGTTTCAGCGTACCCTCTCGGCGGCGGCGGTGCTCCGACGGATTCCGCCGGGGATCTGATCCATCATGGGCTGCCTGCCGGTCCCAACGATGGAAATGAGGGACGCACCAATGGAGTGGGGTATGCCATGCGCCCCGCTTCCTCTCGCGGTTGTGCCCTCGCCCGCACATGATCCACCAGCATTCCACAACAAATCTCTTGCTTTTTTCCTGTCGTTGGGTGATACTGCGCCCAGACGCGAAATCCGGGCGGTTAGCTCAGTTGGATAGAGCGCGTGCTCGACACGCACGAGGTCACAAGTTCAAATCTTGTACCGCCCACTCCCTTACCCCGCAAGCACTTACAAGAAAATGCACCCAGCGCAAGCTATGGCAGGCAAGAGAGTAAAACGGGTCTCACACAAAGCCACAGAGCCACAAAGCAGATTGGCCACAATCCGGGTAAGAGTAGATGCCGCCACGAAAGCTGGGGCAAAGAAGGTTCTCGACGCCCTTGATCTATCGATGTCCGAGGCTGTCCGCCTGTATCTTCGCCACATCGTTCGCCGCAAGGCCATCCCGTCTGACGTGAAGATACCCAACGCACTGACCCACAAGACGCTCGATGAATCTGAGGAAGGCATAGACCTTCACACGGCTTCCAGCGTCGATGAGCTTTTCAAGGAGTTTGAAGCTTGAGTATCGTATAACATGCTCAGGGAAGGTCGAGACTAGCCGGGATTCCTTACCGAAGCCTTGTTCGGGCGTCTCAGAATTCGTGATTCCCGCATTAAGGCGCGACCGAATCCGTCCGATATATCCCTATGCGCAAAGCGCACGATCAGTCATGAGAGCGCAGGTAAGGGAGAACTCGAATGAGTTTGTGCAAGTTTTGTGGCCAAGAATTGGGTGGGCCCGGCAAGAAATGCAGGGCGTGCGGAGAGCCCCAAGGCTGGCGTCTCTATACGTGGGGCATGTTGCTAAAATATGTCCCTCTCGGATCTACATTTGTCGCGGTGCTATCACTTTGTTTCGCGTGTCTCGAGAACCGGTCCGCGTGGCATGCCAACGCGCGAGCGGAAACCGCGCAATCAGAGACTCGCTCGGCAACTTTACAGCTACAGACAACACGCAAAGGAGCTGACCGAGCAATCGCCGACCTAACGCGACAACTACCGGAATCGTCGCGAAAATCCATTTTGAACAACCTTGGGTTGCCGCCACAGACTTCACCCGAACAACTCGAGTGGCAGGCACAACGGGAACCAGCGAATGCCGACCTGCAGCGAAAGGCGTTTCTCTACCGCGGACTCAAGGAGCCAAACTGATTGTGCATCACGGAGAATCACACATCCTTTGTGCTCTGCGGGCACAAAAACGGGGCGACACCGAGTTGGCCCAGCGCCCCGTATGGCCGCTTCAGCGCGCGAGCATCACGCTGCGACTTTCTTCATCTGCATGACTCCAGCCTTTCCTCCGCCTCAATCCCCTCCTCTTCCGCATCAATTTGCCGAGACTTCCTGCTGGAAACCTGTGGTTCCCAAAACCAAGAGCTGTCCGGATTCATCCCATATCCGTTCTTATCCGGAGAGCATTTCGTCAGTAGCTGCCAAGAAAGGTGGGGATGAAATGCCACAACCGCGGCAAGACCAGTCAGACTACCTGGCTCACTTCACGAAAGGCCCTAACGCCTACCAGAACCTCATCTCCATTCTCAGCGAGAGGGTCATCCACGCAGGTACGCTTCCGTGGGTCAATCGTCCAGCAGTCTGTCTTACGGAGTGCCCCTGGCCAAGTCTGATGCAGCACGCTGCGCAGTATTCTCCCTACGGAATTGGTTTTAACAAACCCTTCGTTTTCGCAGCGGGCGGCGGGCCAGTCTACTATGTGCGTGCGGATCACTTCAATAAACAGGAGTGGATGGATCACGTGAAGACGTTTGTCGCACCCTTCTGGCCCCCATATCGCCCAAAGAAACTCAGAGGTGCTGATTGGATGGGCGGCAAGACCGTGGATTATTCACATGAGCGAGAATGGCGTGTCCCCCACGACCTTGCCTTTCAACCTGATGATGTCGAATTCATCGTCCTTAAGTCGTATGAGGATATGGCCAAGTTTCCGAAGGAACTGAAGGACGCCATCGGCAGAGAAAAGTTCATTCTGATGGACATCTATAGGAACATCGAAACACTCTGGCCGACCCACAAGCTGTAGAAGAATACTTGCTGCTGATCGCATCGAGAGCGACCTCAGGAGGTTACTTTCCAGATTGGGACGTGTTCTTCGGCAGTGGCTCCTTTCATCCGTGCGATTCCAACCTGCTTGATAGCCTCGATCCGCTTGGTGAGACCCGTTGTGCTTGAGGAAGCAGCTGAGCATATCTTCGGGCCGCCGGTGAGGGCATGATTCAATTCAGAGAATCAGCCGAGGGCGTGGACGACAGCTTTGGGTTCTTCTCGAAGACCCGCAGCAGGGCTTTTGGTCGGACCTCTCGGGTTCGCGTATCCGCTCGAAAGCTGATAATATTGTGGATTATTGTTGCAGCAGGCGTTCGAGCTGGTCGAGGAGGGGGAGCTGGCTTTTGAGGATTTTCTGGCGGGCTTCGGGCAGGGGGAACCAGCCGGCGCGGTCAACCTCAGGGAAGGACTGCCACTGGCCGGAATGAGGGGGCCATTCTACTTTATAGGTGTTGCTCTTGATAGCGGCGGCGTCGAGGTCACCCTCGACAGCCCAGGCGTGGACGATCTTGCCGCCGGCTTGCTTGATGGGTTCGAGCGGTCGGAAATCGCCGGAGGCGGGAAGGCTGGTTTCCTCGTGGAATTCCCGCTTGGCGGCCTCGAGCGGATCCTCCTCGGTGAACTCCCCTTTGGGAATGGCCCACGCTCCCTCGTCCTTCCTGGCCCAGAATGGCCCGCCGGGGTGGATGAGAAAGACCTCCACCTGCCCGGCGCGCCTTCTGTACATCAATAGCCCGGCACTTTTCCTGGCCATACCCGGCCGCTCCGTTAACGGATGGACAAGCCGCCCTCTCCCTTCGCAGCCGGCCTTAGCCTGCCGTGATCGACGTAGGATTACTTACATCTTAGAAAGTGTTCAGCCGATGAAGCTTATCAGTAACGCGGTCTTTCGCGACTGGGTCCTCGGTCTCGATCCCGTCCTCCCCGGCCGCCCGGACGACCACCGCCGCCACCGGGTCTGCCGCCGCGGCCGCGATCCGGCCCGCCGGGCCGTCTGCCAGCGCCACCGGGAGCCGGGGCTCGCGTGCGGCCGAGCTCGACGTGGATTTGATTGCCTTTGAGTTCCTTGCCGTTCATCTCATTGATAGCGTTCTTGGCCTGTTCCTCAGACGGCATTTCTACAAAGCCGAACCCTCTCGATTCGCCGGTGGCGCCATCCCGAATGATCTTGACTGTTGAGACGTCTCCGAAAGGTGCGAATGCCTGACGCAGTTCGTCTTCCGTCGTGTCGGGGGTGAGGTTCCCTACATAGATGTTCATTGAGCTTCCTTTCCGTAAAAAAGATGCCATAATTCTCAGACGGCATGCCGGCTGCGCTGGTTCTCAGGCTGCACCGCGCAGGCGGTTCTCGTACAGGATGACCGTCGTCTATTCATCCTATACCAGAATAAGAAGAAGATAAAGAATAAATATCCAAAAATAATTTGAAGGTGGCTGGGAAGCCTGCTTGTGCTCTCTGGACCGATCGAATCAGCCATAGGGCTCAGAGTTGCGTCATGCTCATGGCTGTGTCCAACTAATTGTAACCCGTGTCAGGGGCTCTTCTTAAGTGTTACCTGGGGTCCACGGAGATAGAACGGAGTCAAAGTCAGAGGATCGGCAAATCGGCCGGCCAGTGCTTTTTGAAAGCCGAGCAGGTGGACATTGGCGGCGTGCGGACTCCAATACGGCTCCGGAAGGACAAGAATACCATCGGCCTGGAATTCATCGCGATGGTACAGCAAGCCATCGCCCAGGAGCCCGATCTGACCGGCTCCGGCAAACCGCTCGATCAGCTCCGGGACCGTGATCAGGCAATCGGGAAGGATCTTCCGCCAGAATCCGTTGTTGGGGGCAGGGATTCGATAGCCGGGTTCCTCATTCCGGGATCCGCCGGATTCGCTCGACTGAGGCGAGGCCCACTCATAGGCGGCCGCATAGAACTGGCCTCGCTTGGCATCGAACAGGGCGGCGATCCTGTCGAGGATGCTCGTTTCCTGCCGGTCGCTGCGATCCTGAAATCGCCTGCGGGATGCGTCGGACAGATTGGCTGCCACAACGTCGAGGGAATCGACGGCGACAATGCGGACTGCATGGGCGAGGTGCATGGCCTTGGCCATCGCCACCGCAATGCGGAGCCCGGTGAAACTGCCCGGACCTATGGAGACATGGACCTGTTCGAACTCGGATGGGGAGCGGTCATAGCGCTTCAGCAGCCGGTCAATGGCTGGAAATATCTCAGCACTGTGCTGCATGGGAGCAGAGAATTGCAGCTCCTCAAGCAGTTCGGGTCCCGCAGCCAGTGCCACCGATCCCACGCGACTCGACGTCTCAACGGCCAGGATAAGCGGTTTGTCAGTCACATCAGCTCCTTCATGCAATTGCCCAACTCTGCAGAGTCACCCCCTGGTGAAATCCCCAATTTCGACGCCGTAATTTCGACGGTGTCACGGCACAAGCCCGAATTCGCCCCGTGACGGGCCGGATTTTATCGGTCGGTTAGTCTGGGGACCAATTTTTCTCTTGCAAAAAATTGGCCATTTTAATAGAGTAGACTTATAATTCTGTCCTTTGTCCTTACTAATGGAGGTCATAATAACCAGCTACAACTGAAGGTTTCCGGAACAGGGTGATGATATTATAGGCAGGAGGTTAGGTTTTGGACAGGCCAAGTGTATACGCTAAGTCTCTGCGGAGGAGGTCTGTATCGACGGTCCTCACATCAGTCCTATTAGTCACGAGCATTCTTGTCCAAGCGGCCTCGTCGCAGGGAACGGAGGGTGGTGACCACGCCACAGTAATACGCCAGGTGGTTCAGCGTTTCATGGAGACCGGCCAGCAGCAGTACGAGCGGGGCTCCTACATGGACGCGGAGAAGACCTTCCAGATGGCCCAGGGATACACGGAGTATCTGGATCCGGTCGAGCAGCGCAAGCTGCAGTCCTGGCTGGAAAAGGCTGGTCTGGCGGCGGCCGAGCGGCAGCACGCGTTGGAAGCCAAGCAGGCGGCGGAGCAACTGCGCGCCAAAGGCGATGTCCCCGGCGCTCGCGCGCGCCTCGAAACCATCAGGAACAATGAGTATCTGACGGAGAAAGAGCGGCTGGAAGTGGCCGCCACGCTCCGCAGCATGAGTCAACCGGCTGCGACACAGGCCGTCACGAACCGTGGCACCGGTGCGCCCGCACAGAGTGCTCCGAGTGTGCCGACCTCCTCCGGATCGCCGGGTGCGAGCGACAAGCTCAACGGCCCTGCAAGCAGTGTCCACAATTTGTACTACCAGAGTGTCAAAGCTTACCAATCGGGTGACTTCAAGACAGCCAAGGAAGGTTTCCGCAAAGTGCTGGGCAGCGGACTGCTGCCGGTCCCGATGGCCGAGACGGTCCGCGGCTACGTGGCGAACATCGAAAGCGTCGAGGCGAAACGGGGCAATGGGCAGCCCGGGATGCTTCCGGATACGATGGGTCGTGCACAGCCGGTAGCCAGCGCGGCTGCATTCACCGTCAGACCGGCGAATTCCCAGGAGCCGAACGCGCCGGTGGCAGGACAGGCGGACAGCGAGAAAAAGCGGATCGAAGATCTCTACATTCGCAGTTGGGAGCTGTACTCGCAGGGTGATCTGGTCGCAGCGCGAAAAGGGTTCGTGGAAGTTGCCGAGAGCGGCTTGTTCGCGGCGCCGCAGGGCAAACGGCCGGAAGACTATATTGCCACGATCGATCGCTTGCTGGCGGCCTCGGAAGAGACGCAGCCGCAGGCGGCGGCCCCGGGCACGACGCCGGTCAGCCCGGCCCCTCAGGGCCCTGCGCCGACCCCTTCGCCCCAGCAGCCTGTGACGCAAGTGACTCCACTCCCGCCGGCTGTGACGCAGGTCAGTCCGCTCCCGCAGGGCACTATCCCGCTGGGCCAGGATAACGTGACGGCGCCGGCCGTCCCGCTGTCTGCCGGTGAGGAAGGCGGTTCCATCGACTCGATTAACCGCCGCAGAAATATCATTTGCAGCCACTGCGAGGCCGTTATCAACGATGCGATCAGCCAGGCGCAGGGATATATCGCCAAGGTCGAGTTCGACGCCGCGCGGGACCGGGTCCAGAGTGCCCAGCGTGTCATCAATGAGAACCAGGTTTTCCTGGGGGATGAACTGTACAAGCGGCACACACTGCGTTTGACGGACATGGCGAGTCGAATCGATCAAGCCCAGGGCGAGCAGGACAAGCAATCGACCGAGCAGAAGCGGCAGGTGGCGGCCGAGGGGCAGCGCGACCTGCGGAAACAAGCTGAAGTCGATCGACAAAAGAGAATCAATGAATTATTGGAGCGCGCGAAGGCGTTCTGGAAGCAGCAGCAGTACGAGGCGGCCCTCGGCCAGTTGGAGGCCCTCCTGGTCATCGATCCTCTCCATGACGAGGCGTTGACCCTCAAACAGATGGTCGAGGACATGATCTTCCTGCGCAAGCAGATCGAGGTGAACAGACTCGGTGCCCAGCAAAGAGCCGGTATCCTGCTGAAGACCGACGAATCGGCCGTTCCCTACGAGGACGAAATTACCTATCCGAAGAACTGGCGGGAGATCATCGAGCGGCCGACGCGTCAGCCGGACAAGCCCATCGGGCTTGACCCGGCCAATATGACCGTTTACGAGCAACTTGAGAGGATCGTGGACCTCTCGCAACTCCAAGCCACGATGCCGATCCGGGACGCGATTGAGATTCTGCGGAACGCCGTTCAGCCTCCGCTGAACATTGTTGTGCTCTGGCGTGACCTGCAGGACAACGCGCAGCTCACTCCCGGCGATGCGATCAGCATGGACGGCATGCCGAATGTCAGGCTTGGCACAGGGCTTGAGAACCTGCTCAGCGCTCTTTCCAGCCCGGCACTAACGGGCATCGAGCTCGGTTACGTGATAAACAAGGGCGTAATCACCATTGCGACCCTCGATTCCCTGCCAAAAAAGAAGATGGAAACCCGTGTCTACGATGTCAGCGATCTCGTCAGTGAGCCCGCCAACTACTTCCAGATGGGCGTGATGAACATGATGATGGGCGGCATGGGTGGCATGGGCGGCGGCATGATGGGCGGCATGGGCGGCGGCATGGGTGGCGGCATGGGCGGCATGGGCGGTGGCATGGGCGGCGGCATGGGCGGCATGGGCGGCGGCATGATGGGCGGCGCCATGGGCGGCATGGGCATGGGTGGTATGGGCGGGATGATGGGTGGCATGGGCGGCATGGGCGGCGGCATGGGCGGCATGGGCGGTGGCATGGGCGGCTATGGCGGCGGCATGGGCGGCATGGGCGGCATGGGCGGCGGCATGATGGGCGGCGGCATGGGCGGCATGGGCGGCGGCATGATGGGCGGCGGCATGGGCGGGATGGGCATGGGCGGCATGGGTGGAGGCATGATGAGCGGCGGGTACATGAGCCAGTTCATCGCCCAGAACCTCAGGATGTTGATTGAGCAAAGTATCAATCCCGAGACCTGGTACGACATGTACCCCGACCAGGCGGGGGCGGATGGAACGATCATGGTTTACCCCGATCAGCAGCCGAAGAAATTGGCGGTTTATCAGACCCCTGAGGTCCACAAGCAGATTGAGGACCTGCTCGACCAGCTCCGCAAGTCGTTGGGATACGAGGTGTCCATCGAGGCCCGATTCCTGGTGGTCACGGAGAACTTCCTCGACAATCTGGGAGTGGATTTTGACTTTAGCTACAACTTTGGCGGCAAGGTGGGCGTCGTGTCCGTGGAGCAGGATTCCATTACGGCCGCGGGGGCGGACGCCACGACCAAGGTCCCGGGCAGCCTGGGCGGGCTGGTGAATTTCCCGGCCGCCACGGTCACCGGCGGTTACGGCTCGATCCTCGATGACCTGCAGGTGACTTTCCTGCTGCGGGCAACGCAGGCGCGGAGCGACACCAAAGCGCTGGCGGCACCAAAAGTGACGGTCTTGAGCGGCGAGTCCGCTACCTTCAGCCTGACGGACCAAGTCTCGTTCGCGCTGCCGCCGCAGATTACCACCACGGGTGTGGTAGGCGGAAATACCGGCATCCAGGGACAGGGGATCAACCAACAGGTCGGCGCGGTGCCGGTAGGCAGCCAGCTCAGCATCATCCCGACGATTACGAAGGACAAGAAGTATGTCCTGCTGAACATCGTCACGCAGCAGATCGATCTGCTGCGGATGCGGACGCACCAAGTCTCCAGCATCAATCCGAATCAGGGCACGACGGGCACAGCAGGCACAACGGGCGCCGGGACGGCACCGCCGGCCGTGCTCACGTATCCCGTCACCGTGCCCGAGTTGGAGACCTCCAATGTCTACACGCGGGTCAGCGTGCCGGACCGAGGCACATTGTTGTTGGGCGGTCACAAGCTTACCGCCGAAGTGAATAAAGAAGTGGGGGTACCGATCTTGAGCAAGATCCCGATTGTCGGCCGCTTGTTCACCAACCGCAGCACGATCCGCGACCAGAAGGTGCTGTTGATTCTGGTCAAGCCCACGATCATTCTGAAGGAGGAGAGTGAGCAGGAGGCCATCGCGGCCATGGGACACGGACAGACCACCGGTGAACCCTAACTTTCTTTAGTGGACTTCCACCCGACGATTGCCGATAACGTGAGCGAGAGGGAGTCCCTGGTACACGAGGTTGTACGGATAGTGAAACGGAAGTAGGTGTATGAAAGAGCAGATGCAGGAGCGACCTGGCACCTGGCGGTTGCTAATTAGCTCGGTGCTAATTTTATGCGCCCAGGTAGGCCTGACGACGGCAAATGATTTTTCATTTCCTTTATCGGACGCGATCGGTCCGGACGGTGCGGCCGGGGACGGGCAAAATCAATTGCTCGTTCGCTTTGTTACCGGAACCAGCGCGCCGTTGAGCCGTCCCGACCTGGTCGGGCCGCGGACGCAAGGGTCGTTGCGGAACGACATATCCGAGGGGATCGTCGCAGGAGCATCCATTGGCCGCGAGTACGACAGTGTGGTGCCCGGATTGACACTGGTAAAGCTGCCGCAGGGGACTTCCGTCGCGGAGGCGACAATGCAGTTCATGGCGTGCCGGGATGTTCTGTACGCCGAGCCGGACTACCAGTACCGCCTTTGTCGCAAGCCGAATGACCCCCTCTTCAAGGACCAGTGGGATTTGAACAACACGGGACAGAGCGGCGGCCGCGAGGACGCGGACATCGATGCCCCGGAAGCATGGGACATCACTACAGGCAACAAGAACATTATCGTAGCCATTCTCGACACGGGTATCGATACGACGCATCCGGACCTGGTGATCAACCTCTGGATGAACCAGAAGGAGATCGCCGGTCAGCCGGACGTGGATGACGACAATAACGGGCAAGCCGATGACTTCTATGGTTACGATTTCCTCAACGGTGCGTCCGACCCGGTGGATGACGTCTACCACGGGACCTATGTCGCGGGCATCATCGGGGCGTTCACCAACAATATGATGGGCATCGCCGGCGTCTGCTGGAACGCCAGCATGATGATCTGCAAGGTGGCCAACCAGGACGGCGTGGACCTGAACGCCGCCGTCGCGGCGATCGAATATGCGACGGCCTCGGGCGCCAAGGTGATCAACGTGTCCTGGGGTGGTCCCGATTACAGCAAGGCCCTGAAGGATGCCATCGACGCGGCCGGGAAGAAGGGGATTCTCGTCGTGGCAGCGGCGGGTAACGATTCGAGCAACAACGATGAATTCCCGGTATATCCGGCCGGCTACGACTGCTACAACATCATCTCGGTCCTGGCGACCAACAGCAGCGACCAACTGGCGTCGACATCGAACTACGGACCCAAATCGGTGGACCTCGCCGAGCCTGGTGAGGGAGTTGTAAGCACCATGCCGATGCAGGAAACCGAGGCGATGAAGGCGGAGGGCCTGACGAAGGAATACGGCACGCTCAGCGGGACATCCGTGGCGGCGCCCCATGTCTCCGGCGCCTGCGCACTGCTTTGGGCGAAGTACCCGTCGTTATCGTACTATCATGTCAAGCACGCCTTGATGCAGTCTGTGGATAAGGTCGTGCCCGGCCTGTGTCTTTCCAACGGGCGGCTCAACCTCGCCAAGGCACTGGCCGTCATCCCCCAGGGCAAGCCGGGAAAAGTGGTCAACACCCGCGATCTGACGAAGACCTATCCCTCGATTCAGGCCGCCATCGACGAGGCGGGCACCGGGGACGTGATTGTTGCCGAAGGCACGGCATCGACCACCACCGTCTACAGCGAGCTCATCGACTTCAAGGGCAAGGCGATCACGCTGCGCAGCGGCAACGTGCAGAAGCCCGAGGACCCGAACATCTATCCCGAGACCACGTTTATCGTCGGGCTGTCCAAGGAAGGCTCCGTCGTGACCTTTGCCAATGGCGAAGGGCGTGACACCGTCCTGAAGGGCTTCACGGTCGGCTGGGGCGTGGCCGAGTATGGCGCCGGTATCCGATGCGAGAACGCTTCCCCGACGATCAGCTACTGCATCATCAGCAACAACCAAGCCCGCGCTTTCGGCGCCGGCCTCGACTGCTACGGCGGCGCGCCGGAGCTCACCAATTGCGTCATCAGCGACAACTGGGCGTTCGGTCCCAAGGCGACCGGCGGCGGCCTGGACCTCGAAGACAGCTCCGCCGTCATCGCCAATTGCATCATCCGCGATAACTTCTCCGCCAATATCGGCGGCGGTGTGGCATGCTTCAACGCTTCTCCGTCATTCTTCAATTGTTTCATAACCAATAACTCGGCGGCGGCCGGCAGCGGTCAGTTCGATCTCGACACCGCCTCCGCGCCGACCATCGCGAGCTGCACGATTGTCGTGGATGACTACAACCCGGCCCGGGACGGCGGCATCTGGGCCTTCGGCGGCTCCCAGCCGATGATCACGAATTGCATCATCTGGGGCAACGGCGACGATTTGCTCGGCTGCTCGGCCTCCTACTCCTGCATCGAGGATAAGGACGACGCGGGCGCCGGCAACATCCACGAGAATCCGCAATTCACGCGGGGACCGCGCGGGTACTACTATCTCAGCCAGGTCGAGGCGGGGCAGTTGAGCGGCAGTCCCTGCGTCGATGCCGGCAACCCCGATACGGATGCTGCCAGCGCGGGCAAGCTGTACGCACTGACCACGCGAACCGACGGCGTCCCGGATGGCGGGACCATCGATTTAGGTGCTCATTACGGGGCGGCGCCGGCCGTACGCTATCCGGTGACCGTTGCGGTGGTCAACGCCGAGGGTAAGCCCGTCGATCCGAACCAGGTCGGCGGCACCGTCGAGCCGAGCGGCGGCTCGTTCCGAGAATTCGAAGTCATCCGCGTCACGGCGCAACCGAAGGACGGATACCGGATCAAGCGTTGGATCGGCACCCCGGACGATACGAAGAAGGACCCGAGCTTCCTGGTCACCGTGACCGGGCCGGTCACCATCGGGGTGGAGTTCGAGCCAATTCCGCTGTTCCGGCTGACCACGTACGTCAAGGCCGGTCACGGGGGAACGATCAATCCGTACCATCGCCGCGGACAGCTCTATCGGGACGGCACGGTGGTGACGCTGGTGGCCGACCCCTGCGAGGGATTCATCGTGAACGCCTGGGAAGGAACGGACAACGATTCCTCGTGGGCGAGCAGCAACACGGTGACCGTGAACGGGGACAAGGAAGTGAGCATCAGCTTCACGCAGCCCAAGACCCTCGATGTGCCCGCGCAGTATCCCACCATTGCCCGGGCGATCGAAGCGGCGAACAAGCACGGCGACAAGATCATCGTGCGCCCCGGTACGTACAATACGAATTCGCTCGACTTTGGCGGCAAGGCGATCACGCTGGCCAGCGAGAATCCGGACGACCCGTGCAGCGTCGCGCGCACGATCATCGACTGCGGGAATTTGGGCCGGGCCTTCATCTTCCGGAATGGGGAAGGGCCGAATTCCGTGATCGACGGCTTCACGATTCGCAACGGCTCGGCCGTGTTTGATCCCTGCACGCCGACGAACGCCGGCGGTACCGGCAAAGACGGCGAGGATGCCTACGGCGGCGCGATTGCCTGCTTCAACGGCAGCAGTCCGACCCTATCCAATTTGATCATTCGCGACTGCCTGGCGCGCGGGCGTGACGGTGAGGATGCAAGCGCTGTTCGTGCTCCGTATCCGGCCCCGCCGGCCCCGGCGGAGGCGCCGCCCGCTCCCGATCCTCTCCCGGACCCGGAAGCCCGTGACCCGAATGCTCCGCCTGACCCCAACGCGCCGGCAGACCCGAATGCGGGCCTGCCCGGCCAGGCTGGGCAGGATGGTGCGGCAGGTGCGGCCGGCGCCGATGGTCTCAAGGGCGCGGACGGCTACAAAGGCGGTCGCGGCGGCAACGGCTACGGCGGCGCTCTGTACTTCGATAGCAAAAGCACGCCGACGATTCTGCATTGCACGATCATCAACTGCCGGGCGATCGGCGGCAACGCCGGGTTCGGCGGTCCGGGCCAGGATGGTCAGAGCGGCCAGGATGGTGGCGCCGGGCAGGTCGGCCAGGCCGGTCAGAACGGTGGCCCGCCGGCCGACGGCAGCAGCGGTGCGCAAGGTGCCGGTGGCAATGGCGGCGCCGGCGGTGCCGGTGGCGCTGGTGGAAAAGGCGGCGACGGCGGCAAGGGCGGTAACGGCGGCGACGGCGGCGAAGCGCTCGGCGGCGCCATCTACTTCGGACCGGACTGCAAGCCTCTGATCAAGTATTGCACGATTCTCAGTTCGCAGATCCGCCAGGGCGTCGGCGCTGCCGCCGGCGCGGCTGGCAGCGGCGGCAACGGCGGCAACGCCGGGGCCGGCGGCGAAGGCGGCGCGGCTGGCGAGGGCGAGCCGGCCGGTCAGGCCGGCCAAGCCGGAATCAACGGCATGGGCGCCAATGGCGGCAACGCCGGCACAGGCGGCAACATGGGCAAGAACGGCTCGCGGTCCTGGGGCGGTGCCATTTTCTTCGGCAAGGACTGCGAAGTCGAGATGTCGGATACTAACATCAGCAGCAGCTCGGCCCTGTCCGTGGTCTCGACGGTCTTCTACGCGGGCGGCGCGGGCGGCAGCGGCGGCGCGGGCGGCAGCGACGGTGGCGTAGGCGGCAATGCCGGCGCCGGGGGCAACGGCAACCCGGTCGGTGCGGCCGGGACCCCGGGCGCAGGCGGCAACCAGGGCTGGGCCGGTCAGGGAGCGGCGGCCGGCAGCAGCGATACCAGCGTCACCACGAACTTCGGCGGCGCGTGCGTCTACAGCGAAGGCTGCAAGGCGAAACTGGTCAACTGTGTGCTCGCGTCGAACAAGACGGAGCGTGACAGCGGTGGCGGTGAGCATTACTTCGACGGTTGCACGTCGCAGGTCGTGCGGTGCACCATCGAGAATAACACGTCGGCCCTCAACGGCGGTGGCCAGTCCTTTGGCGCATCGTGCACGGTGACCGTCACCGGGTCGAAGTACCAGAACAATACGTCGGCCGCGGACGGTGCCGGACTCTACTGCTGGTACGACTGCGCTCTCGACATCAACGATACGACGTTTACCGGCAACACGACGCGCGGTCAGGACGGCGCCGGCGGCGGTCTCTACGGCGGCGGCACCTGGGACGACAAGGCCAAGCAGTGGTTCAACGGCGGCTCCATCAAGCTGCGGACCACGCAGTTCACCGGCAACGCGGCCGCGTTCGGCGGCGGTCTGTACTGGTACGGCGATGCGGCGAGCGTCGATGTGTTCGATTGCGTCATCCGCGAGAACTCGGCCCAGGAGGGCGGCGGTCTGTACTGGAGCAGCGGGGCACCGCGAATCGCCCAGTGCAGCATTAAGGACAACCAGGCGCTCGGCGGCCAGTTCGCCGTGCTGGTTCCGGCTCCCACGCCCGATCCGAACGACCCGAACACCTGGCCCGACTCGAGCACGTGGCCCGATCCGAACGATCCGAACTCCATGTTCGATCCGAACAACCCGTTTACTCCTCCGCCCATCCGGCAGACGCAGAACAGCGAGGCCGGCGCGGGCGGCGGTCTGGTTTGCTTGTCGTCGAGTGCGCTGATTCAGGACTGCATCATCGGCGGCAACCGGACGATGGGCAACGGCGGCGGCGTCCTTCTCGAAGGCGACGGCTTGCCGCGCTTGAAGAACTGCCTGATCAAAGGCAACTCGGCGACCATCGGCGGCGGTGGGGTGGCCTCGTATTGGTACGCCGCACCGATGATCGAGAGCTGCACGATTGTGGATAACACGGCTACCGACCCGAACGTGGCGGACCGCGGCTACGGCGGTGGTCTGTTCTGTTCGCACGGAAGCCAGACGACCCTGCTCAACAGCATTCTGTGGAGTAATAACGGCCAGCAGGGCAAGCAGATCGCCATCGGCAGCAAGAGCGAGCCGATCTACCTGCAGCGGCCGGCGGCGCTGACCGTACGCTTCAGCGACGTGCAGGGCGGCGCTCCCGGTATCCACGTCGAGCCGGGGCGGATCCTCAATTGGCTCGTGGGCAACCTCGACCAGGACCCGCTGTTCGTGGCTTCGTATTATCTCAGCCAGGTGGCGGCGGGCCAGAGCCTGACCAGTCCGGCGGTGGACGCGGGCAGCGCGTCCGCGGCCTCGCTCGGCCTGAATCTGTACACGACGCGGACCGACGCCGGGGACGACACGGGCGCAGTTGATATGGGCTTCCATTATCCCGGCGTGGGACGCTATCAGCTTAAGGTCACCGTGATCGGTGGCCACGGCACGGTCTCGCCGGCGGGCGGCCAGTACCACGAGTTCACGCAGGTGACCCTGGTCGCGACGCCGGAGCCCGGTTACCGCGTGAAGCAGTGGACCGGCGCCCAGAGGACCCCGGCCTGGAACAAGAACACCAATATGGTGGTTCTCGACACGGGCGACAAGGCCGTCACCGTCGAGTTCGAGCGGGCCATCACGAAGAACCTGATGGTGCCGGACGAGTATGCCACGATTGCAGACGCGGTGGCGGCGGCCGGCCTGGGCGACACGAACATCATCCTCAAGCAGGGCACCTATTCCGTCCCGGGCACGAACGGCATTGATTTCCAGGGCAAGAGCATCACGTTGAGATCCGCCGATCCGAACGACCCGGAGGTGGTGGCAAAGACCGTTATCGACGGCGGCAGCAATCCGCTCAATCCACGCCGGATATTCCACTTCCATAGTGGCGAGGATCCCAACACGATCATCACGGGTGTGACGCTCCGGGGCGGCCGGGCCCACCTGGTCGGTGTGGCCGGACGCTACGGCATGTCCAGACCTGACCCGTACCAGCCGACTGGTGACCAGCCCACCGATCCGCCGCGCGCCGAGCGCGGGCAGGATGCGACCGGTGATGGCTACGGTGGCGGTATTCTCTGCGAGAATGCCAGTTCGCCAAGCTTCCGGAACTGCGTGATCGTCGACTGCCTCGCCGCCGGTGCACGCGGTGGCGACGGCGCGGATGGGATGTTCGGCGGAGACCCTGGCTGGCAGTACCAGGCCGATGTGAACGACGCGAATAACCTGACGACGATGTCGGAGAACCAGTGGGGCGGGAACGGCGGCACCGGCTCCGGCGATGGCTACGGCGGCGCTCTGGCCTGCCGAAGCGGCAGCCAACCTGTGCTGATCAACTGCATCTTCCAGAATAACCAGGCGACAGGTGGTATTGGTGGTGATGGCGGAACCGCCGGCAGTCAAACCCGAGGGGCTGTCCAGGGTTGGGGCGGCAACGGCGGCACCGGCATGGGCAGTGGCCACGGCGGCACGATATACGCCGATGGCGCAAGCCGGCCGGTCATCCGGAATTGCCGATTTATCAGCAACACGGCTCGCCAGGGCGTGGGCGGCAATGCGGGTGCGGCCAGCTATGGTACCGAGTTAGGCGCTCCGCGGGGACCGGCGCGTGACGGCGCGCCCGGCAGCGGTGCGTCAACCGGGCAGGTCACGGGCGGCGCCCTCTACTATGCCACCGGCACGACGGCGGATTGCGTCAATTCCGTATTCACCGGCAACCGGGCCGTCGAGATCTATCCCTCCACGGCCACGATTGTGACGACGGGGACGACTGCGACCCTGCAGTATGCGGAAGTCGTCACGGACGCGCACGGTGGTGCCCTGTATTCCGAGACGGGCAACAGCATCATCCTGGTGAACTGCCAGTTCGTGAACAGCCGTGGCGGGGCGGTCTACGTGGTCGGTCGGTCCTCCGTGGACTGCAACGACTGCCTCTTCAATGGCAACACAGCGACGGCCGACACGGGCACCAATCAGTTTATGTTCTTCTTCGGGCCGTTCGGCCCCACATCTGGGGCGGCGACCTTCGATGGCGGTGCTCTCTACCTGGGACCGAACTGCGAGCGGGTGAACATTGCGAACTCCCGCTTCTATGGTAACTCGACCTCTGCCAACGGCGGTGCGGTGCGCAGCCTGAGCAGTGCCAGCCTCACACGTTGCGTGTTTGGCGGCAATACGGCGGGCGACAGCGGCGGCGCTCTGGATGCCCACTATGATGCCAATGATCCGACGGTGCGCAACATCCTGACGCTGAGCTTCGAGTCGTGCAGCTTCACCGGCAACCGGGCCCAGTTGGGCTTCGACGGCTGGGGCGGCGGCGTCTACCTCCAGGACGTCAACGCCACGGTCACGCGCAGCTACTTCGTCAATAACGTGTCGAAGAACGGTGCCGGTTTGTTTGCGGCCGGCAGTAATATGGCGCTGACCCGGACGGTCGTGCATGGTAACAAGGCCGTAGGCGGCAGCAACATCGACACTCTCGCTTACCTCGACCTGCCGACGGGGTACGGCGCCGATATGGGCGGCGGCCTGTTCCTGGCCGATACGCCGGCCTCCATCGTGGATTGCACCCTGAGCGACAACGTGGTCGAGGGGGCCAATGGCACGGGCGGCGCCATCGACTTCTACGGCGGGTTCGTCGAGCACGTGGTCCGCAACTGTCTGCTCACCGGTAACGTCGCCAGCCAGTACGGCGGCGCCATCGCGTGTACGGCGCATGCGACGCCCCGAGTGGAAAACTGCACCTTCGTCAACGACCGGGCGGGTACGCTGGGCGGCGCGGTCTTCTGTGACTGGAGCGCGGATGTCACGATCGTCAACTCGATCTTCCAGAACTGCAACAACCGCAGCATCGGGTCGGTAGATTTTGATGAGGGCACGAGCGTCACCTATTGCGTGTTCGACGTCAACCCGGACGGCGATTACGGCGTGCGCGACAGCGCCACCGGTTTCGTCAGCCGCGTTGACGCTACGACGTTGGATCCCACGAATGTGATCGGAGATCCGCTGTTTGTGGTTGGACCGATGGGCGGCTACTATCTCAGCCAGACGACGGCCGGTCAGGGCGCGGACAGCCCGGCGGTCGACCATGGCACGGGTGTCGCTGCCGACTACGGGCTGGATACCTTCACCACGCGCACCGACGCCGGTGCCGATGCCGACGGCGTGGATGCCGGCTATCACTATCCCGACCCGGCGACGGTGCCGCAGTACAGCCTGACGGCCAGCGTGGAGGGCGGCCATGGTGGTCTTGCGCCCGCCGGTGGGATGTACTACGCGGGCACGCTCGCGACGCTGACCGCGACGCCGGACAAGGGCTACCGCGTGGCCCAATGGACCGGGACGGATAACGACGCCTCGCGGCTCAATGTCGATACCCTCGTGATGTGGTCCGACCGGGAGGTCACTGTCAGGTTCGACCAGCCCCGGACGATCCAGGTTAGCAGTGCTGGGGATTACCGGTCGGTCCAGAACGCGATTGACGCGGCGGTGGATGGCGACGTCGTCGTCGTGCCGACCGGCGTTTACAGCCCGCCTTGGACGCCCTACGCCCATCCCACGATCACGATCAATAAGGGGATCACGCTGACCGGCGAGAATCCCGAGGATGCGGATGCCGTAGCGGCCACCGTGCTCAATTATGTCATCCTTGAGGTGAGCACGACCGGGGCCGAGGCCACGATCGAGGGCCTCACGATCTACGCCAGCCGCATGCACATCATCAGTTGCTCTCCGACGGTTCGCAACTGCCTGTTCACGGAGTGCCACTGGTTCGGCGGCGACGGATTCGACGGCGATGCTATTCCTGCGCTTCCTCCGGGTCCTCCGTATGATGGCGAGAACGGCGTTGGTCTTGCCGGTGGCGCCATGACGATTGTGAATGGCTCGCCGCGGCTGGAAAACTGCACTTTCAAGCACAACACGGCCCTGGGCGGCGACGGCGGCAACGGCTCCAACGGGCAGAACGACAAACATCCGCGCGGCTTTGACGGCGGTTGGGGTGGAGCGGCTCTTGGCGGCGCCGTCTATTGCGGCTACTACAGCAATCCCACGTTCACGGATTGCCGCTTCGAGGACAACTGGGCCAGGGGCGGCGACGGCGGCAACGGCGGCAATGGCGTCCAGAATGCCGTCGGTGGACGCGGCGGAAGCTGGACCGACCCGCCCTCGCAGAAGGTCGATCCTTACACGCCTTACACGAATTGGACTTGGGCGTACTTCCAGTGGCCGTACATTATAGCGCCCGCAGGCGCGTATACGACCGACATGTACAACGAAAGGCACTGGAAGCACAGTGGCTATGGTGGCGCCGTCTATTGCGAGTACGCGAGCTCGCCGAAGCTCACGAATTGCGTGTTCGTGAACAACCATACCTATGGCGGCCTGAGCGGCATTGGCGGCGATGGGCCGGTCCCCGTGGTCTACCGGGTACCGAATCGGCAGTTGAACATCGAGAACTTCGGCGGCGCCTTCTATGCCTGGGCAGGCAGCAATCCCGAGCTGGTCAACTGCACGTTCACGGCGTGCTCGGCGGACATGCAGTTCGACCCGAATACGCTGCCCGATCCCAACAGTACGCTGTCGGCATTTGCGGGAATGGACTTCTACAGCATACCCGACGACATCTACCTGAGCTTCGGCGGCGCCCTGGCCTTCGAGGATAACTCCGCTGCGAAGCTGGTCAACTGCACGATCACCAAGTGCGAGGCCACCGCCGGCGGCGGTGTCTGGTGGTCGAATGCCAGCGTCCAGATCGTCGACAGCAACATCGCCGATAACCATGCCTACGAGGGCGCGGGCCTCTACTCTGTGGAGGCAACCGGAGCCATCAAGGGCACGTCCTTCGCGCGAAACCGCGCCTACATCGACCCGAACGATCCGAACGACCCCATGACTCTGACGGGGTCGGCCTATCCGTTCGTGACAGGCGGCACACTGCCCAGTGGCGAACCCAATGCGGCTGTCGTGCCCGGCATGGTCTTCGGGCGCGGCGGTGGTTACGCCTGCATGTCGTCCGTGGTGTCCATTGAGAACAGCATATTCAAAGGGAACGACGCCAGCGGGTCCGGCGGCGGTATCTACTACAGCGGCAGCGACATGCAGACGGCCTTTGCGCCGCGCCTGTATAACTCCCTGCTGACCGGCAACAAGGCCGGACGCGACGGCGGCGGTGTGTCCGTCAACTGGTACGCCGAGCCGACGATCTCCAACTGCACGATTACCGACAATAAGGTCACGGGCGCATTGGGCAACGGCGCCGGCTTCGGCGGCGGCGTGTACGTCTCCTATCAGAGCAACGCGACCATTCTCGATTCGATCATCTGGGCCAACGTGGGCGTCGACGGCGCCCAGGTCGCTGTGGGCACCGGGACGGAAGAAGAGCCCCGGCCGTCCGCCGTGACGATCCGCAACAGCGACATCGGGCCGCGGTTCGACCCGAACCAAGTCGACCCGATTGTGGCGATTGCGAAGGCCGGCATCCAGCCCGAGCCGTCGGCGGCCGGTTCCACTACCGGCGACGTCCTGACCAACCGCGCGGCGATCTACCAAGGCTTCGCGCAGGGCCAGGAAAAGGTCAAAGTCATCGTGACGCTCAACGAGCCGTCAGGACTGCGCGCATCGCTCAACTGGAACGAGCCTGCCTCCGTAGGCCAGTTCCGGGCCCAGATCGCCAGCCGGCGGACCTCCGTCCTGGCGTCCCTGCAACCGGACGAATTCTGCACGCGGCACGTGTACGAGAACGTGCCGGCCTTCTCGGTCGAGTTGAGCCGCACGGGTCTGGAGAAACTGGCGAACAATCCGCTCGTCCGTGCCATTGAGCCGATGCGGTACTTCCGGCCGGCGCTGGCTCAGGCCCTGGCTTTGGCCAACGCGCTGGAGGTCCGCCAGGCGTACAGCGGCAAGGGCGTGGCGATCGCCATCATTGACACCGGCGTGGACTACACGCATCCCCGCCTGGGCGGTGGTCGGTTCCCGAACACCAAAGTCATCGGCGGGTACGATTTTGGCAACAACGACCCCGATCCTATGCCGGCCGGCACGGCCGCCGGAATCAACCCCGTGATGGCACACGGCACCAGTTGCGCCGGCATCGCCGCGGGCAACCTGGGCACGGTGGGTGATTACGTGGGCGGCGTGGCTTACGACGCCAAGATTTACGCCCTCAAGATCGCGCCGGACAGCGCAGGCTATCCGCTGCTGCCGGCGGATGCTTCGTTGGCCGCCTGGGACTGGTGCATCACGCACCGCAACGACGACCCGCAGCACCCGCTGCTGGTCATGAGCAATAGCTGGGGCGGCATGCCTTGGACGGACGATCCCAACGCCGGCGATGCCACGTCGCCCGCGATGACCGCCCTGGTCCAGTTGGCGAACAGCATGGGCATTACGATTGTGGTCTCGTCAGGCAATGAAGGTGTGGCGGGATGGGGCATCGGCTGGCCCTCGAACATGTCGGGTGTGCTGTCGGTGGGCGCTTTGTACGACACCACCGGTGTGGTGACGGAGTATTCCAACACCGCCGAGAACCTTGATGTCTTCGCCCCGGCCGACCCGGTTTATACGACCGACATCGTCGGTCCGGGCGGCTTCAGTCCGGGCGACTACTATCCGTACTTCAATGGGACCTCGTCGGCCTGTCCGTTCGTCGCCGGGTGCGTGGCCGACATTCAGTGCGCGGCGAAGGAGAAGATCGGCCGGTACCTCACTCCGGCGGAAGTCACCGCGCTGCTGGTCAAAACGGGCGATCCTGTGACCGATATCAAGGTCGCCATCACCAAGCCGCGTGTGAACCTCGGGGCCGCCCTGATGAGTCCGAGCGGTCCGCCGATTTACCTCGGCAAGGGCTGCACCCTGAACGGCTGGGAGGCGCCGGATTCCAACAGCTACTGGGGCTGGGACCCGCAGCGGTGGGGCACCGACGCCGGGGTCATCGAGGAAGACCCGTACTTTGTCTCCGGTTATTATCTGAGTCAATTGGCGGCCGGTCAGCCCGTGGAAAGCAATTGCGTGGATGGCGGCAGCGACCTGGCCACCACCATCTCCCTGGAAGGGCATACCACGCGTATCGACGGCGTCGCAGACGCCGGGCCCGTGGATATGGGCTATCACTACGTCGCCGGCGTGCCCACGTACCAGTTGACTGTGGCCGTGTTGCCCGATCCGAACGACGGGAGGACGCACGGCGCGGTGGAGCCCAACGAAGGCGCGTACCTGGAAGGCACCGCGCTGATTCTGAAAGCCCGGCCCGACGCCGGCTACTTCGTCGAAGGCTGGTACGATGCGAATGACACCCTGCTCTCGATCCGACCCGAGCTCCAGGTGGTCGTGAACTCCCCGCAGGTCTTGCGGATTCGATTCCGGCTGCCTCAGAAGATCAATGTCGCCGGCGGTGCCAGCGCGATCCAGCAGGCGGTGGATTCGGCCAAGAACGGGGACACTCTGGTCATCGCCCCCGGCACCTACGACGGGAACATCGAGCTGCGGGGCAAGCAGATCCGCCTCATCAGTGCGAACCCCGATGATCCGGATATCGTCGCCCAGACGGTGATCGATTGCGGCGGCCGGGGACGCGGACTGATCTTCAATAGAGGCGAAGGTCCGGAGACCGTGATCAACGGCCTGACGATTACCAACGGCGCCACGATCATGGAGCCCGGCGGCGCCATCTATATCGGTCCCAACAGCAGTCCCACGATTGCCAATGTCCAGATCAGCAACTCGCGCGTGAGCCTGTCCAGCGGCGGCGCCATCTACATCGGCGCCAACAGCAATCCCACGTTCCGCAACGTGAGGATCGACAACTGCCGCGCGGACCAAGCGCTGGTTTCCTTGGACCCGAACGATCCCAATACCCTGACGCCGCTCGGCGGCGGCAACGGCGGCGGCGTCTACATTCACGTGCAGAGCCGGCCGACCTTCCTGGACTGCGTGATCAACAACTGCTACGCGGCCGGCCTCGGCGGCGCCGTCTACTGCGGCCCGGAGGGACTGGCCACCTTCACCCGCTGCGCCTTTACGAGCAATGACGCGGACGACCACGGCGGCGCGATCTACCATGCCGCCCAGGCCGCCTCCAAGTTCACGCATTGCACTTTCTCGGGCAACGCCTCCGGCGCGCGCGGCGGCGCCATGTACTACAATCACAACTGCGCGGTCGAGGTGAACGATTGCGAGATTACGAACAACCGTGCCTCCGAGCATGGTGGGGCCGTGTATCTGGAGGCCCAGTGCTCCGGGTCCCTGCGCGAGACCGCGGTCACGCACAATGACGCCAATGACTACGGCGGCGCGATCTACCTGGCGAACGGCAATACCCTGGAGATCGCGGACTGCAACGTGGCCTACAACACGGCCCGCCGCGGCGGTGGTCTGCACTGCCTCAACTCGCCGGAGTCGCGGATTCTGCGCTGCTCCATCCGGCACAACGAGGCCATGGGCCGACGCGTCGAGTACTCGATCCAAGATCCGAACGATCCCAACACGGCGCCGATACCCATCTCACCGATCGATCCGGCGTTCGATCCCAACGATCCGAATCTGGTCATTCAAGTCGTCCGGGATTTGTCTGCCGCGGCACATGGCGGCGGTATCTACAGCTTTGCCGGCCCGAAGTCGATTGTCGACTGCCAAGTCACTCACAACACGGCGTCGACCTCCGGCGGCGGCGTGTACCTGGCGGGCGGCGAGTATGCCCTGCGCACGGTACGGAACTGCCTGATTGCCGACAACACGGCCGGCCGCGACGGCGGCGGTCTCTCCTGCAACTGGCAGGCCAAAGTCCAGCTTGTCAGTTGCACGGTGGCCAACAATGAGGCCCGGCGCGGCGCGTCCTACGGCGGCGGTATCTACTGCTCGTACGACAGCGACCTCAAGGTCAGGTACTCGATCATCTGGGGTAACCGGGGCAACCACGAGGGCGCGCAGATTGCCGTGGCCAGTGATGACCCCAACTACGCGATGCCGTCACGGATGGAAGTCACCGATAGTATCGTCCAGCCGGATCCCAATGTCATGGAAGGACCCTCCGGTCTGGACCTGGTCTTCGTGGTCGATACGACCGGCAGCATGTACTTCGACATCGATGCGGTGCGCCGGTCCATGGGTCAGATCGTGCAGGCCGTATCCAATGAGATCGCGGACTACCGTATGGCGATTGTGGACTACCGCGATTACGGTCTGGACTACAACGCGCCTGCTGACTATGGCTATCATGACGTCTTGCCCTTTACCTCCGATCTCGCGCAGATTCTCAGAGGCGTGAATAGTATAACCCTCGGCTTTGGCGGCGATGGGCCCGAGACGGTGTACTCCGGTTTGATGCACTGCTTCGATCCGAACGGGCTCGAGACCCGGCTGCGGGCGGACGACCCGAACCTGATTGAACCCAATTCGCCCGGCATAGGGCCGTGGCGCACGGGACCCAAGGTAGCCAGAGCGATCATCCTGATTGGTGACGCTCCGCCCAAGGACCCGGAGCCGCACACAGGGTACAGGCTCAACGACGTGCTCAACGCCGCCAACGATCCGAAACGGCCCGTGCGGATTTTCCCCATCGTGACCGGGTATGGCGTGACGTGGGGCATGGTGGGAACGAGCTTCGGCGACCTGGCGGATGGGACCGGCGGCATCCTTATGGAGGCCCCGCAGCCCAACCAGGTTGTCGATCGAATCATGGACATCATCCAGGCGGTCGGCGCCGGCGCTCCGATGATTTATGTGGACCCCGGCAGCCGGCTGACGGGCTGGAATCCTGATAAGCGGACCTGGGACGCGCCGCTCGATATCCTCACGCAGGACCCGAACTTCGTGGCGGGCTATTACCTCAGTCAGATAGCTGCGGGACAGCCGATCAACAGTCCGGCGGTCGATGCCGCCAACGTGGCGGCCAACGATCCGACGTGGGGCTTCGATCCCAACGCCTACACCACGCGCACCGACGGCGTCGGCGATGTCAACATGCTGGATCTGGGGTATCACTATCCGTATGAGTCCATGCAGTCGCTGACCGTCAAGGTCGTTGATGAGAAGGGACGTGTCCTGACCGACCCGAATCTGATCCATGGTTACGTGGACCCGAACACCGGGATTTATCCGGAAGAGGTCGTGGTCCGGCTGGTGGCTCATCCGGATCCGAACTACCTGGTCGCGGCCTGGGGAGGCACGGACGACGATACCTTGACGGGTGTGAACAACACCGTGACGATGACTTCGGACCGGGTGGTGACCATCCGCTTCAAGGTGGCGCTCAAGCACAAACTGATCGTGAAAGTGATTGGTCACGGCACGGTCACACCCGCGGAAGGCGAATACCGTGAGATGCAGATCGTGACCTTGACCGCTTATCCCGAAACCAACTACCGCGTCCGGCAGTGGATCGGGAGCAACAACGACCCGTCCTGGAACTCCAACACGAACACCATGACGATGGGCGCGGGCGACACGACGGTCACCGTGGAGTTTGAAGAGAACCGGACGCGCGAGCTCCTCGTGCCCGCGCAGTACCGGACGATTGAAGCCGCCGTCGCGGCGGCCAGCGCCGGCGATACCAAGATTGTCATTGGCAAGGGCGTGCACTACATTGCGGACCCGAGGGGCATCGATCTGCAGAAGAAGGCCATTCGGATCATGTCCGAAGATCCCAACGATCCGGATACCGTGGCCACCACGATCATCGACTGCAACGGCGGGCGGTTCACGCGCAAGCGTGCCTTCTACTTCCATCGCGGCGAGACGTCCGACTGCATCATCGAGGGTCTGACGATTCGAAACGGCTACTGGATTGGCGACATCGGCACGTCCTACGGCATTCCGGAGGCCCCGGTGAATCCGACCGATACGGGCTCGCCCATCACGATGGCCTCCGGCACGGACGCCAACGGTGTAGGCTATGGCGGCGCGATTCTGTGCGAGAACGGCAGCTCGCCGACCATCCGGAAATGCGTGATCGAGAACTGCACCGTGGTTGGCGCCCAGGGCGGCGACGGTCAGGACGGATTCCCGATATTATCGGGCAGTCGGAACGGTGACTGGGGCGGCGACGGCGGCAATGGAACCGGCATGGGCTACGGCGGCGCCATCGCCTGCCGCAGCGGCAGCAAGCCCCAGATCATCGACTGCACGTTCCGCAACAACCAGGCCCGCGGCGGCTGCGGCGGCAACGGCGGCAACGGCAGCCGGCCCAATAGCGGCAGCGGCTGGGGCGGCAACGGCGGCAACGGCGGCGGCGCCACGGGCGACGGCCGGGGCGGTGCCGTCTATTGTGAGAACGGCAGTGAAGCATACTTTGAGAGATGCGTGTTCACCGCCAACCGGGCGATGACCGGACAGCCGGGCCGCGCCGGTCTGGCCGGTCCCGGCGCCAATCTCGGCGATGCGTACGGCGGCGGTCCCGCCCGCGACGGGCTCGATGGGTTCGTCGTGAGCACCGAGAATGTGGCCGGTGGTGCGGCCTTCTACGAGAAGACGAATCCGCGCTTCGTCGATTGCCGCTTCACTCAGAACGAGGCCTACGAGGCCTATCCCTACCCGTACATCGTCCAGTTGTATGCTCTGACCGACCGCGAGAGAGAGGCTCGTGTCTATACCCGCGGCGGGGCCTTGTATTCCAGCCTGGGCAATGACGTGGACATCGACGGGTCCGAGTTCAGCAAGAATACCGGCGGGGCCGTCTTCGTGGCCGGAAGAGGCACGGTCGATTTCAACGACTGCGTCTTCAGTCTCAACCTGGCCTCGGGCAGCGAAGACCCCTATTATCGCGCTCCCGTGGGCGACTTCTCCGGCGGCGGCATCTACATCGGTCCGGATTGCCCCGATGTGAACCTCTTCAAGTGCGACTTCTTCAGCAACACGTGCGCCGACAGCGGCGGTGCCGTTCGTTCCGAGAGCGGAATCCGGATCGTCGACTGCTCCTTCTCCGGCAACTCGGCGGGCGAGAACGGCGGTGCCCTGGATGTCTTCCGCGACACCGGCGACCCCAACAACAAGGTGATGCTGACGGCGACCGTGGAGAAGTCCAGCTTCGGCGGCAACCGTGCCACGCAGGGCATCTACGGCCAGGGTGGTGCGATTCACTTCGAAGACGTCAACGCCAGCGTGATCGACAGCTACGTGATCGGCAACTCGGCGAAGAACGGCGGCGGTCTGTTTGCGACGAGTGGGTCCCTGATCCTGCGCGGCGGCGCCGTGAGCAAGAACGAGTCGATCGGCGGCAGCGGCATCGACACGCGGGTCGAGATGGGCGTCTCGAACGCCATGCTCGGTCTGTACAGCCTCTACTATCTGCGTCAGTCTGGCGTGGCTCTCGCGTACGAGCGCGGAGCCGGCACGGACATGGGCGGTGGCCTGGTCTGTGCGGGCGCCGATGCCCGGATCGAACAGTGCGCGTTCCAAGACAACGTCGCCCGCGGTGTGGGCGGCGCCGGCGGCGCGATCAGCTTCTACGGCGGCTACGTCCGGCACATCGTGAGCAACTGCCTGTTCACGGGCAACACGGCCACGCGCGACGGCGGTGCGATCTCGTGCCACTTGTTTACGATGCCCATTATCACCAGCAGCACGTTCGCCGAGAACACGGCGAGCCGGCTGGGCGGCGCGATCTTCTGCGACTTTGGCTCGGATGTCACCGTGGCCAACAGCCTCTTCGACCGGAGCAGGAATTATGCCCTGGCCGAGGAGGACTTCGGCAATTCCACGGTGGAGTATACGCTGTTCTTCGACAACCGGGCGGCGGACTTCGCCATCTATGATACGGCGACGAAGACGGCGGCGACGTTGTCCGGGTTGGACCTCGATGTGACGAACGTCAGCGCCGACCCGCTGTTCGCGCCCGGACCGCTGGGGCGGTTCTACCTCAGCCAGGTCAGTGCGGGGCAGACCGCCGACAGCCCGGCGGTGGATGCGGGCGACGGCCTGGCCGGCGACCGGGGATTGGGTGCGCTGACGACACGGACCGATGGCTTGGTGGATGCCGGGGTCGTGGACCTGGGTTACCACTTCCCGGACCACACGACTCTGACGAAGTACAGATTGACCGCGAGCGTGGTAGGCGGTCATGGGTCGGTCAGCCCGACGAGCGGCGAGTATTACGCCGGAACCGTGGTTCCGCTGACGGCCCAGCCCGAGTCCGGCTGGCGCGTCGGGCAATGGTCGGGCACGAACGATGACGCCACGCGGTCGGTCAACAACCTGGTTGTGATCGGACCGGATCGGGATATCCGGGTCGAATTCGAGCAGCCGCGGACGTTCTACGTCAGCAGCGATCCGAACTACACGACCCTGCAGCATGCCATCGATGCCGCCGAGGACGGCGACGTCGTGGTCCTCCCGAGCGGCACCTACCGGCCGCAGTTCCCGTATCCGGACATCTTTATCAGCGGCAAGAACATCACCATCACGGGCGCGAACCCGGATGATCCGGAGGTCGTGGCCAACACCGTGCTGAGCCAGTACCGGTTCTATATCTCGAACGTGGGACCGGAAATGGTCATCAACGGCTTGACGATCCGGGATTCCCGGTGGCGCGGCATCAATGGTGGGAACCCGGACGGCCCGCCGGTCGATGGTGAGGACGGAGCCTCCGTGCAAGGTGGGGCCATGGTCATCGTCAATGCCTCGCCGACCATACGGAACTGCAGTTTCCTGAACTGCGGCGTGGCGGGTGGTAATGGCGGTCCCGGCGACAGCGGTACGCAGGAACATCCGATGGGTGACGAAGGCGGCTGGGCCGGCTGGGCATACGGCGGCGCCGTCTATTGCGGGTACCTGAGCAGCCCGACCTTCGAGCATTGCGCGTTCACCGGCTGCTATGCCCGAGGCGGCAACGGCGGCGATGGCGGCAACGGCTACCAGAATCGTGTCCAGGGCGGCCGCGGCGGCAACTGGGAGTGGTCGGACTCGATCGAGCAAATGTGGGTCGCATCCTACGGCTTCCTCTGGGATGGCTGGGAGTGGGGTCCGCTGGATCGCTACGGCAATCCGAGAACCGATTACGGCTTCTTTGGTACGGCCGGCTACTACTATGACTACTGGAAGTACAGCGGCTACGGCGGCGCGGTCTATTGCGAGTTTTACAGCTCGCCCAAGTTCGTCGACTGCAACTTCATCGACAACCATACCTTTGGCGGCGTTTCCGGCATCGGCGGCACTCTGGTCCCGACGCCGAGCCGACGCCTCGACATCGAGAACTTCGGTGGTGCGGTCTACATCGGGACCGGCAGCAATCCGGAATTCACCGGCTGCGTGTTCCGCGATAACTCGGCGGATACCAACACGGCGGCCTTGCCGGACGACATCTACGTCAGTTACGGCGGCGCCATCGCCTGCGAGGACGATTGCCATCCGACGTTCACTCGCTGCACGATTGCGGACAGCAATGCCTGCATCGGCGGCGGTATCTGGCTGTCCAACGCCTCGATCACGATGATCGACAGCACCGTCCGGGGCAACACCGCCTACCACGGCGGCGGCCTGTACACGCTGGATGCCACCGGCACGATCTCGGGCACCACGATCAGCGGCAACCGGGCGTTCGTGGGCAATATCGACCCCAACCTGGTGCTCGATCCGAACTTCGTGATGGTCTATAGCTGGGGCGGCGGCTACGCCTGCCTCAATTCGCCGGTCGAGATCCGGGACAGCATCATTGCGGAGAACCGCGCGACCTCCTCGGGCGGCGGCCTCTACTTCAGCGGCAGCGACCAGAGTATGGAATTCAGTCCGAAGCTGGCGAACTGCCTGATTCGGGGCAACAGTGCCGGCCGCGACGGCGGTGGTGTTTCCGTGAACCTGCATGCCGAGCCGATTCTCTCGAACTGCACGATCGTCGATAACGTCGTGAGCGGCGCCTACGGCATCGCGTACGGCGGCGGCGTGGCCGGCTCGTACGACAGCAACACGGTGATCGTCGATTCCATCATCTGGGGCAACAGCAGCGCGTACTTCGGCTCCCAGGTGTCGGCGACCAACGGCTATCAGTACGGGCCGCAGCCCTCGTCCGTCCATATCACCTACAGTGATATCCTGTCCGATCGCGACCCGAACGGCGGCGGGCAGAAGCCGCTCGATCTGGTCTTCCTGATCGACTCGACGAGCACCATGGCCGAGGATGTCAGCGCCGTGAAAGCCTCCGCGACGCAAATGGTGGACCGGATTGCCTCGGCGGTTCCCAACTTCCGGATCGCGGTTGCCGAATTCCGGGACTTCAATACGGCCCCATACGGGGACCCTGCTGATTATCCGTTCCGGGTCGTCGTGCCGTTCCGTGATCGCGCCGACCAGGTGGTCAGCGCCATCAACTCGATTCAAACCGCCGGCGGCGGCGATGCCCCCGCCTCCGTGTACACCGCCTTGATGCGCACGATCGATGGAGCTGCGCTGCGGGATGAGGCAGGTCTGGGCTGGCGCCCGGGCAATGTGGATCGCGTCATTCTGCTGATTGGGGATGCGCCGCCGCATGATCCCGAGCCCACCACGAACCTGACGCTGCAGCAAGTGATCGAGGCGGCAATTCAGACGCCGGCCAAACGGATCTTCTCGATGCAGATCGGGAACGACCCGCTCACGGCCGCCTTCTTCCGGAGTCTGGCCGGCAATACGGGCGGACCGATGTTGCAGGTCGCCGACGCCGGTGGCGTGCCAGGCGCCCTGATGAGTGGCATCGGATTGATTAGTGACGGGGCGTCCATGATCCATGTGGATCTCGGGGCCAAGATGCCGGGCTGGGATCAGGTCATGAGAGCGTGGAGTCCGGAGACGCACAACTTCAGCGTGAATCCGCTGTTCGTTTCGGGTTACTACCTCAGCCAGACCGCGTCCGGCCAAGCCGGGCAGAGCCCGGCCATCGACGCCGGCAGCGGCGACGCGAATGTGCCGCAGATTGCCCTCAGCGCGTACACGACGCGGACCGACGGCGTCCGCGACAGCGGCCGCGTCGATGTGGGATACCATTACCTCGAGGGTCTGACGCCGTATCGGCTGACCGTAACCGTGGTCGATGCCAACGGCGTGCCGATCGATGCGGAGGCGGCGAACGGTCATGTGGACCCGAACACCGGGTATTATGCACGCGGCGCGATCGTCACACTTCAGGCGCACCCGGATCCGAACTACCGGGTTCTCAACTGGGTGGGGACCGATGATGATTTGTCCCGCTCCCCCCAGAACCGGGTGACGATGCTGGGGGATCGCAACGTGACGGTGCGCTTCGAGCCGGCTCCGAAGTACACGCTGACGGTCAACGTGGATGGCCCCGGCAGGGTGGATCCCAATGGCGGCGTCTACTTTGAAGGCACGACCGTTACGCTGAACCCGATCCCGAACGCGAACAATTACCTCCGGGGCTGGTACTCCGGCGACGGCACCTTGCTCTCGCTGGCGCGAAAACTCGATGTGCCCATGGATGCGAACAAGGTGGTCACCGCCGAGTTCGGGCCCGCGACGAACACCGAAGTCTCCGGTGATCCCAATGTGCTCCAGCGGGCGGTGGCGGCCGCCAAGAACGGCGATACGCTCGTCGTCGCCGCGGGGACCTATGCGGGCGACATCAATCCGGGCGGGAAAGATATACGGATCGTGAGCACGAATCCGGACAGCCCGGATGTGGTAAGCCGGACGATCATCGCTCTCCAGGCGGGCACGCGCGCCTTCACCTTCGATCACGGCGAAGGGCCGGGCATGGTGATTAACGGTCTGACGATCATCGACGCGAACCGTGTCGGCTCGCCCGGTGGTGCGATCTACGTCGGCCCGGACACCAGTCCGACGATTGTCAACGTCGTGATTCGGAATTGCCGGGTCTCCGGCGTCGGCGCCGGCGGCGCTGCCATCTACATGGCGGCACGCAGCAGCCCGCGCCTGGACGCGGTGACCATTACGAATTGCGTGGCCAACGGCGTCCCGGGCGGTGCCCTGTACGTCGGCACTCTGGAGCCTATCGAGATGCGGCGCCTCAACATCTCGGATTGCAACGCGCTGGGAGCGCCGGGTGGCGGTGCCTACTGCGTGCCGTCCAGCCGCGTCGAATTCTTCGACTGCAAGTTCACGAGCAACAGCGGCACGCCGGGAGGCGCTATCTACGACGGAAACGACAGCACAGCCCGGCTGGAGAAGTGCGTGTTTACGAGCAACACCACAGGTAGTTCCGGTGGCGGTGTGTACTTTGGAGCCAGGACCACTTCGATGGTGGGCGGTTGCGAGTTCGCCGGGAATACCGCCCTCCTGTACGGCGGCGCGCTGTATTATGGAGACGCCAGCCAGATCGCCGTCTCCGCCGGCGACTTCACCCGCAATCGAGCCGAACAGGGCGGCGGCGTGTACTTCGCGCCGAGCTGCTCCGGTGTCTTTGCGGGCAGTGCGCTGGTGCGGAACGATGCCGTCAGGGACGGCGGTGCCCTGCACTTTGCGGAAGCCAACGACCTGTCCATTGTGGACTGCAACGTCGCCTACAATATATCGAGACGGGGAGCCGGCCTGTTCAGCCTGAACTCGCCCAAGGCGGCGATCCTCGGCTGCGAATTCCGCTTCAATGAGGCGGTTCGATCGATCACGACCGTCGAGTATTTCCGCGAGGATCCGAATTTCACGCCCGATCCGAACGATCCGAATGAACCGGCGCCTCTGATTCCGGTGTCGTCGACCGACCCGAACTTCAATCCGAACGATCCGAATCTGATCATAAGAGACAATGTGGACCGGTCCGGTATCGGGCAGGGTGGTGGCATCTGGTCGTTCGGCGGACCGACACGGATCGAAAACTGTCGGATCACGAACAACAAGGCCAATACGTCCGGCGGCGGAATCTATTTTGCCGGTGGCGAGCGCAATCCGACGAAGCTGCACAACTGTCTGATTGCGGATAACACGGCCATCAAGGACGGTGCGGGTATCTCGACGAATTGGCAGAACAACCTTGTCATCACAAGCTGCACGATGGCGAACAATACGTTGACCGGGTTGATGACGCAGGGCGGCGGCTTGTATAATTCGTACGAGACCGCGACGGAGATCCGGGACTCCATCATCTGGGGCAACCGGGCGACCAAGGGATCCCAGGTCGCCGTGCGCAGCGGTGACAAGCCTCTGCCGTTGCCTTCCGGGCTCAAGATGACGAACACGGACATTGAGCTGCGGGCCTCCCGGGCGCCGACACCCGTTGACGCCGATGCGCTGCCGGTCATCCGGCCCGGCTTCAATCAGTCGTCTCTGGCAGCCAACGATGACCGGTCCACCGATGTGGTGCAGATCGGCTTCCCCATCAACTACTTCGGCATCGAAACGTCCGAGCTGTATGTCAACAACAACGGTAACATCACGTTCGATGGGCCGATGTGGACGTTCACGCCTTTCGGGCTGACGGAGAATATCGGGACTTCGATCATCGCGCCCTTCTTCGCCGACGTGGATACGCGGCCTCCCACGGATGCGAATGCCGCCAATCAGCCGCCGGCGGTGGTGACCTACGGCCCGGGTGTGGTCGACGGCCATCGCGCCTTTGGTGCGAACTGGGTCGGCGTCGGCTACTTCAATCGCGGCTGGGACAAGACGGACAGCTTCCAGTTGGTCATCATCGAGCGTCCCGAGCGCGGGCGCGGTGATTTCGACATCGAATTCAACTACGGGCAGATTCAGTGGGAGACGGGCGACGCCAGCGGCGGCACGGACGGATTTGGCGGCCGCAGCGCCCATGTCGGTTTCTCAAACGGCTCGGGTAATCCGGGGACATTCTACGAATTTGACGGCTCCGGCGTGCATGGGGCCTTCCTCGACACGAACCTGTCGACCGGCCTGATCCACGGTAATCGGCGCAGCACGGTTCCCGGCCGGTATATCTTCACCGTACGAGCCGGCGCGCTGGACGTCGGCGAGCCCGGTGGCCCGCTCTATGTCGAGCCCGGTTGCACGGTCGAGGGCTGGAGCCCGCTCGATCCGAATAATCCGCTCGATCCGAACGACCCGGATGGTCCCTGGGCCGCGGGCCTGAACAACCACTCCGTCGATCCGAATTTCGTGGCGGGTTACTACCTGAGCCAGACGGCGGCCGGACAGAGGTGGCAAAGCCCGGTCGTCGATATCGGCAGCGGGCCTGCCGAGGCGCCGGAGATCGCTTTGAGCGAGCGTACCACCAGAACCGATGGCGTGGCCGACAGCGGCACGGTGGATCTCGGCTATCACTATGTTGATAGACTGACGCTTTACACTCTGACGGCCGAGGTATTGGTCGATCCAAACGACGGACGCGCGCACGGCACCGTCAGTCCGGGCTATGCTCTCGTCTATGAAGGGTCCTCCGACAACGTCATTCGACTCGAGGCCGTGCCGCAAGAGGGCTGGAGAGTCAAGCAGTGGGAGGGCACCGATGATGACACGGTGACCGGCAACGTGAACTACGTCACGTTGACGCAGGATCGCCACGTGACCGTAGTGTTCAAGAAGCACCGGCCGCGAATTATCAATGTGACCGGCGACTATTTTGGCATCCAGAACGCGGTCAACGGGGCCGAGGAGGGTGATGTAATCCTCGTCGATCCGGGCCGATACTACGGTGGGCACATGGCGCGCTCCCTGGTCGTGAGTAAGTCGGTCACCATCACATCCAGAGATCCGCACGATCCGTACTGCGTTGCGGCCACGATTATTGACGGGTACAACGCGATCAATCAGTATCCGAACGTTGGCGTGGTATTTGCCTCCGATACGGACGAGAAGACCGTGCTCAACGGCTTCACGATCGAGAACTGCGGCGGCCATACGGGCGACGGCCTCGACGGCGACCGCGACCAGCGCGGTCCGGACGGCGGAGACGGTGCGCCCGGAGTGGGAGCGGGAATCTTGATCCTGCCCGGCGCCCGCCCGGTGATTAAGAACTGCGTGATCCGGAACAACACGATTGAGGGCGGCAATGGCGGCAATGGTGTCGGCGCCGACGCAGACAACAATGCCGGTCGTGGCGGCTGGAGCGGCTGGGCTCGTGGTGCCGGCGCCTACTGCGCTCCCGGCAGTCGCCCGACGTTCATTCACTGCCGCTTTGAGGGCAATACCGCGCGCGGCGGCAACGGCGGCAACGGCGGTGCTTACACCGATAACGGCGGCACCGGCAACTACGGAGGAAACTGGAGCTATAGCCAGGCCTACAACATTGAGTCTACAGGTCTGAATATAGGACTCGTCGAAGGTGATCTGTGGAGAGTATGGGAATGGGATTTTGCTGCCTCTTGGTACTATCTGGTCGCGGGTGCCTCCGTTGTGGAAGATCCCACGCACGTCATCACGGTCCCGCGCGAATTGGCCGCGCTGACGCAAGGAACGTCATATATCGGGGATTACCGCTGGTATTCCGGCTATGGTGGTGCCGTATTCTGTGATATCGGCAGCAGCGTCGCTTTTGAGCATTGCGAGATTCGCGGCAACCGCAGCTATGGTGGTATGAGCGGCCAAGGCGGCAGCTCCGGCCCAAGTGGGAGGCCTTATGAGCCTCTGGTCCCGTTCCAGATACCGAGCTTCGGTGCCGGCGTCTACTGCAGCAAGGATACCAGGGTGACGTTCACAGGCTGCACGTTTGCGGACAACGTTGCAGATGCGAATAATCCGAACAGCCATCGTTTGGACCCGTACGTCGGGTATGGCGGTGGCGTTTGCGCCGAAGGCAGCGCGCTGGTCGTGTTCTCCGACTGCAACTTCGTGGAGAACCTCGCCGATACGGGCGGCGCTCTCTACATTGCGGATTGCAACGCCACGGTCATCGACTGCAACATGGTTTCGAACCGGTCGCTGCGCGGGGCCGGCTTCGCGGGTGTGGGCGGCTTCATCCACATCGGCGGTACCGACATCCACAACAACGCGGCGGTCACCGATCCCAATGACACCACCGACGATGCCATCCTGCCGCTGGGCGGCGGCATCTTCTGCTGGTCCACGGATGCTCAGATCCAGGACTGCGACATCTTCGATAACGCCTCGGGCGGCTCGGGCGGCGGCATCTACCTGCGTGGCGACAATGCCACGGCGGTGGTCAACTGCCTGATCCGTAACAACCTGGCTCTGCGCGACGGCGGCGGTATCTCGACGAACTGGTATGCGTCGCCGACGATCCGCAACTGCACGTTCGTCAGCAACGCCGCGCCGGGTCTGGGCGGCGATCCGAACCTGCCAGGCTTCGGCGGCGCCATCTTCTGCAGCTACGAGAGCGAGGCGGAGGTCCTCGATTCGATCCTGTGGAACGACTTTGCCGCCAAGGGCGCCGAGCTGGCGGTCGGCAGCGGCTTCGAGCTTGACAAGCGCTGCGGTACGCTGACGGTGTCCTTCAGCGACATCATGGTCGGGCCGAACGACGTGTTCGTCGATACCGGCTGCACGCTCACCTACGGCGAGGGCATTCTGCACAAGGATCCACTGTTCTTCCGCGGTGCGTTGGGTGACTTCTTCCTGGAGAACCCGCTCGCCGGGGCGGACCAGACGCGCAAGAGTCCGTGCATCGACGCCGGCAGCACGCAGGCGGGCAACATCGGTATGTCGCGTTACACGACGCGGACGGACCGCGAGCCCGATACCGGTCGGGTCGATATCGGCTTCCACTATCCGTTCCTCGAGCCGTGCCGGTTCTGCGATCTCGTGTTCGACGGCGTCATCCGGTTCAACGACTTCGCGAAGTTTGCCACCCGGTGGCTCAGCGAAGGCTGCACGGAGGCCGACGGCTGGTGCGGCGGGGCGGACTTCACCTTCGATTCGAAGGTCGACACCCGCGACCTGGCGGTCTTCGCCGACTGCTGGCTGGTCGAGGATACGTCGCCGCCGGTGCCGAACCCGGCCGAGTGGGATACCGAGCCGTACATGATCGGCGATACCGAGGCCCATATGGTGGCCGAAGAGGCGATCGATGGCTGGGGCTGGCCGGTCGAGTACTACTTCGAGTGCACGAACGGCAACGGCCACAGCAGCGATTGGCGGAAAGAGCGGTGGTACCGCGACAGCCGCCTGACGCCGGGCATGGAGTACGGCTACCGCGTCAAGGCCCGCGACGCGCTGGGCAACGAGACGAAGTTCTCGCCGGTCCGGTATGCGGGCGAAAGGGATGTGACGCCGCCGACGCCGGCGCCGGTCATTCAGACGATTGGTCCGGATGCCGTGCAGCCGACGCAGGCGCTCACGATGACGGCGCGTGTCGCCTACGACAAGCACCTGGTGCAGTACTACTTCCAGGTGGACGAGGTGAACACGCCGGGCGGCCACAACAGCGGCTGGCTCAATACGGCCAGCTACACCGACGCCAACCTGCTGCCGGATACCGAGTACCGGTACCGCGTCAAGGCCAGAGACCTGTCGGCCAACCTGAACGAAACCGTCTGGTCCGCCTGGGTCAGCGCCCGTACGGCGGTTCCGCCGGAGAGAATACCTCCGACCCCGAGCCCGATGGCGTTCGATCCGAACGGCTTGCCGCGCGAGTACAAGCTCGGTCCGAGTGACTCCAACGACTTCTGGATCCAGATGACCGCCTTGACGGCCACGGACGCCAGCGGTGCGGTTCAGTACTACTTCGAGTGCAGTGCGTCGGGCTTCGACAGCGGCTGGCAGGCCCAGCCGACGTACTCCGTCCAGGTCGGCCGACGCAACACCGGCTTGAAGTGGCGCGTCCGGGCTCGCGACATCTACGGCAACGAGACCCAGCCGTCACAGTGGACACTCACCCAGTTGTACTCGCCGAGTGTGCCGGTGCCGGCCGGCGGTAATCAGCCCGGCACGCCCGGTGCTGCCGGCGGTGGTCCGGCGATTGGGGGCAGTTAGCGCCTCGCGTCGACAAAGACAGATGTAGACTTAGCCCCGGGCCTTCCCGGGGCTGAGTTTTGCGCTCGGTTACGATTGCTCGATTTTGCGGCGGAGGGTCTGGTAGCCGTAGTGCAGCAGCAGATGGTCGAGAATCACCAGCGCCGTGTAGTTCTCGGCGACCGGCCAGACGCGCGCCACAATGGTGGGGTCGCGCCGGGTGATGGCGGCCAGGTCCCTGTTTTCCAGCGTGTATTTGTCGATGGTCTGCTGGGGCTTGGCAATGGTCGGGGTGGGCTTGACCGCCAGGCGGACGACAATCGGCTGGCCGGTCGTCAGGCCGCCCGTGATGCCGCCGGCGTTGTTCGACTCGAACGCGATCTTGCCGTCCACGGCCCGCATCTGATCGTTGTTCTGGTAGCCCGTCCTATCCTTGACGGCGAACCCGGCGCCGACCTCGACGCCCTTGACGGCGCCGATGCCGAGCATCCGGCCGAGCTCCGCATCGAGCTTATAGAACATGGGCTCGCCCAGGCCGACGGGGACGCCGGTCACAATGACCTCGACCACGCCGCCGGCGGAGTCTCCGGCCTGTGCGATCCGGTTGACGGCTTCGACCATCGCCTGCGCGGCCTCGATGTCGGGGCAGTTGAGGACCGGATGGACGCCGTAGCGCTCCCGGATCTCCTCGGGGGCAAGGCGCGGGGCCTTATTCCGGATTTCGTCAATCTCCTTCTCCACCCGGGCCAGTGCGGCGGCCTTCTCCAGAAACCGCATATCCATGTGGATGCGGCCTTTGACGTAAATCTCCTGGTAGAACGGGTCGAGGTCATGCCGCATCGTCTTGTAGTCGTTGGTCGCGCGCAGGGCCTCGTCGTGCGGCACCTCGGGACATCGGACACCGGCCGCCTCCTTCACATACGCGAACACCTCGATGCCGCATTTCCGGAGGACCTTCTTGGCGACGCTGCCGGCGGCCACGATGGTGGAGGTGTACCGGCCGCTGAAAAAGCCCGCGCCGATCGCATCGTCGTCCGGCCCGTACTTGATGAAGCTCGCGTACGAGGCGTGGCCCGGCCGGGGCGTGCGGTTGGTATCCTGGTATTGCTTGATATGGACGAAGTGACGGTCCAGGTTCGGAATCAGGATCGTCAGTGGTGTGCCGTTGGTGTGGTTCCTGTTGCCCGCGTTCTCGATAGTGTCCGCCGCGTTGAGGCCCGTGTAGATGACGGGCAGGTCCGGCTCTTTGCGCGGGCTGGACAGCTCGTCGGCCCCCGGCTTGCGCAGGAGCAGGTCGCCGTAGATTTCCTGCTCCGTGAGCGGGATTCCGGGCGGGACGCCCTGCAGTACACTGGTCAGTCCCTCCTGATAGGAACCGCCGGCGATGGTAACTTGAAAACAACGTCCGAGATGACATCCGAGCATGGAAAACCCTTTGAATCTACTATTTACTATTTACGATTTACTATTCGGGTGACCCGAGGAACGCGGTCGCACGAGAGGACGCCACAGGCTCCAAGAGGCACGCTTTCAAATAGTAAATAGTAAATCATAAATCGTCAATCCGGCTGGAGTTCCATATCGGCGCCGAGGGATTGCATGAGCTTGACAAAATCGGGGAATGTCACGCTCATGGCTTCGGCGGTGTCGACCGTGAGCGGCCCATCGAGGACCAGGCCGGCCAGGGCCATCGCCATGACAATTCGATGATCACCCCAGCCGTGCACCGGGGCCGGCTTGGGCTGGCCGCCGTGGACCACCAACCCGTCCGGCAGTTCCTCGACCTCCACGGACAATTTCCGCAGCTCCTGGGCCATGCAGGCGATGCGGTCCGT